>LNFM01009546.1_pt1 | contig 14078 bp, 26 predicted proteins | sample 596031 | NCBI WGS metagenome assembly LNFM01 (sample SAMN04254537, study PRJNA301005) | activated carbon metagenome | isolation source: dual media filters at the Ann Arbor, Michigan drinking water treatment plant | place: USA: Ann Arbor
GGGTTTCCCCCGAAAACGCATGTCCCCGGAACCATTGGCGCACACTATAGTGTGCTTTGTGTGACAAAGGTATACATTTGTCACACATGCTTGGCACGGGCTTTGAAACGCGCGCGACTCCGCGCGCGCTCGCGTTCCCTCTCCACCGGCGAAGCGCGACCGTGCGCCCGGTCGCACCGGGCGCCGCATCGAGCAGCGCGGCGCCGCATCGAACGCGCACCAATGAGGAACGCACCACACATCGCGAGCAAACGTGCGGCTCGTGAAGCAAAAGCTCGCGCGGACGAGAAGGCAGCGCGACGCAAGGCGCTGCGCAGGCAGGCTGAGGCAGCAGTGCCCAAGCGCTTGGTCGAGGCCCCGCTCCCGCCGGAAGTGCTGCGCGGGCGCGGCTGCCTCGCTCCGTTCGACTTCAAGTTCGACTCGCACTTCAGCTCGCACTTCAGATGGCGACGCTCGCTCATGTCGCTGTGCGGCACGAAGGTCGCGTCGATGAGCAACGTCGTGACCGACTGCGTGTGCCAAGCGTGCCTCGTGCAGCTCGACGAAGGTCTGGCCGCTGGGTTGCTTGTCGTCGATGAACAGAAGGTCTTGAGGTGGAAATGAAGACGACTCTCAGCGAAGCGCGGCTCGTGACGAAGTTCGCGTTCACGGGCCAGCCCAAGGGCAGGAAGCGCGCGAACGGGGCCCTGCGCGCGCTCCGGGGCTGGAACCCGAGCGAGGACGACCTGAAGGCACGAGACTGGTTGCTCGACGCGGCGGCGTCGGTCTGGGGGCCGCAAGCTCGCGAGCTGAGCGCCGACACCCTGCTCGCCCTGATTCAGGTGCGCGTTGAAGACTGAAGACGAAGTGGACCGACTGCGGCATGAGCAGTGGCTGCGGACGCGCGACGAGCGCCAGTGCAACATCGCCAAGGCCCGCGACGCGCTCACCATCATGCGGTTCATGGGGCAGTGGGGGTCGACCCGGATGATGTGGACAATCGAGCAGGCCGAGCGTGCACTGGCGGCGATGCGCGGCGAGGACGTCTTCGGGGAAGTCCTGCACCAGAGCGTGCGCGCGACCTGTGCTGTGCGCTGGGGCTCGGGTGCGCGGCTGCTTGACGCTGACGTGCTCCTCGCGTTGATGGAGCACGCGAATGAGCACTGACCACAGCGACTGGTATCGGTACATGTTGTTCGGGCTCCTCTCGCCGACGCTGCGCGGCCCTGCACCTCGCCGGTCCGCGCTCTGGGTCATCGGGTCGTCCATCGCGGGCTACCGCGTGATGCGGTGCTCCGCGTGCAACAAGAACCTCGGTGTGCTCCCCGACCACAACGAAGGCGGAGGAGGGCACAGCCACGGCTTCGAACTGCTCGAAGGCTTCTACGGCCGAGCGCGGCACCACTGCCCGAGCCTGCGCGATTCCATCGACACGAACTTGAGGTTGCTGCTCAGTTTGACGCCTGAGCAGCTCGCAGCGCTGTCGCCAGAGGCCAAGCGCGCGGTCGTCACTCGATGGATGGAGGACCACCGACTGTGACGAAGACGATGGTAAAGGCGCGGCATCGGCAGGTGCGCACCGGCAGAAGCACAGGGAACACCTCGCCCATCGTGAACACCGGTGGCTGGCCCGCCGAGATGATGAGCTTCACCGCGTCGTTCTTCGACAAGCCGGTGATGTACAGGCTCTCAGGCATGAAGGCTCAGTGCGGGCTGTGCGAGCACGACTTCAAGCGGCCGTTCGCGAGCATTCACCCGAGGCCCGTGCCCGGCCTCACCGAGGAACCCGCCGACGTGCTCACGCACGCGGACCACGGGCTCATCCTCGAAGCCGGTCAGCACGCGGCCGTGTGCCCGGCACTGCCCGACCTCTTCGAGGCTGCGTTCATTGAGGAGCTGGGCCTAACGCCGGAGCAGGTGCGCGTGCTCGAACCCGAAGCGCGGCGCGCGCTACTCGACCACTACTGGGAGTCGTCACCGGCTGTGCTCACCGCGCCGGTGCTCTGGGACCGGAAGCCATGAGCGCGAGCGCGAGCGCGAGCAGCCGCATGGACCACAGGCAGGAGGCCGACGTACTCGGGCAGTTCCTCTACTCCGTCGGGGCTGTCCCGTTCTCGGAGTCAGCAGCGGCTGGGTACTTCGCACTCCATGCGTATGAAAACCCGACCGCACGCGGTGGCACCGTGTGGTGGGGCGACTTCTCGAAGTCCAACGGGCAGTGCTGGCTGATGCTGGAGCAGCTCATGTACCTGTTCCGTAAGGTGTTCGAGGTGCGCATGCGCGGCCCCGCGTTCAAGCAGTACGGCGAGCCCTTTCCCCGGTACGAGCTGGAGGTCGAGTTCGAGGCCGCGCTCGCGCTGATGACGGACTACGCCGACGACGTCGAACGCGGACGCGTCAGGCCGTGAGCAACTCGAAGTAGACGCTGGCCGTCGTCTTCGAGTCAAAGCGTGAGCGTGCTGCCCGGCTCCGCGCTGCGTACAGGGCACGCGCAGTCGCGTCGACTGCGAGCCACTCGATGGCCAGCGTCATCGCCTCATCGCCGCTCACGAGATGCCCGGCGCCGACTTCACGCAGGACCTCCCGGTTGCTCGGGACGTCGGTCGCGATGACAGGCAGCCCGACGACGAGCGCCTCGACCAACGCCATGGACATTCCCTCGATGGGCAGCGCGGCCATGACGAAGACGTCGAGCGCGCTCAGGAACTCGGGCACGTCGGCGCGGGCGACCTCACCGAGGAACAGCACGCCACCGGCGGGCGTCGGCCGCCACTGCCCGTCGCTGCTCATCACCGGGTCGAGCCCGAGCGTCGTGCAGAGCTTCACCAGCTCGTCGCGCTTCGGCCCGTCACCGGCGAGCACGAGCCGAGCAGCCTCGCGGGCTTCACCGACGAGCCGCGCGTACGAGCGCAGGAGCAGCTCGAAGTCCTTCGCCTCGGGCGCCATGCGCCCGGTGAAGCCGAACCACGTGATGCCGTGCGGAGTCAGGGGCGACTTGGCCGGGAACGCGTGCAGGTCGACCCCGTTCCACGTCGTGGGCATGACCCGCGCGGGCTCAACGCCGAGCACAGCGAGCGCGTCCGCGACCGCGGCGCTCGCCGGGATGAAGCGCACCGACTTCGTGAACGGGGACGCGAGCATGCGTCTCGTCACGTCGTTGTCGGGGAGCACCGTGCCGACGTGGCAGAGCAGCGGCCCGGTGAAGCCCGACCGGGTGAGCCCCATCGCGTACCAGACGTGGTCGAAGAAGTTGTAGATGATGGCACCGCTGAAGGGCCCGTGCACGCGGGCCGTGTCGCGCAGCGAGTCGACGAAGCTCATCGGGTGCATCATCGTGCGCGGAATGTCCTTCACGTGCTCGCTCCCGGCAAGGCGCTCGAACGCACCCCGAAGCGACGGCCGCGTCTGCGGGTAGCGCGAGGCCAGCACCGTGTGCTGGTGTCCACCGGGCCACGCGCGGAGCAGCTCCAGCGCGAGCGACCCAAGGCCTCCAGCATCGAACGTCGGGAGCAGGTGGAGGAAGCGCATTGAGCCGCCTAACTTGTTGATTTAACTAATGGCGCCGTACGATTCGAAGGCCTTCTTTTTCAGGCCTGCGCGACCGGGCGCTCGACCAGCCGAGCCGCCTTTTCCGAGGCCTCCAGCTTCGCCTGCGCGCGCTTCAGCCGGGCCTGCTCTGCCTTCCACTCTTCGGGCGTGTACCCTCGGTTCACGAGCGCGAGCATGTCGCGCCGGAGCGAGCGCGGCAGTCCGACGTAGGAGCGCAGGGTGTAGCGGGGCGTGTCTCGGCGGGGCGTGGTCATGCGCGCGTTCGTATCATCAGGCGCTGAGCCGACCCAAGAGGAAGACGCCGAACAGCGCGCCCATGACTGCGACCGGACCCTTCCAGCCACCGTCCATGGCCGCGGTCCCGTACGGAGCGACGACCCGGCGACCGGCGGGGCCTTCGAGAACGATGGTGGGCTTGAGCGCGAGCAGGAGCGGGTGCGGCGGCCCCGGCTTGAGCAGCTCGGAGACGTTCAGCTTCGTCGGGGGCGAGAACTCGGTCCAGATGGTGACGGAGTCGTACGAGCTGGCCGACAGGAGCGAGAAGTCAAACGTGCCGTCGTTTCGCACGATGGCGGGCGGGTAACCCTGCGAGTGCAGCGCGACGCGCACCACGGGAATCAGCAACGGCGACAGGGTCTGGCTCATCAGTCCTCCCACGGCATCAACGAATCGAGCGTTTCGAGCAGGTCGACCCGGTCCGAGGCCTCGGAACCGAACCCGGAGAGCCGCTCGGAGCTGCTGTGCTTGGGGCACGACGGAAGCTCGAACGACGTGACGGGCACGCTCAGCGGGCGGCCGACGATGACCTTCGTCACCATTCCAATCGGCTCGATGTTGCGCTGGTAGTGCACAGCATCGACCGGGATGACCGGCTTGCGCAGGACGTTGGGCGCGTCGGTCGAGCACACGGCAGGGGCGCCGCCTTCACGCGCGAGGTCCTCCATCCGATGGCTCACCTCGCAGTAGACGCCGGGCTCGTTGAGCCACCCGCCCATCGTCGCCTTGAGGAACGTGCGGCCTTCGCGCGAGCCATCGGTGCCGGAGAGCCCAATCTTCAGGCCGAACGGAGTCGTCTTCGCGACCCGAAACGCGCGCGGGACGTCGCCCTCGTGCGCGACCCACCACGCGTCGTATTCGGCAAGGAGCTGTGCAGGGCCGCTCGCGATGAGGCCGATGCGCGCGTACGAGGTTTCGTACATGGCCCAGACAGCATCGGCGACCGACTCCCGGTCCTCGACGCGGGCCCACTCGATGAGCGGCGCCGTGAGCGCGAGCACTGCGTCCACGATGGTGGTGGCTTCGGGCCCGTCGAACGTGAGCCCGGTCGCCTGCATCAGCCGGTCGAGCCACACGAGGAACCCGTTCCAGTCGCTCTCCGCGTCAGCGCCGCTCACTTCGAGACGGAACCAGTTGTACTTTTCCGCTCGCGTGACACGACGGTCGCGGTGGTAGCGCATGCGCTCCTGCGGAGTCGCCCGCTGAAGCACCATGGCTTCCTCGCGACTCGTCCTCGCGCGCAGGAGCAGGACGCCCGGCTCCGAACCAAGATTCAGCGGCCCCGTTTGGTAGTCAGAGCCACCGAGCGACCCCCAGAGTTGTCCGTCGCGGAAGAACACCTCAAGCGAGTCGCGCTCTGACTCGCCGCCGACCGTCGCCTCGAACTCGACGCTGCTGAACACGAACTTGCCCTCGGGGCGCGCATCGCCGATTTCCTCGACCCAATATTCACCGAGGCGGCTCACGACTTCACCGGAGGCAGCGACGCGATGGCGAGGAGCAGCTCAGCGATTTCGCGCGGCGTTCGCCAGCGCAGGACGTCGCTGGTGATGGGCGTCTTGAACGTGACCTCCTGCGTGCCGAGCCACGGCGCCATCTGATTCGTGGTCGCCCCGCGCACCGTCACGGCCAGCTCGAACTTCAGCCGCTCACCCCCGGGCCTGCCGGTGCCGGGCTCGGCGATGATGGAAGCCCCGTACCCGTTCGCGAACGAGCCAAGCCAGCGGAACACCCGCGTCGGGTCTTCCTGCCCGGGCACCACGTACCGGTGCTGAAGGTGAATGCCCGCGAAGAACTGCTCGATGTAGTCAGCGAGCGCTTCGACGAGCGCCGCTTCGCCGAACTTCTCCAGCAGGTGGTCGAGAATCACCTGACCCTGCTGCGACGACTCCAGCCCGGCGAGGCCGCCCATTGCCTGCCCGGTCTCCTGCAACCGGTCGAGCACGACGCCGATGGCGTCGGCGTTGAAGGCAGGCACGGTCTCTTCGTAGGACTGGTACTCGTACCGGCTCGGGTTGTAGCGCGTGCGGCGCACTGTCAGCTCACCGGCAGAGGCGCCGAGCACGCGTGCAGGGCGCGAATCGGGGTGCTCCATCTCAAGGCGCGCGACGTACGGAACGCGGCGCACGGCCTTCGGCTTCTTCGTCCCGTTGATGAACGACACGGCCATCAGGTGGAACTCGGAATGGTCGAGCCCGAAGACACCGTGGTGGCGTCGCATCCCGTATTCGTCGTCCTCGAACTCGGGCCCGAGGAAGACCGGCACGGGCCAGTAGCTGCCCGGCGCCTTGCCCCACGGGAGCCGAGCCGCAGCCACGACGTTGTCGGTGAGCCAGCTCAGCCAGTTCACGAGCCGGAGAGGCCCGTAGCGCATCAGCAGCGAGCCCGGCCCCAGCTCAGCAGCGTGGAAGACGCGCACGCCGCGCATCTGAAGCGTCAAGTTCAACCCACCGGCAGCGTCGATGCCAATGCTCACGTGCATCTCGACTTCACCGTACGCGATGAAGTGCTCCTGCGCGGCGTCCGGGAACAGGTGCCTGATGCGCTGGTCGGTGAACAGCATGTACCCGAGCTGAAGCTGCATCGGCTCCATCACCTGCGGCATCGGTCTCATTTGCGTACCCACTTTGCGATGTCGCCGCGCTCGACGGCCACGTAGCGCTGCGTGGTGGTGATGCTCGCATGTCCGAGCGCTTCCTGAACGACACGAATCGGCGCGCCATCGTCGTGCATGCGCGTCGCGAACCCGTGGCGCAGCTTGTGGGGCGACCAGAGCCGCGGGTCGAGGCCTGCGAGCTTGGCGACCTTCTTCACGGCGCGGGCGAGCAGGTTGTACTGCGTGCGCACGCTGGCCCCGCGAGCCAGCACGTCGCCCACGCGTTCCCAGTCGTACGGGCCACCGGCGGCGAACACCTCGGCTTGCGCAGTCGTCGACCTCGGCAGCGCAGCCTTGAAGGTGAGCAGGCGCTTGAACGCATCCTTCAGGTGCCCGCACGGGAGTTCGCGCTCGACGCCGCCCTTGCGCACGAACGTGAGCGTGCCGGTCTCGATGGCAGCGCCGACCTGCTCACGCGAGAGTGCGAGCAACTCCTCGGAGCGCAGACCGAGCCGGAGCAGGATGGCGAACAGTGGCCGGAACTTCTCGCGCGGGAAGCGCAGGGCCTTCGCCTCGAACAGGTCGACCTGCGCCTTCGTCGGCTTCGGCGAAACGCGGCGCACCGTGTACTTCGTCGGGACCGTGTCGGCGAGCGCGGACCCGTCGAGGCCAGCACGCGCGAACCGGTCACGCAACGCGTGGCGCAGCACCCGCTTCTCCGACTCCGCCCACGAGCCCACAACCGCGGGCACGCTCGCGAACTCAGCCGGGTCGGCGTCGCCAAACGCGCGCGCGACGACGCGCCGGTACTGTTCTTCAGTGCGCGGAGCAAGAGGTCGGGTCTTCACAGGCGGCACCTCGACAAGCTCCGGCCCCAGTTCTTGAGCGACGCGACTGCCTTCCGCGAACACCCGTGCACGCGCACGACGCCTTCCATGCGGCTGTTGAACGAGACGACTCGGCGCGCGAACGCTTCGTCCTTCCGCGTCCACTGCGAACAGGGCTTCGCGCGCAAGGTCGCGAGCGCGGGCAGGCGTCGGCGCGTCGCCGGGAAGCTCGCCTCTTTCGCGCGCGGGTCCTTGGCCCACCGCCTGATGGCGGCCGGGCTCATGTTCACCGAGGCCTTGAACTTCGCGCAGAGCACGTCAGACCCACTCGATGCCGAGGACCGACAGGATGCTTGACGCCATCGAACCGGCCTCTTCGTCGCTGTCTTCCTCCCAGCCGTTCACCAGTCCCTGAAGGTAGCCGAACAGCTTGCGCGCCGAGACCTCGCCCTCCGGCGGGATTCCGTACCGGGCCGCAGTGTCAGAGTCGGTCTCGTTCGGCATGAAGTTGTACGAGAACGTGCCGCCGCTGTCGGCAGTCGCTGCGTCGAACAGCAGCTCGAACGCGTCGAAGTTCGGGAGCTGTCCGTACGTGAGGGTCATCATGGCCATGGTCAGCTCCCAGTCGTTTTGATGCGGGGGTCGGTCGTCTTGATGCGCCGAATGCGGCGGTACTTCTTCCCGGCCTTCGTCTCGGTCTCCGGGCGCAGGTAGTACGGCGTGCCGCCCTTCGGCAACACAGTCGGCGAGTAGAACAGCTCCGCGTCCACGGTCGCGTCGCTCGCCTTGGTGGTCTTCGCCTTCGACTTCGCGCCACGGGGGCGCCCGCCGGTCTTCTTCCGGGTCAGCTCACCGCGGGCGTCGGCGGCCCACCACGCCTCTTCGGCCCGGGTCTCAGCGTCGCGCTTGATGCGGACTTCACGACGCGAGCCGGAGCGCAGGCCCGCGCCCTTGGCCTCAGCCCGCGTGAGGGGCGAGCTGGGGAACTGAGCCTCGACGTTCGCGCGCTCATTCGCGGCCACCGTCACCGCGCGCTCCAGCTCCGGCGCGCATCGGTTGTGCACCACGGTGATGACGCGCTTCTGAAGCTCAGCCTCGCGGGGCGTCGCAGCGAGCGTGCGGCGCTTGAGGAGGGTCTTCACTGCGCCCTCACAATCACCTTCAGTCGCGAGCGTGGCGGGCTCGTCGATGAGCGAGTCGGTCACCATGTCGCGGAAGCGGCCCAGCGGCTTGCGCCTGCTCGGGTCGTACGTCCACAACGTGCGCGACGGCGACGGTCCGTAGATGTCCGGGTCGAGACGGACCGACGGGCGCACCGGGAACCGCGCATCGCTCGACGCCTGCCCCGCGTTCTTGTCCTTGCTCCCGACCTTCATGCTCGGCGTGAAGGTCGACGGGTAGAGTGCGCGAGCGCCGCGCGTCTCGGTCGACTCGACGAGCGAGCCCTGCATGCCCTTGCCGACGATGCGGACCGGGCGCCCACGCTCGATGGCCGTGCGCTTGGCGCGCTCCTTCATCTCTTCGCGGTACGCCTTGTTGTTCGCGTACTCGTCCGCGTCGACCGAGATGACCTCCATCTCGTTCGGGAGCATCTTCGGCCCGATGGGCGGAGCGATGGCCGCGCGCACGCCCTGCGGGAAGATTTCCTGCGCGGGCCGGGTCGGCGATACGGAGCGAACGTTGTGCGTGGCCTGCGTGACGTTCTTCATGGGCCCGAGCCCGGTGCGCATCATCTTCTCGGTGAGCAAGCGGCGCTGCCGCTCGATGTTCACGCGCTCGGCCTTGTCCGCGTTCGGGTCGATGGGCGTGAGGCGCGCAGCTTCGGAGCGGACCGTCGACTCGATGCGGGCCTGCGTCGAGACGCCCGGGTTCCGGCTCATGAGCTGGGCGCGGGCGCGCATGGCCGCGTCCGTGGGCCGGTACCCCGCCCGGACCAGTCGCTGGGTCTCGGCTTCGAGCTGAGCACCGATGACGTCGGGCGTGCGCTTGGCCAGCTCCCATGCAGCGCGAGCTGCCGCGTTCTGCTCTTCGCGCTCCTTCGCGTGGCGCCGGGCACGCGCCTTCAGGTTGCGCTCCACCCGCTTGGCCTCGTCCTCGACCGGCCCGCCGAGCCAGCCCGAGAGCGTGGAAACGACGTCGCTGCCACCGCCGCTCGACTTGCGCTTCGAGTACCAGTACAGACCGGCCGCCGCCGCGAGGGCACCTGCTGCGAGCATGAACGGAAACCCGCTGGCCCCGCCGGGCCCCGCCGGAGGCGCAGGCTGCGTAGGCACGTCGTTCTGAGTCGGTGGCGTCACCGACGGCGGCGACGCTCCGACGGTCGAGCCCCCGAGCAGCGACCACGTGCGCGGACCCACGATGCCGTCTGGCTGGAGCCCCTTTGCCTTCTGGAACGCGACCACGAGCTGACCGAGCCCGGAGTCAAACAGGTTCGGGTCGGAGACCGTGTAGTTGGCGAGCACCCCGGCCTTGGCGAGGAGCTGCCGCACCTGAATGACGACAGGGTCCCGGTCGCCGACCCGGAGACCCTTGGAAACGAGAGCGAGATTGGCGGCCACAGCGGAACTCCGGGCGAGGGTTGGTGCCCGAGCCCCGCCCGGGCCCTACTGAACATCTGTCACGTCAAGCGCGGCCATACATCTGAACGCGCGGACAGCTCAGCGACGTGACCGGCGGCTGCGACGGCTGCGACGCTTCCGGCTGTACCCGGAGAGCGCCGGACCCCGCTTGGCGCGGGTGAAGTACAGGAGCGCGGCCACGCCGATGGCTCCGGCCCCGATGATGAAGGGCATGTTCGACTTCGCTGCCGGGGGGAACCAGTTGATGATGCCGCTTCCCGTTCCGGGGTTGGCCGGAATGACAGCCGGGGGCGTGCTGTCGCTCGTGACGGGCGGCTGCTCCTTCGTGACCGGGTTCACGATGGCGATGACTTCCTGACCCGCGCCGATGACAGCAGCTCCGGCGCCGCCCGCCACCATCGCGGGGTTGGTCGAGAAGTTCGCGGGGAGCCCGGCGGCGAGCTTGCCGACCATGGTCCACGGGTCGAGGAGGCTCGCCTTCTTGCACTTCGCACGCAGCGTCTCGCGGTCACCGCCGGGCCAGAGGTTGGCGGCGTTGTCGCACCACGTGTTGACTTCGGACTGGTTGAACAAGCCTGCGTACGAGCGGCGCATGAGAACCTCGGGAAGAAAGAAGGGGTGAGCGCTGGCGCCGGTGCTCGGGCGCCAACGCTCAGGGGGTTCAGCGGCCGATGCTCTTGGTGCGGGTCGAGCACTTCTTCACGCCACCGCGGATGTAGTACTGCGACCGGCCTCCGCCCTTCAGGCCCTGTCCCGGGCACACGGGCTTGCGGTTGCCCTTCTTGAACTTCGAGCAGCGCAACACGCCGCCCTTCGCCTTCGAGAACTTGATGCACCCGCGCTTGAAACCGTCGAAGAACAGCATGGTCGTTTCTCCTCGCCACGGCCGCGAGGAATTCGCGTGCCGACAGAGATGCAGGGTAGAAACGAGAAGTGGCTGGTGTCGAGCGCCCGTCGGGAGCCAGCGAGGCTCCTTACACCTGCCTTGACCTCCTACAGGTCCGCTGGCACTGTTCGCGGCCATGCCCATCGTCATCATCGCCGGGACCGACACGCAACTCCGAAAGCTCACCGAGAACATGAAGCCCGACTGGGGCGAAATCATGCTCACGCGCACGCAAGCTGCCGCACGGCTTGGGGTTGCCGAGAAGCGTGTGACCCAGTTCGTGGGCGAGGACCTGCTCACGCCGTACGAAGAGAAGCTGTTTCAGGTTCCCATCTACTCGACCGAGGACGTGGAAACGCTGCGGCAGTCCCGGCTCAAGAGGTACTGACGATGAGCATCGCTTCGATGCCATCATATTCGCCCACGGTCGCACGTTGTCGCATCTGCGGCGTCGTGGGGCTCGACATGTTCTGCGCGAAGCACGACCGGGAATGGATGGGGTCGCCCCAGTACCGGCGCTTCATCGAGTACATGCTCGGCGACCCGCGGCGCTCGACGATGCTCGCCGACTTCGTGACGGAGACCCGGCTCGTGCTGTTCAATGCGTGCGGGACGAGTTCCCCCACCGAAGAATCGTGAGCGCGACGAAGACCGCGTGCTTGGCCAGCTCGAACGTGTCGTACTCCTGAGCGTCATGCGGGTCGTCTGGCGTTCGATGCCGCATCCATTCCGTGAGCGCGGAACGTAGCTCGGCCTCGGCTGCGCGCACCCGCATCGCGAGTTGGTCGCTCACAGCTTCCTCAGCTTCAGCGTGCGCATGCACTCGTCGAACGTCGGCCGCGGTACGACCTCACCGCCGTGAAGGCGACGCGTGTTGGTGCGCTGCTCGCGCAGCACGCGCTCGACCGTGCGCGCGTGCACACCGACGCGTGCGCCGATTTCGCTCGACTGGAGCGTCGGGTCCTTCGCCTTGAGCTTGATGATGGTCTCCCGCTGAAGCGCGGCCTTCTCTTTGTTCGGTCTCACTTGGCCTCCCGGTAGAACTTCGCCGCGCCCGCGCACTGCCGGTGCTCGCTCGTGGGCTTGAGCTTCATGTCTGCGTCGTACGCAGTCTGGTGGCACATGAAGTCTCCGCGCGTGCGGACCTCGGAGCGCACCATCTCGCGGCCAATCTTCGCCTCGCCCGGGGACAGGGGATGGTCCGCGAGTGCTTCGAGCTTCTCCTGCCACGCCTCGTCGTTGCCCTTGAGAAACGGACACGACACGCACGGCGTCTTCATCTCCGGCGCCTTGGGCATCCAGAACTTCCGTGCGGCAATCAACTGCGCCTTGGTCGCCTTCACGTGAGCCCCTCAAGGTGTGCCATCTCGATGAAGTGAAGCATCGCGTCAGCAGCCGCGACGGCGTTGAGCTTCGTTCGTGCGAAGCCCGAGACGTAGATGCCACCCTCAGCGCGGCGCCGCACGGCCCACCGCCACTTCCGGCTCCCGGGAATCTCGACGTCGCGCACGACTTCGATGCGGAGTCGGTCGGAGTCCTTCGTGAGCACGGGGAGCCAGTAGTTCTTGGTGCTGCCGTTCGGGCCGACGACGCTGATGGGGCTGCGCGCGAACAGGACCTGCGGAATGCCGGGCCGCCAGCCCGCCGGAATCGTCACTTGCCCTCCAGCATCCAGCGCATGCAGTTCGCGAACGAGTCGCGTTTCTTTTCGACGTCAGCGATGGCAAGACCGACTTCCCGGTCGGTCGTGTGCACGGCCGCGGTCAGCGACGACTTCCACGACGGGGGCGTGGTCGACGTGTCGGGCCACCCGCCGGTGAAAGCCTCGTACGTCCGGGCCTTCTTGACCGCGACGCGCTGCTGCGTCTTCGCGCGCTTCAGCCGAGCCTCAGCCGCCTTCCACTTCCCGAGCCAGCCCTTCGCCGATTCGAGCAGCGACGCGCGCCGGGCGAGCAGAGGACTGAGCGTCTTCTCTTCGCGTCGCCGGGTGAGGTGCGCTCGGCAGACAAGCGATACGCAGAACGGGCACGAGGCCTCGGCGATGGTGCTGTTGACCGCGTTCGCGGTTCGCTTTGCGGAGGGCTTCACAGCTTGGCCAGCGCTTTCTCGGCCTCACGGACCGCGTAGATGTAGGGCACGAACTCGACAGCTTCGAGGCGAAGCGTTTCGTAGTGCCCCTCAACGGCGGCGACGGCCTCAGCGATGCGCCGGTCAAGGGGATGCGCGGGGTCGTTGAGGGTCTGCTCGATGGTGCGCGTCGCGTCGAGACCGGCAGCGTTCGTCAGCGCCGCGATGAGCCGCGCGATGGCCTTCTCCCGCTTCGCTGCCTTCGTCGGTTTCTTCTTCGTTTTCTTGGGCATGCTCGTTCGACGCGTCAGGGCTTTTTCGGTTCTGAGTCCACGAACCCGGTCCCACCGCACGAACGACAGCTTCCGTAGTGGAGTCGGAAGGCGCGGCAGTCAGGCTCGGTGCACGCGCGGACCTCACCCTTCACGACCACGGGCTTGCGCGAGAACCCAGTCGAGTTGCAGTGCGGGCACTTGTACGCGTCACCGGCAATGCCGAGCGCGCCTGTGCCCGAGCACTCGGAACAGCGCGGGTACACGTGCTCGACCTCGACCGGCAGCTTGAGGCCGCGCTCTTGGAGCATGTCGACCACGACTGCCCGGCACTTCGCGCACAGCTCGTACTGCGGCCGGTGGTCGTCCCAGAACCCGCCCGAGTGCTCGGTCAAGGTACCTGCGCCGGTGAAGGCTTCGACAGTCGGCTCGGGCCATGGTGCCCGGTCGCTCCCGAGCAACGGCGGCCGGTCGAAGATGACGACCCCGCACAGGTCGCACTCGACGCGCTCGGTGAACGAGCTGTCACCTTCGGCTCTGAAGACGCGGCCGCTGATTCTCATGTCTTGTCCAGATGGTCGGCGATGAGGGCCGGGTCAGCGGGCAGCCGGGCCCCATGCACGGTCGCAATCGCGTCGGTGAACTGCGCGCCCGGGATGATGTCGAACCGCTCACCGAGAACTTGGTGCATCACCTCACCGGCGCGCTGTGCATACCCATCGGGCGCCTCTGCCGTGAGCGCGTCGTGCACCTGCTGGACAATCTGTGCGGCTCCGCCGGTCTCTCGGTCATACACGTCTTGAATGAGCAACATGCACCGGTTCATCCACGAGGCGACGCCCGTCTGAATCGGGCCGTTAATCATCTCGTTCCGCTTGAACCCGCCCCTGTACTTGCGCACGCGCCCGCTGATGGGGCACTTGTACCCGCCCGCGTCGCGCGTCGCCTTCGCAATGGTCTCCCAGAAACGGATGATGCCGGGCCGCAGTCGCTTCCAGTTGATGCGCAGCGCCTGCACCTCAGCCAGCGTGATGTGCGGGAACATCA
>LNFM01009549.1_pt1 | contig 14076 bp, 11 predicted proteins | sample 596031 | NCBI WGS metagenome assembly LNFM01 (sample SAMN04254537, study PRJNA301005) | activated carbon metagenome | isolation source: dual media filters at the Ann Arbor, Michigan drinking water treatment plant | place: USA: Ann Arbor
TGAGGGCTGCGAAACGCCGGATTCGCGGCCGCCAATCGTGCATAATCGGGCCGGAACCGAGGCTTTCGGCCCCGATTCGGTATTAAGGACCTCAGATGCGTGGCGCGCTGGGCGGTCCGCGCGTGCTGTTGCGACGCCTCCGCGAGGTTATGGCGGAGCCGGTCAGCGCGCAGGATCGTCTCGACAAGGTGGTCGTCCTGATCGCCGCCAACATGGTGGCGGAGGTTTGCTCTGTCTACGTGTTGCGCGTGGACGGAACCCTCGAGCTATACGCCACCGAAGGCCTCAAGCGCGAAGCCGTGCACGCCACCGTCATGAAGGCCGACGAAGGCCTGGTCGGCCTGGTCGCCAGCGAAGCGACCAAGATCAACCTGTCGGACGCGCAGAACCATCCGGCCTATTCGTTCCGGCCCGAGACCGGCGAAGAAATCTATCACTCCTTCCTCGGCGTGCCGATCCTGCGCGCCGGCAATACGCTTGGCGTTCTGGTCGTGCAGAACCGCGCGCGGCGCAATTACACCGAAGAGGAAGAAGAAGCGCTGCAGACGACGGCGATGGTGCTGGCCGAGATGATCGCCTCCGGCGAACTCTCGTCGCTCGCCAAGCCCGGCGCCGAGCCCGCCGCGCGCCACGCCATTCATATCGAAGGCGTCTCGCTGTCCGACGGCATCGCGCTCGGCCACGTCGTGCTGCACGAGCCGCGCGTCGTCATCACCAATGTCATTGCCGACGACGTGCCCAAGGAATTGAAGCGCCTGGAAGCGGCGATCGCGACCTTGCGCGCCGATCTCGACCGGCTGGTCGAACACCGCGACGTCGTCGACGGCGGCGAACACCGCGACGTGCTCGAAGCCTATCGCATGTTCTCCTACGACCAGGGCTGGGCGCACAAAATCCGGGAAGCGGTGACGACGGGCCTGACCGCCGAGGCCGGCGTCGAGCGCGTGCAATCCGACACCCGCGCCCGCATGCTGCGCGCCTCCGACCCTTACATCCGCGACCGGCTGCACGACCTCGACGATCTCGCCAACCGCCTGATGCGCGTGCTGATGGGCCAGGATCACGCGCCGCGCAAGGATCAGTTGCCGGACAACGCCATCGTCGTCGCCCGTTCGATGGGGCCGGCGGCGCTGCTCGACTACGACCGCAAGAAACTGCGCGGCCTCGTGCTCGAAGAAGGCGGCATGACCTCGCATGTCTCGATCGTGGCGCGCGCGCTCGGCATTCCGACCGTCGGCGACATCGCCAATGCCACCGGCCTGGTCGAACAGGGAGACGCCATTATCGTCGATGGCTCGACCGGCGTCGTCCATATGCGGCCGCCGCAGGACATCGAGGCCGCCTTCGGCGAGCGCGTCAAATTGCGGGCGCGGCGCATGGCGCAATATCGCGCGGCGCGCGACAAGCCCTGCGTCACCAAAGACGGCTGCACCATCGCGCTGATGATGAATGCGGGTCTCACCATCGACCTGCCGCATATGGCGGAGACCGGCGCCTCCGGCATCGGCCTGTTCCGCACCGAATTGCAGTTCATGGTGGCGCCGACTTTGCCGCGCACCGGCGAGCAGTCCGCGCTCTATCGCACCGTGCTCGACGCCGCCGGTAAGAAGCCGGTGACCTTCCGCACGCTCGACATCGGCGGCGATAAGGTGCTGCCCTATTTGCGCAACTTCGAAGAGGAAAATCCGGCGCTCGGCTGGCGCGCCATTCGTCTTGGACTGGACCGGCCCGGCCTGTTGCGCAGCCAGGTGCGCGCGCTACTGCGCGCCGGCGGCGGCCGCGAAATCCGCGTGATGTTTCCGATGATCGCGACCGTCGAGGAATTCGACCAGGCCAAGCTGCTGGTCGAAGCCGAGCTGACGCATTTGCGCAAGCACGGCCATGCGCTGCCGGAGCGCGTCCATATCGGCACCATGCTGGAAGTGCCGTCGCTGTTGTTCCAACTCGACGAATTGCTGGAGCGCGTCGATTTCCTGTCGGTCGGCTCCAACGATCTGATGCAGTTCTTGTATGCCGCCGATCGCGGCAATACGCGGGTGTCGCAGCGCTTCGATCCGCTGTCGGCGCCGGTGCTGCGCGCGCTGAAGGAGATTGCCGACAAGGCCGCCCAGCACGGCAAGCCTGTGGCGCTGTGCGGCGAACTGGCGTCGCAGCCTTTGGGCGCGCTGGCGCTGGCGATTTTGGGCTATCGCGCGATGTCGCTGTCGCCGTCGGCGGTCGGGCCGGTGAAGGCGATGCTGCTGCAACTGGATTGCCAGAAGGGCGCCGACGCGCTGCTGCCGGCCTTGGCCCGGCCGATCGGCAGCGTCTCGATCCGCCGGACGCTTGAAGATTTCGCGACCGCCGAAGGGCTGCCGCTTTGAAGGAACCTGCACTTTGATATCGCTTCCGCAACACCGGCTCGATGCCCTGCTCAACCGCCACGCCATGGTCGAACGCGAACTCGGCAGCGGGCTCGGCACCGAGGCTTACGTCAAACTGTCGCGCGAATTCTCCGACCTCGGGCCGGTGATCGAGGCGATCAAGACCTATCGCGCGACCGGCGCGGAGATCGCCGATCTCGACGCCATGATCGCCGATCCGTCGACCGACGCCGAGATGCGCAAGATGGCGGAGACGGAGAAGCAGTCTCTGGTGGCGCAGCACGAGGCGCTGGAAAAGAAGATCCGTCTCGCGCTGATTCCGAAAGACGCGATGGACGACCACGACGCCATTCTCGAAATCCGCGCCGGCACCGGCGGCGACGAAGCGGCGCTTTTCGCCGGCGACCTGTTCCGCATGTATGAGCGCTACGCCGCCAAGCAGGGCTGGAAGACCGAAGTCATCACCATGAGCGAAGGCGCCAAAGGCGGGCTCAAGGAAGTGATCGCCGAAGTGCACGGCCGAGGCGTTTTCGCCAAGCTGAAATTCGAGTCCGGCGTGCACCGCGTGCAGCGCGTGCCCGACACCGAAACGCAAGGCCGCATTCATACCTCGGCGGCGACCGTCGCGGTGCTGCCGGAAGTCGAGGACGTCGATATCCAGATCCGCGACGACGATCTGAAGATCGACACGATGCGCGCGCAAGGCGCCGGCGGCCAGCACGTCAACAAGACCGAGTCGGCGATCCGCATCACGCATATTCCGACAGGGACGATCGTGTTCGTGCAGGAGGAGCGCTCGCAGCACAAGAACAAGGCCAAGGCGCTCGCCTATCTCCGTACCAAGCTGTACGACACGCAGCGCCAGAAGCTCGATGCCGAGCGCGCCGCCGACCGCAAGGGCCAGATCGGCTCCGGCGACCGCTCCGAGCGCATCCGCACCTATAATTATCCACAAGGCCGCGTCACCGACCACCGCATCAATTTGACCTTGTACAAGCTGCCGCAGGTGATGGAAGGCGACGTCGACGAGCTGATCGACGCGCTGGTGACCGAGCATCAGGCCGAACTGCTGGCGGCCGAGGGCGCGACGTGAGGCGCATGATCCCGAAAAGGGGGAACCGGTTTTCGGATAAGATCATGCGCAAATTCAAATGAGAATCATCCCCGGCCTGAAGGCTGAATCGTCGGTCGCTCAAGCGCAGCAATTGATGGTGCAGATGTTCAAGCTCGCGGGGATCGAAGAGCCGGAAGCCGACGCCAGACTGCTGCTCGGCCACGCCTTGCGGCTCGACCGCACGCAATTGTTTTCGCAAGCTGACCGTTTACTCGACGCCCGCGAAGCGTCGGCGGTGTCGGCGCTGGCCGCGCGGCGGCTCAAGCGCGAGCCGGCGTCGCGCATTCTCGGCCGCAAGGAATTCTGGAGTCTGGCGCTTGACGTCAGCGGCGATGTACTGGTGCCGCGGCCCGATACCGAAACAGTGGTCGAGGCGGCGCTCGACTTCGTGGTGCGCGGCGGACTGCGGCTTGAGAAGCTGCGCCTGCTCGACATCGGCACCGGCTCCGGCGCGATCGTGCTGGCGCTGCTGTCCGAACTGGAAAACGCCACAGGCGTCGCCACCGACATCAGCAAGGCCGCCATCGATGTGGCGCGCGGCAATGCCGAACGGCTGGGACTGGCCGCGCGATGCAGTTTCGTCGTCTGCAACATCGCCGATGGCATCACGGGGCCGTTCGACCTGATCGTGTCCAATCCGCCCTATATCGCGCATGACGAGATTGCGACGCTCGAGCCCGAGGTGCGCGACCACGATCCGGCGCTGGCGCTCGATGGCGGCAAAGACGGGTTGGACGCCTATCGCGCCATCGCGGCGCGCGCGGGGTCCCTGCTCGCCCCCGGCGGCCGGCTGATCGTCGAGCTGGGCATCGGCCAGGAGAATGCGGTGCGCGATCTGTTTACCAAATCCGGCATGGACGTCGGCGCCGCGCGCGCCGACCTGGCCGGTGTTCCGCGCGTGCTGAGCGCCACTTTCGGGCCTTAAATCCAGTCATGTTCCCGACGCAAGGCCATCCGCCTGAAATACAGGGCTTACCGGAAGGCAAAAAACCACTTGGAATAGAGCCCCAAACCGACTAGCTTGCCAGCAACGGAATCGACCCGTGACGGATGCAAGCCACGAACCCCGGAGCACGATGCTCTGCGAGGCAGCGCCGCAAAGTCGATTGCAGGGCAGATAACGACGCACCGATGGCCAAGACCCGGTTGAACGCTCAAGGACCGGTCGAACGACGGCGGCGCGCGAAATCGCCAGGAACGGCATTGGGGTTGCTGTAATCATCGCTGATAACGGGCGCATAAGTTAAAGGCATCGGCGCGGGCAACCTTTCAAGGTTTCGCCGCGCAAGGACACCCGTTTGAGTGCGGCTTTAAGAACGTCACGGGACGTGTCTTCCCGGTCGAGTTGAGCAACGGCGGCGATACCGCGGAATAGCGAAGCAATAGTTGGCGAACAGGGAAATCATGAGAAACGGTCAGAAGCGTATGCGTGGTCGCAGCGGTGGCGGCGGCGGCGGCGGCAATAACAACAACAATCACCGCAAGAGCCAGAACCCGCTGACACGCGTCTACGAATCGAACGGCCCGGACGTGAAGATCCGCGGCACCGCGTCGCACATCGCCGAGAAGTACATGCAACTCGCGCGCGACTCGCAAACGTCCAGCGATCCGGTAGCGGCGGAAAATTATTTTCAGCACGCCGAGCATTATTTCCGGCTGATCGCCACGGCGCAGGAACAGTTCCGCCAGCAGAATCCCTATTACAACAATCCGGCGCCGACGCCGGGCGCGCCAACCGGCGCCGCCGACGACAATTACGATGACGGCGACGACGACGGCCAGCCTTTCGCCGCGCAAGGCGAGCAAGGCAACGCGCCGCAGCCGCCGCAACCGCAAGCGCAGCCTTATCTGCCGCGCGACGCGCAGCCGTTTCCGCCGCGCGATCAGCCGCAGCACCGAAACCCGCAGCATCAGCAGCACCAGCCGCGGCCGCATCAGAACCAGCAGCCGCGCCCGGTCGACAATAATGCGTCGCCGGAAGTCACCGGCCTGCCGGCCTTCATCACCGGCGGCCAGCCGCAGCCAGTTATCGGCGAAGGCGACGCCAATGGCCAGAACGGTCACGAACAGGGCGATCGCCCGGATCGCTTCGGCCGCCGCCGCCGGCGTCATCGCAGCGGCGGTTTCCGTCCCGACCGTCCGGACTTCAACGGCAATGCCGAAGCCGGCGCCGCGCCGGCCTCGGGCGGCGATGAGCCGTCGGGGCAGCCGGAGTAGTTATCGTCAGCCCCACACTCCGCTCATTCCCGCGCAGGCGGGAATCCAGAGCAAGTGAGCAAAGCAAGAGCTGGAGCCCCGCTTGCGCGGGAATGAGCGGAAAATTTGAATCCGCGTTCCTTCGATAGACCTTAAGTCCCCGGCGACGGCGCCAGCGCCGGCTCGAGCGCCGGCACCAGCATGCGCTTGGTGCGGCGCTGCGCCGGAATCGCGCGATAGACCTGCTTGGTGGCGTCGACCAGATGGACGCCGGCAAACGGCGCCGACAAAGTCGCGCCGGTGCGCTCCCACGCCACCGCCGAACGCAAGAACCAGCGCCGCGGCACCGGCGGCACATAAAGAGCTTCGCTCCATTCGCTCGGCGTGAACCAGGTCTCGCGCAGAAGCTGATTGATCTGCGAGCGCGAATAAGGCCGGCCATGGCCGAACGGCGTCGTGTCCAGGCGCGCCCAGACGCCGCGCCTATTCGGCACCACCGCCAGCAAGCGGCCGCCGGGGGCGAGCACGCGCCAGACTTCGCGCAGCAGCGCCGCCGGATCGTTGGTCATTTCCAGGGCATGCACCAGAAGCACGCGATCGACCGCGCCGTCGGTCAGCGGCAATTCGTTTTCATCGACCAGAGCCGACAAAGCCGGGCGCGCGGTCGGCCATTTCAAAACGCCCTGCCCGGCCGGCATGAAGGCGAGACAGCGCTCGGCCTCCTCGCGGAACAGGCCGAGATAGGGCGTCGTATAGCCGATGCCGAGCACGCGCTGGCCGGCGGCATCGCGCCACAAGGAACGCACGCCGCGCCCGACGAAGCGGCGCGCCACCACGCCCAGCGGCTGGCCGTAAAAATTGCGCAGGTCGACGACATCGATGGACATGGCGGCAAACTAGCACAAGTTGCTGGTATTGCGCTCCGCTGATATGCGACACATTTGCGATATCAGGTTAATATCGTTGTTCGAGGAGATTTTCATGTCCGCGCAAACCCGCCTGTTCATGTGCCGGTCCGACAATTTCGGCGTGCTGCTGCATGACCCGAAAACCGGCGCCACCGCCGCTATCGACGCGCCGGAAGCGGCGCCGATCGAAGTCGCGCTCAAGGCGACCGGGTGGAAGCTGACCGACATTCTGGTCACGCATCATCACGCCGACCACACCGACGGCATCATGGCGCTCAAGGCCAAGCACAAATGCCGCGTGGTCGCGCCGGCGGCGGAAGCCAAGACCGTTCCCGGCGTCGACGAGACCGTGCGCGAGGGCGACAAGGTCAAGGTCGGCTCGCTGACCGGCAATGTGATCGAGACGCCCGGCCACACGCTCGGCCATATCGTCTACTGGTTTCACGCCGACAATATTGTTTTCGCCGCCGACACTTTGTTCTCGGTCGGCTGCGGCCGCGTCATCGAAGGCACGATGGACCAGATGTGGTCGTCAATGCTGAAAATGCGCGACCTGCCGGACGAGACAAAGATTTTCTGCGGCCACGAATATACCGCCGCCAACATCAAGTTCGCGCTGTCGGTGGACAAGGGCAACAAGGATTTGCTGGCGCGCGCGCAGCAGGCGGCCAAGCAGTTGGCGGCGGGCGAGCCGACCATTCCGACCACGATAGGCGAAGAGAAGAAGACCAATCCGTTTTTGCGCGCGGGGGAGGCCTCGCTGGCCGCGGCGCTTGGCATGGCGGGCAAGCCGGCCAATGAGGTGTTCGCCGAATTGCGCGAGCGGAAGAACAAATTCTGATGCCTAGCGCGCAAGACATCATCAAGAAGCTCGGCCTCAAGCCGCACCCGGAAGGCGGGCATTATCGCGAGACGTTCCGCGACACGCACACCGTCGATGGCCGCGCGGCGTCGACTGCGATTCTGTTTCTTTTGGCGCGCGGCGAACGCTCGCACTGGCATCGCGTCGATGCGGTCGAGATCTGGCATTATCACGCCGGCGCGCCGCTCGAATTGAAGATCGTCGACGGCAGCAAGGAGCAGATCGTGCGGCTCGGCGCCGACATTCATGCCGATGAAATTCCGCAGGTCACCGTGCCGGCGCGCGCCTGGCAGGCGGCGCAATCGACCGGCGACTGGACCTTGGTCGGCTGCACGGTGGCACCGGCGTTTACGTTTGACGGGTTTGAACTGGCGCCGGCGGATTGGACGCCGGGCCGCTAGCGCGCGAGCTGCCTGCGTCAATTTCTCTCCTGCAACTCCTTTCGCCTGCCGAACCAATACGGGCTTGACCCGTTAGCCTCCGGGTTCGGGCATGCAAGGAGTTCCGGGATGAAGCTTGTCACCAAACTGATTGCCGCCGCCGCCATAACCACGATCTTTGCCGGCCCAGCTTTGGCGCAAAAAATTTCGATCGAGCAAGCCAAGAAGCTTGCCGCTGACAATGGCATGACGACCGTCACCGAAATTGAATTCGACGACGGCAAGTGGGAAATCGAAGGCCGCGATGCGTCGAATCGAAAACTGGAAATCGATCTCAACGGCGATACCGGCGCAGTTCTCAAAATCGAGAAGGACTGACGCGGCGAGCCGTGCCTAGCGCTCTTTCCTGCGCAGCATATCCTTCGCGGCGAGCAAGCCGCCGCCGGCAATCAGCAGCGCCGCGAACCACAACGTGACGCTGGCTTCGGCGAAACCGGCCAGCACAAGAAACAATGTCGACAGGATCGGCGCCGCGTAGGATGCCACACCGAGCAGCCTGATGTCGCCGCGCTTGACGCCGATGTCCCAGACATAAAACGCCGCACCGACCGGGCCGATGCCGAGCGCGGCGACCGCGAGCCATTCGCTTGTTGTGCCCGGCCACACTGTCGTTTCAAACGCGAGGTGACACAAAGCCGCCAGCACCGCCGTGGCGAGGCAGAAGCCGGCGACCGCCGCGGTCGGCACGCCGGCAAAGCGGCGCGACAGCACCGAGTATCCCGCCCAGACAAACGCAGCCAGGAACGCCGCGCTGTAACCGGCGACATAATCCAGCGCCGGCGCAATGCCCTTGCCGAGAAACAGGATGACCGTGCCGGCAAGGCCGAGCAGCGCGCCCACGATCGAGTGCCAACGCAGATGTTCGCCGGGCAAAAGGCCGGAAAACAGCACGATCAACAGTGGCCAGAAATAATTCAACAGCCCGGCTTCGGCCGGCGGCGCCAGCCGCAGCGCCACGAAATACAGCGCGTGATAGCCGAACAGGCCGCTGACGCCGAGCAGCCAGACCGGCCACGGCTGACGCAGCGCGTGCCATGTGCCCGAACCAGACACCCAGACCGCGCCAATCGTTCCGCCGGCCGCGAAGGTCATCGCCGCCAGTTGGAACGGCGGCACCTGCCCAGACGCGACCGTCAGCAAGGCCAACAGCGACCACATCAGTATCGCGGCGAAACCGAGGAAAGTGGCGCGTTGCGGGGACATTCAGCGGGTCCGGTGGGCCGGGATGCCATACGCGAGGAGAAGGCGCAGGACAACAAGTCGCCCGGACTCCCTTCTGTCACAGCCCGGTGTTAAGGTAGTGTTCTTACCTGGGGTTGTGGTGCATTTTTTCATGGCGTCTGAACTGACCGAACGGTTGACGGGCCGCGGCGGTGCATCGTGGCGCGCGGTCCTGCTTGCTGTCGCCTTGTCGGCTTCAGGCGTCTTCGTCAGCGCGCCGGCGCGCGCCGACTGCTCTCTCAGCGGCTCGACCATCACCTGTACGTCCACCGGCGGCACGCAGACGGCGCCCGTCGGCGGCGCGGGCGATGGGCTCACCGTCACCATTCAGTCCGGCGCGACCGTCGATGTGTCCGCCACGCCGAATGCGACAGCCGTGGACCTCAACAACACCAACGTCGTGACGAATGCGGGCACGGTGATCAGCGGCGACACTGCGTTCGGCATCAGCGTCAACACCAACAACCAGGTCACCAATACCGGCAATATCATTGTCGGCAACGGCTCGACCGGCATCAATGCCTGCTGCGACAACACGATCCTGAACCACGGCATCATCACCGCCGGGTCCGGCGGCAACACTTTCGGCATTTTCGTCACCGACAACAGCACGGTCACGAATTTCAACACGATTTCGGTCGGATCCGGCGGCTACGGCATTTTTGCCGCCGGCGACGGTGGCACGCCGCAAAAGACAATCACCAACAGCGGCACAATCGACGCCGTCGGCGGCTTCGGCATCGGCGCGGTCGACAACTATAACGTCCTCAATTCGGGAACGATTTCCGTCGGCGACAACGGTACCGGCATCCAGGCCGGCGGCGGCAACACCGTCACCAATGCCGGCACGATCAATGTCAGCGGCGGCGGCATGGGCGTCTATCTCAATGGCCTTACGGGCGTCTCTACCAGCGGCAATACGTTCAATAATACCGGCAGCGTGCTGGCAACGGGACCGACCTTTGCGATCTTCGGCACTTCCGACAACACCATTGTCAACACCGGCATCCTTCAAGGTGCGGTCATCCTGGTCGGGACCAACAATATTCTCACCAACCGCGGCACCATGATTGGCGCCGATCTCGACACCTTGACGCCGTCGGGCGGCCAGATCGGCGGCACGCTGGTCAACGATCCGGGCGGCATTATCGCAATCCGCGTGACGCCGACGCAGAACGATTTCTATACCGCGGACACGATCGTGCTGAATGGCGGCCGGCTGCACATGGTGGTGAAGCCCGACCTTTACAACACGACCACCGTCTATTCGCAGGCAACGACCGGCTTCTCGCCAATCGGGGGCTGCGGCTGCACCACCTTGAGCGGCACATTCGACAGCGTAACGACCTCATCGCCGTTCTTCACCGCGACCGCCGATTACAGCAGCGGCAACAGCGTCAATGTCACGCTGACGCGCCTCGCCATGACCGCCCTGCCCGGCATGACGGACAACCAGCGCGCCGTCGCGAATGTGCTGGAGCCCGGCTATTCGACCGGGCTGACCGGTGATCTCGCGACTTTCTATGCCAACCTGTTCGCGGCGGCGTCGCTCTCCGCGCTCGACCAGTTGTCCGGCGCCGGCACCGCCGCCGCGCAGGACGGCGCCTTCGCCGCCGGCGGCCAGTTCAGCGGCATGATGATGCAGCAGGTGCTGGGCTGGCTGAACGGCACGCCCGGCGGCACCACATTCACCTTCGGCGCACCGCTCGGCTATGCCAGCGCGCCGAAAGACAAGTTCGCCGGCAAGCCCGGCCATGACGCCTTCGCGGCGATGCCGGCGCGCGCGCAAGCCGAGCAAGGCCTGTGGCGCGCCTGGACGCTCGGCTTCGGCGGCGCGCGCACGGTCGATGGTCAGGGTGGCACCGCCAATCAGAAGTCAACGACCTTCGGCGGCGCTTTCGGCATCGACCGGCAGCTTTCGCCCGACTTGCTGTTCGGCTTTGCCGCTGGCGGCAGTTCGTCGCATTTCTCGACGTCTGGCGTGGCGACGTCGGGCCGCATCGATGCCGGGCACGTCGGCTTTTACGCGGTGCAGCGCCTGGGCGCGGCCTATATCGCCGCCACCGTGAATTATGCGCGCGGCGATACCTCGACCGAACGCACCATTGCGGGCGTCGGACCGACGGAAATCGCCAAGGGCCGTTTCGCCAGCGACCAGCTCAGCGGGCGCTTCGAAATCGGCCGCAAATACGGCTTCAGCAATTACTCGCTGACGCCGTTTGTCGCGCTCGAGCCGGCGGTGCTGTGGCAGCGCGGCTATGCGGAGAGTTCGACGACGCTCGGCGGCGCGCCGGGCGTGCTCGGCTTGAACTACGGCGCAAACACGGTGACATCGCTGCCGCTGCTGATCGGCGCGCAGGTCGATACGCGCCGCGTGCTGGCTAACGGGCAGACATTGTCGCCCTTCGCGCGGCTGTCATGGGTGCATGAGTTCAAGCCGGAGCGCAGCGTCACCGCGTCGTTCATCAGCATTCCCGGCGCCGCCTTCACCGCCGACGGCGCACGGCCCGCCGCCGACGCGCTGCGCATCGAGGCCGGCGGGACTTTGACCCTGAGCCGCAACACCGCTTTGTTCGCCAATTTCAACAGCGAAGTATCGGCGCGCAGCCGCAGCATTTCCGCGCTCGGCGGCGTGCGGACCAACTGGTAATTTTTAAGATAATGCGTCGGCGACGGCCTTGCCGCAGGTCACGGTATCGGCCGGACCTTTCAGATCGCGCGTGCGCAATTTGTCCTGCGCCAGCACAACTTCAATCGCCTTGACGATGGCTTTCGCCGCCTCCGGCTCGCCGAGATGCTCAAGCATCATTGCGCCCGACCAGATTTGTCCAATCGGATTGGCGATGCCCTGGCCGTAAATATCCGGCGCCGAGCCGTGCACCGGCTCGAACACCGACGGAAACAGCCGCTCCGGATTGATATTGCCCGAGGGCGCGATGCCGATGGTGCCGGTGCAGGCGGGACCGAGGTCGGAGAGAATATCGCCGAACAGATTGGAGGCGACGACGACGTTGAACTTGTCCGGGTTCATGACGAAGTGCGCGGTCAAGATGTCGATGTGAAACTGGTTCCAATTCACGTCGGGATAGTTCTTCGCCATTTCTTTCACGCGCTCGTCCCAGTACGGCATGGTGATGGCGATGCCGTTCGACTTGGTCGCCGAGGTCAGATGCTTCTTCGGCGTGGTCTTGGCCAGCTCGAAGGCGAATTTCAAGACACGATCGACGCCGATGCGGCTCATCACCGTTTCCTGCACCACCACTTCGCGGTCGGTGCCTGGAAACATTTTGCCGCCGATCGACGAGTATTCGCCTTCGGTGTTCTCGCGCACTACCCAGAAATCTATGTCGCCCGGTTTGCGGCCGGCCAAAGGCGACGGCACGCCGGGCATCAGCCGCACCGGTCGCAGGTTGACGTATTGATCGAACTCGCGGCGGAACAGGATCAGCGAGCCCCACAGCGAAATGTGGTCCGGCACACGGTCCGGCATGCCGACGGCGCCGAAATAAATGGCGTCGTGCTTGCCGATTTTCTCCTTCCAGTCCTCCGGCATCATGCGGCCGTGCTTGTCGTAATAGTCGCAGGAGGCGAAATCGAAATCGTCGAAAGCGAGCTTGAAGCCGAACTTCTTCGCCGCCGCCTCCAGCACGCGCACGCCCTCCGGCATGACTTCCTTGCCAATGCCGTCGCCAGGAATGACGGCGACGCGGTGAATGCGGTTCGTGGTCATGGGGGCTCCCGGTCACATGGCGCAAGAGGCGGCGAACGCCGCCCGCGATGACTTATGACACGTATCCCATGCGATCAAGGCCTATCCGGCAGGCGACCCTGGGGGCATTTCAAGCACCCCGGCGCCGATCATGGCATTGTAATTTTCCGCTCATCGAGCGCGACCCGGACTTTGTCGATGGCGAAACGCTGGACCCAGTCGTCCTTTTTCAGCCACCAATACGATGCGATGCCGGCCTTAAACGCCGTGCTCGGCTTGTATTGCGCGACGAGCGCATCCTTGATGGCATCGGCGCGTTTAAGCACTTTCTTTTTCAGATCGCCGGCTTTCAGATCGGCGGGCGCCGTCGGCCATGGTGGCAGCTCCGTATAATCGCTGGATGCCAGCTTGCCGAGCAGCGGCACTATCGGCAGATATTTCTTTCCGGCAAAACGGTCTCCCGGTTCGGACTCCGGGACGAACTGGAAAGCCGCGGTGAACTCCTTGCCCTGCCAGTTTACAAAGAGCGGATTGACGGTCTGCGCGACCCAATCCGCGGGCAGCGCGAAATGCCGCGACAAAAAGCGCTGACAGTTGCGCCTGCCTAACATGAAATCGAAGTGCCGGAATTCCTTCGACAGGAATCCGCCAAACCCGCCAAGACTGCCACACGCGATGGAATATTTCTCAGCCTCGCCATTCTTTTTGTAGCGCACCGGCATGATGGCGTAGCGGCTTGCTACATTGTCGTCGTCGGCGAGCGCCAATTCATCGAGCTTGAAGCGCGCCTGCGAAACCATCGCGCCGACAAGATTCTTGATGACGTCGAGCAAATGGCTATGTTGTTTTACATCGTAATCTTCTTCCAGCTCGAAAAGATTCGGGAATGGATCGATCAGAATAACGCCGCGCGTGGCCTCAAGAGGGTCGCGCTTGTTCTGCTTGTCCGGGCCTTCCGACAGAGCGACACGGCAAAGCTCCAGCGGCTCGTTATTAAAAACGCCGCCGTCGGCATTGACGAAATCATACTTTCCATCTTTGAAATTGTCGCGCTTATCGATGGGTGGATGCAGGCTCGTCTTGCCCAAAGACCGGTCGTACCATTGCCGTTGTTCATAGTCGCCAAAGTCACGGAACAGCCCGCGCGCCGAAAGGCCGACCGGAAACGCACCGCTGGCCAGAGCCGCATCGCCAAGCCGCTTCCAATCACTGGCGTTCTTCCCGGCCTGCAACCTGACCGGGCCTCCAACCCCGGTGCCGGCC
>LNFM01010899.1_pt1 | contig 14076 bp, 11 predicted proteins | sample 596031 | NCBI WGS metagenome assembly LNFM01 (sample SAMN04254537, study PRJNA301005) | activated carbon metagenome | isolation source: dual media filters at the Ann Arbor, Michigan drinking water treatment plant | place: USA: Ann Arbor
TGCTGCTGGCCTTCACGGCCTCGGCCCGCGCCAACTTCGAGCGGAATCGCTGGCTTACGTTCCCCAATGACGTGACTCCGGAATCGACTCAAGCACGACTGAAGGAGGATTCCACGGCGAAGCCCTCGTTCGACCGCCGGGACAAACTGCAGGTGATTGCCGATCTCGAACGTGAGGGGCGTCCCGCGTATCCGGCCGTCGTGCCCCACGCCGTCCTGACCTGGGACAATCCCGACTCCATGAAGACGCTTCGAGCCTTAACCCTCGACGGCGAGGAAACCTTGCCGCTCGGCGGTGTCGCCAATGTGCTCACCGTGTTTTGTAACGAGAGCGGAGAGTACGTGACGTACCAGAGTGGCGAACATGGATTTCACAATCCACCGGGTCTGTGGACCGATGACCGGCCTGCGGTCGTCGCGGTAGGAGATTCGTTCACGCACGGCGCCTGCGTGCCGACGGAGGACAGTTTTGTCGGGGTGATTCGGGCGCGCCATCCGCGGACCATTAATCTCGGCATGGACTCCAACGGCCCGCTCATGATGCTGGCGTCGAAAACGGTCCTGTGGTTTTATTTTGAACAGAACGATCTGAAGGATCTGGAACATGAACGGTATAGCCCTCTCCTCAGGCGATATCTGACGGCAGGCTACAGCCAGTCGCTGTGGGACCGGCAGGACAAGATCGATCAGGCGTTGAAAGCCTACATCGAGCAAACCCGGCAGGGGTTGGGCGCAAAAATCGGACTGGAAGAGACGATCAAATTACATCATGTCCGACAGATAGCCACTCGTTGGCTTGCGGGACAGCAGGAGGTCGATGCCGGCCGCATGAGCGAGCTGTATTTCTCTGCCGAAGTTACGGATGAAGAGATGCAGCAGTTTCGTGACGTGTTGGTTGAGGCGGTGACCACGGTTCACGGGTGGGGTGGGGAGCTGCACTTCGTATATCTTCCGGAGTGGGCCCGCTATGCCAAGCCGGAGGTTGCCAACCAGAGTCGAGAGCGAGTGCTTCGGCTGGTTGCCGATCTGAAGCTGCCGCTGATCGATCTCCATCCGGTCTTCGCCGGTCATCCGGATCCTGTCGGATTGTTTCCATTCAGGCGGATGAATCACTACAACGTCGCCGGGCATCGCCTGGCAGGAGAGGCCGTTCTGCGCGCTCTACAAGAAACCGAAGCGGGGGCTCAGACGATCTCTCCTCAATCATCAGCCGGTGGGGCTTCACTTACCACAGGACCGCTCTAGACGAAGAGGCCAGCATGTTTCCCGCCCTAAGGCGTCGTTTCACCAGGTTCAAGGTCTATCGGGTTGCGAGAGCGATCTATTGGCGTCTGCCGCAGATCGTCCAAGAGGCGGAACAGGGGGATAGCGAAGTCACGTCTCTCCTCCCTGAGGGATCGCCTCGAGGGACAGTGTTGCTGTCGCACATCAGGGGCGATTTCTTGAACAACCCCGACCGGCCCATTCCCAACACGCATACGAACCTTTGGGTGGCCCTCGACATGGCCAAGACATTCTTGGAGTTGGGCTATCGCGTGGATGTCATCAGCTTCGGGAATCATGATTTCCTTCCGAAGACGACACGCGATACAACCTTCAGCGGCTGGCCCCGCTGCTCGGCCGTGATTGCCTGAAGATCCTGCATATCGACACGGCCCATATGCTGTTTCAGAACGCCGCGGAAGCCAATCGATTGCTGGATTTACAGGGGCGGAGGGGCGTCACCTTGCTCCCGGTCAGATATGAGCGGCCCAATCTTGCTATCGAACATGCCGATTGTGCGACGATCTGCGCCAACGACTTCACCATCGGGACCTACCGCTACGCGGGCAAGCCGATCTATCAAATTCCGATCCCTGCCGCGCGGCTCTGTCCCTGGCCGGACGGGAAAGATTTCTCCGCCGCCCGGCGGCATTTCCTCTGGTTTGCCAGTCATGGGATGGTCCACAAGGGGCTGGATCTCGTGCTGGAGGCGTTTGCCGGGATGCCCGAGTATCGCCTGACGATCTGCGGTCCGGTCGAACAGGAGCCGGACTTCGTGAAGGCGTACCGCAAAGAACTGTTCGAGACACCGAATATTCACCTGCGCGGGTGGATCGACATCGACAGCCGGGAGTTCCTCGATCTGGCGGATCGCAGTATTGCGCATGTGTTCACATCGGCCTCGGAAGGCGGCGCCGCGTGCGTCATCGAGACCATGCATACGGGGCTTATCCCGATCGTCAACTACGAGTCCAGTGTCGATGTGCACGATTTCGGTGTGCTCCTCAAGGGCGTTTCGGTCGAGGAAATTCGAGACGGTGTCCGGATGATCGCCGAGATGCCGGCGTCGATGCTGGAGGAGCGGGCGCGCCGCGCCTGGGGGCATGCCAGGGCGCAGCATACCCGCGAACACTTTTCTCGGGTCTACCGGCAGACCATTCGAGCGATCTTACGGGAATATGGCCGCCCTTGTTAGAGCCTGGGTTGTAGGACGTCCGACTGCAGGCCGGCGGAATGCGGGCTTGCGGTTCAGGTTAACCGGTCAACGTCGTTGTCCGGCTTGCGTTGGTAGTGCTAGGCGGGAGGAGAGTATGGCTGATTCCATTGACGGGGGAATGTATGGTTACGACCTGATGGTCCATGATGGGTGGCGGGAGCGGAGGGCGTAGTGCCGCGGAGAAACCTCTCAGGAGTATGGCAGCGGTTGCGGGACTTCTTTTACCGTCAGGCTCATGGTCCTGCTGCCGGCGCGCAGAAGTGGTCGATCGGCATGCTGGCCGGGCCGTCTCCCCTGGATCTGGGGCAGGATCATGCGGGGATGACCAAACCGGCGCTCACGGCTCAGGACGTCGGGGATTGCCGGGCTTCGTCCGTCCGGACTCCCTTTATGCTGCAAGTCGCCGGACGCTGGCACATGTTATTTGAAGTGCTCAATTGCGACTCGGAAAAGGGCGAGATCGGGTGGGCGACCAGCGATGACGCCAAGCATTGGACCTATCGCCAGATTGTGCTCGCTAAACCGTACCCCCTGTCGTCCCCCTTCCTCTTCGAGTGGAACGGCGGCTACTACATGCTTCCCCAGAGTACCGAGGCGGGGATGCTGCGCCTCTACAAGGCGTTTGAGTTTCCTGTTCGCTGGGCGCTGGCCGGCATTCTGCTGCGAGGGAGGTTTTCAGCTCCTTCGCTCGTTCACCACGAGGGCAGGTGGTGGCTCTTTACGTTGTCCGATGCGGAGGACAGGGGCGCAGCTCTTCGGCTCTATTGGGCGGACGAGTTGCTGGGGCCATGGAGAGAACATCCGCAGAGCCCAATCGGCGTCACGGATCGCGCCGTTGTGAGACCGGCGGGAAGAATCGTGGCGCATGAGGGCCGTTTGATGCGGTTTGCGCAGGCCTGCGAGCCGGGCCATGGACCCGTCGTACGGGCGTTCTCAATTACGGAGTTGACCACGGCGCGGTACAGCGAGACCCCTTGTAGTCCGGACCCCTTGTTCTCTTCGGGGGGGAAGGGCTGGAACCGATCACGTCTGTCTCACATCGATGCCCATTGCATAGGCGACGGACAATGGGTGGCCTGTGTGGACGGGGTGGAGGGCCTCGGAGGGGAGGTGAGTGCGACATGATCTTCTTTCAAGACCCAATGAACAGAGCGCGCCTGATCTCTGCGGTGAAATCGTCCCGGCTGTATATTCTGGGGAGTGTGGTCAAGGCTGCGGCGTTGCAGGCCCGGGAGAATCTGAGCCAGGAGATTCTCAATCGTGCAGTGGTGTCTCTCGAACCGCAGGGGCCACCGAAAGGCTATGTGCTGCTCTCGCATGTGGTCAAGGCCTTCCTGCTGCCGCCGGGGCAGCCGATCCCGAGGGATCACCATCACTATTGGGTGGCGCTGCAGATGGCGCAGACGTTCTTAGACCTCGGGTACGGTGTCGACGTCATCAACTTTCACAACAAAACCTTCTGGCCCAGGCGTGACTACGCCATGATGGTCGATACCCGGTGGAATCTTGAACGGCTGGCTCCTGTCCTGAATCCCGACTGCATCAAAGTGTTGCATATCGATACGGCGCATCCGCTCTTCCAGAACGCGGCGGAAGCTAGCCGCCTGCTCGATTTGCAGCAGCGCCGCGGTGTGACGCTGAAGCCCTGGCGATATGAGGTGCCGCATCTCGGGATCGAACATGCAGACTATGCGACGATGAACGGGAACCGGTTCAGCATGGAGACGTTTCGATACGCGGGGAAACAGATCTTTCCTGTGCCGGTCGCTGCTCCGGTGCTGTATCCGTGGCCTGACGGCAAGGATTGGGAGAGCTGTCGCAAGCACTTTCTCTGGATCAACAGCGGAGGGCTTGTCCTCAAGGGGCTCGACTTGATTCTGGAAGCCTTCGCCGGCATGCCGGACTGTCACCTGACGGTGTGCGGTCCTATCAAGGGGGAAAAGGAATTTGAGCGGGCCTACTTCAAAGAACTGTATGAGACCCCCAATATTCATACCGAGGGATGGATGGATCTCAGTAGCGACCGCTTTATGGGGTTGGCCGAGCGCTGTGTGGGAATCCTGTCCGCGTCCGCATCGGAAGCCAGAAGCGGGTCGGTGATCGGAGGCATGCATGCAGGGCTCATTCCGATCATCAGTTATGAGAGCGGCGTCGATGTAGATGACTTCGGTGTGGTGTTGCCGCGCTGTTCGGTGGACGAGATCCAGCGGGCAGTGCGGAGGATCGCCGGCCTTCCTGGAATGACACTGCAGCGGATGTCCCGGCGCGCCTGGGATTCGGCCCGGTCCCAGCATACTCGCGAACGGTGGACGGAGGTCTATCGGTCTGCGATCGACACGATCTTCCGGTTGCACGCTTGCAAGACCGGGGCTGACGGTCTTCCACGGGTGTCCGGTGATCTGGCTTCTTCGAAGCGCTTCGCAGCATCCCCTGTCCCTCCCTCAATCCGCAGGGCGAACTAGCCACTGGTGCCAGAGTCGGTTCACGGAAACTGGTGTAGTTGTGTGGCGTCGGCGTCATTTCCAGGACGCGCGCAGGTAGTTGGCAGCCCGGACCCTATGGCGGTTCCGGCAGGTAAGTAGGGGCATGATGAAACAATACGATCTCATCAGAGACTTGTTCCGGCAAATCCATGAGGATTGGATCGTCAATCAGAAAGACTGGACTGAGCCGGGGTTTCGAGCCATTGCCGTGCATCGGCTGGGGTTTTGGGGGTGGGAACGAAGCGAGGGGCTGCTTCGCTCAAGCGTGCTGTTGCTCTATCGAGTGCTCTGGCGGTATGTGAGAAATCACTACGGGATCGAGATTCCCCGCAGCACGGTCATCGGACGCCGGTTCCGGATTGCGCATCAAAGCGGCATTGTGCTTCATCCCCATGGCCGCATCGGAGATGATTGCATCATCCGTCAAAACGTCACGATCGGTGCGGTGACCTGGGAGCGGTTTCAGGACGGGCCTCAGATCGGACACCGGGTCGATATCGGCGCCGGGGCCGTCATTCTCGGCAAGGTCACCATCGGGGATGGCGCCAAGATCGGCCCGAATACCGTGATCACGACGAATGTTCCGGCCGGCGCGACGGTATTTGTGGAGGCGCCCCGCATGATCCAGATGAAGAAATGCTAGGTCCGGGAGGGGCATCGTAGTACTCTCCTTCAGTGAGGAGGCCGCACGTCTGCGGCGCAGATGGCGCATAGAATGTCTGACCAATTACACGACCGAATACGCGATACGGCGGCGCTCACGGCCCGCGCCGATGAGCTGCGGAAGTCCGGCAAGGCCGGGGACGCGATTCCTCTCTATCTCGAAGCGCTTTCCGATCCGCCTCAGGCGGGGCTCTGCTTGAAACTCGCGCGGAGTTACGAGGAGTTGGGCAATATTCCCGAGGCCTGCCGCTGGGCGCTGACGGTGGTCGATGCCGACGACGATTTCACCGCGTGGCAGACGGCCGGCAGGCTGGTGCAGCGTTATGCCAACGTTTCCGGGCCGAAGCTCCGCTCTGCCAAGGTGGCGCTCCTCGGAAGCTATACGACTGCTCAACTTGGGCAGATGCTGAGTTTGGCCGCAAGCCGACGGGGGATTTGCATTGAGGTTCAGGAAAGCCAGTACGGGCAATATGAGCAGGAGATCATCGATCCGAACAGTCGCCTCTATGCGTTCGATCCGGACTTCGTGGTGCTGGCGGTGCATGAGGGCGATCTGCGGCTCCCGGAGTACAGCGCCGCGCCGGAGGAATCGATTCGGAGCGAAGTGGCCCGCTGGACCTCGCTGTGGCGAACCGTGAAGGAACGTTCCCGGGCGAGGGTCGTTCAGCACAACTTTGCGCTCCCGTGCGACGTGCCGGCGGGCCATTTAGCGGCGCGCCTTCCGGGGTCCCGCTATATGATGGCGCAGGCCGTCAATGCCAGGCTTGGCGAAGAAGCGGGCAATGCGGTGTCGATCGTCGACTGCGAGCGGCTCGCATCGTTTGTGGGAAAAGCGCGGTGGTTCGATCCCCGCTTCTGGCATCTGGCGAAACAAGCTGTCGCGCTGCAGGCGGTCCCGGTGCTCGCCCGCCATACGGCGGCGGTCATCGGCGCTGATCTGGGATTGAGCCGGAAATGTCTGGTCCTGGATCTGGACAATACGCTGTGGGGCGGCGTGATCGCCGAAGAAGGGCTGGCCGGCATCAAATTGGGGAACGGGGTCGACGGCGAGGCGTTCGTCGCCTTTCAGGAGTACATCCTCAAGTTGAAGCACAAGGGCGTGATTCTGGCGGTCTGCTCAAAAAACAATCACGCCGATGCGCTGCAGCCGTTCGAGCAGCATCCGGAGATGCGCTTGAAACGTGAGGATATTGCGGTCTTTGTTGCCAACTGGGAGCCGAAGCCGCAGAATATCCGCAGGATCGCGCAAGAACTCGGGATCGGGCTGGATGCGCTGGTATTCGTGGATGATAACCCGGTCGAACGTGAAGCGGTGAGGCAGTTCGTCCCTGAGGTCGAGGTGGTCCCGCTTCCTGACGACGCCTCGTACTATGTCAGAGCGTTGTCACAGTGTTTGTCGTTTGAAACCAGTTCGTATACGCAGGAAGATGCCGCGCGGGCCGAACAATACCGGGCCCGGGCGCAAATTCGGGAGCTTGAAGCGACGGCGGGATCCATCGAGGAGTTCTATCAAAGCCTTCATATGCAGGCGATCGTGGCGCCCTTCGATGCGTTGCATTTGCCCAGAATCGCCCAGCTGATCGGCAAGACGAATCAGTTTAATCTCACCACGAAGCGCCACGGGATGCCGCAGCTGGAGAGTTTCGTCAGCGATCCGACGTGCGTCCATTTGTACCTGCGGCTGCGGGACCGTTTCGCCGACCATGGGCTGGTGGCCCTGGTCATTGCGCTGCAGGAGGGGGCGGTGCTGGACATTGATACCTGGCTGATGAGTTGCCGCGTGATCGGCCGCACCGTCGAGGCGACGATCATGGAGCACGTGTGCCGGCGGGCCGAAGCGCTGGGCTGTACGTCGTTGCGGGGAACCTACGTGCCCAGCGAGAAGAATGCGATGGCGGAAGAGGCCTATGCCAAGCTGGGATTCGATCTGGCGAGCCGGGCCGGTGGCCGAGCGACATGGACCTACGATCTGTCGGCCAGGGGGCCGATCGTGAATCAGTTCATCAAGACCGTGGATGCGTGGGAGGTGGCGGATGGAGGTGCATGAACAGCTCGAAGGACTGTTTCGCGAAGTCTTCGACGACGAGAAGCTGGTGCTGACCGATGAGACGACCGCGCGCGACATTCCGAAATGGGATTCGCTCGCGCATATCAATCTGATGTTCAGCATCGAGCAATCGTTTGGGGTGCGGTTTAAAGGGAATGAATTGGCAGAGATGAAGAACATCGGTGAGCTGAAAGCGTTTCTCGTGAAAGGGCGGTAACGAGTCGATTCCAGCCAGGGGTGCCGACGGCTGCCCTGTGGACTGGTTGTCGGGCGTGGAGATGTCTCGGTGGTTCATGTGGCAGAGCGAGTGTGAGTGACGGGAGTGATGGCATGATTCCGCGGGTCACCATAGGCATACCGATCTACAAGCGGCTGGAGTTTATCCCTCAGGCTCTCCGCGTGGTTCTTTCCCAGGACTACCCTGAGATCGAGTGCATCGTGTCCGACAACGGCATGAACGGGAGCAAGGTGGCCGACCTGGTCGCCCGCCACTATCCTCGACCGTACCGGTTCCGTCAGAATCCGGAAACGGTGATCGTCAGTGAGCATTTCAATCAGATTGTGCAGGAAGCCACCGGCAAGTATTTCATCCTGTTCCAAGACGATGACGACATGAGTCCGAATTTCGTGTCCGACCTTGTCGCGCTCCTTGAGCGGCATCCCTCCGCTGCTGTCGCTGTCTCCAAGCAGGAAGCGGTCGATCCTGGCGGACGAGTGCTGCGCAAATCGGTGGACGTGGTGCCCGAGATTCTGTCCGGCGAGGACTTTGTCACGGCCTGGTGTCAAGGCTTGTACAAGTTCGAGACCTTTGCGACGATTCTGTCCCGCACTGACGAGATCAAGGCGTGCGGAGGCTATCCGTTTTTTCCGACCGGGAACGGAATCGACGATGCGTTACTCTTGAAGTTATGCCTGGGGCGGGCTGTCGCTTTCAGCACAGGATGTACATTTCGAAAGCGGACCTATGAGACCAGCATGGGATTTTCGTGCAATTACCGGGCGCTGGTTCAGGGAAGCCGGAGATTTTTGAACTTTCTCGATTCCGATTCCGTCCTTCTGCAGTACGCACGCAGCCACCCGGATCAATATCGTGAGGTCAAACGGCTCATCGTGAAGATGATCTGGCAGACCAATTTTGACCGCTGGAACACGATGTACCGGGAACGGGAATCGCCCGCCGAATGGGCGCGCTCGGCCTTTGCGATGCCGTTCATTCCAGAGTATTACAGCCGCGTCATATCGGCGCTGAGCTACGCGTTGAGGGCTTCCGTGCTGGGCAAGGCGAAGCGCGCGCTCCCATGGGTGCATCGCATCTATCGGTCGCTTAAACACACCATGAGCTAGGCGCGAGTTCTCGGTTGTTTCGAATCGGGAACGGGTGACATTGCTCTGTTCCCGTGTGCGGCGTATTGGTCCGGTGCGGCATGACCAGGATGCTGATGTTCTGAGAGGGGAAGATCACGTATGTGCGGTATTGTCGGCGTCGCGGGTTCGCACCAGGCGGCATGGGTTCAGGAGATGAACGGCATGATCGTTCATCGGGGGCCCGATGATCAAGGGATCTATTCGAGCCCTGCGGGGGACGTGTCTCTGGCCATGCGCCGGCTCAGTATTCTGGATCTCGCGGGCGGCCATCAGCCCATGAGCAGTCAGGACCGGTCTGTGTGGATCGTCTTCAATGGAGAGATCTACAATGCGCCTGAGTTACGAGCGGATCTCGAGTCCCGCGGCCATACCTTCGTCACGGCCCATTCCGATACGGAAGTGCTGCTCCATCTCTACGACGAGAAGGGCGAGCGCATGGTCGACGACCTGAATGGCATGTTCGCGTTTGTGATTCACGATCAACGCCGCAACCGGCTGTTCGGCGCTCGCGACCGAATGGGCATCAAGCCGCTCTACTACTCCATCGAGAAGGGTTCGTTTGTTTTCGCCTCCGAGCTCAAGAGCCTCCTGGTCTCCCCGCTGGCGCGGTCGCGGACGGTCAATCGCCAGGCGCTCTCGCATTTCATGCAGGTGCTGTATGTGCCCGGGGCGGAAGCCATCATCGACAATGTCTTCCGGGTTCCGCCAGGCCATTCCTTTGTCTACGATCTGAAGCACCATCGATTCACCCTCAGTCGGTACTGGCAGATCGACGGCACGTGCTTTGAGGACCACGATACCCAGGAATGGTCGGAACGCTTGCGGTCGGAACTCCGCGCTGCCGTGCGCCGCTGGACGTTGAGCGATGTCCCGATCGCTTGTTCATTGTCCGGTGGAATTGATTCCTCGGCGATCATTGGCTTGCTGGCTGAGCAAGGCTTCCCGCAAGTGCGCACCTATTCGCTCGGTTTTGCAGGCGAGGAGGAGCAGGCGTGGAACGAATTGCATTTGGCGCGGGAGGTGGCCGATCGCTGGGGCACGCGGCATCACGAACTCATTTTGAATCCCACAGACCTTCTCAATGATCTCGTCGAGATGGTGTGGCATTTGGATGAGCCCTACGGGGGAGGGCTTCCGGCCTGGTACGTCTATCGTGAGATGAGCAAGGATGTAAAAGTCGGGCTCAATGGGATGGGGGGCGACGAGCTTTTCGGAAATTATGAAAAGTTCAGGCGCTTTGAGGATGATCCGGTCCTGCACGCCGCCGTCACCCTTCGTCAGCGCTCCAGGAGCGGCGCCGACGCGCTTGCGCTCTGCGCGAGTCCGCTGGGGGCCCTCAGTGATCGCCTTCCAGCGTCCTGGCCCGTCATCGGGCGAGGCCGGCTGTTCTCCAAACTGTCCGGTCTGTTGGAGACCCCGTTTGGATCGTATTACCGCGCCAATCTGGACTGTGCGTCTGACGGACGGACGGAGCAATTCGTGCGGTGCGGCCAAGACGGCCAGGGCGGTCAGAGCACCGCTGAGTATTTGCAGCAGCTGTTCGATGCCTCGCGCACGCGAGATCTTCGGACCGGTCTGGCGGCGGTGGATTTTCACACCCAGCTCGCTGAAGAGTTTCTCTTCATGACGGACCGTTTTTCGATGGCGCATAGCATTGAAGCCAGAACCCCGTTCCTCGATCATCGCCTTGTCGAACTCGTGTTTCGAATCCCTCCATCGATCCGGACAAAGAGCGGCGATCCGAAGTATCTGCTCAAGCGCGCCGTCAGCGATTTGCTCCCTCATGCATTGCTGACGGCACGAAAGCGAGGGTTTACGATCCCCATCGGGTTGTGGCTGCGGGGGGCTCTTCGCCCGCTGGCCGAGCGGCTGCTGGCGCCGGATCGGCTGACGCAGCAAGGTTTGCTGCGCCCCGAGTTTTATCATCACTATGTGTCGCCGCATCTTGAAGGCCGGGCGGACTTTGCTGTGCATGTCTGGGCCGCGTTGATGTTTCAACTCTGGCATCTCGTATTTGTCGAAGAGGGCTGTACGAAGAAGCCCTCGTTCACATGGAAGGACTTATGCTGATGCGGGTCGGCGATCCGCGCGGCGAGAGGCGAGCATGAAAATCGTTCATGTGACCACGGAGGACATCAGCGGCGGGGCTGCTCGAGCGGCAAATCGGCTGCACACCGGGCTCCGCAACATGGGGCACGAGTCCTCGATGTTTGTGGCCAACCGACGAAGCAAAGACCCGCATGTCACGGCATTCGATGCGTCAATGGACTGGGCCAGCCGCATCCGCCGGCGAATCCGTCGTGAGCAGGTGACGCGCGACTTTGCCCGATACGCCGCGTCGCGGCCTGCGGGATTCGAAATCTTCAGCGACGATCGCAGTGAATTCGGAGGGGATGTGGTCAAGCATCTGCCCTCCTGCGATGTGCTGAATCTTCACTGGATTGCCAGGTTTGTCGACTACGAGGCGTTTTTCTCTTCGGCTCCCAAACGGACTCCCGTTGTCTGGCGGATAGCCGATATGAATCCGATTACCGGAGGGTGCCATGTCGATGAGGGGTGCGGGAGATTTCTGACCGGGTGCGGGGCCTGTCCCCAGCTGGGGTCGAATCAAGCGGATGACCTGTCCTCCCAGGTGTGGAGGCGCAAGCAGAAGACGTTTGGCGGTGTCGACGCCCGCCGGTTGCATTTGGTGGCGCTCAATCGATGGATGAAAGGAAATCTGGCGAATCACCCGTTTCTGCAGAAGTTTCCGGTCACCATTATTCCGAACGGCGTGGATACGAACATGTTTGCCCCGCGTGATCGCCGGTTTGCTCGAGACATACTCGGCCTTCCGCAGGATGCGACGATTCTGCTCTTCATCGCAGTCATGGCGGAAATGCCGTACAAGGGGTTTCCCATGTTGGCGCAAGCCCTGGCCGGACTCTCCGATGTGAAGAACCTCTGTGTTGTATCGGTGGGTATCGGGAAGCCCGAGCTCGGGACCCCGATTCCGCATGTGCATTTAGGATATGTAACTGATGATCGGGTTCTTGTGCTCGCATATAATGCTGCTGATGTGTTCGTCGTTCCGTCTTTGTACGACAACTCACCGAACACCGTTCTCGAAGCCATGGCCTGCGGGGTTCCGGTGGTGGCGTTCGAGACCGGAGGGGTGCCGGATATGGTCCAGCACGGCGTGACCGGCTTGCTGGCGCCTCGTCATGACGTCCCAAGGCTCAGGGCTTCTATTAAGGAGCTGTTAGCGGAGCCCACGAAGCGAGAAGTCATGGGCAGGAAGAGCCGCGAGGTCGCGCTGCAGGAGTATACTCTCCCGCTGCAGACCAGCCGCTATGCGGGGCTGTATGAGTCTATGCTGTGAATCCGAGTCTTCAGGGTGTTGCGTGCCTGCGCGTCTTGTCTGAAATGTTGCTTAATGTTTCTTTATACGCAAACGGGTCGTATCCTATTAAAGTCAGCCGGTGAGGGCGATAGCGGTCAATCGTGACAGCAGGAATCGGGGCCACGGCGCTGCCGGCGCTAGGTCCTAATGAATGGAGCTTCTATAATGGGAAATGCAAAGAAAATGCTCGTGACGGGGTCCTCGGGCCTTATCGGGTCTGAGGTATGTACGTATTTTGCCTCAAATGGATGGACCATCCACGGGGTTGATAATAACGGGCGGAGTGAATTTTTCGGCCCGAGCGGCGATACGCGATGGAATCAACGGCGGTTGCAGGCAGAACTTCCGAACTTCGTCCATCATGAGCTGGATATTCGCGATCGCAAGGGCGTGCTCGATCTCCTTGTCGCGGTGCGTCCCGATGCGATCGTGCATACGGCGGCTCAGCCATCGCATGATCTGGCTGCGAAGATGCCGTTCGAAGACTTTGACACCAATGCCGTCGGGACGATGAATTTGCTGGAGGCCGCACGCCGCCACGCGCTTGAAGCGCCGTTCGTGCACATGTCTACCAACAAAGTCTACGGTGATGCTCCGAACGAACTTCCGCTCGTCGAACAGGCCACCCGGTGGGAGTACGGGGATCCGAAGGATCGCGGAGGTATCACGGAGTCAATGAGGATCGACCGATCGAAACACTCGCTGTTCGGAGCGTCGAAGGTGGCGGCGGATATCATGGTGCAGGAATATGGCCGGTACTTCGGGATGAAGACCTGCTGTTTGCGCGGGGGCTGCCTCACCGGCCCCAATCATTCAGGCGTCGAACTTCATGGCTTTCTCAGCTATCTGATCAAGTGCAATATTGAAGGCAAGCGCTATTCAATCTATGGATACAAGGGAAAGCAGGTTCGCGACAACATTCATTCGCTCGATGTGGCGAGATTCATCGATGCCTTTATCGCGGCGCCACGGTGCGGAGAAGTGTATAACCTCGGCGGAGGCCGAGGAAACAGTTGTTCGATCCTTGAAGCGTTCGATCTCATTAAAGATATTTCGGGGAAAAGTATGCAGTACGATTACGTGGAGAAGAATCGCGAGGGTGACCATATCTGTTACATCAGCGATCTTAGCAAGATTAAGTCTCACTATCCCGGCTGGGACATCACGAAAAACCTCAGGACAGTGTTCGAAGAAATTCATGCTGCGTGGTCCGGTCGTGGGGCGGGCCGGTCCTAAATGTTGCTAATGGGGCCTGCTGGGGAGTGACGCGACTGTCCGGCTTTGGAGGAAGCACTATGAAGGTTCTGGTTATTTCAGCGGCCTATCCGCCTTTCCACGCAGGGGAGGCCACCAATACCTATTTTCTATGCAAGCAATTGGCGGATCGGAAGCTGGATGTGCATGTCCTCACGTCGCAAGGGTGCACCGGAACCGGCGAGCCTGGCATTACGGTTCACCCCATCATGGATCAGTGGTCTTGGGCTGAGATTCCGCGATTCAAAGCCTTTCTCAAGCGTTGCGCGCCCGACGCGATTTATCTGATGTACCTGGGAGTGATGTACCACTATCACCCGATGATCACCTTTACGCCGACGATCGCGAAAAAGCTGTTCCCTCACGTGCCGTTTGTCACGCGGTTTGAGAATGTGCGCGCGTGC
>LNFM01009550.1_pt1 | contig 14075 bp, 15 predicted proteins | sample 596031 | NCBI WGS metagenome assembly LNFM01 (sample SAMN04254537, study PRJNA301005) | activated carbon metagenome | isolation source: dual media filters at the Ann Arbor, Michigan drinking water treatment plant | place: USA: Ann Arbor
TCAAGGGCCAGATCGATGCACGTCTCGCCGAGTTTCACTCGCTGTTCGTGAGCGAGCGCGATGTCGCACATGACACGATCGATGCGATGGATTTCGCACCAGGCGCGCTGCCGCCGGCATGCCAGGACGAGCAACGCCAGCTGGTCGGCGCTATTAGGTAACCCGCTGGGTCGGACTCTCCGTCCAGGCGGTAGATGTTTCTTGGGCGCTCGCAAAGCAGCCGCGAAACGCCTCGCATCAGCCTCCGCGTTCTGACCCGTAGTAGTGGTTGAATCAGCCAAACCGAACGGGTCGGCTCGGAAGGCCTGAGCGAACTGAGTACACTTCTTCCTTTCTGTACTGAGTTGGTGTACCGCGGCGCCAGATTGCGCCGCGGCGTGTTCTACATCGGCGCCTGCAAGGTCAGGAGAGCCTGTCAGGAGCCTGTTCGCTTCTCGCCGAAGATGCTTGAGCGGACGACATAAACGCGATCGTGACTGCCGACTCGTATGTTACGCTTCACATCATATCGGACGCGGTCTCGATCATGTTCTTGTGCGAGCACGCCCTCACTAGCGAGTTCCTCCCATTCTGCGTCTGCAAACCAGTAGCCCGCCGTTATTCGGTTGATTGCCGCTGTCGGTAGATAGACTTCGTAGTGATCCTGAGATAGGTGCTGGATATAACCAGCATGACTGCGAACCTGCTCGTCGCTAAGTTCCAGGAGTGGTCGAGCAAGCTTGATGAAGCTCGAAAGGTTATCTCCGATATAGCGCTTCAGAGTGTCGCGAAGACGTATTCGGGCTCGAGGTGATGACTCTTCGCTCGACTTATACATCTCGTCAAATGCGCCAGTTAGCTCGTCAATTGAGAATGGAATGAGCTTAAAATTAGACAATGCGCAGGCTGCGGCGAAGCTGTTGGCGAAGTGTGAGCGGCGCCGAGCCTGTCCACTTGAGGACGCCTTTAGAGGGAGGCGGTCCTGCATTTCGGATCGATCCTTCAGAAACCTCTCCCTGATCTTCAACTTACTTTCGTCGGAGTTAAGCTCTCGAACCAGATAATGATATACCTCATCCATTGGAGCGCCGTGTATCGTCCGAGAGAAGGCTTGCAGCTGCAGCGCGTAGTCGGAGGCCTCCACGCCGTCCGGTATCGTGTCGAACACCCCGTATCGTCGCTTTGCTGGGAGATGCATTACCCTATCCGCAGATGCAGCATCCGTGCGCTGCCCACCCATCCTCGTGATTTCTTCGGGTGTGTCGTTGCTGGTCGCGACTAGCAAAGTCCAGAAGCGCTTCTCGATCGGTGGTCCTCCCGTTCGCAGGCGAGTTGTGCCGGAGACAGCGTTGAAGATCCAGAGCGCTAACACCCGCGCAGCGTCAACTTGGTTTGCAGCTTGCTGGCGCGGATCATCAAGAAAGAGTGCGCCGCCGTTGTTCGAAAGGAGCAGTGGGCCAATTTGCTTCTCGGTGACGTTTGCAGGCATCAACCGCCCGAGGATGGGGTCGGGGCCACCGCCGTACGTGGCTGCCGCAAGCTGAGCGGAGATTGATTTGCCCTGACTTGGATCTCCGCTTACAAGAACAACGAATGGATGTACATCACCCATGCGCGCAAGAATCGGCGCCGACATTGCTGTCGCGAGCACAACAATCAAGAGCGGATTTCCTCGGCAGAACATTCTTACCCCGGCGTCCCAGTCCTTCACGCTTCCCGCCGTACTCCAGTCGCTCTCTCGTGGCGGTAGCTCGGTCAACAGCTTCAGTTGATCGGAGTATGGACCGTAGTTCGTGACAGGCGAGACGAAGTGAAGCTTTTCTCGATACGACACAAAACCTGGCGTATCCGCGAGTTCGATGGTGGGGCGGGGCGCCCGCCTTGCTGCGCTGAACAGAACGTGTGCGCGAACATCTTCACCGTAAGACGCAAGCCACGCACGGGCTTCGACTTGAAGCTGGTCCGCCCTGAAGACCTTCTGAAAGTCTCCGGTCGACCCTCGCACCTCGAGCCAATAGTAGAGTCGGCCCATACTGTCTTTGCCAGACCTGATGAATTGAAACGACATGACTAACCTCACCTAGCGATTCAGGGATATGCAGCGCGAACGGGGGAGTTGGGGGAATTGGGGGAGGGGCGCCTCGCTCCCCCGAACTCCCCCAAATCCCCCATAGCCAGACAAGGCACAGCGCTGCCTTTCGCGAGCTAACGTGGTTCAGCTCGCGTCTCGAAATCGCCTGTGTCTGAAGTTGGACGTGATCAGCTTCAGTACTTGCGCTCTCTTCACCTCCGATCGTCTACGGGATTGGAGGGTTCCACTCGATCTCCTCGGCGCTGCAGGCCGAGCAGCTTTACGAGCTCGCCTACTCTGAAGGGAGCGAGGGCGCAGGCATGCTCACGACACATCCAGGGCTGTGCCGGATGATCGATCTTGTCCCATCCCTTCCAGGTCTCGAATCGCTCGGTGTCCGTGGTCTGGAGCTTCATGCAGTAGGTGACGGCCCCAGCGAGGTCGTAGACACTCTTCAGTCTGACTGTTTCGGCCCCGCTGGGGCCTACATTGAAGCGCTTCGCCATAGAGGTCACGAGGGCTTGCCAACGTGAAGGGACTAGCACGACGCCGTGGGCGTGACCTTGCCAGCAGGAGCGAAAGAGCCGTCCTCGCCAACGATTCCAGGCCAGCTCGAACGCGATAAACCCAACCCCAATTCCTGAACTCTTAAGCACTTCATCGACGCGGCGAAGGATCGCCGGGGGATCAAGCTCGCGTGCGTTGCCACGAGGCCGCGTCCAATTTTGATCGATCACCGTTATGAGCGCTAAGGCTCCCCCTTGTTCCCTTGCTTCCTCACCGATGTCCCAAAGTGCGGCGGTGAGTTCTGGAAACAGGCCTCGTCGAGCAATTCCACCCCTGCACTTCTCGCAGAGGCCGCAGTAGCAAGTCTCGCTATTGCAATTGAGAATTTGGCGACGTGCACTAAGCTCCGCAGAAGTCCCGCCTCGTTTAAGTACCGCTAACTGATCTCTCCACGCCTGATCTAAGGCTTCCGGGGATTCCACGAGAGCAAGAGCGTGGCGTCGTTCTTGCTCAGCCCTCCGGCTAGCCATTGTCGCTTCCCTGGTCTGAGAGGCGCTCTAAGAGCTGACGGATGTCTTCAATGCGCCACGCCGTGGTGTTCGGGCCAAGTTTCACCGGCTTTGGAAAGCGGCCCGACTTCACACCCGCCCACCAAGTGGACCGACCAATGGGAATCGGTCCACCGGGAGCGAGGATCTGCCGGAGTCTTATGAAGCCGGGTCGACCAAATCCCGGATGGAGCATCTCAACCTCTATCGAAGCGATAGAGGCCTTCTAAGGCGGGGATTGATGCTCATGTTCGAATTCGCTTCGCCAAACTCGAATTCGGCTTATCATCCCTCTCCGAGCCCGTCCCACTTGTCCCAGAGGTCTGCCACCGTGACAAACTCTCTCAGATGCTCATTCACTCTCTCCGCCGAGAGTGTGGCCTGACGGTTGATCACCATCGCCTTGCTGATTTCCTTTGCCGCAGATTGTTTCGCCTTCTTTGGATCGTAACCGTATTTGGCCTTCGCCATCCCAAGGACCATAATCCCGATGTTTTTTCGCATGCGGAGGCTCTTGATCTCCTCACCGACGCCCGAGTCTTCTGTTGGGAGGTCTCCACTTAGCTCGTTCTCGATCGGCGTGGGCACGGCGATCTTGTTTCGCTTTGCCCATGCAACTACCGATGCTGGGCGGGAAGATGGTTTGAGGTCGCCAATCTCGACTGCCCGCTCGAACCGCTCTAGAAGGTCATTGTAGGCGCGATTCTTGTCGCTCCGGCTGCGATCAAGGGAGAACGCTCCGGGCTCGCCTCCAGAAAAGAGCGTTGCTGCTTCCGACGGCAGTCGCCATGTTGGATAGCGTGCCCAGCGCCGAAGCGTTTCGTCCGATGTCGGCTGGCCGGACAACGCGGCCTCTATCTCTTGAGCGATTACGACCTCAGCAATCAGTTCACGAAGCTCCGGAACAGTGCATTTAGTCACGTAGCGCTCGAGCACCGGAAAACTTCTGAGGTCTCTGCTTCGCCAACCCAGAAATTTGACGGCGGCCTGTCGCAGCGCGACACGTGAAACGTCCTGGACAGGGCGGCCCTGCAAAAAGTACTCCGCAGCTTCCTGAACGGAACCTATCCTGTGATTGAGTCCGCGTTCCGCCAATGCCAGATCGTCGGGTCTTTCCTCTTCATTGGAGTCTTGGGTCTTGGGAGTTCGGGTTTTCCGCACCATCGGTCCTACCTTCGGCGGTCCACGGGCGATCGCCTCGAAGCTAGCCTACGCTACAGACCATCCTCGAGCCCATAATTCCTTGATGGGTAGAATGATGGGTTAGATCAGCGTCAAGCCCTTAACATATTAATTGAAAAGGGCTTTCGTCGGACACCCTCTCCGCCATTCGCCACGAAAATGCGTCCTTGCTACCCTGCGCACCGTTGGCGGAAGGAACGAGCGATGGCGCGAATCACGCTGGGGATCGGCACCTCGCACACGCCGCTGCTGTCGTTGGATCCGTCGGCCTGGCACCACCGCGCGAGGGCGGACACCGAGAACCCCGCGCTGACGCTGGCCGATGGCCGCGCCGTTTCCTACCGCGAGCTGGTCGCGCTGCGCGGCGAGCCCTACGCCGACGTCGCGACACCTGAAATCTTCGCGATCCTGGCGGCGCGCTGCCAGGCGCACCTCGATCATCTCGCGGCCGAGCTCGCCGGGGCCAAGCCGGACCTCGTGGTGATCGTCGGCGACGACCAGGCGGAGCTTTACAGTCCCGGCAACATGCCGGCCTTCGCCATCTTCTGTGGCGAGGAGATCGCGACCCACCCGTATGGCGGCGCGCTGCCGGCCTGGCGCAAGCCGGTGGCCGAGGCCTATGCGATGGACAAGGTCCACCGCTTCCCGGCGTCGGCGGCGTTCGCGCGCCGGATTGTCGAGAGCCTGATCGAGCGGTCGATCGACGTGACGATCGCCACCGATTTGCCCGAGCCCGAGAAGTTCGGCTTCGGCCATGCCTTCGGCTTTCCGATCAAGCGCCTCTTCGGCGGGCGCTCGATCCCCGTCCTGCCGGTCATGCTCAACACCTACTTCCCGCCCAACGTGCCGACCGCCGCGCGATGCCTGGAGATCGGACGGGCGTTGCGCAGCGCCATCGAAGCCGCGTCGGACAAGATCGACGTGGCGATCCTGGCCTCCGGCGGGCTGAGCCACTTCGTCGTCGAGGAAGAGCTCGACCGCATGGTGCTCGACAATCTGGGGCAGCCCGATGGCGGTGCCCTCGGGTCGATCCCGCGGCAGGCGCTGCTGCAGGGGTCCTCGGAGATTCTCAACTGGATCGTCACCGCGGGCGCCGTCTCGCGCCTGACGCTGCGCTATGCCGCCTACGAGCCGCTTCGCCGCACGCCAGCCGGAACCGGCGTCGGCGCCGCTTTCGCCGTCTGGCGGTCCTGAGTGCGTCGCGTCAGGAACAGAATGGCCGTATGTTGGCACTGGCGATTGGCGCGATGGGTACCGGACCAGACAGTCGGCCGCCAGCCAGCGATTTTGTAAGCCACGGCGCGAAACACCGTCCTGAACCATCCAGTGGCGCGCCGGACGCGCTTAACCAGCGGTGAGGAAGTACGGACTTGAGCGAATCCGTCTTTCGAGAGGTGAGCCATGAAAACTGGCCTGACTTCGCTGGCCTCTTCGAAAGCCGGGGCGGACCAAAGAGTTGTTGGTGCATGGTCTGGCGGTCAACAGCCGCGGAAGCCAAGAAACCCGATGGCGCAAGCCGCCGCGCCGCCATGAAGTCCAGGATCGACGCTGGCGTGCCGGTCGGAATTCTCGGCTATCGCGACGGCGTCCCCGTCGCCTGGTGTTCGATCGCACCTCGGGAAACCTATCGTGCGCTCGGAGGCCTTGATGACACCGGGACGGGCGAACAGGTCTGGGCATTGGTGTGCTTCTTCATCAAACGTGAGCACCGAGGGCAGGGGTTGGCGAAAGGTCTACTGCTCGCGGCCATCGATCATGCCGCCCGCAATGGGGCCACCATCGTGGAAGCGTATCCTGTCGATCCGGACTCTCCGAGCTACCGCTTCATGGGCTTCGTCGAGACTTTCACCAAGGCCGGCTTCCTAAAGGTCGGACGAGCCGGCCAACGCCGTTACGTCATGCGCTTTTCCATCCCCCGCTGACTGGGTAAAGCCGATCAGAGGTCTATGGCGCAGAGGTAGCGCCAATCACCGTCGAGCGTGGCCCGCCATCTACCCAACAATCACAACGAATAAGTTGCCGCCCGCGGCTTTCCGGAAACCCGGCGGGATGTTGGCGTCTGGCATATCCCACGGATTCGTCCGGGGAATGCTGGCGTCATCGACGTTTGGTTCGTACGCCTTGTTGGCGCCCTTTCGGCGCATCGCTCCGCACACCTGTCGACGCATATCGAAGCCTCGTCCTGCTCCCGGAATATTTCCAACAACGGGAGGAAGGCATGGCTCGCATCGCGCGGCGTAGTGTCCTGAAGCTTTGAGCAGCCGGCGGCATGGCCGGCATTCTGGCCAGCGGGCGCGGCCCCGCGCTGGCACGTCATCATGGCCTTCGGCGACTGGCCACAGCTCCGCGACGCTGAGCGTCAGCGCCTGGACGTCGATGTCGGGTTCACGCCGCCCGACGTGACCCGGATGCCGCCGTACCATCCAGCGCGCTTCCACTGGGCCGGCGATCGGTCGACAGGACCGACGGGGCGGCGGGCGGTGATCGACGCCAGGCCTGGCCACCCATCACCGCGCCTGAATTGCGCGTGATCCGGTCACGAAGTCGTGTCGTATGAGGTCCGATGCCGCTCGACGTTCGCCGCAGACATCCATGCGGTTGAGTCGGTGTCGCGTCGCATCGGCTACATCGACTCACCGGGAGAAGCACCATGCTCCGTAAGGCTTTCTTGATCCTCGTCGCGGGCGGCGCCGCCAGCCTGCTGTCCGCCTGCGGGCCGCAGACGGCGTCCGCGCCCCCGCCCGCCCCGCGCAGCGCCGACATCGTCGACACCGCGGTCGGCGCCGGCCAGTTCAATACGCTGGTCGCGGCCGTCAAGGCGGCGGACCTGGTCGCCACGCTCAAGAGCCCCGGCCCGTTCACGGTCTTCGCGCCGACCGACGAGGCGTTCAGGAAGCTGCCGCCGGGCACCGTCGAGAACCTGTTGAAGCCCCAGAACAAGGCGCAGCTGGTGAAGCTGCTGACCTATCACGTGGTGCCCGGCAAGGTGATGAGCAGCGACCTGGCCGGCAAGGTCACCAACGCCAAGACCGTGCAGGGCCAGACCGTGCGCGTCGACGCCATGCGCGGCGGCGTCATGGTCAACAACGCCCGGGTGCTGACCGCCGATGTCGCCGCGTCCAACGGTGTCATTCACGTCATCGACACCGTGATCATGCCCCGGTAATCGCAAGCCTACAGGCGCACGTCCGGGATGATCGCGCATCATCCCGGACGTTGCACGCGCCATCAGCCCTGGCGGCTCAGTGGATCGACGTCGGTCGGATGACGCCCACTTGCGCTTTGTCTCTCAGCACCACGTCTAGCTCACCACCTTGCGGTAGAGGTGCCAGGTCGCGTGCCCGAGCACGGGCAGCACGATGGCGAGGCCGACCAGCAGGGGGATGGCGCCGATCACCAGGGAGCCCGCGACGACCAGGCCCCACATCGCCATCGGTCCGGGATTGGCGCGCACGGCGCGTACCGAGGTGGCGATAGCGGTGCCGACACCGACGTTGCGGTCGAGCAGCATCGGGAAGGAGATGACGCTGATCACCATCGCCACGAGGGCGAACAGGAAGCCGACGCCACAGCCGACCACGATCATCGTCCAGCCCGCCGGAGTCGTCAGCACATCGCGGGCGAAAGCGGTGGCCGAGATCGGCGTGTCCGGTCCCAAGGTCATCGTGTAGATCAAGTTGGCCGCGAACAGCCACAGGCAGAACAGCGCGAACAGCAGCGCGCCCAGCACCACGATCGATCCGATCGCGGGTGCGCGTATCACGGCGAAGGCGTCCGCCCAACCGGTGGCGATGCCCTTCTCGCGCCGCCGGCTCATCTCGTAGAGGCCGAGACCGAACAGCGGGCCGACGAGGGCGAAACCCGCGATCAACGGGAAGATCAGCGCCACCATGCCGTAGTCGTCGGCCATGCGCGATATGACGAGGCCAGCGACGGGATAGATGAAGCAGAGCAGGATGACGTCGGTGCGGCAGGCCGCGAAATCCTTGACGCCGCTGGCGAGCGCGTCGCCGATGTCGGCGGCGTGGATGCGGCGGACCTTCGGCGCGACGGCGTCCTGGCCTTCCCAGGCGCCGTCGACCGTCTGGGCCGTCGTCTCCATCGCGTGGCCGGTTTGCTTGAGTCGATCCCAAGCCCATTCGACGGGATTGCGGATCTGGTTGTGCATGGGCATGTCTGCCTCCTCTCGAACGGAGTTCGAGGGTCGCGGCGACGAGGATCACGAGCTCGCCGCGATCCACCATGAGAGGACTCTACGCCTGTTTGGCCGCCGTGTAGAGAGGATTGATCGTCAAGGTCTATGCCTGATGGGACGTCGAGGTGACGAAGCGGCCGGGGCGGCGCTCCTCCGCTCTGCTCCGGTCGATTCTTTCATGGTCATCCCTTGAATCGTTCTTCGTTGTGCCACCGCAATGCGTCGCGATCAGGCACATGTCGAGGATCGGTGGGGCGGGCGAGGCTTTCGCCGTGCAGCGCGTAGTAGTGGCGACCGTTCTCGAACTCCTCCCGAATGCGCCGGCTGACTTCGAACCGGAGTTCTGGGGTTACGGTCACGTAGCCGGAATCGAATAGGCTGTGGATGTCACGACGCAGGAGCAACCCATTGCGCGCCTCGTGAACACCGCCATCGGCATAAGGGCGGATGTGGGCCGCTTCCAGAGCGGGCAGGGTCCGCTCGTGCGTGATCGCGCAGCGACGCTGGTAGGCATCGGTGACCAGAATCCTGAATCCACCCTGTCCGAGGCGCGGGCGTACAAGCTGTGGCTCACCGTACCGTGCCGGCGCCTCGGCCAGACCGACGGCAGTCGCGCGACTCAGTCGATCGTTGACGGCTGACCAGAGCGCGGCACCTTCGGAAGCGGACGTGTCATAGGTCTTGAAGGTCACAATGGTCGGTGCCCAGCTCGCGGGGACCGGAATCCAGTCCTTCTCCTCGAAGAAGAACGGTTGGGTCAGGATCCGACAGCCGATCTCGAAATCGCTACGGTCATTCGGATCGGCTTTCCGGTAGCGTACGATGCGGGCGCGCATCTGCTGCGCGGAGAGTGCGCCATTGCGCTCCTTGAAAGACTCCCACGCCAGCGAGCAGGGCAGAGCATTGGCGTATGCGAAGATGCCGCCGCCGACGATGAAGTTCCGCGGCGAATGAAGCTTGAAGAGAAACATCTCGCCGGGCTGAAGGGCGCGGAAGCTGGTGGCCGACGGTGCCCAGAAATTCACCTCGTCGAGATCGGGCAATCGTCGCAGCGTCTCGAACCAATCGCCATCGGTGACCGCGACTATGAGCTTGATACTCATCGCGTGCCGCCGATCGCTACGCCGCCGCCAACGCCTTACGCAGCCCCTCGGGGTCCGCCCTGATGGCGCGCAGCAGCGTACGCGCCGGGCCGCTGGGCTTCTTCGCGCCGCGTTCCCACTCCTGCACGGTGCGCAGGCTGAAATCATAGGTGGCGGCGAACTGGGCCTGGGACAGTCCGGTGGCGCGGCGGATGGCGCGCACGTCGATCACCGGCGCCATGTCAGGCGCGGCGTCGGGATTGGATGCGATCTGCCGCGCGATCTTGGCGTCCGTCATCGCGTCGATCTTGCGCCAATCGGTGGCCGCCAGCGCCGCGCGCGCTCGCTTACTCAAGGTCTTCGCCATAACGCTTCACCTCTCGTCTGTTGGCCTTGCGCAACGAGATCACCCGCCGTTGCGCGCCGCGATCAACATAGACACAGACAAACAGTCGCCCGTTGATAAGGCCGAAGGCGATCTCGCGCATCTCGCCGTAGTCGAAGCGGTCGTCGAACACGGACACGTGCGGTCCGGCGAACAGCACCTCGGCCAGCGCCAGTGAGACACCGTGTTTCGCTTGGTTGGCCGCATTCTTGGCGATGTCGAACACATATCGCACCGTTCATCTCTATACGCTTCTGGCGTATAGCTTTCAAGTGCCTACCTGCGACCGGTGCTGACAGGGAAGGTGCGCACCGTTAACCTGAGAAAATGGCGATGGGGCCGTGGACGGATCAAGAGAACGACCTGATCGTCGCCGATTACTTCGCGATGCTGGCCGAGGACATCTCGGGGCATCCCTACAACAAGGCCGAGCACAATCGGCGTCTTCAAGCCCGGATCGACCGTCCGCGCACCTCGATCGAGTACAAGCACCAGAACATCAGCGCCGTGCTCAAGGGGCTCGGCGAGGACTGGCTTCAGGGCTACAAACCCGCCTTCAACTTCCAGATGACGCTGGTCGACGCCGTGGCGCGATGGCTCGCGCTCAATCCCGCCTGGGTGGATCGCCTGCCGCATCCTCGCCCGGCGCAAGGGCTCCGCGAGGCGGCCATGCTCTGGACCGGCCCACCGCCGACACTCAGTAACCAACCGCCACCGCAGGAGTTGGAACAGATGCTGCGTATCGCGCGGAAGTTCGATGCCGCGGGGCGCGACGAGCGTAACCGCGCGCTGGGCAGAGCCGGCGAAGAGCGCGTGCTGGCGCACGAGCGCGCCGTGCTGGCCGACGCTGGTCGTCACGATCTCGTGCGGCGGGTACGTTGGACATCGCAAGAGGACGGCGATGGCGCGGGCTACGACATCGCCAGCTATGAGCCGGACGGTCGGCCGCGTCTGATCGAGGTGAAGACGACGAATGGATGGGAGCGGACTCCTTTCCACATCACGCGCAACGAGCTGGCCGTGGCAGACGAACGGCGTGCCGAATGGTGTCTGATGCGCCTATGGAACTTCTCGCGCGAGCCAAAGGCCTTCGAGCTGCGCCCGCCGCTCGACGCGCACGTATCGCTGACAGCCACCACGTTCCAGGCAAGCTTCCACTGAGTGTCGACGTGCGGTTCAATCGAATGGGCCTGCCCGACGGCACGGGCCCCGTTGTGATAGGCGAGATCGGCTGCCTGTAGCATGCCGTGATCGACCTCGTGCCCAACAGCTACGCTGACGGTATGTAGTATCGCTGATCCATCTCAGACAACGCCAAGAGCGGCATCCGCGTCTCTGCAATTGCGAGAAACTCCTCGGCGGCCAACGCCAACGGCGAGCCTCGCTCAACGTCCAGAAGCCAACGATCTGGATAGTATCGAGCGTAGTTACCGCAAATGTGAAGTCCAAGATAAAAATAGCCAAGCTCATTGAGCGGCATATATTTCGGCCAGAACCGTAGTTCACCAACATCCCACGAAGCGGCGGGTGGCATGTTAAACCCCAAGACGCCGTCCCTTTCATTGTTCTCCCATATCAGCACAGCGCCCCGACGAGCCTCGCGCACGGCGAGTCGATTCACGGCCTCTGCTTGGAAACTAAAGTTGGACATGAATTCACTATAGGCTGGATCCATACCTGGATGGATGAATAGCGTGTAACGGGTCAGTGGCGCTCTGGTCGTCTGGTGCTCGACCTTCAAGCGACCGCGGATCGTCATTGGTGCAATCTGGAGTTCCGACAGGTAGCTGTGCATGCCCGGTGTGTGAAGGAGGCAGTCGTATAGGGTCAGCCCATCGTCGGGGAGTTTTGACAACTCTTCATCGGGAGAGGTGAAGTGTACTTGATGATTAGTTGTATTGGTTTGATCTGCGCCGAATTCTATAGTTTCGGCAACTAGAGGGAGTTCTCGACTACTCCTATGCCAGAGCTCAAAAGTGCCAAAACGCCTTCCATCGCCTCCAGTAGCCGGTTTAGCCCTGAGGGCGCTTGCCGCCGTTGCTAGTGGTGCGCCTGCGGGCATAGCGTCCGCTGCGAACACGAGGCCATGATGGCTGTGTTGTTCCCGGGCAGCATCTAGGCTTGACATACCATCTTGCTTCCTCAGGACTTCGGCCAGAGCCAAGCTCATCATGGAGTAGTAGAGGAGGTTCGGTTTGGTCGCGAGCGTGACGCTCTGAGCAGCATCAAAGTATTCTTGAGCCTGCATTAGGCAGTATCGAATTTGCGTCGCTTGTTTGCGAGCATTCGCGCGTTGCTTTTCTGGTAAGTTCCATTGTCTGCAGATTGCGTCGGTTACAATGTCCACATTGTGGAAACGACGGAGACGACTCCATGCGTAGGCCGCAAGGTCGCGCGCGTGAACGGGAATAATTCGTTTGATCAGCATGATTGCAGACTTGCGGAGCTCCTCAATCTGGCGATAGTGCCCTCAATCAAACAACGTCGCCAACCTCTGCTTCATCTGATCCGCGACATACAGCGCCAGCGCCTGGATCGTCGAGGTCGGATTCACGCCGCCCGACGTGACCCAGATGCTGCCGTCGACGATGAACAGGTTCTTCACGTCGTGACTGCGGCCCCAGGCGTTCACCACCGAGCGCTCGGGATCGTCGCCCATGCGGCACGTGCCCAGCAGGTGGCCGGGATAGTTCAGCACCGTACGCGAGCATTGCAGGCTCGTGGCGCCGGCGGCGGTCAGGATCTCCTCGGCGCGCGCGATGCCGTGCTCCATCATGCGCCGCGTGTTCTCGCTGATCGTGTAGTCGATGCGCGGCGCAGGGATGCCGTGGCTGTCCTTCAGCACGGGATCGAGCGTGACGCGGTTGTGCTCCTCGGGCAGATCCTCGCAGGCGACACCGATGTTGACGCGGTGGTTCAGGAGCGTGCGGTAGGCGTCGTGATGCGCGCGGCCCCAGGGCAGGCGGCCGGTGGCGATATTGGTGATCGCCTCGCCGGCCGGACCGGTGCCGCGGCCGAACTGCAGTGTGTAGCCGCGCACGAAGTCGCGCTGGGGATCGGTCTCGTAGAACTGCTTGCTCCACAGCGAGGTGATCGGTGCGCGCGCGCCGTCGACTTCCTCCTCGACATAGCCGGTGACGATCGGCCAGGGATGCAGCATCAGGTTCTTGCCGACCAGGCCGCTGGAGTTGGCGAGCCCGTGGGGGAAGCGCGCGGAGGCCGAGTTCAGCAGCAGGCGCGGCGTGCCGACGCCGTTGCAGGCCACGATCACCACCTCGGCCGGCTGGAAGCGCTCCTTGCCCTCGGCGTCGTAGTAGATCGCGCCCGAGGCCATGCCGTGTTCGTCGGTGGTGATCTCCCGCACGCGGCAGCGCGTGCGCAGCTCGACGCCGGCGCGGATCGCCAGCGGCCAATAAGTGATGTCGGTGCTGGCCTTCGCGCCCTGCGCGCAGCCCGGCGTGCAGTGGCCGAGATTGATGCACTGCGCGCGGCCTTCGTAGGGCTGGGTGGCGATCGAGGTGTCGGAGGGCCACCAGTGCCAGCCGAGCTTGTTCATCGCTTTGGCGTAGAGCGTCGCGGTGCGACCCAGCGGCAGCGGCGGCATCGGCGGGTTGCGCGGCGGCACGCCGGGATCGCCGGCCAGGCCCGACGAGCCCATCATGCGGTCGTTCTCGTCGAAGAATTTCTCCAGCGCCCAGTAGTCGATCGGCCAGTCATCGGCCACGCCATCGAGCGAGCGCACCTTGAAGTCCGAGGGATGCATGCGCGGCCAATGCGCCGTGTAGATCAGCGTACCGCCGCCGACGCCGTTGAAGTTGGCGATCTTCATCACCGAGTTGTCGTCGTTGATCGGATAGTCGGTGGCGCGCCCCCGGTGGTTGGGCAGGATGTTGAAATCGGTGAAGCGCCGCGCCTCCCAGTCGCGGCCGTTGGCCGGGAAGTCGGTCGACTTCACCCAATCGCCCTGCTCGAGGCAGAGGATGCGCATCCTGGTCTCGGCGAGCGACCACGCCACCGCCGCGCCCGAGGCGCCCGAGCCGATGATCAGGACGTCGACGCGTTCGTTGTCGGGCATCTACTCGCGCTCCGCCGCGCTGACCTCCCTCTCCCCGCCAGCGGGGAGAGG
>LNFM01011717.1_pt1 | contig 14075 bp, 7 predicted proteins | sample 596031 | NCBI WGS metagenome assembly LNFM01 (sample SAMN04254537, study PRJNA301005) | activated carbon metagenome | isolation source: dual media filters at the Ann Arbor, Michigan drinking water treatment plant | place: USA: Ann Arbor
ACGATCTCGGGAGGGACGCTCAGCGTCGGCAACAATACGGCAACCGGCACGCTGGGCAGCGGCGCCGTCGTCAACAACGCGACGCTGCAGATCAGCCGCTCGAACGCGATCACGGTTGCCAACGACATCTCGGGCACCGGCGCGCTGACCAAGCTTCAGGCGAATACGCTGACGCTGACCGGCACCAACAGCTACAGCGGCACGACCACGATCTCGGCGGGCACGCTGAACATCGGCGCCGGCGGCACGGCGGGTTCGCTCGGGACCGGCGCCATCGTCAACAACGGCACCCTCGCTTTCAACCGGTCCGACACGCTGACCGTCAACGGCGCGATCTCCGGGACGGGAGGCGTGAACCAGGCCGGCACCGGCACGACGATCCTCGTCCAGGGAACCAACGGCTACACCGGCACGACGACGATCTCGGCCGGGCGGCTGCAGATCGGCAACGGCAGCGCGAACGGCTCGGCCACCGGCAACATCGTCAACAATGCCGTGCTCGATTTCGATTTGCCGAACGCCACGACCTACACGGGTGTGATCTCCGGCACGGGTTCGGTGACGCAAAGCGGCACCGGTACGCTGACGCTGACCGGGACGAACACCTACAGCGGCCCGACCACCGTCTCGAACGGACGGTTGGCCGTGAACGGCAGCATCGCCAGCAACGTCACGGTCGCCAGCGCCGGCAATCTCGGCGGCAGCGGGACCATCACTGGCACCGTCACGAACAACGGCATGCTCGCGCCCGGCAACTCGATCGGCACCCTCACGGTGAGCGGCACGTTCACCCAGGCCGCCGGCAGTTCCTACGAGGTCGAGCTCAATGCCGGCGGCCAGTCCGATCGCCTCAATGTCATCGGCGCGCCGGGGACCGCCACGATCAACGGCGGCACGGTGGCCGTCGTGGCGGAAGCCGGCATTTATGCGCCCAGCACCACCTACACGATCCTCAATGCGACCGGCGGCGTGACCGGCGCCTATGCGAGCGTCACCAGCAACTTTCCCTTCCTGCAGGCTTCGCTGGGCTATGACACCAACAATGTCTACCTGACCTTGAAGCCCGGCGGCTTTGCACGCGGGGCGCAAACGGCCAACCAAAGGGCCGTCGGTGCCGCGCTGGACCAGAGCGTCGCGGGCTCGAGCGGCGACTTCGCCACCGTCCTCGGCACCATGTCGACGCTTACTCTCGCCCAGGGGCAGGCGGCCATGAATGCGATCAGCGGCCAGCAATACTCCGGCTTCGGCACCGCCAACATCGCCAACGGCCTCTTGTTCATGAACGTCGTTGGCCAGCAGATGGCCGCCGCCCGCAGCAGCGGCGGAGGCGGGCGCGTCGCCCTGGCCCTGGCCTGCGATGTTGCCTGCGAGGACGAAGGTCCCAGCCCATGGAGCCTCTGGGGCAGCGGGCTGGGCGGCACCGGCAGCGTCGCGGGCAACGGCAACTCCTCCACCGTGACGTACAACGCCGGCGGTTTCGCGACCGGCATCGACTTTCGCGCCGATCCGCGCTTCCTGGTCGGGCTCGGGCTGGGCTTCGCGAGCGGCAATCAATGGGTCAACGGTTTCAACAGTCGCGGCACCACCAACAGCTACCAGGGCAGCGTCTATGCCTCGTTCACCGAGGCGGCGTTGTACGTCGATGCCCTGGCAGGTTACGGCTACAACGAAAACCAGATGAGCCGCATGATCACCATCCCCGGCCTGCAGCCGCGCACGGCGAGGGGCCAGACCGACGCCGACCAGTTCCTGGCCCAGGTCGAGACCGGCTACAAGATCGGGATCTACGCTCCGGCGGCTGCCACGCTGACGCCGTTCGCGCGCTTCCAGACTTCCACGGTGACCCAGGCGAATTTCTCCGAGACCGGCGCCAATTCGCTCAACCTCAATGTGGCGCAGCAGACGACCAAGTCGATGCGCGGCACCCTGGGTGTCGAGCTGGCGGGTGCCGTCGATGCCGGCTGGCGCGACAAGCTCGCGGTCCAGTTCCGATTGGGCTGGGTGCACGAATATGCCGACACATCGCGGCCGGTGCAGGCCGCCTTCGCCGGAGCGCCAAGTGCCGCCTTCACCGTCTTCGGCGCAGCCCCTCAGCGTGACAGCGCCGTCATTGGCTTCGCCGCCAGCACCGCGATCGCCGAAAGCACGTCGCTCTACCTGCGCTACGACGGCGAGGTCGGCCTGGGCACCGACAGCCACTCGATATCCGCCGGCTTCAGGATCTCCTGGTAGAAATCCTAGGCGCGGAACTGTTTGCGGTCGGTGCCTGAATAGAGCGCCTTCACCGACCGTTCGGTGGCGTCGCGATGCGCGGCGAGGGCTGCCGCATCGAGATCGGCTCGCGGCTCGGGCTCCATGTCGATCGTCGCGACCGCGCACCAGCATGGCCGAGTCGCGCACCTTGAGCTGGCGGACATGGGGCGGGATGTAGCGGATGGCAAAGCCGATGCGGCGGTCCAGGGTGGTGTTGGGTCCCGACCCATGCACCAGCAGCACATGATGCAGCGACATCTCGCCGGCCTTGAGCACCACGTCGACACCGGCGCCGTCCGGCACGTCGACGGCGATTTCCTGGCCGCGGGTCAGGAGATTGTTCTGGTCGAAGGTGTCGCGATGCTCGAGCTGGTTCTTGAGGTGGCTGCCCGGCCAGAATTTCATGGCGCCGCTTTCGACCGGCGCGTCGGCGAAGGCCACCCAGGCGGTGATCACATCGTCAGTGCTGAGGCCCCAGTAGGTCGCGTCCTGGTGCCACGACACGAACGCGGACGACTGCGCCTCCTTGGTGAAGAAGGTGGTGCTCCAGCACAGAATGTTGGGCCCGATCACGTCCTCGACCGCATCGAGAATGGCCGGATGGCGCGCCAGTTCGTTGGCCCAGGTGTAGAGCAGATGGACCTTGTGTCGCCGGTCGCCGGCCAGGGGCCCGCCGGCCGCGCGCTCGGCTGCTTCCAGCCTGTCGCGATAGGAGCGGGCCTCCGCCGGGGACAGGACGCGAACCGGGAAGTGGAAGCCGTCGCGGCGGTACTGCGCGACCGCTTCGGTGCTGAGACGCTTGGCCATGGGGATCCTCCACGGGCCAGTCTAGCAAGTTCGGCGGGTCTTCAGAAGAAGCGCCAGAAGACGAAGACCATGGCCGCATACAGGGCCAGAATGACGGCGGCGCCCAGGAGGCTGGCCTGTGTTTCCTTGCCCGGCGGGGGTTTCAGCCACCAGCCGAAGTGCCCGGCGGCCCATGGCACCAGAAAGCCGGTCAGGCCGACGCTGACGACATTTCCCAGGAACAGCGAGACGGCAAACGACAGTCCGAGGACGTTGCTGAACAGGGGCGTGCCGACGAAGACCCCGAACAGGAAGACGATCGGGTAGAGCATCAGCAGGACGAGCATGTCCATCTTCCACGCCGGCAGCGGCGCGGCACCGGGTCCGCCGGCATCGCGGAACCACTGTTCGAAGCCGGTGCCCATGCGGGCGTGGAACTCCTCGGTGAACGGCTCGGCCTCTTCGAGGAGCTTCTTGCGCACCGGCGACTCGAGCCAGGCCTGAAGGTTGGCCTGGCTGTCGAAACGCAGGATGGCGACGTAGTCGTCCTGGACACCGGGCACCGGCGGCTCGAAGCGATAGCCCTGCAGGCCGGGCGCCTTGGACTGGGCGGCCGCGATCCTGCGCTCCCAGGCGCGATACTCGGTCGCCTTGCCCGGCTTGATCCGGGTACTGATCACGGCCGAGACCGGCGCAGGCTTTCGGCCGCCTTCGTCGTCGCGCACGATGTGCACGTCGTCGCGGCCGATCAGGAACGGCGCCGCGCCTTCGATGCGCATCTGGCGTTCGGGCGAGGCCAGCCAGCGCTGCGCGTCCTCCATGGAGTTGAAGCGCTGCAAGATGACCCAGTCGACCTGCAGCGGCGGGTTGGGTGGCATCAGCCGCTGCTCGACGAAGCCCGGAAAGCTCGAAACCGTGTTGCTGGTTTCGCCCTGCCAGCGGGCGAAATCCTCGGATCTCTCAGGTCGCACGCTGGTCTGGGTGACGATGCTGACCGTCATTTGGATTTGCCCAGCTTGTCGAACAGCCGGTCGGGTGTGAAGGGCAGGTGGGCGAACCGAACGCCGGTCGCGTTGGCGAGCGCGTTGGAGACCGCCGGCGCCACCGGATTGATGCCGCACTCGCCCTGGGACTTGGCGCCCAGCGGCCCGATCGAATCGATCGTGTCGGCGAAGAAGATGTCGGTGTGCGGCGTGTCGGCGAAGACCGGCACGCGGCAGTTGCGCAGCTGCGGGTTCACCATGTGACCCTCGTCGTGGACCATGTTCTCGACCAGGGCCCAGCCGTAGCCCATGGCGACGGCACCGTCGAGCTGGCCGCGGCACTGCATGGGGTTGATCGGCCGGCCGATGTCGGCGGCGTGGACGCTGTGCAGGATGCGGATCTCGCCCGTGATCCCGTGCACCGCGAGCCGCACGCCCTGCACGTTGAAGGCGATGGTGCGCGGCGAGAGGTAGGCGCGGCGGCCGACCGTGAACCGGTGGTTGACCCTGGCGCCGGCGGCGTGGAGCTCCTTCAGCGTGATCCGCTTGTTGCCGCAGATCACCGCGTCGTTGTCGAGCCGGCACTGGTCGCGGGCGACGCCGGAGTGGCGGGCGGCGAAGTCGAGGACGTCGTCGCGCATCGCCTCGGCCGTGATGTGCACCGCCTTCCCAGCCACCACGGTGCCGGTGCTGGCGAAGGTGCCGGTGTCGTAGGGCGTGCGGTCGGTATCGGCGTTGATGATGTCGATGTCGAGCGCGCGCACGCCCAGGATCGACGCGGCGATCTGCTTGTGCGCCGTGGTGATGCCGTTGCCCATCTCGGACGAGCCGCAGGCGAGGTGATAGGTGCCGTCGGGCATCAAGTGCATCTCCGCGCCCGACCGGTGCTCGGTCGGCGGGCCGCATTCCAGCATGGCGAGCGCCACGCCCTTGCCTTCGGTCCATTCCGCGCCATCGGGCTTGGCCGTGCCGTTGCCCTTCTCGAGCTCGCGTTCCACGATGTCGAGGCACTCGTCGATGCCGTGGCTGCCGAAGCTCGCGTCGCCGGCTTCCTTCCAGATCGACTCGACGTTGTCGCCGGGACGGACGACGTTCTTGCGCCGGATCTCGAAGGGATCGAGCCCGAGAGTCCGCGCCAGTTCGTCCATGGCGCATTCCATGGCGAAGGTGGTCTGGGAGGCGCCGTAGCCGCGGAAGCCGCCGCCCGGCACCATGTTGGTGTAGACCGCGCGGCCGACGCCGCGCTTGTTGTCGCAACGGTAGGCGGCCATCGGGCTCGCCATCGCCGCCGCCAGAGTCTCGCTGCCGTGATTGCCGTAGGCGCCTGTGTTGGAGATCACCTGCCAGTCGATCGCCGTCAGCGTGCCGTCCTTCCTGGCGCCGACCTTGATCCTGGTCGTCATCTGGTGACGCGTCGTCGCGCCGATGAACTCGTCCTCGCGGCTCCATTCCCATTTCACAGGCCGGCCGCCCAGCTTCATGCTGGCGAACAGCGGCAGATCCTCCGAGACCATCTCCTGTTTGCCGCCGAAGCCGCCGCCCACGCGCTCGGTGAAGACGTGGATCTGCCGCGCCGGGATGCCCATCAGGTAGGCGAGCTTGGTGCGCGCCGCGAACGGGCCCTGCGAGCTGGTGCGGACGTGCCAGCGGTCGTCGTCGCCCTTCCAGGCAATCGAGCCGTGCGTTTCGAGATGCACGTGCTGCACGCGCGAGGTCGAGTAGGTGTTCTCGTGGACGACGTCGGCTTCCTTGAAGCCCTTGGCCACGTCGCCGATCTCGCCCTGCAGGGTGCAGAAGAGGTTGCCGTTCTCGGTCACCACCTCGTCCTTGTCGTGCAGGATGGGCGCGCCCGGCTCCAGCGCCGCCACGGGATCGAACACTGCCGGCAGGATCTCGTACTCGACCTGCAGCGCCCGGCAGCCGGCCTCGGCCGCGCCTTCGGTTTCGGCGACCACCATGGCGATGCGCTGGCCCGCGAAGCGGGCCACGTTGTCCAGCATGTAGGTGTCGTCGGGATCGACGAGATGGTCCTCGTGCAGCGCGGTGCTGTAGAGCCGGCGCGGCACGTCCTCCCAGGTGTAGGCGGCAACGACGCCCGGGATCGCCAGCGCCTTCTTCCTGTCGATGCTCTTGATGCGGGCATGGGCGTGCGGCGAGCGCAGCACCTTCATGTGCAGCAGCCCGTCGATGGCGATGTCCATCGTGTAACGCGCCTTGCCCGTCAGGATGGCGTCGGTGAACGGGTTGGGCAGGCTGGCGCCCAGCGCGTTGCCGGCCACGTCCGCCTCGATGTTGCTCTTGCCGTGCAGCGCATCGACGATCGAGCGGTAGCCGGTGCAGCGGCAGATGTTGCCCTTCAGCGCGTGCGGCAGGTCGTCCTTGCGATGCTGGTCGAAGGCGGCCGAGGCCGTGGTCATCATCATGCCGGCGGCGCAATAGCCGCACTGGAAGGCCTGGGCGTCGTGGAACGCCTGCTGGATCGGGTGCAGCCTGCCGTCCTGCGACAGACCTTCGATCGTCGTCACCTTCCGGCCCTCGCCGCGGAAGGCCGGCACCAGGCAGGAGTGGAACGGCTGGCCGTCGATCCACACCGTGCAGGCGCCGCAGTCGCCGGCGTCGCAGCCCTTCTTGACGCCGAACACCTCCAGATCGCGCAGGAAGGTGCGCAGGCACTGGCCGGGCTTCGGCTCCGCCGCATAGGTGCGGCCATTGACCTCGTACTTGCTCATGACAGCTCCGCGCGAATCTGTTCGGCCAGGTAGTGGGTGACGTGGCGCTTGTAGGGCGCCGAGCCGTGGACGTCGCTGAACCACGCGTCGGGCGGCAGCCGCTCGTCGATCGCCTGCCGGAGCTCGGTGGCCGAGGGTGTCGTCTTGAAGCGGATATGGACCGGCCGCGGCGTTGCGGCGCTGACCGTCAGCAGGAAATCGTCGCCCTTGTCGCCGACCGTGGCGACGATCAGCGCCGCCGACCGGCCGAAGTGGGTGAGCGAGACCTGGCGCATGGCGAACCGTTTCCTGAGCGCCGCGGCGGGCAGGTGGATGGAGCGCAGCAGCTCGCCCTTCTGCAGGACGTTCCGGTGGTTGCCGGTGACGAAGTCGACGACCGGCACCTGACGCGGCTTTCCTTTCTGCGGCCACAGCGTGCAGACGCCCTCGAGCGCGGCGGTGAGCGAGACCATGGCGCCGGCCGGCAGCGACATCACGACGTTGCCGCCGACGGTCGCGGCGTTCCAGATCTTGAACGACATCAGGAACGCATCGATGCACTGGTCGAACAGCGGCACGGCGCGCCACTCGGCCGGGCCCTTGAAGTCGTGCAGCTCGACGATCTTGCAGGTCGCGGCGATCTCGAGGCCGTCGGCCGTCACGGTAAGCGCCGGCCAGCCCAGCCGCTCGAGGTCGACCAGCGTGTCGGTCGCGACCTGCGGCTCGGAGAACAGCCAGGTGCCGCCGCCCAGAAAGGCATGGCCGTCGCGCCACTCGAGTTCCTCGAACGACCTGGGCCGCTTCACTTCGACGATCGTGTTGAGGTTCATGTCGCCAATCCTTGCATCGGTCTTGTTGTCATCGCGGGCGGGGTAACCCCCGCCCTAGAGCGCAGCGAGGGACCTTTCGTGTCGCCTCAAAGGCCCCTCGTTACACTCGGGGTGACACTTTGGTTGCCTACTTCAGGTCGTCGAGCGACGTCGGGCCGGGGCCCGTCGTGATCAGGGTCGGCCACTGCTTGGAGCCGAACGGCACGGCAGGCGGCAGGAAGGGCTGCTTACCGCGGCGCTGCATCTCGGAGATGATGGTCTTGCGGCCGTCGCCACCCATCAGCTCGAAGTCCATGATCTTGTAGTTGTTGAAGAACAGCTCGCCGACCGAGCGGTCGCCGATGATGCGGGTCATCGAGACCAGCATTTCCTCGGGCGTCGTCGTGAAGCCCATCGTCTCGATCAGCATCAGCCGGTCGTTGATCGCCTCGGGGCCGAAATACTGGGCGAGCACCGAGAACAGCACGTTGTTCTGGCGGGCCACGTAGATCGTGTTCGACGCGGCATAGGTCCTGGCGAAGTCGGGGCCGAGCATCGCGGACCAGCCGTCCATGACTTCCATCCAGTGTTTCACCTGGGTGGAGGCCGCCCAGTTGATGATCGTCTTGATGTTGGGCGCCTGCTTCTTGGCGAAGGCGGTCAGCGGCTCGAGCGTCACCGCGCCCTTGGCGAGGCAGTCGTCCATGTAGGCGAGGTTGGTGGCGAGGATCTCCTTCACCACGGGCTTCCAGTCGGCCTGGATGTCGTTGCTGGCGTCCAGCCCGTCGAGCGCGGTCTTCATCTGCGTCCGGTAGGCCGCCATCGGCGCGATCCATCGCTTGTCGGCAGGATTGTTGACCGACGGGATGACGACCTGACTGATCGCCATGGAGCTGTGACCGACCGACTTCAAGATCTGGTACACCTTGGGCACCTTGGGCGCCTCGATCGGCGCCTGGCCCGGCCGGTACAGCATCAGCCGGCCGCCCTCGTTGCTGAACATCGCCAGGATGATCGGATGCTTGGCCAGGATGTTGCGGCGGTAGATGTTCGCCGCGCGGTCGTAGAGCGTGAACATTCCGAGGTCGAGCTGCAGGACATCGCGCGTGGCGACGTCGCTCGGATTCGAGGGCGTGTTGCCGGCGATGTTGGCGAGGTAGTCGGGGAGGTTGGCCGGCGCTTGCGCCGATGCCGACCCGACGGCAAGGCCGGCGGCTAGTATCCCCGCGGTCAGCGGAAGCAATAGTCTGTTCATCTTTCCTCCGATTGCGGCCCTGCGAACGGGCCAAATGATCGTCTTCATTCCTGATCTCCCTAGAAGAGCATTGTGAGTCGCAACGTGGTCGTGAACGCGCCTGGCAGGTCCGGCGAGAGCGCCGGCGTCGGGATGTAGGTCACGGTCGGTTGCAGGAAGGTCGTGGCGAAGAGGTGTGCCTGATAGTAGGCCTGGAACATCAGCTCGGTGGGCCGCTGGAAATGCATCGGGTTCATGCGCGACACGCTGGCCCCGATACCGAAGGAGTCGCTGGCGCGGCCGCCGATCAGCCCGAAGGCCGTGGCGCCGACGCCGTAGTACTGCGAGATGGGCAGCGTCTGGGAAGCGTTGGCACCCACCTGATAGAAGATGGAGATCGACGAATTGTGGACGGCCGGGTTCACGCCGTAGGCCACCCGCTGCGAGCCGAACAGGTAGAAGCCGCCGGTGCCGTCGTCCGTGGTGCCGCGAAAATTCAAGACGCCGGTCTGCCGCCACAGGCCGACGGCGAACTGCCCGGGATGCTTGCCCTCGCCGAGCAGCCAGTTGACGCCGGTTTCGGCGATGTTGAACCAATAGCCGTTGAACATCGGCGGGTGGACGCCGGTCTGGATGCCGCGCGCGCGGTTGCCATCATAGACGCCGAGGTTGACGTAGAACGACTTGGTCGGCGTGAAATTCACCGTCACGCCGTTGCCCGGGTTGTAGTAGCCCATCATCGCGCCGATCATCGAGGCATTGACGAAAATGGGCGACCACAAGAGGCCGCTCACGGCGGCAATGTTCTGGTCGGGGTCGGCGAGCGCCACGGGCCGAAGGACATTGCCGAAATCGTAGGTCGGCAGGCTGCGGCCGATCCTCATCTTCAGAATGTCCTTCATCATCTCCTGAAGGTACCACGCCTCGAGGAGCTCGGTGCGGTTGAGCGGCGGGAGCCCGACGATGCCGTTGTAACCCGTGATGCTGCCCGCCTGTTCGTTCGTATCGCCGCCATTGAACTGCAGGAACTCGAAGCCGAACTTGGCGCCGCGCCAGCCCACGAGCTTCTCGGCATCGACGTCGAGCCCGATCGCCACCGCGCTGTTGTTGGACCAGGCGCCCGGTTGCGCGCCGCCCGCGACCACCACGTTGGTGTCGGCGAGCCACATGCCGCCCAGCCTGACACCCCATTCCTCCTTGAGGCCGAGCGTGCGGCCGAGCCAGCCGGTGCCGGTCGTGAAGTCGCTGGACGCGGGATTGCCGCTGACGGCGACGGCGCGCTCCTTGGCCGGCGGTGCCGGCGCGGCGACCGGCAAGGGGTCGGTCTGGGCCGCCGCGGGCCCGGCGCCGCCGGCGAGCAGGACGCCCGCGCCGAGCGCCGCAGCGGCCAACGCCCTGCGAACGCAGCGGAAAGACCGTCCTTGCCCCATCAAGAAACCGCTCAATGCCATCCGTTCGATCCCACAGACACCCCAAAAGCCGCGGGTAGACAGGGGTATCTTGCGCCCGGCCACGTCCATTCGCGGGTCAAGAAATGATCAAGATTTCGCACGGACTGGGTATAATAAGGGACGTGATGCTGACCTATGCATTCGGTCCCTTTGTCCTCGACCCGGCTGAGCGTCGCTTGGCACGCGCCGGCCGGCCTGTGGCTGTTCCAAGGAAGGCCTGGCAGATCCTGCTGCTGCTGGCCGAGGCAGGCGGTCGGTTGGTGCCGCACGAGATGTTCCGGACGAAGCTCTGGCCCAATGTCGTGGTCGAGGACCGCACGCTCACCGTCCATATGTCGACCCTGCGCAAGGCGCTCGGAACCGGACCCACGGACATTATCGAGACCGTCGCCGGCGCAGGCTACCGTCTGGCTGTACCGGTGCGCGCGGTGCCCAAGGCTGCTGCGCCGCCACGGGCTGTCAGCGGACCGCCGATGGCCGACGCCAGGCCGCTCGGTGTGCAGACCTTCTCGACCGGCAACATGGCTGACGCCGATACTTATCTCGGGGTCGGCATTGCCGACGCAGTCACGACGATGCTGGGAGGCGTGCCCGGCCTGACCGTGTCGCCGGCCGGCACGGTGGAGGACCTCGGTCGGGCGCGGACGCTCGGACTGGGGTACCTGCTCGAAGGGGCGGTGCAGCGCAGTGACGCGCAACTGCGCGTCTCGGCCAGGCTGATCGACGTGGCGAGCGGCCACACGCAATGGAGCGAGCAGTTCGAACATCCCCAGGCGGACGGTGCGGCGCTGCAGGATATGATCGCCCGGCGGGTTGCGGGCTCGCTGCCGCAATTGTCGGCCGTCGACCATGGCCTGGACAGCTACCGACCGCGGGCGGCCGAGGCCTATTTCCTGCAGCTCGAGGCGCGGGCGAACCTCAAGCCTTTTGCGCGGCTGCCGCTGATGAAGGCTCTGGCCCTCTTCGAACAGGCGCTGGCCCTCGATCCCGACTACGCCATGGCCCACGCAGGACTCGCGTCGACCTACCTGCTGATGGCGTCGACCGCGATGTTGCGCCCCCTGCAGGTCGACGAGGCGATGCCGATGGCGCGCCGGTCGGCCGAGCGGGCGCTCGCCCTCGACGAGGGGTTGGCCGAGGCCTGGGCGGCTCTTGGCCGCGTGAAGATGGAGTACGATTGGGATTGGGAGGGCGCCGAGGCCGATCTGGCGCATGCCGTTGCCCTCAATGCCAGCTCCGTCGAGGCGCTCGCGACCTTCGGCCAGTTCCTGAGCGCGATGGGCCGCCACGACGAAGCGATCGAAGCCATGGAGCAGGCGCGGCGGCTCGATCCGCGCAGCGTCGAGACGCTTCAGCATCTTGGAATCGTCTATTGGATGGCAGGCCAGGGCGAGCGCGCGCTCGAGGCCGTTGACGACAGCTTGAAGGTGGCTCCGGGCGCCCCCCGGGCCCACTACGGGCGCATGATGATCCTCGACCAGCTCGGCCGCCGCGACGAGGCGATGGCTGAGCGTCTTACCACGCTGAGGGGACTGACCGTCGCCGAGGGCCTTGCCGAACACGTGGAGGCGCTCCTGCGCGGCAAGGGCTGGCAGGAGGCGATGCATGTGTGGATTGGCCTGCTCGAGCGCACCAACCGCTGGGAGGGGGCCGCGATGCAATGGATGGCCGTCGGCGAGCCGGAACGGGCGCTCGATGCGCTCGACCACTGCATCAAGGCACGCACGACCTACCTGTGCTTTACGGCGCAGAACCCGTATTTCCCGCCGCTCCACAACAACCCGCGCTTCCAGCGCATCCTGCAGACGCTCGGACTCCGAGGTCAGTCCTTGTAGACCTCGACGGTCTGCATCATGCCCATCTCCTCGTGGTTCATCATGTGACAATGCAGCATGAAGACGCCGGTGTAGTCGAGGAAGCGCGAGCGGAACACGATGCTGCCGCCGTTGCGCGGCACGATGACCGAGTCGCGCCATAGCAGGTCGGGCTGGCGCTGCCCGTTCACTTGCGTCACCTGGAACGGGTTGGTGTGGATGTGGAAGACATGGTCGTCGTGAAAGTGCGTGTTCACGATCGTCCATTCCTCGACGGCCCCCAGCTTGACGCGCTGGTCGATGCGGTTGGGATTGAACGTCTTGCCGTCGACCAGGAAGGTGAATTCCTGCCAGTGGCCGGCAGCGTCGGCCTCCGGCGAGGTCGCCGAGAAAGTCACCGTGCGCTTGCCTGTGATCTCGCTGTCCTTGATGTCCTCGAACGGCGGCTTGGGCAGGGTGGCCGGCAGCTTCATCGGCATCGGATCGCCCGCCACGACGAGACGGCCGAGTGGCCCGACCGGAGAGGGGTGGCCCTGGTCGTAGGGCAGCGCCCGGAACTCGTAGGTGCCGGGCGCGCCGGCCTGCACCAGCAAGTCGGCGCGCTGACCGGGCGCGAACAGCAGGGTCTTCAGCTCCTGCATGCTCCTGAGCGGGATGCCGTCGTAGGCGATGACGTTCAGATTGTGCTTCTCGAGTTCCAGGAAGAAGTCGTCCTGGTACTGCGAGCCGACCAGCCGCCAGCGCTGCACCTCGCCGGGCCGCATCGTGATTGTCGGCCGGCGCTGGCCGTTGATCGCCAGGAAGCGAGTCGCGGTCTCCGGAAACACCGTGGAGAAGTTCTCGATCATGCCGAAAGAATCGTAGACGACCTGCGACATGAGCATGACGCGCTCTTTCGCATTGGTGATCTCGGGCACGCCGGCGAAATCGCCCTCGACGATGATCGCGCCCGCCATGCCGCTCGCGATCTGCACGTCGGCGGCGCCGTGATGGTGCGGATGGTACCAGTAGGTGCCGCTCGTGTGGTCCTTGGGCAGCGCGATGTCGATGTCGTACTTCTTGCCCGGCACCATCGAGCGCATGACGTTGTCGGAGATGCCGCTCGGGCTGCAGTGCGCGCCGTGGAAGTGGAAGTTGGTGTTGTTGAACTGGTGCGGCAGCGCCATGTTCTGCGGCAGCGCCATGTTCTGCGGCAGCGCATCGCGGTTCGGCGGAAAATCGTTCGACAGCCTGATCTTCAGCGTCTCGCCGGGCTTCATGCGCAAGGTCGGGCCGTGGCTTGTGCCCTCGTAGCTCCGGAGATAGAGCTTCTGCCCGCCGATGTCCTTGTAGGCGTAGCGGCAGGAGAGCGTCGTATTGAGGACGCCGTTGACCGAGCGCCTTACCTCGGGCTCGAGCAGCGGCTGATCCACCGATGCCGCCGCCGCCTGTACGATCGGGCCGGGATCGAGGCCCATCTTCGAATGATCGTGGCCCTGGTGCTGCGCACCGGCGGCGCGTGGCAGGATGAAGTAGGCGCCCAGCGCCGTGCCGCCGTTCAGCACGCGCCGGCGCGACAAGCGCACCTTGCCGGCGCCGGTCTCGGCGCCACGAGCATGCCTCATGAATCCCCCAGCTGAACTCGTCCCACTGGCTCAGCATGCCCGCCTTCGGCGGTCGGGGCCAGCGCTCAGCGCGTGGCGAAGTCCGGCAGCTTGTGAGCGGTGACCGCGGGCGCCGCACCGTCGAAGCGTTCGATTTCGACCAGGCAGGTCTGCGCGATGCAGCCCTGGCTCAGCTTCGAGGCGCCGATGTCGAGGGTGAGCGCATTGGGGTTGCCGTGCTTCTCCAGTGGCGTGTTCGAGCCGGAGTCCTGCGGGTCGAACCACGCGCCGGTCGACAGCCTGACCACGCCGCGGCGGATGCGGTCCGACAGCTGGGCCGCCGCCAGGCAGGCGCCGCGCTCGTTGAAGACGCGCAGCATGTCACCCTCGGCGATGCCGCGCGCGGCGGCGTCTTCCGGATGCAGGGTGACCGGCTGGCGGCCCTTCACCTTGG
>LNFM01009552.1_pt1 | contig 14072 bp, 13 predicted proteins | sample 596031 | NCBI WGS metagenome assembly LNFM01 (sample SAMN04254537, study PRJNA301005) | activated carbon metagenome | isolation source: dual media filters at the Ann Arbor, Michigan drinking water treatment plant | place: USA: Ann Arbor
CTCCGAGGCTCCGCTGCCGTAGCGCTTGCTGATACCGCGCAGTGCGATCAGCGGAGAACTCGCGCCGCTGTCGTTCACTTGGCCGCCGTCTTCTGCGCGGTGACGACCTTCATGCCGGCTTTCAGATCGCCACCGACGATCTCGGTCATGTGGCCGTCGCTGATGCCCGGCACGATCGCCACGGCGACCGGCGCGACGGCGGCATCCTGGCCGTCGCCGGGCAGCACCCAGACCTGGCGAGCACTGGCGGTGCTGGCGGTGTCGGCGGCACCCTTGCGGCGCATCTCGGTCTTCGGAGGGCCAAAGCTCATGCCTGAAGCAATGCCCTTCTTCGCTTCGGCCGCCGCCACGCTGGGGGTGTAGCGCAAGGCCGCGTTGGGCACGAGCAGCACCGCGCTGCGCTGCGCGGCAACGATGGTGGCGGTGGCCGTCATGCCGGGCCGCAGACTCAGGTCCGCGTTGTCGACGTCCAGGTAGGTCAGGTAGGTGACGACGTTGTCGGTGATGGTCGAGCCGAAGCCGACGCGTGTGATGCGTGCCGGAAAGTTGCGCGTCGGGTAGGCGCTGACGGTGAAGGTGGCCTGCTGGCCCAGCTTGACGAGACCGACATCGGCCTCGTCGACATAGACCCACACCCGCACCTTGGCCAGGTCTTCGGCCACGGTGAACAGCGTCACCGCCTGCAGAGAGGCCGCCACCGCGTTGCCGGGGTCTACCGCGCGCGTCAGCACCATGCCGTCGTCGGGGGCCACGATCGAGGACTTGGAGAGGTTGATCAGGTCGGTGGACAGCGCCGCCTGCGCGTTCTTCACGCCGGCCAATGCGCTGTCGGACGCGCCGGCAGAGCGGCTGAGCGTGGCACGCGCCGTGTCGAGTTCGGTCTTCGCGGGCACCTGCCCGCCCGAGATACGCGCCACCTCGTCCAGGCGGGCCAGCGTGGCGCGAGACTCGGCTTCGGTGGCAGCGCTCTGCGCCACCAGGGCCTGGGCAGAGGCCAGGGCGGCGCGCGAGCGCAAGACCTGGTCGCGCAGCTTGGCAGGGTCCAGCACCACCAGCACCTGGCCTTTCTTGACGACGTCGTTGACATCGACATTCACCTTCAGCACCGTGCCCGACAGCTCGCTGCCGATGTTGATGCTGCGCGTCGGCTGGATGGTGCCGTTGGCGGTGACGTTGAGCGTCAGGTCGCCCCGGCCCACCACGGCCGTGACGTAGCTCGGCGCCGCCCGGGCGGCCCGACCGGCATACCACCACCAGAAGCCGCCCGAGGCGAGCAACACCGCGACGACGGCGACCCACAGAACCGGGCGGCGATACCACGGTCGAGCGGCCGGTTCACCGAGCAGGTCGGCCAGACTGCTGTCTGATTTGGCTGGCGCAGCAACAGCGGCCGCAGGCAGGGGTGCTGGCACCGCTGGCGGAATCACATCAGCGGCAGGAATGGGATCGGTCATGGCATGTCGGCACGCTGGTCGCCCTGCCAGCCACCGCCGAGCGCCTTGAACAATCGCACGTGGTCCCCGCTGACATCGGCGCTGGCACTGGCCACGCCGTCCTGAGTGGCGAACTGGGTGCGTTGGGTTTCGAGCACCGTCTGAAAGTCGATCAGGCCGCTGCCGTAGCGCTGGCGTGCCAGCCTGGAGGCATTGCCTGCGGCGACGGCAGCCAGGCGCAGGCTGGCCAGCCGAAGCCGGTTGTCGCGCAGAGCCACGAGGGTGTCCTCCACATCCTTCAGCGCACCGAGCACCGTGGCGCGGTACTGCTGCTGCGACTGCGCCAGCGCTGCCTGCTGCACACGCACCTGCGCGCGCAGCGCGCCAGCATCGAACACTGGCAGCGCGACGCTCCCCAACAGGTTGCCGAGCACCGACGTGCCATGGGTCAGCGCACGGGTGCTCGCCGCACTCAGGCCCAAGGTGCCGCCGATCGCGAAGCTGGGCCAGCGCTGGGCCTCGGCCTGACCCACGCGGGCCAGCGCGGCAGCCACCTGGTACTCGGCGGCACGCACGTCGGCTCGCTGGCGCAGGGCCTGCGCGGGGATGCTGATGGCGAGACCCTCGCGCGCCCGCGGCACAGCGGCGCTCTCGGCCTGCAGATAGCGCCCTTCCGGCAGGGCCGCAGGCGCAAGCCCTGTCAGTACCGCCAGCGCATGCTGCGTCTGCAGAATGCTGGTCTGCAGCACCGGCAACTGAGCGCGGTTCTGCTCGACCGCCGCTCGCGCCTGTTCGGCCTCCAGCGAGGTGACCAAACCGGCTTGCTGGCGCCACAAGGTGATCTGCAGCGTTTCTTCCTGACTGGCGAGGTTGTCGCGTGCGATCACCGAGCGAACCTGGGCTGTGCGCAGCAGGATGTAGTTCAAGGCCACCTCGGCGGCAATCTGCACCCGCACGTCCCCGAGGCTTGCTTCGCTGGCATTGGCATTGGCTTCTTCTGCATTGACTGCGGCTCGCCGCGCGCCGAAGACATCGATCGCCCAGTTGGCATCGAGCCCCAGTTGGAAATTGCTGCCGGTGCTGTGGCCACCCGCCATGCCGTGCTGCGCCGAGGCCGACGTACCCAGCGTCGGCCACAAGGCTGCCGCCGCCACATCGCGCAAGGCCTGCGCCTGGTGCAAGACGGCCCTTGCGCTGACCACGCTGGTGTTGACTCGCAGCGCATCTGTCACCAGCACACTGAGTTGCGGGTCATCGAAGCGCTGCCACCAGGCTGCCAAAGAAGCGTTGTCGAGCGCTGCTGCACCCGCACCTGCCGCATCGGCAATCGACCACACCGGCGGGATCTGCACGCGGTCCGCGGGCTCGTCGAGCGGTGTCACCGCAGTGCAGGCGAGCAAGGGGCCAAGCAGCGAGAGAAGGCAAGCCCATGAAGCGAGGCGCCATCGATGGGCAAGATCTGCCATGGGATGCCTTGGATGACCCCGGCTCAGAGCGCCAGCGCCTCCTTGGTCAGATTCCAGGCCTGCCCGAGCTTGACGCCGCGGGCATGCGAGGTGCTTTGCATATGCTTCACACGCGTATCGAGCCTGGCCTTGGCGTCGCCTGTGGCCTGTGTCCACTGGGCCTTGATCACCTCGGCCTTGGCATCGGTCTCCTGCTTCAGCACGTCGGCCCGTTGCCGGGCGCGTTGAACCAGCGCATCGAGGTTGCGCTTCGCCGCGTCGCGTGTGGTCTCCAGCTTCGCCTTGGCCACGCCGCTGGCAGAGGCTGCCTCGGCTTCGAGCTCGGTGATTTCGTTCTTGAAGGCTGCGATGTCATGGTGGAACTGCGCCTCTGCCACTTCGGTACGGCTGCGCCGCAACACATGGCCGCCGACCGCTTCGATGGCGGCATCGACGGGAATGACCCACTCTTCCTCGACTTCGGCGACCACGGCGACCTTGCCAGGCTGCAACGACCTCTCCGTCTCCTCGATGAAATCGAGGCTCACACCGGCCACCCAGAAGTCGCGCATGGCGCCGGCCACCGCGCCGGTGACCGCGCCGACCACCAAACCCAGCGGCCCGCCCAGCAGGCCGATCATGCTGCCGACCGCCAGGCCGACGCCCGCGCCGACGGGGCCGGCATCCATCCCCTTCTTCAGGCTGAGGACACCGTTCGCATCTCTGCCCAACACAGCAGCGGCATACAGCGTGATGTCGCCATCGGCGTGCAACTTGCGCAGGGCCTGCAGACCGGCATTGGCCGCGGCTTCGTTGTCGAAGATCGACACCAGCATCTTGTTCATGTCATGTTCCGTTGTGGTGGATGGAGGTCCCGCGGTACCGCGCTGGGCTTCAGCCCACGGCGGTGTCGATCGATTTGCGCAGGCGGGCAGTGGCCGCGCTGACGCTGGCCTCGAACTCTTTCCATCGGAGCGCAGTGGCCTGCTTCATCTCGTTCAACTTGGCTTCTGCCGATTTCAGGTCGACCTGAAGTGCAGAAATCTGCAGATCGATTCGGGCCTTGGCATCGGTGGCGGCGGTGCTCGACTTCTTCTCGAGTTCGCTCACCCTTGCCTTACCTTCGGCGATGTCGCGGTCTGCCGCGGCGACGAAGCGGTCGCGGAGGGCGGTGTCATCGGCGTAGTTGAATTCGGGCAGCGACTTGAGGGTCTCCTTGGTCGCGCCGGGCATCACCAACCGACCTGTCCGGTCCTGGATCTGCGTGACCGGAATGGCCACATCGTGACGGCCAATGCCGATGAAACCGCCGGCGCCGACGATGACGTAGGACACCTTCTTGTCAGGCGAAATGATCAGATCTTCCACCGTGCCGACCTCCTGGCCGGCTTCGTTGTAGATGGTCTTTCCCAGGAGGGTCTTCTTGACGCTCCAGCCCGTTGCGATCTGCGTCGACTCGATGACGCTGATGCCGACCGTGGTGCTGCCGCCAGCAACCTGCGCCGCAGCAGGTGAAGCCGCGGACACGCTGGTGACCAGCGCCAGAGTGACCCAGGTCAGGCGGTGTTTGTGCGTTTGCTTGAGCATGATTCCATTCCTCGTGTGGGGGTCACGTCCACCCTGCGGTGGCCGCTTGCTGAGGGAGGTTGTAGGGCCGGGGCGGAGGCGTGTCTGTTCGACAGCGCACGTCGCCTGCCATGCATCGCGGTGGCGTCTCGAGCGAGGCTCGGCCACGCAGCCCTATGCTCAGACCCATGAGCACTCGAATCAACCAGATCCTGATCCAGATGGCCGCACTCGAAGCCGAGTTGCGCAGCGCGGTGCACGATCAGGAAAGCCGCATGTTTTTCCAGCTGAATGGCAAGCGGGTCGAGTTCGAGCGCTCGGTCAGGCAGGCGCATCTCAAGCTGAAGAAGAACTTCTTTCGCTGGCTGGTGACCGACCGGCCGCAGAACCTGCTCACCGGTCCGCTGATCTACGGCATGGCGATCCCGCTGCTGATGCTCGATGCCTGTGTCAGCTTCTACCAGTGGGCATGCTTTCCGATCTACGGCATCGCCAAGGTCCGGAGAGCCGACTACCTGGTGTTCGACCGCCGGCATCTGGGCTATCTGAACTTCATCGAGAAATTCCACTGCACCTATTGCGAGTACGGCAACGGGCTGATGGGGTACATGGCCGAGATCCTGGCGCGCACCGAACAGTACTTCTGTCCGATCAAGCACGCCCACAAGATCCTGGGCACGCATGCGCGCTACAACCGCTTTCTGGCCTACGGCGAAGCCGATGCCTACGAGGCGAAGCTGGAGGCGTATCGGGTGGCGTTGGGCAAGGCCGAGTGAGCCAGGCCCCGCGCGGCGTCACCGCGCAACGGCCAGTGTCCGTTGAAGCCACTTGCGCAGCTCGCTCAACCACAGCACGCCACTGGCCATCGCGAGGCACACCCACCACTGTGCCAACGACAACGGCACCGTGCCAAAGGCCTGGTTGAGAAACGGCAAGTGCACCACCGCCACCTGCAGTGCCGCGGACAGAATCACCGTGACCCATAGCCAGCGGTTTGCCAACAGACCGTTGAACGCGCTGCGCGTCTCGGATCGAGCGCTGAAGCAGTTGAAAAGCTGGGCGAGAACCAGGACCGTGAAGCCCGCAGTTCGGGCCACTGTCAGCGTCTCGTGGCCTTCGATCAGGCCGCCCGGCAGCAGAAGGTCGATGGTCAGCAGGCTGACCAAGGCCATCACGCAGCCCGTGGTCACGATGCCGACCCACATGGGAGCGTCGATCATGCGAGCGCCACGGCGCCGCGGCGGGCGGGCCATCATGTCCTCGGCAATCGGATCGACACCCATGGCGAGCGCAGGCCCGGCATCCGTGATGAGGTTGATCCACAGGATCTGCGTGGCCAGCAGCGGCAGCACCAGCTCGCCGCCCGACACAGCACCGTCAGCCTTCAAGCCGATCACGCCAGCACCCAGCACACCCAGAAAGACCGTCAGCACCTCGCCCAGGTTCGACGACAGCAGGTAGCGAAGGAACTTGCGGATGTTGTCGAGCACGCCACGGCCCTCGCGCACCGCATCGACGATGGTGCCGAAGTTGTCGTCGGCCAGGATCATCCGGGCCGCCGCCTTCGTCACTTCGGTGCCGGTGATGCCCATGGCGATGCCGATATCGGCGGCCTTCAGTGCCGGTGCATCGTTCACACCGTCGCCGGTCATCGCCACCACATCGCCGCCGTGCTGCAGCGCCTGGACGATGTGCAGCTTGTGCCGCGGGGCCACGCGCGCAAAAACCGACGTGCTGCGTACCGCATCGGCAAAGGCTGTCGCTCCCAAGGCATCGAGTGCATCGAGCTCGATGCCCGTGAGCGCCTTGGCCGGCCCGCCGCCCTTGCCGCCGATGCCGAGATCGCTCGCAATACGAAGGGCCGTGCGCGGATGGTCGCCGGTGATCATGATCACGCGGATGCCGGCGCCGTGTGCCTCGCGAATGGCCACCGCCACTTCCGCACGTGGCGGGTCGATGATGCCGACCGTGCCGACGTAGATCAGCCGACGCTCGAGGCCGGCGCGGTCGCTCGGACTCTCCCCCGCATCCAGGGGCCGGTAGGCCACGGCCAGCGTCCGCAGCGCTGAATCGGCGAGGGTGCCGACGTCAGCCAGGATTCGCTGCCGCATGGCACTGTCGAGCGGCACGGTCGCCATGCCGACGCGCACCTGGGTGCACAAGGCCAGCAGCACACCCGGCGCGCCTTTCGTGATCACGACCGGCGCGCCGCCATGGTCGCGGTCGGACTCGATGGTCGACATCATCTTGCGGTCAGAGGTGAACGGGATCTCGCCGAGTCGCGAGAAGCGCTTCTCGCGCTGCGTGCTGGTGCCGAGCTTCAACTCAGCCACCAGGAACGCAGCCTCGGTAGGGTCGCCTTGAACCTCCCAGTCACCACCCGCCGTCTGCCGAAGGTTCGCGTTGCCGGCCAGGCTGCCGCCGCCCAGGACCCTCACGTTCTCGTCGAACAGCGCGCCCGTGCGCAAGGGCTTGCCGCCGTTCTCCACCTGTCCGTTGGGCGCGTAGCCCACACCTGAAATCTCACTGATGCCGGAGGCGGTGGCGACGCGAACGATCGTCATCTCGGCGCGGGTCAAGGTGCCTGTCTTGTCGGTGGCGATGACGGAGGCCGCGCCCAGTGTCTCGACCGACGACAGCTTCTTGACGATCGCGTGACGCCGGGCCATGCGCTGCACACCGAGCGCCAGCACCACCGACAGGATGGCCGGCAGGCCCTCGGGCACGGCTGCAACGGCCAGCGAGACGCCCAGCAACAGCACCCGGATGACCTCGGCGGGCGTGCGCACATGGTCAGTGATCAGGATGGTCGCCACCACGACCACCGCAATGACGATGGCAGCCACGCCCAGCACTCGCCCGACGCGGGACACCTCCACCTGCAAGGGCGTCGGCTGGTCGGGGGTCACTTCGAGCATCGAGGCGATCGCGCCGACTTCAGACTGCATGCCAATGGCCGTGACCACCGCGCGGCCGTTGCCTTGCGCCACGGAGGTGCCGTTGAAGACCATGTTCAACCGGTCACCCAAGGCAGCCGGTGCTTGCAGCGTGGCTGGGTGCTTCAGCACTGGCTCGCTCTCACCGGTCAGCGAGGCCTCGAGCATGCGCAGATCGGCGGCCTCGGCCAGCCGCGCGTCGGCGCCCACCGCATCGCCCTCGCCCAGCACCAGCAGATCGCCACGCACCAGCGCCACGCTGGGAATGCGCAGCAGCTGTCCGCCGCGGATCACACTGGAGCTCGCCTGCGTCATCCGCGCCAAGGCCGCCACGGCGCTTTGCGCCTTGGCCTCCTGCATCCATCCAATCACGGCGTTGAGAACCACGACGATGGCGATCACGATCGCATCCATCGGCCAGCCCTCTCGCCCTTCTACAACCCAGGCCGCCAGTGCCACCGCCGCAGCCACGAGCAGCAGGTACACGAGCGGATCGCGCAACTGAGCCAGAGCACGACGCCATGCCAGAGGCTTGGGCGAGGCACGAAGTGCATTGGGCCCGTCCAGGGCGAGTCGGCTCGCAGCCGCCTGCGCGGTCAGCCCGGCATGCAGGTCCGTGCCGAGAGTGATGGCGACATCGCTCACATCCTGCGTGCTCAGGTCGCCCGCTTTCCGCGGGAGCGTGGCGCTGCTGCTACTGCCAGCCATGGCGGCGGATGTACATGCGCTTCATCAGCGTGGTCAGCATGAAGCGGCCGATGTCCTTCGGTTTCGATTGCAAGGGCTGGATCACCAGTTCGCTGTCCACGTTGTCGAACGTGGATACCGGTCTGATCGTTGCCATGAACCCAGCGTAGCCAGACACCGCCGCCTGCACCGTGCGGCAGCGAACACGGGCTCGACGATCCAGGGCGCTTGTCGCCGTTTGCGTTCGCTGTCGCACAGACCACCCCGCGAGGACCGCCCATCCTGGGGTTTGCATTGCCGACGTGCTGTCGGCACCTGCTGCCGCGTTGAAGGTGGTCCGGCATTTCCGATCGCCAGCGATCAATCTCAGAAGGACGGATTCATGGACATGACCACACACCGCGCCCGCATCACCGGTCCGATTTCCTACAAGGCCGGCAGCGGGCGCAAGCAGACGATTCCCATCGGCCCCTGCCTGGTGGAGGCCCTGGGCGGTCGCAGCATCGACATCATCTGGGGCGCGCGGGGCCAGAGCTCTGTGGCGCTGCCGGTCGAGGAGATCGAGGCAGCCCAGGACCATGGGCACCTCGTACTGCTGGATTAGGGCGCCGTGTGCGCAGACGCACAGACCCCCACGCAGCGCCAGGTCGCGCTGCTCTTCTCGTTCAACAGTCAGGAATACCCACCATGAAAACCGACCGTCAACTTCAGCAGGATGTCAGCGCCGAGCTCGAATGGGAACCCTCCGTCCACGCGGCGCACATCGGCGTGGAAGTCAGGGAAGGCGTCGTGACGCTGGCCGGCCAGGTCGACAGTTACGCCGAGAAGTGGAGCGCCGAGCGCGTGGCGCAGCGGGTATCCGGCGTCAAGGCGATGGCCACCGAACTGACCGTGCATCTCACCAGCCTGAGCCAGCGCACCGACGCCGACATCGCAGCGTCTGTCGAGAACCTGCTGGAGTGGAGTGCCACGCTGCCTGCGGGCGTGATCAAGGTGATGGTCGAAGGCGGCTGGGTCACGCTGTCCGGGACTGTCGACTGGAAGTTCCAGAAGCAGACGGCTGCCGACAGCGTCCGCCACCTGATGGGCGTCGTCGGCGTCAGCGATCAGATCACCATCAAGCCCTCGGTGTCAGTCACCGTGGTCAAGTCCGACATCGAAGCGGCACTGAAACGAGCCGCCCTGGCGGACGCCCATCAGATCGCCGTGACGGTGCATGGCACCGATATCACGCTGTCAGGCACGGTACACAACTGGGCCGAGCGTGAAACCGCCACCAACTCGGCCTGGCGCACTCCCGGTGTGCGCAATGTCGTCGACATGATGGTGCTCACCCCCTGAGGCATTGCCAAGCTCCAGCGCGATCGACGGTCAGACCATCAGCACCGCTGCACCGTCGAATCGCCCCGCCCGGAGGTCGGCCAGCGCCTCGTTCGCCTGCTGCAACGGGTAGCAGGTGGTCTTGGTGACGATGCGCATCCTGGGGACCTGGCTGAGGAAGTCCAGCCCGTCCTGGCGGGTCAGGTTGGCCACCGACAGCAACTGACGTTCTTCCCAGAACAGGCTGTAGGGGAAGCTGGGAATGTCGCTCATGTGGATGCCTGCGCAGACCACCCGGCCACCCTTGCGCACCGCCTTCAGCGCCTGTGGCACCAGGCCACCTACGCTGGCGAACAGGATGGCGGCGTCCAGCGGGTACGGTGGTGCTTCGTCGGACCCACCGGCCCAATGGGCGCCGATGCTGCGCGCGAACGCCTGTGTCGCCAGGTCGCCAGGCCGGGTGAAGGCAAACACCCGTCGACCCTGCCCGATGGCCACCTGGGTCAGGATGTGAGCGGCAGCGCCGAAGCCGTACAGGCCCAGCGCCTTGGCATCGCCTGCGATCACCAGGGCGCGCCAGCCGATCAGCCCGGCGCACAGCAACGGCGCGAGAGATTCGTCGATGCCCTCCTCACCGAGCGGAAACGCGAAGCGCGCGTCGGCCACCGCCGCCGTGGCGTAACCCCCATCGCGGGTATAGCCGGTGAACAGCGGCCGGTCGCACAGGTTCTCGCGTTGCATCTTGCAGAACGGGCAGACGCCACAGGTGTGCCCCAGCCACGGGATGCCGACGCGCTGACCCATGGACAGCCCGACCACCCCTGAGCCCATCGCATCGATGCGACCGACGATCTCGTGCCCCGGGATGATCGGCGTCTGAGGGTGCGGGAGCTCGGCATCAATGACATGCAGGTCGGTGCGGCAGACGCCACAGGCCGACACCCTCAGGCGAATCTCGCCCGGGCCGGGTTGCCGGTCCGGCAACTCGGTCCACTCCAAGGGGCTGCGCAAGCGCTTCAGCACCATCGCGTGCATGAGATTCCTTCAGGTGATGAGCGAATCCCCGCGCCAAAGGGCTGGCGGCCGATCTTCAGGCCAGGGCGCTGGCCTTGGGCTTCGGGAAGTCGGCAGCGCGGGCCACCGCTTCGCCCGCGATGAAGTCTTTGCGCAGCTCATCGAGCTTGGCCATCGCGCCATCGAACGCGTCGTTGCCCAGCAGCAGGTGGTGCGGCGGATCGTTCGATGCGACCGCCTGGATGATCGCTTTCGCGGCGCGCACCGGGTCGCCGGCCTGACGGCCGGAGGCCGCGCGCATCTTGAGGCGCACATTGCCGGCGGTGGCCATGTAGTCGTCGATCTGGTGCGCGCTTTCGTCAGCCGAGCGCCCGGCCCAGTCGGTACGAAACCCACTGGGCTCGACCACCATCACACGGATGCCCAGCGGTTCAACCTCCTGCCGCAAGGCCTCCGACAATCCCTCGACAGCGAACTTGGTGGCGCAGTACTGGCCGAACGAAGGCATGCCGCGTATGCCACCCAGCGACGAGACGTTGACGATGCATCCCGTGTGGCGCTTGCGCATGCTCGGCAGCACGGCCTGGATCATGTGGGTCAGTCCGAACACATTGACCTCGAACATCTTGCGCACCTCGGCCACCTCGCCTTCTTCAACAGCGGCGAAGTAGCCGATGCCGGCGTTGTTCGCCAGCACGTCGATGCCACCAAACCGAGCTTGCGCGGCCTGGATGGCTGCGGCGACCTGGTCTGGCTGGGTCACGTCGAGCTTCAGCACCAGCACCTTGTCGGTCGATCCATAAGCCTCCAGCATCGACGGATCCCGTGCGGTCATCACCGTGCGGTAGCCGTGTTCGATGGCCTGCTTGGCGAGTTCGAGGCCGAAGCCTGAAGAGCAGCCGGTGATGAACCAGGCCGGTGGGTTGGCAACGAGTGAGGTGTTCACGGTGGCGTTCATGGGGGTCCTTTCGAGGTCAGACGGGGGCGTCGAGGTGTGCCGTGCGCACCAGCTTCTTGTTGACGAATTCCTGGATGCCGAGGCTGCCCAGTTCGCGGCCGTAACCCGAGTGCTTGATGCCGCCGAAAGGCAACTCGGCATCGGTCCAGTCGAGGTTATTGACGAACATCATTCCGGTGTCGACACGGCTGGCCACGCGTTGGCCGCGCGCCTCGTCGCGCGTCCACACCGAGCCGCCGAGTCCGAAGTCGGAATCGTTGGCCAGCGCAATCGCCTCGTCCTCGGTCTCCACGCGGTAGAACGACGCCACCGGGCCGAAGAACTCGTCGCGGTAAGCCGGGTTATCGGGCGCGATGTCGGCAAGGATCGTCGCCTGCATGAACGAGCCTGGTCGCTCGATGCGTTGGCCGCCCATCAGCAGCGTGGCCCCGGCCTTTACCGCCGCCTCGACCTGCGCCAGCAGCTGAACCAGCGCGGATTCGCTGGACAGCGGGCCCTGCGTGGTCTTCGGTTCCATCGGATCGCCGGGCTTCAGTGCTTCCAGCGCCGTGCGGAACCTCGCCAGGAAGGCGTCGGCGATCGGTTCCAACACGATGAAGCGCTTGGCGGCGCAGCAGGTCTGTCCGCCGTTGTACATGCGACCCCAGACGGCCCATGGAATGACCTTGTCGAGATCGGCGTCATCGAGCACGATGAAGGCGTCGCTGCCACCAAGTTCCATCGACGACTTTTTCAGGTTGCGCCCGGCGCGGGCGGCAATGACGCGGCCGGCAGCCCCACCGCCCGTGAGCGCGACGCCACGCACCCGCGAATCGTCGATGACACGATCGGACTGTTCGTGCGAGATCAGCAGGTTGGTGTAGGCCCCCACTGGCGCGCCAGCGTCATGCAGCAGCTTCTCGAAAGCGACAGCACACTGCGGCACACAGGCAGCGTGTTTGACGACCAGCACATTGCCTGCCATCAGCTGCGCGCCGGCGACGCGGGCGAGTTGATAGAACGGAAAATTCCAGGGCTCGACGCAGAACAACACGCCGAGAGGGCTGCATTCCATGTGCGCCTGCCCGACGCGCGGGTGCAGGGGCCTGGGAGCGAGGAAGTCCTCTGCACTCGCGGCGTAGTAGGCCAGGATATCGGCGCTGAACCTGACCTCGCCGCGCGCTTCTTCGATGCGCTTGCCCATCTCCAGCGTGGCCAGTCGGGCGAAGTCATCGACATGCGCACGCAGCAGCCCCGCAGCCTTGTTCAGGATCGCTGCTCTTTCCGCAAACGCGGTGTGCTTCCAGGTCTGGAAGCAGGCTTGCGCGGTGGCGAGTGCGCCGTCGAGCTGGGCATTGCTGAGGTGCTCGAAGCTCTTCGTCAGCTTGCCGTCGTTGGGGTTGACGCTTTGATAGGCCATGTTGATCTCCTGGGGGCGGTTCGAGTCAGTCGCCGGAGATCCGGTTGACATCGGCGGACACCCTCACAGCGCCATCCGATCGGCGGACCTTGCGCGAGACGGTGACAGGGGTCTGTCTGTTCGCGCACATACGGCACCAGGACAAGTGCGTACCGTCGATTCAATTGCTGTCGTCGCCTGGCCTCGGCAGGCCTCCCCCGTCCGGAGTTGTGTGATGGCAGTACCCGATGAACCGAGAGAGAACCACTTGCTGGCGGCGCTGCCAGAAGCCGAATGGCAACGCTGGCGCCCGCAGCTGGAGGCGGTGGCCATGCCGCTCGGCCAGGTCTTGTATGAATCGGGCAGCGCGCTCAGCCACGTCTACTTTCCGACGACTGCCATCGTGTCGTTGCTCTATGTGATGGAAAGCGGGGCGTCGGCCGAAATCGCCGTCGTCGGCAACGAGGGCGTCGTCGGCATCTCGCTGTTCATGGGCGGCGATTCCACGCCGAGTCGGGCAGTGGTTCAAAGCGCGGGGCGAGGCTACCGTCTGACGGCAGCGGTCATCAAGGATGAATTCACGCGCGCCCCGGTGCTGCATCTGCTGCTGCGCTACACGCAGGCCCTGATCACGCAGATGTCTCAGACAGCGGTGTGCAATCGGCATCACTCGCTTGATCAGCAGCTCTGTCGGTGGCTGCTGCTCAGCCTGGACCGGCTGCAGGGCAATGAATTGGTGATGACGCAGGAGCTGATCGCCAACATGCTGGGCGTGCGCCGCGAAGGCGTGACCGACGGCGCCCTCAAGCTGCAGAAGGCCGGCCTCATTCGATACGCCCGTGGCCGCATCACGGTGACAGATCGTCCGGGTCTGGAGCGGCGTTGCTGCGAGTGCTATGCCGTCGTCAAGCAGGAGTACGACCGGCTGCTGCCCGACAGGATTGCCAGCTGAGCCCTGAGCCCGGATCGCGACCTGAACCTGAGTGGGCAGCGGGACGTAGGACGGGGACGACAGAGAACCCCGGTCAAGGCCTCCACGCCGACGCCTGCGATGTCTCGAAGATCAAGGCAGCCCAACGAACCGAGAGCGCCATGAATACAGCAGCCCACCCCACCGCCGCACCACCGGAGAACCAGCTGCTGGCAGCCCTCAGCGCCACGGAAAGGGAGCGCTGGTGGCCACACCTGGAAACCGTCACGCTGAAGCGGGGGCAGGTGCTTTGCGAATCGGGCGTCGATCCCGACCATGCGTACTTTCCAGTCACCGCCATCGTGTCGCTGCTCTACCTGACCCTGGACGGCGAATCGACAGAAACGGCGGTCGTGGGCCGAGAC
>LNFM01009553.1_pt1 | contig 14070 bp, 10 predicted proteins | sample 596031 | NCBI WGS metagenome assembly LNFM01 (sample SAMN04254537, study PRJNA301005) | activated carbon metagenome | isolation source: dual media filters at the Ann Arbor, Michigan drinking water treatment plant | place: USA: Ann Arbor
AGCGCGTCTGCACCACGATGTCGTTGTCGGTCCAGTAGAAGGCGTCGGCCAGCAGCGTCTTGAGCCAGCTGCCCACCGAATCGCCTTCCAGATCACCGGCCACCACGCGCAGGTCGCCAGCTATGGCCGAAGGCGCGGCATTCAGCCACGTGAGCAGCGGCGTGTCGGGGATCATGGCCTCCAGGCCGGGGATCTCGGCCGGGTCGGCGCGGCGCCGCGCCACTTCGGTGATGAAGCCCAGCAGCGCCGGTGCCACCGGCACCTGGGCCAGGTCCAGCGTCCACTTGAGCACCGACACGTAGGCGTCCAGGCGCTTGGATGCCAGCAGCGTGCCGCGCGCCGGGCAGGCCACGCGCAGCACGCGTTCGACCTTGATGTTCTTGTCGCGCAGCAGCTGCGCCAGCTCTTGCAGCTGGCGCCGCGGCTCGGAGTGGGTGGCGCTGGGGAAGAAGGCCAGGTCGGCCGGGCCGATGCTGCGCAGGCTGGCCACGCGCGCCAGCACTTCGGCCACCAGGCCGCCGCGCGAATGCGTGGCCAGGTGCACGCGAGCGCCAGGGGCCAGCGCCTGCGCCAGCGTCAGCGCGTTGGCCACCGGGCTGGCGCCCAGCGTGGGGTGGTCGAGCGCGTAGACGCGCCCGCCGTAGTGCTGGAACAGCGCGCGCACGCGCTGCGGGTGCTGCAGCCACAGCTTGCCGAAGGTGCTGGTGGTGTCGACGAAGGTGCCGTGCACCAGCACCAGCAGCGGACCGGCCGCGGCCGGCACCTGCTGCAAGCGCCGGCCGCTGCCCTTGAGCGGCTTTAGCGAATCGGCGGCCAGCTGGTAGACGCCGGCCTCCACTTGCGCGTCCACACGCTTGACCACCTCGCTGGCCACGAACTTGGCTACGGCCTCGACAGCAAAGCCGCCCAGCACCTCGAACACCTGCAGCGACACGTCGCCAAGAAAGCCCTTGCCAAGATCCGGCGCCGCCCGCTCCAGCCCGGCCCAGCGCAACTGCAGGGGTACAGCCACCTCGTCGCTGGCGGCGCCCGGCCCGCCGCGCTGAACGCTGCCCTGGGCCATCATCAGGTCGCGCGCCGTGGCCGGGTGCAGGTACAACACCGGGCCACCGGCGATGTGCAGGGCCACCACGTCCTGGCCGGGCGCGGCAGTCAGACGCAGCGGCGCACCGCCGTCGCGCAGCGTGCCCAGCTGCACCGAGGCCTTGACCTGGGCGCCCATGGCGGCCGCGGTGGCGCCGGCGCCGCGCGGCGCGGAACCCGGAGCCAGGCTGTGGCCGGGTACGACGAAGGTGATGGGCGTTGAATTGAGTGAAGTTACTCCCCCCACTTTGCGAGCTTTTCGAATCCTCCCGGAGCTTGGGGATGTGATTTCGGTTGAGGGCCGCATTTCATTCTGCAACACACCGAAATGCCGAGTGTCTGCCGGGGGAAACTCGCGAACATACGCGAGCACTTCATTGAGAAGTGCATCCAGGGTAACCGTATTCCGTATGACGCCAACCGCATTCGCCGCCCGTCCTCTCAGCAAAGTTGCGCGCGGAGAATAGACGATTAGCCGCGGTCCCGGTGCGACGATACGTATGCGCTTCAGGAGCTGAATGACCGCAGCATCACTCCTGCCTCTGGCCGGGCTGTAAACCATGACATCAAAGGCTGCATTGCCGAAATCGGGAAGGACGCGATCGAGGATGACCAGTGTCGAAACAACCGCACCCAGCTGCCTAAGCTTCGAGCGCACCTCAACGTTTGCCGCTGGTTGATCTTGCAACCAGAGAATTCGGCGACCGAGTAAAGGCTCGTTCGAACGCAGCATCGAAAGAGGCTCGCGCACATGCGGCGAGAACGACCAACGAGAATCTTCGAACTGATGGATCAACTCCGCCTGTCGAAGCGCAGTCAACAGGCGTTCGCCCCATTTGAAAGGCTCGATGGGACCCTGTGTCAAAGCCCAATACCGAGCGGCACCCACCAGTTCAGGTGACTGCGACCTATCAAATGCGGCCACTTTCTCGTGCGCAGATACCGGGTCGGTCGGCGCGCCGAGTAGCGATGACGCGACTTGAGCAAACGGCCTCGCCCAAGCTGGCAAGTCATAGCGACCGCTCTCATCTGCGATGAACTGAGTTGACCGCACACTGCCAGAGGACAATTGCTCGATGTACGCAGCGATGCGGCGGCGCATCGATAGACCTAGCTCCCGCGCGTGGACCTCGTGCAAGGAACGCATCAGCAACTCGCGGGCTTCTGGCCGAAAGTCGAAAAACGACTCAACACCTTTCCCCGCAGCATGCGTATTTCCCGCCTTCACAACAAGTCCGCTCTGCAGTAGTTCGGCCAACAAGTACGGGTCGGTGTTGCCTTTGAGCTCAATCGACTGTACGAGCCGCGCCACGGGAATGGTGAACGGTCCGGGGCTGAGGCTCACAGCCAATCTGTATGCTTCGGGAGCGACGTGGCGCAAGTTTGAGACCGCTCTAGCCATGTCAGGAAGAGGGAACACAGCATCATCCGAACTGAACGAGGCATCATCCACTCGCAATACGAATGCTGGGCACTGCCGTCCGCGGGCCATGATCATGAGAGCCCATTCAGAAAGCTCCAGCGGGCGAAGTGGAATCACCGGCAGCGGTACTCCGGCGACATGTCCACCTTCAACTTGAGACGCAAGGTGCCACCACGGAAGCTCGAGACGCATTGCGGCGGCCGATTGGCCCGGGCGCTCTGAAGTAACCATGCCCGGCGGATCACCTAGACGTGTGCGTTGCCAGTGCAAAGCTGGAGTTAACTGCAAGAGCAGGACTGCCCCATCGCGTAGCCAGGGCTCCAATACGTTCGCGTAACTACCGTCCTGCCAACGCATTGAAGCGCCATTGGTAGCGAAAAAGATCAGTCTCCGAGTTGCGATCCCTTGTAGTTCTCTCACTGAAATACTTCCGCCCAAGGAATTCTCAAGTACGGCTGACTCGCCGGATTGCCGGGGCATTCGAAGTCGCCAACATCTCACGCGGCGGAACGCACCGGAGTCGCCCAATATCTGCGCGAACTCATGCAGCAGATCAACCCAAACCTCAATTGAAGCATCATCCTCAACGACGAGTTCGGCTTCAAACCAGCGTTCAAGACGAGGGGTGAAGATGGGAAACAACTGACCAGGCAACAATCTCTGCACGAGCGCTGTTGCCTCAACTGTTCCCACTTCATCTAGATCGAGTTGCCAAGGCGATTCCCGCCGCTGACAGAGCGGGCGAAGTGCGCGCATTAGTGCAAGGCGCTCTCGAAGCGCGGGCGGCCCAGGCAGGCTGACAGCAGACGACTTGAAGCTTCGCTCTCCCCCCGATGGGGAAAATCCCCCGTAGATCGAAGTCCTTCCCGGCGTTGGCGGCGAAGGTGTGGGGCTTTGGGAGATCGAAGCGTCTCCCCCACCTTTGGGTCCGGGCTCCAAGACTGGCGCCGGTTGCGGCGACTTCGCCGGCGGCCGCTTTCGAATCGATTCTTCTAGGTGGGATGGTTGCGTGGTTGCAAGCGGCGCTGAATAGGCTCGCGCAAGAGGACGCGCGCGCCATGACGCCGGGGCCTGAGACCCACTAGTTGCGGTGGGCGGCCCATTCTCTGGAAGAAGCTGGATTAACCGATCGCGTGTCGCGATCCACAGCACGTCAAGCACCTGTTCAATGTCGCAATCAAAACGCGACGCGGTCATCAGCCGCTTGACGAGTTCAGGTAGATCCATAGTGGCCCTGGATCAATAGCCTGACGTTACGAGCCTGCTCCACTTAACGGCTGCAGCAGCTGCTTTCGCAGAGTTTCCAACTCACTCTCGCTGAAGCGACGCCCTTCAACATCGTGCATTGCGACGGTCAAGAAAACCGCATTGAGGAGTTGATCGGTGGCTGTGCTTCGGTTCTCATTGTTCTGGTCATCAAATTGTTTTATTAAAGAATTGATCTTGGAGCGATCGAGAATATCCGCGTGGCGCTCAAGATGAGAGATGATAATGGCGACCAACTCGTCCGGTTTAGGCGGGTCCAAGACTAGCCTGACACACCGACGCAGGAATGGCGGTGGAAATTCCCGCTCGCCATTTGATGTCATCACAATGAATGGAAACTGCTGAGTTTGCAATCGTCCGCGTTCAACGGAAACCAGCCGACCTTCAAAATCATTGACTTTGACGACTGACGCCTTAAGACGACGAAGCTCCGGAATCTCGAACTCGCCCTCTTCGAGGACGTTCAAGAGATCATTCGCAAAGTCTAGATCGGACTTATCGATCTCGTCGATGAGCAGTGCTCTCGGCCAGCTCTTAGCCTGCAGAGCGGTCGCTAGCGGTCCAAGTTTTAGGTATCCCTGAACGGCAGGCGCCACTCGCGTGCCCGCTTGTAGCCGACCTACAGCATCATATTCGTACACTCCACTGCGTACAGTTGAACGAGAAGTAATTGGCCAGCGCAATACCGGTCCCAGCTTTAGTTCGTGCGCCACTTTGGCAATTAGCGTCGACTTTCCGGTGCCTGGTCTTCCAGTCAAAAGCAGCGGACGACGAAGATATAGAGCTGCATTGACCGCAATCTTCATAGAATCATTCGGAACGAACGGAGTCGCGCGCCACTGTTCTTCAGAGTTGTCTGAGCCCAGTGCAGGTGCTTTCAATTTCTGAAGAGGCCGCGGAAACCTCCATGGAGGCGGCGCGGGCAACTTGGACAATCCATTGTGAGCGATTCCGCTTCCAGTAAAGATCATCCAATTCGATTGGATGTTGGTGTCTGCGGCGTTCAATTGTTCTTCACTCCCGTCGTGAGCAATATTGGATTCACCTTAGGATCGTCCCAGAGCAAACTTCCGCGTTCGGCATAGCGCTCGCCCCGTCGGCGATCCTGACAGAAGTGATCGACGAATCTGTCTAGTTGGGGAAGTGACCGTGATATGCCGGTTAAGATCATAGCTAGTGCTGCGGGGAGGTCGTCGCCAAGATGGTCATGGGAAAAGTATAGAATTGGGGCGTCGTTCAAAATTGTGCGCATTATTCGTGATTTCTCAGTGACGTGGTCGGGCCCGCCGTCAGTGGATTGGGGGAGAACAAATCCGGCATAGTAGAGATCCGCGCCGGAAGGCAGGGGATGCTGATTGGCGTTGATGGAACCCCAGTTCAAATCTGATGGAGGCCTTTCTCTGAGTCTTTTTAGCGCCTGACCACAGCGATTCGAAAGGGCTACTGAGAGCATTCGAGATTTGGCGCGAAGAAGTACAGGGCACCTAGTCCCGAGAGTTTCAGCGTATGGGCCTGGTGCGCTAGGAATCCTATGGAATGCGCCATTCAGATGCTGAGTGTCAACGATGAAGTGGATCTGCAGATCTTCTAGCTGAATTTGTTCGTCTTCTGGGAGATTTGCATCAGCAAGTCGAGCTATCACTCGCTGCAAGCCCATGACAAATGCGTCCCAGCCTGCGGCAATTTCGTACTCGCGGGGATATTTAGGATCGAATTGCCCATCAGTTTGGCAGACGTGGGACCAGAATCCAAGTATTTTACCTTTTGCACCTGGACTGTGAATGTCAATCAAGAGTATCCGCTGTCGATTCTCTGCCTCCAAAAATCTCGTGATTTCATCTCGGTCTTTGCGTTGACCTGCGGCGAATGTATCCAACCAATTGGTGATATCTAATTGAAGTTCACGAGACAGTGCTAAGCGCATCATGAACGAAAGCAATGCGAAAGATAAGCGATTGCTAGACACGCTAGTACCATCCGCCTGTGCCAAACCGACTAGAGCTTCTCTTAGGTCGGTCAGTGCGTTGAGTTCTGGTATTGCAAGCCTAGCCACTACTTGTTCAAACTGCCGACGCCAATTGTCTCGCCGCTCCCAATTTTTGCCCACCAAGAGCTCATATGCTGATTGCACGGCGCGCCTGTCGTAGAAGGGCGCGGTATCGCGATTTGCGCTATCAGACAAGTTCCAGTCCTCGCATTCGGGATATGGTGGTCCCGCCCCCGCAAAACTACGTTGCAATTTGGGCTTCAGACTTTCAAGTTCCCAGAATGCCCCATTCATATCTCGGAGAACTTCCAGCGCAATATTTGTGAATCGACCTCCGGCTAGTGGACTTCTGGCCCAATCACCTACGGGTGTGGCGAAATAGATCAACTGTGGAATATTCTGCGTTTCGTGGGGGTCATACAATGCGCCTATGGCGCCTCGTTCGACACCGCAGGCGTCCACTAGGAGGGTCTGTGTAGTCAGCTTAGAAAAGCTTCGCGTTCTCCATAGCCGGCTCATGCCTGTAAAGTTGAAGATTCGATTAGGGGTCTCTGTCCCGTAGTCGCCACAGAGCAACATTCGAGCACCCGTGTTGTTGTCGACGAATCCATGACCTGCCCAGAAGAAGAAGAAGTGCGTGCCCGGTTGCAGATCTTCCTTCAAATGAACCCGCGCAAAGTTATCTATATAGTGCCACTCGGTACTCTTATGGAGCGTTACTTCCTTGCGCTGAAAAGCTGATTGGGAATCATCAGAGAGTATTCCGGGAGTAATGAAGCAGTCGAGTCTAAGCGTGCAGTCTGATAACGAAAGGAGCCACTTAGCCACCTCAAGGGCCGCAAGTCCAGGTCCCTCGACATTGAAGCGAGGCTCGCCGTACCGCTCAATTCCGACAACGAAGGCGCGAACAAGTCTCATCGGCCGACCATGGCGCCTATTCTCGACCAAACTTCGGCGTTGCCGTAGTACGCACTGTGTGCGTCGGGAAAAGGTTGGCCGGATTCGACTGGTACGTCGACCGCGCACTCGAATAGCTCGCCTGCGACAAAGCTGAGAACATCATTTCGGTCGTAAAAGTTCAGCCAACTGGGAAACTCGGCAGGTAACTGTTCGCCGTATCGCAATGAACTGAGTGCGTCTAGTTCGTAGAACAAGGGGGCCTGGGACCCTGCCGTTACCAGAAGACTGACCTCAGGTCCGTCTGGCAGTGCCACCAAGTCAACGCATGCCACTCCACCAAGACTGTGCGCAACGACAGTGACCGGAGGCGGCGCGACATTGATCTTGTTCCGAATGAATTCACGTATCACGTGACCTCGAGACTGATACAAGAGAATGTCACCGATTGCTGGTATGGCTACCTCCATCAAGTCGTTCCGGTGGCGGCGCATAACGGCAGTTGCCGCCCGCTTGAGCATCCCAGCAAAGAAGTCGCTTGGCGCCAAACCTTCTACACCCCAATCGAGCTTAAGGCGCATGACAATGCTCTGACGAAGCTCACGGCTAGGCCCTGCTTGGTTCTCTCGTTGGGCCAGGACATGCAGCTGTGCCACCAGCGCGCGAGCTAGCGCCGCGCCGGCTTCGGGAAATTCGTCCCGAGGCGTGCATTTGAACGCCTGACGTGCAATCTCATTGCCGCGGACGACCATGTGCCATGCCGTCGGCCAAAGAGCTGCTAGCCCACCACGAATCAGGAGCGCGCGTAGGTCTGGGCTAGGCTGGTAGGCTTCAAGCCTGTCCCAAAGCGCCAACCACTCTGGCGTCTGCGGCCATGTGTCTTCAGCCTCTGGTCTTATCGTCAGTCTTTCCAACTCCGTAAGGGGGTCGGCGAACAACCAAGACCATTGGGCTAGCTCTTGCCCTTCTGCCTCCAACTGCTTGAGCGAAGATGGATCCGGGAGGGACTTCCCTTGGAATTGCACGCCCCATGGGTCTCCCCAAACGCAGTCGACCCACTGACAGTCGATCTCTGCATTTTCGGCGCAGCGCCTAGCTTGGGTAAACCCGCTGCGATACGCCGCTAGTCTGACACCGGTCCCGTGGACGAAGACGATGCTGCCAGTTCCCATAGGACTTCTCCCAACAGTATTGCCCAGTTGCTGCAGTGATAGAGCACGATACACGATGTGAGGGCGGGGGGCCCACCCCTAGAGACGTACTGAACGGCGACCCCACGCGCCGCGTTCCTTCGATCTGGACGCGACAGTGCACATCCCAGGCGCGACGACAGGCGCTTGCTTCATACAACGCAGCGTTGCACTTCGAGGCCGATTGCGTAGCCGCTTTGCGCCCCCTGGGGGAACTCAAGACCACCTCTGTCCCAGGTGTCCAGTAGTGGCCTCTTCGGGATGACCAGCTTGGCCAAGCCGAGCAGCGTGAACAGCTTCGCCTTGTTCCTCGCGTGGCCCCATTCGCGGGCCTTATAGTAGCGGAACAGGTTCTTTACCACATGGAATGGATGTTCGACTTTAGCCCGCACGTTGGCTGTCAACCGCTCGGCCTCCTCCTTCAGCATCTGCCTGGCACTGCTCTTGTTCAGTGCGCGGCGCCTATCAACCACTAGAGCCGTAAATCTGAGTGCCTGTCTAACGTTCGGTGTAGCGCCCAGTGTTGCGATCCCATCTCATCTTCACCATGCCAACTTGGCCAAACTGTTTGAATTTCACTTTTTGAACGTGAACCTCAATTGCTCCACTCGGATCTGTTGGATCGGCGTAAATTGCGATTGCGTTGTCAGCCTTGTTGCGCCACATCGCCCCGCCACTTATATCGTATGGGGTCGGTACAGAGTACCTTCCGTCGATCTTCTTCTCCAAGAGTCTCGGGTGTGCGACGACGATAACTAGTATCGCGTGTTTTCGAGCAAATCGACGTAGTGCGCTGAGGCTTTGACTGATGTACTCCGATTCCGTCATCCCATCCGGTCTGTCGTGCTCAACCTCGTTCCATGGATCGATGACCAGTGCGCGGATACCGTGGCGAAGAACTAGCGCTTGTGCCTTGTCCATGATCTCGGCCAGGTTTGGTTTCCTTGGTTGAATCCAGTAGAAGTGTTGGTCGATCCAATCGGCGCCATCGGCTACCTCGGACTTTGACATTCGCTCTATTGAGCCTGGATTGAACGGCTTGCCGATGTACTTCTCGGCGAGCTTCGCAAGGTGTAGGGAAACCGGGTGATTTTCGGGCGAATACAGTCCGGTTGACCAGCCGTTTTCAAGGGCGAGATTCATGCAAAGAGCATCGACCCATTCGGACTTGCCGTGGCCGGGGATTCCGGTCACCACGAGCAGTTGCCCAGGTTCGACGCGCCAGTTCTTGTCCATGCAAGCCCAGCCCGTGGTAACGCCTTGGGACAAGCCATGGTCGTACATGCGCATGAGGTCGCCGACAAAAGGGCTAGCATTGAAAACGCCCACGATCGGAACTGGTACCGCCGCGTCAATGCACTCACGCAAGGTCTTGGGCCCATGATATTGCAGCGTCTCGTTGGCGTCCTTGCACCCTTCAGGCCATGTGACGGTGGAGCATTTCTCGGCGCCGAACCGGCGAATAAGCTCATCCTGCAAGCGTTGACCGGGTGGGTCGTTGTCGACTGCGATGATCCACTGCGTCACTTCCTGAAGCCGCGCGTCGTTCAGATAATCGAACTTTGACTCGATGTTCTTGACGTTCGGTGCGGGCGCGCCATCAGGAACTGACACGCAGTTGCGCAAGCCGGCCACCTCCAGAGCGAGTTTGTCGCACTCGCCCTCAACGATTAGTGTTGTGTTCTCGATGTCGTCATAGCCGTAAAGCAATCGCTCTCCGCCGGTCACCATGCGAAAGTTCTTTGCGTTGTCGCGATACTTGTAGTTCAATACGACTCCACCGCGGAGGTACGGGAAGGCGATCGCTTCGACCTCTTGCCCAACTTGCGGCATGAAGATCTTCTGTGTGGACACTCCGTTTCGAGACAACACCTCCTGAGTTATGCCTCGATTGGCAAACCACTTGAGCGCAGCAGTGGTGATTCCGGTCGACTTATGGTCGGGCCTGACATGGGCTTTGGTGTGACTTTGGGTAGGTTGCGTGCGTGGCCGCGACGCGGTGACTTCGGTCGCTTTCCCGCTGAAGCTGCAGTGCCAGCAATGCCAGAGGCCGGTCTCGATGTTTGCGTTCAGGCACTTCTGTGCTCGCTTCTTTCGCGTGTGACTGCACTTCGGGCAGAGCGCCTTGACTTCTGGTCCGGTAGTTGTGTCGCCGAGGTCAATCCCCTCGGCCGCAAAGTCGAAGCGGTTCATAGCGCTACCCCAGACGCCAAGCGGCCCTCGGTCGGACCGATGTAGCCGTTCCGCAGTCGAGTAGGTTGTTCGTCTTCCCAGCGCGCCTGGCTCAGCCAGGTGGAGGCGTGCGGAATGAACTGCTCCTCACCGCGATCACGCTTCTGGACCAGGCCTTGCGCCGCGATCGCCTGGAGCATTGACTGCAAGGTCTCCTCGGACGGCGCTATCCTCCGGAATTCCTTGATCGCCTTCATGCGATTCACTTTGCGAGGGTAGGCGGTCCAAAAGGTCTGGAAGCCGGGGGGGTCCTCGTTCTTCAGGTTTATGCTGTGCGTGCTCTTTCGATTGGTACTCTTCACGGTACCGGACGCCAGCAGGGGTGTTGCCGTGCCGGGCGCGGCCGGCATGAGATGCATGTTTGATGCTTCCTGATGCTTTGGGTCCGCCGCCCGGACCGGTTCCGTCGCCAAACGGACCGGTGGTGGTCCGGCCTCCGTACCAGTGCCCTCCGCGAGGTGGACGGGTTCGGCCGCCGCACTGGTGCGCGAAGTGGACCGGTTAGATTGATGCGCCGCTGCGCGGTCCTTGATCTTGCTGAGGTCAAGTCGCATGACGTTGTTTTGGCCCGGAGACTTTTCGATGGTCAGTAGTAGCCCAGATTCCAGAGCCTTCACTGCCTCGATCACTGCGGTCCTGCCCAGGCAGGTCCATCCCATGATTGCCGGGATACTGTGCCAATCCCTTCCGTTGTCATGGCAGTAGTCAGCCAGGCACATCAGCACAGCTTTCTGAGCGGGCGAGAGGCGCAGTGGCCGGCACAACTTGGTTACCGTGTTGCTCATTTGAATTGCCCCCCGAGCTAGGCACGAAGCACATGAATGGCGACGTTGCCAACCGCACATAAGGTTGACCGCGGCTCACTCACTTCCAGTTTTGTCAGAGCACTGGCTTTCATCTCAAACCACCACGCGGTCAGCGACGAACTTTTCCAGGTCGCAAATGCGGTATCTGCGTATTTCAGCCCATCGTGGACGGCATTTCAGGCTGATCGTGGACGGGATTTCAGCGTGATCGTGGACGGCGTTTCAAACTGATCGTGGACGCTGTTTCAGCGCGATCGTGGACGATGGGGGTGGCGCGCAAGTGATCTTTTGACCGGGCCTAGGCTGGCTGCTTTTTGCAGCACCAGCCGATGCCCACCAACAGAGTCACCATGCGCCGAATCCGAGAGACATTGCGCCTGCACTTGCAGGCCGGGCTGAGCTACAACGAGGTCAGCCGCGCGCTGAAGATCTCCAAGAGCGTGGTCGGCAAGTACGTGTCGCTGGCCCGCTTGCGCGGCGTGGACTGGGCGCTGGCCCAGACCCTCACCGACGAAGAACTTGAGGCCCGGCTGTACCGGCCCGCACTGCCGCGCTCCAGCTACCAGCTCACGCCCGACTTCGCCGCTGTCCACCAGGAGCTCAAGCGCCCTGGCGTCACCCTGCAGTTGCTGTGGGAGGAGTACGCCGCCAGCAATGAGCTGGCCTACAAGTACACCAGCTTCTGCGTGAAGTACCGGGCCTGGGCGCAGGGCCTGAAGCGCTCGATGCGCCAGACTCACCTGGCCGGCGAGAAGCTGTTCGTGGACTACGCTGGCCAGACGGTGCCGCTGGTCGACGCCGCCACCGGCGAGATCACGGCCGCACAGATCTTCGTGGCCACGCTGGGTGCCTCGAACTACACCTACGCCTGCGCCACCCGGCGCCAGACCACCGCCGACTGGATCGGCGCGCAGATCCAGGCCCTGGAATTCTTCGCCGGTGTGCCCCGGCTGATCGTGCCCGACCAGGCCCGTGCGCTCATCAAGAACCCCGACCGCTACGACCCGCAGCCCAACGCCCTGTACGACGAGTTCGCCGCGCACTACGGCTGCGCGCTGCTGGCCGCCCGCCCGGCGCACCCGCGCGACAAGCCCAAGGTCGAGAACGCGGTGCTGGTGGTGGAGCGCTGGATCCTGGCCCGGCTGCGCAACCGGCGCTTCTTCAGCCTGGCCGAGCTGAACAAGGCGATTGCCGAGTTGCTGGTGGATTTGAACCAGCGCCCCTTCAAGAAGCTGCCAGGCTGCCGACGCAGCGCCTTCGAGGCGCTGGACGCTCCGGCGCTGCGGCCGCTGCCGTCCCAGCGCTTCGATCTGTTCATCTGGAAGGCCGCCAAGGTCAGCATCGACTACCACGTCGAATTCGAGGGCCACTACTACAGCGTGCCGCACCGGCTGGTGGGCCAGACGGTGGAGCTGCGCGTCACGGCCAAGCTGGTGGAGGCCTTCTGTGCCAACCAGCGCGTGGCCAGCCATGCCCGCAGCGCACTGCGCGGCCAGCACACCACCGTGGCCGAGCACATGCCCGCGTCGCACCGGGCGCACCTGCAGTGGACGCCTGCCAAGCTGATCGACTGGGGGCGGCGCATCGGTGTGAGCGCAGCGGCAGTCGTCACCTGGCAGCTTGAGCACCGCCCGCATCCCGAGCAAGGCTACCGCGCTTGCCTGGGCCTGCAGCGCCTGGCGCGGCAGTACACGCCGGCCCGGCTGGAAGCGGCCTGCACCCGGGCGCTGGCGATCCGCTCGCCGACCTACCGCAGCGTGGCTTCGATCTTGAAGACCGGGCTGGATCGACAGCCGTCCCTGTTCCCCATCGCCGCGCCGGCGCTGCCCGCTCACGAGAACGTGCGCGGGCCCGACTACTACCACTGACACCACTGACGACCCACGAAGGAGAGAACGGCAATGCTCAACGAACACACGATCAACCAACTGCGCAGCCTGCGCCTGGACGGCATGCTGCGCGCCATCGAGGATCAGGCCAGCAGCGCCGCCGCCACGGCCCTGGGCTTCGAGGAGCGACTGACGCTGCTGGTGCAGCGCGAGGTGGCCTGGCGCGACGACCGTCGCGTGGCACGGCTGCTCAAGGCGGCCCGGCTCAAGGTCAGCACGGCGTGCGTGGAGGACATCAACTGGCGCGCCAGCCGGGCCCTGGACAAGTCGCTGGTCACGGCGCTGGCCGGCGGCGACTGGCTGCGCCACGGGCAGAGCTTGTTGATCACCGGCGCCACCGGGTGCGGCAAGACGTGGCTGGCGTGCGCGCTGGCGCATCAGGCGGCGCGCTCGGGCTTCTCGGTGCTGTACACGCGGGCGACGCGGCTGTTCGACGAACTGCAGGTGGCCCACGGCGACGGCAGCTTCGCCAGACGCCTGGCACAGCTGGCCAAGCTGGACCTGCTGGTCATCGACGACTTCGCGATCTCGCCCATCGGCGCGGCCGAGCGCAACGACCTGCTGGAGGTGTTGGATGACCGGGTGGGCACGCGATCGACGCTGATCACGAGCCAGTTGCCAGTCAGGGCTTGGCACACCTACCTGGATGACCCGACGCTGGCCGATGCGATCCTGGACCGGGTCGTGCACAGCAGCCACAAGATCGAGCTCAAGGGCCGGTCCCTGCGCGACCAGACCAAGCCGGCGCACGACGACGCCAAGCATAGCTGGTCATAGTGCAATGTACAAGTTATTTGCTAACGAAGCCTAAGGGCTGCTTGGTTCCCCACCTGACCCGGTTGGGCGCGCTTCCATGCGGGGACTCAGAACACTGGAAAGTGACACAGTGAAGTGACACACCAGAACGCACTGTAGCAGGGGGGGTGAGCCGGGCTCAACTGCGACCTCCAGCACGCCGACCGACTGCGTTCGTCGCTGTCCCAAGTGCAGCATCTGAGTCGCCTCAGTACGTCCACTGTTCATGACCTAGCGGCGCACTGTTCAGCAGTTCCCGGCACTGCCGCCACATCGGGACGTGGGTCGCTGTCGTCCCTGAGTGGCAATGAGCAAGCGGAGGTTGGTAGCGGCTTTGCGGCGATGCTGCCGCCCTGGGCGATAGCGCCCAAGCATGGACGACGCAATTCGCGCACTCAGCGGCTAGCGTGTCGGCGCCGATCCAAATCTGAGCCACCGCGCCGACCGAATATTGAGCCAGGGGTGGAAGCCGACTTTGAGAGGGTCGGCTGTGGATAAGTTT
>LNFM01018069.1_pt1 | contig 14070 bp, 12 predicted proteins | sample 596031 | NCBI WGS metagenome assembly LNFM01 (sample SAMN04254537, study PRJNA301005) | activated carbon metagenome | isolation source: dual media filters at the Ann Arbor, Michigan drinking water treatment plant | place: USA: Ann Arbor
TGGACACGCCCACCAGCGGCACAGTTCACATCGATGGCGTCGATTTGTTCGCCATGGACGAAGACCAGCGCGCCGCGCTGCGTTCGCAAAAGGTGGGATTTGTGTTCCAGAGCTTCCAGCTGCTGGGCAACCTCACCGCCTTGGAGAACGTGATGTTGCCGCTGGAGCTGGCCGGGCGGCGCGACGCGCGCGCCACCGCCACCCACATGCTGCAGCGCGTGGGCCTGGGCGAGCGGCTGTCCAGCTACCCCAAGGTGCTCTCGGGCGGCGAGCAGCAGCGCGTGGCGCTGGCGCGCGCTTTCGTGGTGCAGCCCGCCGTGCTGCTGGCCGACGAGCCCACCGGTAGCCTGGACTTCGCCACCGGCGGCAAGATCATGGAACTCATGTTTGACCTGAACCGGGAGCAGGGCACCACGCTTGTGCTGGTCACGCACGATCGCGGCATCGCGCAGCGCTGCGAGCGACGCATCACCATCGAGGCTGGTCAAGTGGTGCCCGAAGTGCAAGAAGCGGCGGCCATCGCCTGAGGCTGCCCGCGCCCGGAGGGGATAATCCGGGCATGTCTTCCCCCAAAGTGCTTTTCGGCTTTCACGCCGTGGGCGTGCGCCTGAAAACCGCGCCGTCATCCATCATAGAGATCTACTACGAGCCCACGCGCCGCGACGCGCGCATGCGCCAGTTTCTCGACAAGGCCCGCGAGGCCAACGCCCGTCTGATCGAAGCAGATGGCCTGCGCATCGCCAAGCTCGCCGGCAGCCATGGCCACCAAGGTGTGGCGGCACGGGTCGAAGAGATCAAGCAGGTGCATTCGCTCGACGAATTGCTGGAGCAACTGGAGGCCACCGGCGTGCCGCCCTTGCTGCTCGTGCTCGACGGCATCACCGACCCGCACAACCTCGGCGCCTGTCTGCGGGTGGCCGACGGCGCCGGTGCCCACGCAGTGATCGCACCCAAAGACCATGCCGCCGGCATCAACGCCACCGTGGCCAAGGTGGCCAGCGGCGCGGCCGAGACCATGCCGTACTTCATGGTGACCAATCTGGCTCGCACCCTGGGCGAACTCAAGGAGCGCAACATCTGGATCATCGGCACCAGCGACGACGCACCCAGGACGCTTTATCAGGTGGACCTCAAAGGCCCGGTGGCGCTGGTGCTCGGCGCCGAAGGCGCGGGCATGCGCCAGCTCACCCGCAAGACCTGCGACGAACTGGTGAGCATTCCCATGGCTGGTGCGGTGGAGAGCCTGAATGTGTCTGTGGCGAGTGGGGTGTGTCTTTACGAGGCGTTGCGGCAGCGGGGTTGAATAGACAGCTACCACTTGCAATGCTGGTCAATCCTGAAGGCATCTTACTGCTACTAAATATTTCATTCTATTTGATCTATCTAGATAGTTCGAATTAGACCATTTGGGGTGTCTATGATTCGTCTCGTATCAATTGTGTGAATTGGTTAAAGGCGGCCTGCTATCACGTGTTCTCTGTTCAGGTGCGATCTCTATTCAGTAATTGAATAGGGGATGCCAGCGAACAACCTCTTACGCTCGTTAACTTGAGGTGGCGAGGGGTGCATGGGACGCGGTAATACTCCGTTCAAGCGACAGCTTCTGCCGTCTGACCAGTCGTATCTCTCTTGGATAGCGTGTTCTAAGTCACACTGCGAGCCACCAAATGTGATGCGTCACGGCGCACTTGGGACGAAGGCGAAGGCCCACCCACTACTCCCTCATTCCAGTCATTTTTTGAATCACATGAGCACTTTCTCCCGCCCCAACAGCTCGCTGCGAGCTTTCGCACCACGCATTCCCTTAACGCTTCTGTGCTTGCTGGCCATGAGTGCCTGTGGCGGTGGAAGCGGTGAGAGTGCCGGAGGCGGAACTAGCATTGGCGATGCCTCTGCGCAGGCGCCACTTGAGCGGCCGGCGCCTGCAATGCCACCGGCGCCTGCAATGCCACCGGCGCCGGTAAAGCCACCAGCACCAGCACCAGCACCAGCACCAGCACCAGCACCAGCACCAGCACCAGCTCCAGCTCCAGCTCCAGCTCCAGCACCAGCACCAGCTCCAGCACCAGCACCAGCACCAGCTCCAGCTCCAGCTCCAGCACCAGCACCAGCACCAGCTCCAGCACCAGCACCAGCACCAGCACCCACCTCGCAGACCGAGGCAGCCCGCTTCCTCACTCAGGCTACCTATGGCCCCAACATGGCCGAGATCCAGCGCGTTGCCAGCATAGGCGCTGCCGCATGGATTGAGGAGCAGTTCAACACCCCTCCCATGGATTCGCACTGGCAGTACGCCATGGTGCGCAATGGCCCGCCTGGCTGCATGGTCTGTACTAGTGCCTACGTCAATTCGGTTATGGAGAGCTTCTGGATGCAGGCGGTTCGCGGGCCGGACCAGCTGCGCCAGCGCACGGTGCTGGCGTTGAGCCAGATATTTGTGGTGTCCGAGGTCAACAGCCCGATCACCGGAAACATGGGTGCCAATGCCAGCTACCAGGACATGCTCGCGCGCAATGCCTTTGGCAACTTCAGGCAATTGCTCGAGCAGGTGGCAACGCACCCGGCCATGGGGCACTACCTCTCGCACTTTCGCAACGAGCGCGAGGACCCGGTGACGGGGCGTATTCCTGATGAGAACTTTGCACGGGAAGTCATGCAGCTGTTCTCCATCGGTCTGTGGCAACTCAACCCCGATGGCACGCGTCGACGCGATGCCAATGGAAATTACATTCCCACCTACTTCCAGGATGACGTTTCGGGGCTTGCTCGGGTATTCACAGGCTGGGGCTGGGCGGGGCCTGACCGTTCGCTCACCCGCTGGGGAGGGGGAAGCGGGCAGGACTGGCGCTCGCAGATGCAGAACTACCCGAACTTCCACTCCTTGAGCGAGAAGCGCTTCCTGGGAGTGACTATTCCGGCCAACACCTCGGGTGAGGCCAGCCTGCGCATTGCTCTGGACACGCTGTTCAATCACCCGAACGTGGGGCCGTTCATCGGTCGCCAGCTGATCCAGCGCTTGGTCACCAGCAATCCGAGCCCGGCCTACGTGGGCAGGGTGACAGCGGCCTTCAACAACAACGGTAGCGGTGTACGCGGTGACATGCGCGCAGTGCTGCGGGCGGTCCTGCTGGATCAGGAAGCCCGCGATCCGAGCATCGCCAACCAGCCCACCTGGGGCAAGCTGCGCGAGCCGATGGTTCGCTTTGGTAACTGGATGCGCGCCTTCGATGCCCGCGCCCAGTCTCAGCCCTTGAGATACGCCATCTGGAACCTAGAGGACAACGTCTCCAGTCTGGGGCAAAACCCCTTGCGCGCGCCCAGCGTGTTCAACTGGTTCCGACCGGGTTACGCGCCACCCGGTGAGATCCTCAACCGTGGCCTGGTCGCTCCAGAGTTCCAGATCACCCACGAGACAACCGCCACCGGGTATGTGAATTTCGTGGCTTACATCGCCGAGCGTGGTTACGACGAATACGATGCAGCACCGATCATGCCGAACTACACGCCAGAGACCGCGCTGGCCAGCAACCCTGCTGCGCTGATGGACCGTCTGAACCTGCTTCTGACGGCTGGTCGCATGTCGAGTGCGACACGCCAAGAGATTGTGAATGCAGTCAATGCCGTTCCGTCCACACAGGCGGCCAGGCGTGTGCACACCGCAGTGGCACTCACCATGATTTCCCCCGAATTCATCGTGCAGAAATGAGATTTTGATCATGACCTACATTCACCGCTCCATCGCCCGCCGGGATTTCCTTCGCCATGCATCGCGCCTGTCTGCCATCGCCGGCACCCCTATCGCCATGAACCTGATGGCTGCTGGTGCGGCCAGCGCACAGTCTGCTGGCGATCACAAGGCACTGGTCTGCATCTTCCTTGCGGGAGGTAACGATCACTCCAATACCGTCGTACCTCGCAGCGGTAGCGGATACAGCAGCTATCAGCAGGCCCGTCCTTCGCTAGCTCTGCCTGCGGCGAACCTGCTGAGCATCGACCCTACGGGCTATACCGGCAACCCGTTGGGCCTGCACCCCTCGCTTGCTGCGATCCAACCCCTGTTCAATCAGCAGCGCGTGGCCCTGATGGCCAACGTGGGAACGCTGGTGGCCCCCATCACGCGAACACAATGGAATTCGGGTCGACCAACTGTCGCGGTGCCTCTGCAGCTGTTCTCTCATTCAGACCAACAGGGTGCCTGGCAGACAGGCCTACCCGACAGAGCATCGCAAACCGGTTGGCAAGGGCGGATGGGAGACCTGCTGGCCAGCACCTACAACCCGGGCAGCGGTGTCTCGATAGCCATGTCGGTCGCGGGCAATAACCTCATGCAAGCGGGCAATAGCACCATCCAGTACCAGCTCACCACCGATGGTGCGGTCAGGGTTGCTTCGCTGGGTGGTCTCTACGGCTCTGGAACGGGTGCGACCGCTGTTCGACGGCTGATGTCCGAGAGCAGGGCCCACTTGCTCGAGAGCGAGCTCAACCGGATTTCGAACCGTGCCATCGCCACCGAGGCTGTGGTCGGCAACGCCATCAGCGGCGTCGCCGCTGGCGCGACCTTTCCGCAAACGGGTTTGGGGCGGCAGCTGCAAATGGTGGCGCGCATGATTGCAGCGCGTGGCGCCTTGGGCCAGCGCCGTCAGATGTTCTTTGTCCAGCAAGGTGGCTACGACTTCCACGACAACCTCCTGACCGACCAGGCTGCCCGACTGCGGGAACTTGGGGATGCCATGGCCGCGTTCTACCAGGCCACCGCCGCTTTGGGTGTGGCCAACCAGGTGACCACATTCACGGCATCTGATTTTGGTCGTGCGCTGCAGCACAACGGGCGCGGCTCCGATCACGGCTGGGGCGGGCACCACTTCGTCATGGGGGGCGCTGTACAGGGCAACCGCGTCTACGGACAGTTCCCCACGGTGGCGCTCAACGGCCCTGAAGATTCGGGTCGCGGTGCCTTGATTCCGACCACCTCGGTGGACGAATACACGGCCACGCTGGCACGCTGGTTCGGCGTGTCCGTTGCGAATCTCCCGCTGGTCCTGCCTAACATCGGACGTTTCGCTTCCCGTGATCTCGGCTTCATGGGGCCATTGGCGTGACGTGCAGCTAGGGCAATTTCCTCGTGCTCGGCACTCACTACTGGGTTCAACCCGAGCAAGCTCTCTTCACAAGGTAGATCTCAACCACGGGCAAAGACACATTTCCCCTAACTTATCCCTCACACAACGTCCCACATAAAGTCAACGACTTTCTGGTAGTTCGACATCACGATCTGGTTCACCCCCCAAGTGGTGTTGAACACAAGTTTCTCTGGTGGTTTCTCATTGAAGAATTCGATGTACTCGGCAACGGCCGCCAGGAAGTACAAAGTCGGGTAACCATGTGGTGCCAAATCTTCGAACAGCGCACTAGGGGGGAGCGTGTTCACGACCGTGTCGCGGTAGGTCAGCATCAAGGCACGGTTGACATTGTGAAGACGTATGTCGAGCTTTGGTCGAGCGGCCCGCAGTTGAGCGACGATCAGATTTTGCCAAGCATCGTACGGGCCTAGGCTGTCTTTGATCCAGTTCGAGATCATCGGAGGCGTTAGTGCTGCGACGGAATTGGCGCCATACCCGCTCAGCAGTTTCCAGCCGGCATGCACAATGTATCGGCGATTGGCATTGGGCGCGTTGGACTCCCAGGCATCGATCAGTTGGAGTAAGCGAGGCGTGTACGCAAACCCCAGCCCGTTGACCTTGTCAGGAGCAAAGCGAGGACCCTCAAAATTGTCAGGCACGAAACCCACCACTTCAATTTGGTTGGCATTCGCCCAGGAGGTACCACGAACATATGGGCTGCGAATCTCTTCTTGACCAGCGTCACGAGGCGGTAGCTCCCACCCATTGGCAAAACCCATGAAGCTGCCCATGGTGATGTGGTTCCCCCCATTGGGCGCTTGACGGGCCAGTCGATGTAGCCAGTTGCCTGTCGATGTATTGGCATTGCCTGCACCAGCATCATGGTTGTGCAGGCTGTTGAGCATGTAGTACGTGTCCAGCGTTTGCCCACCTTGAGGCTTACCATCCGACGGAGTAGCCGAGGAGGTGGAGGAGGGCAGGCGTTGCCTGTCTAGCGAGGCGGGGTCTTTTCCAGACGAGGTCGTCGTTTGTGCTGAAGCATCGCCTGCAACAGAGCCGCAGGTTCCCAATGCCAGCGCAGCGATCGATTGAAGGAGTTGCCTGCGCGAATGAGCATGGTCAACTCTGCCGGTAGGGTGAGCCATTTCGTTTCCTGATCTTTGTTTCGTTGGCTGGTGTAGATCGGATGATTTGCATGGTGCGACCGGTCTACAGACCAAATAGATTCGCTCGTACGATACCCCGTTCCACAAACGCCTCTTTGCTGCCTTCCGGCGTCCAACCCAGCAAGGTCTTGGTACGGCTGTTGTCGAAGCGCGCGAAATGGGCTCGACTCTTCCAATCAGCCAGTGATGGGCGCACAGCTCCCTTCCGTCCTAAGGCATAACGCTTGAGGATGAATTTCAAACCGTCGGCCAACCACATCGCATGCAACGAGCCCGGTGTCACAGTGATGCGAGATCCCAAAGCCTGGTGGATGGCGTCAAAGTAGTCGCGTGCCGACATCATTGGATCACCCACCAGGTTGAAAGACTGTCCCACCGCATCGGGATGGTCGATCATGCGGATCAGCCCGTCCGATACGTCATCAGCCAGCACAAAGGGCAGGATGTTCCGGCCAGGGCCCCAGATGCGCACCGCGCCGGCTCCATGCCAACGCCCGATGCCCCAATGTTGAAGAGGTCCGCCATGACCGACGACGATACCCGGACGTGCGATGACGAGCGGAAGACTCCGTGTGCGGTGCATCTCTAGCAACTTTTTTTCGCACTCTGCTTTTGAGCGGGCATACATATTCCGGTCGCTCATGTCGTCGCCGAACCCTGTGTCTTCCGTGATGGTCTGACGCGGGTCGGACATGTCATAGGACGCTATGGTGCCGGTGTAGATGAGTCGCTTGACGCCCGCATTCATCGCTGCTTCCGCCACCCTCAGCGCGGTGCCGACATCGTTCTCCAAGGCTGCATCCCAGGTCTTGTCCATGGACTTGGCCAGATTGAACACCACATCGATTCCATGCATGGCCGCTGTGAGTCCTTCTAGGTCGCGCAATGACACGGGGACGGTTTCCACGTGGTCGGCGATATCGTCGAAAGGCCCTGAACGGCCGCGGCTGAGAACGCGTACGTCATGGCCGCGGGCCACCAGCATGCGTGTCAGGTTGCGGCCGATGAAACCCGTGCCACCGATCACCATCGCAGTGGGTTTGGTGCGGCTAAGTCGCTTTGCGGGTTCCGTGGAGTGAGCGGGCATCAGCGCGACAGTTGCATCAATGGCGCGCATCACGGCCGTCGCAGAGGTGAAGTCGAATCGCGTGTCCAGCGGCTTCTGCCCATTGGTCGCTGCGTAGAAAGCCGCTACAGCGGTGCGGAAACTCAACCCGTAAGGTGATTTCTGATTCAGTGAGCTCACTTGCCGTGCAGCATTGACCACCCCTTCGCGGAGGTGTTGAGCCGCCAGCGACATCTGGTGAAGAAAAGGATTCAGGACCAGATCGGCGGTATTGTCGCGACTGACCACCAGCGTGTCGGTGGCAAAATCCAGTCGGGCCATCGCGGACGACCCTCGCACGCTGACCGACCGATCATCCACCACCTCGACCAGAGAGAGATTGAAGCTCAGGTCCACATTCCCCACCTTCGCAAGCACTCGCCAGCTTTGGTGCCGTGTCCCACCTCCAGAGAGCTCGACCGGTTGCCCCAACTCAAGGTGGAGCACCTCGGGCGGACCCAGCAGATCGATTGCAAATGCGTACAGATGCGGTCCCAGTTCAAGCAAAAGATTCTTTGGTTCGCGCAGAAGCCAAAGACCAAAAGGGCCTGAGCGCAACGGAGCCAGTGGCAGGCTCCGACGAAACGCGACCCAGCTCTCCAGCCTGCATCATGGCCTTGAGCCGCTCGTAGGAGGGCAGGCCGAGGAAGTTGTGGCCCGCCGCCAGCACCTTGCCTGTTTCGACGGCAGTTGAGCGCATGGCTTCAGCCTCGTCGCCTGAAAGGGCGACAGGCTTTTCCACCAACACATGCATTCCCGAGCGCAAGCATTGCAGCGCCAGGTCGTGATGGGATGACGGGGGTGTCAAGATGTGCACTGCGTCGCAGACGCCTGCTGCAATCATGTCTTCGACCGATCGGAAGGCCTGCGCACCGTGAGCCTGGGCCAGATCCTCGGCCGCCCCTAGCGACTGATCACAGACCGCCACCAGATGCGCGCCGGGTGTGGCGCGAATGGCATCCGCATGCCATGTAGCGATGTATCCGGCCCCGATGATGCCGACGCGTGTCTGATTGCTTGCAGTCATGTGTTGATTTTCTTTCTGGTCACTTGTATTCGATGATGTGCATGTCGCGCTGCTGCCAGCGCCGGAAATGGTAGGTCAGCATCCCGATCAGGTTCGGAAACTTCGACAGCGAGAGGTAAAGCGCGTGGTGCAGCGCCTCGCTCGGCGGCAGACTGGCGCGAACCAGGCCTTGAACCGTGCGCACCCATGAGAGCCCATACCCTGCCAGCACCGCAGCAACGATCAGGCCACCGGCCGGGACGGCCCCGGCCAGCAACAGCGTCAGTCCACCAAGTGCCAACAGCGGCAGGAACAGGCCGTACAGCCAGACACGCCGCCGCTCGGCTCGGAAATGATCAGGATGCAGATGACCCACTTGGGCGAAACCATGTCCGCTGCGGACTGCCCGGCGCCACCATTCGGAGAGTCGGGTCATCGCAGCGTCGTGCCGGGTCATGGCCAGGGGGAGCCGTTCAATGCCCAGGCCACTCTTGCGCATGCGGACACAGAACTCGTCGTCCTCGGCCGCAATGACCTGCGAATTGAAGCCGCCCAGAGCTAGGAACGCTCGGGCACGCACCATCATGTCGCCGCCGCAAGCCTCGATCGGTCCGGCTGGTCGGTGCCATTCGAAATCGCAAATCGCGTTGTAGACGCTTCGATCCCTTTCGATCTCGGATCGCCAGCCCGTCACGATACCCAAGTCGCTCCGCGACTCAAGGTGCGCCACCCCCGCAGCGATCCAGCCCGGCACCAGCAGACAGTCACCATCGATGAACTGAACGAAATCTGGCAAATCACCCGCGCGGTGGAGAGTCATGAAGCCGGCATTGCGTCCGCGAGCGGCGGTGAATGGCTCGCTGGTGTCCAGCTCGACCACTTCGATACCCAGACTTCTGGCATGAGTGACGCTGTCGTCACGTGATCCGCTGTCCACGTAAACGACGCGGGTGACCTGAGCCTGCACGCTGGCGAGGCTGCGCTTCAACCGTTCGCCCTCGTTGCGGCCAATGACCACCACGGCGATGGAGGCGCTCATGTTGCACTCCCTGCAGTCGCCTCGATCAGGTGGGCCAGCTTGCCCGCCTCGGTGACGCTGTCAAACTCAGCGACAACGCGGGCACGTCCAGCCATCCCCATGGCGACTCGTTCCTCCGGTGAAGCAAGCAGAAGGGCACGCAGACCTTGTTCCAGTGCCTGCTCATCGCCGGGTGCTACCAGTCGGCCACTGATGCCGTCTTCGACCAGCTCGCTCACGCCGGCAATGCGGGTCGCCAGCACAGGCACCCGTGCTGCCAGCGCCTCCATCAGCACAACGGGCAGCCCTTCGGCAAAGCTGGGGAGGACCAGAATGTCGGTCTCGCGCAACGCTCTGGCAACCTCGGACTGCCCTTTGTAGCCTGCAAACACGGTGAAATCCGAAAGGCCCAAGACCTTGGCCTCATGCTCCAAAGAGGCTCGCTCCGGACCGTCTCCAATGAGGGTCAGCCTCAGGTCCGGATAGTCCACCACCAGTGGTTGCAAGGCGCGGAAAAGCACAGGCACACCTTTGACCGCTGCAAGCCGCCCGACGAACAGCAACCGCTTTGCCCCTTCGCCACGCGCGCTGTCATACAGAGACGGGTCCACTCCGCAATGCACGATGTGAAGCCTTGGCCAATGGACGGCTGCAGAAAACAGCATCGCCTGAGAGCGGCAAAAATGGCTGATACAGGCCACGAACGCTGCTCGGGCAATCTTTTCATCCAGTCGCCAGTGATAGGGCTCGAAAAAGATGTCTGGTCCGTGCAGCGTGAAGCTGTAGGGTATGCCGCTGATCTCGCTCGCCAGCATGGCCACGGTGCACGATGACTTGGCGATGTGGTTGTGCAAATGCACCACGCCAAGTGCACGCATGTGCTGTGCCAGAACCACGGCTTCCGCAAAATAGATCAGGTTGTAGACGTGCCCTTTGATACCGCCTGGCGAGGTGGCCCAAGCCAGACGCAGCCCTCGCAGATAGCGTGCCGGGGCACGCAGCGCTGCCAAGTGCGCTCTGAAACTCGTGAGCGGCTGAGCGGTCGCTTCGAGAACGTGAAACGTCCGAGAAGCCTCGATGCGTTGTTCGTCTCCCACGTGGTGCTCAGTACCGGTGCGACGGATCGAACAGGTTTCGATGGTAAGACCATGAGCGCGCAGTGCTGCCACCTCACGCTGGATGAAAGTGTCGGTGGCTCGGGGATATTCCCCAGTCAAGTAGGCCACTCGTACGGACCGAGGCGCTGATTCAGCCACGACTTTTTCCTTCAGCGGCCAAGGCCGTGTTCATCGCCTTTTCAAATGACGGGGAGGGTAGCTTACCCAGCCACTCCGCTTCGCTGGCATAGGTCAGTGGCATGATCCGCGCGCCCAGTACTGGCGCTCGCAAAAGGCCCGGTGCGCCGGGTAAAACGCCAAACACCGACAGAGCCCGCATGAGGGGCCAGCCCAGCGAAAGGACCATACGTGGCCAACCACCCTGGCGCAGAGCATGGACATAGCGGGCGCGGTCGGGAAGATCGGTGTCCAGCACATGGGCAACTTGAACGCCCTCCAGAGGCACCTCGGCCGCGCGAACTACCATGCCGGCTGCTCGGTCCAGATGCGCGAGGGGGATCTGCCCATCCGATCCCATGCGGATCAGCATCGGGCCCAGTGCCACACCCAGATGGCCATTCCACAAACGATCCGGTCCCCAGATCGCGCCTATTCGGAGAATGGCAACCGGTGCCCTGGTCTTGGCAGCGTGGGCAAATGCCAAGGCTTCTTGCGCCAGCTTGGCTCGGGCGTAGGCATCGCGGCGTTGCGGCGCACTTTCCAACGGCGTTGATTCGGACACCGTATCCCCCTCTCGCATCCCGCCATAAACAGACATTGAACTGGCCAGCACGAGACGCGGCATTGGGCTGTTGCCAGCGATCGCTGCCAGCACCGCCCGTGTGGGGCCTATGGTCTCCCGCTCCTGCACCGCGTCATCGCCCGCCATCGCTGCTGCCAAGTGCAAAACAGCATCCACACCGGCCAGTGCGGCAGGTGTCAGGTTTTCTATCGGTCCTTCCTGGAGGACGATCCCCGGATCACGGGCCCAACCACCAGGAGCCCGGTTTGCATCACGAAGCAAAACCCGAACACTGTGCCCCCGCGCGCGCGCCTCTGCCACCACCGCTTGCCCGAGGTAGCCGGTCCCTCCCGACACGGCCAGGGTCAGCGCGCCCAAGGCATTGGCTCCATGAAGCCGCAGGTGGTCTGCATGGACTGCGCACCTGTGGTTTCTCCTGCGTTCTGAATGGCCAGAGTGACTTCGTTCAAGTGCAGCGCGTAATCGCCACCCAACCGGCACGGACGACCCTCCTGAATTGCGTTGAGCATCTCCACCGGTCCGAGCGCGAAGTTCATGGAAGCTGCACCCCATCGCCCTAACTTCGGATGCGTGGGTCCTGCAAGACGAATTCGTCTGCCGATGGGATGCTCCAGCAGGCGACGCCGGATACGCAGACGTCGGCGGTACTTCAGAGGGGCTCCATTGTCCCAAGCCCGTGCCATCTCCAGCACGCCATCTTCGCCCACCACGCGGATCCGGTGATCATGGGGCGCCACAATGGAACAAGTGAGGCGCGCCACCATCCCGGAATGAAAAAACAGAGTTGCCACTGAAACGTCTGGCGCGGCGTCGGACACCCCTCGCTTGTCAGCGATCACGCCTGCCGACGCAGCCACAACGGTTCGTACCGGACCGAACATGGCGATCAGCCAGCTCAGGTAATAACCTGCATGTTCCAGCGTGCAACCGGTACGTATTTCGTCAACGAAAGGCCAGGGAGCGCCACTTTCACTGATCCAAGACTCCAGCGGAGCCTGGGGGATGTAACCATCGTCCAGCTCGGCATAGACCAGCTGCGGCGCGCCCGCGACACCGGTCCTGATTGCATGGGCCAGGGTTTGTGCAGCCTCACCCAAAACCGAACAGGGAGCGGAGGCAAGTTGCAAGCCTTTGACCTTCGCCAAGTCATGCAAGTCGAGCGCCTGCTCCATCTTCACAGCGAGTGGCTTTTCCGACCAGACGTGGAAGCCCGCTTCGAGGCAGGCCCGGTTCACAAGATGGTGTTGCCCAGGATTGGTCAGGTTCAACACCAGATCATCGGCTGACATTGCAGCGAACAAGTTCGCGGAACTTCCAATGCGCGCAAAAAGCAGACATTCGAGTCCGGTCCCGATCGTGGGCGCCAAGCACCTGAACATGGGGAAAGCTGGCCAAAGAGCGTGCATACAGATCGGCAACGAATCCGCATCCAATCAAAACTACCCCATTCATCGAGTTCTCTCCGCCTCTTGATCTTTCGCTAGATGCATGAACTGTTGACGTCCTTACACAACAAGGTCCGGAAGTTCAAGCGCGTGTTCCCTAGTATCCCATCAAAAGCAGAGCTCATTTGGCAGCTCGAATCCAGTTTGGAGGTGTCCGTACAGGCGTGGCAACCGCCCCTATTTGAGACAACGACCAGTACCCCTCTACTTGGTCGCCCGGGAGGTCATGCCGTTCCAAAAGCATTCTCAAACCAGCGAACGCCACATGCGAGGGCCTATTTCCACCCATGAAGTTGCTCTCGGCTCAATTTCGTTTGCCAGTTGATGCACTTGTCCGCCTGTTTCAATGAGATCTGGTGAAAAACAGAAGTCAGTTGATCCAACGGATCAGCATTACAAAGTTGCATGATTCACATTCCTAAGCTGTTGAGCGTGAGGCTTGCATCTCAGTCAGGAAGCCGACAATCACAGAGGCACTGATATGGTGGTTGAACTTTTCCTCGATTTTTCGGCGCCCCATGGATCCCATCTGGGTAGCCAGCAACGGGTTGTTCAGAAGATGTTCAACGGCATCGGCCAATGCCGTGGGATTTTTGGCCTCCACCAGTAGGCCCTCTTGACCGGAGGTAATCAGTTCATGGGTAGCGCCCACATCAGGCATGACAACCGGAACTTCCATGGCCATGGCCTCCATCGCAGCAACAGCACCTGCAGCCTCATCCAGGCTGCCCATCACATAGATGTGCGCAGCCTGGTACCGCTTGATGTTCTCCTCTTCTGAAACAGCACCGATCAGGGTCACTGAAGATTCCAGATGATGGGACTTTATTTCTTGTTCAATCGTCTTTCTATAGCCTAGGCCACCATCAATATCTTCACCGCCGATCACCAATTTCACAGCGTATCCTCGCTCCTTCAATACTCCGACGGAGCGAATCACGTATTCGTGACCCTTGATGGGATTGAGGCGGCCACAACAGTACAATATACAAGTTCTCCCAAGAGTCCATGTTTGATACGGTTGTGTTCTCTTAACAATGTCGGTATTGACTCCGACAGGTGCGAAGGCGTGAAGTCTTGGAATCATGCCGGGAATAGCCCGACGTGTTTCCTGAAGCAATTTCATTGATTGAAACAACCCAAAACTGGCATGCCGCCACTTGTTGGCTTGGTTGGGGCCGTACGTTTCAAGCCTGGGCCCGAGGAGAGATAAGCTGTAACTGATTCCGGTGAGAAACCTGCAGAACATCGCGATATTGGCTGTCGCCGCACAGGTTGTGCAATGAATATGTTCAAAGCCTTGGGCATTGATCAATCGCACCATCTTGGCGGCCATGACCAAATGGGCAA
>LNFM01009555.1_pt1 | contig 14064 bp, 10 predicted proteins | sample 596031 | NCBI WGS metagenome assembly LNFM01 (sample SAMN04254537, study PRJNA301005) | activated carbon metagenome | isolation source: dual media filters at the Ann Arbor, Michigan drinking water treatment plant | place: USA: Ann Arbor
CGGCAATTTTGATGGCATCGGGGTTGAGTTCAACATTTTTAATGACACGATTACGGTAGTAACTCCCCTGAGCGGGGGGCCTTCGGAAGCGTTGGGCATCCGGTCGGGTGATAAAATTGTTAAAGTAGACAGCACTCTTGTAGCAGGTATTGGCATTACCACAGCGGATGTTATGCGATACTTAAAAGGCCCACGTGGCACGGAAGTAAAGGTGACGATTGTGCGAAGAGGAGAAAACAATCCTCTTGAATACACCATCGTGCGTGACAAAATTCCTACCTATTCCGTAGACGTTGCCTATATGGTAGACAAAGAAATTGGCTACATAAAAGTGAGTCGCTTTGCTGCCACTACCTATACGGAATTTGAAGCTGCTCTAAAAAAATTAAAAGAGCAAGGCATGCAAAAACTGGTGCTCGACCTTCAGGGAAACCCCGGTGGATACATGGACATGGCTATTAATATGCTGGACGATTTTCTACCAGCCGGCAATAAGATTGTGTTTACAAAAGGTAAAGCCGGACGTTACGATCAGGATGCCTTTGCCACGGCAAAAGGAACTTTTGAACAAGGCAACTTGATTGTGTTGGTAAATGAAGGCAGCGCCTCTGCTTCTGAAATTGTAGCCGGAGCTTTGCAGGATAACGACAGGGCACTCGTAGTGGGGCGCAGAACGTTTGGTAAGGGTCTTGTGCAAACCACTTTCAATCTTAATGGTGGAGCCGAAATGCGCCTTACCATTTCACGCTACTACACACCCAGTGGCCGCTCCATTCAAAAGCCTTATGAAGACGGTGATGAATATGATCGCGATATTATTAGCCGCTATAACAATGGAGAGTTTTTCCATGCGGATAGCATTAAGTTTAATGACTCCTTAAAATATGTAACTCAAAATGGACGCACCGTCTACGGTGGCGGGGGAATTATGCCTGATTATTTTGTGTCGCTGGACACGACCTTGAATAGCCATTATTTAAATGAGTTGTATGTATCCAACGCCATTAATGAATACACCTTCGATTATGCCGACAAGCATCGAGCTGAATTAGAGAAAATGGGCTGGGAAAACTTCTACACTAAATTTGTGGTGACTGACGCTATGCTGAATGATTTGGTGGCAGCTGGCAAACGTGCGAAAGTGAATCCAGACTACAAAGAATTAAAAGACCGCAAACGCATTTTTCAAATTCATGTGAAGGCTCAAATAGCCCGCAAGATTTGGAGCAACGAGGGCTTCTTCCCCATCTTTAACGAAACCAACGAAGTGTTCTTACAGGCTATTAAAATGTTTGACCGAATGCCTGAACTAAATCGTCAAAAACTATAAACTATTATATGAAAAAGTATTTCTACTTTACACGGTGTCATGAAAGTTGAAATACCTTTACTTGTTCTTAGTTCGCTAGTTATATTTTCTTACATCTTCGATTTGTTTGCCCGCAAATCGAAGATCCCCTCTATCCTTCTTTTAGTGGCAAGTGGTGTTGGCCTCCAATACGCAGCCAGCTACTTTGATATTTCAACTGTAGCGCTCGAACGCATTTTACCACTCTTAGGAACTGTCGGTCTTATCTTAATTGTCTTAGAAGGCTCTCTCGAACTGAAGCTTTCCGGGGACAAAAAGCAACTTATCCGAAAGTCCGTTGCTTCAGCTTTTTTTGTTTTGCTCGCTACTACTTTTGCCATTACCGGCTTTTTATATTTTTATACAGATGCTTCCTTACGGCTCTGTTTTATCAACGCCATTCCGTTTAGCATCATCAGTTCTGCCATTGCCATCCCCTCAGCCAGTGTGCTAGATCCTGAACGAAAAGAGTTTATCGTTTACGAGTCTTCTATGTCCGATATTTTTGGAATCATGCTCTTTAACTTTGCAGTGATGAACACCTCCTATGGAGTACGCTCCTTCACTTCTTTGATTGGCGAAACTATTCTGATCACCTTATTAGCAGCCGTGTTTTGTATAGGACTCCTCTACCTGCTTTCACGCATTACTCATAAACTAAAATTCTTTCTGGTCATATCGGTGCTGGTGCTGGTGTACGCCTTTGGTAAAGTATATCACCTATCGTCACTTATTATCGTGTTAGTCTTTGGCTTATTCCTCAGCAATGCGCATTTGATTCGAGTCCCCTTCTTTCAAAGAAAATTCATGTACAAAAACTACCTGCAGGATTTGGAGCAAATGCATCTGTTGTCTGGCGAATCAGCCTTTTTAGTTCGTACCTTTTTCTTCCTCATCTTTGGTATTAGCATCGATGTGTTTTCGCTCGTTCACCACTCCGTACTTATTACAGGGGGTGCTATTGTACTGCTCATCTACCTGTCGCGTTTCACCTATCACCGCTTGTTTCTTAAGACGGCAAGCCTCACCGAGCTATTACTATCCCCTCGTGGGCTTATCAGTATTCTATTATTTTTGAGCATACCTGCTTCAGAAAGAATTCCAGGAGTCGGAGAAGGTACCATGCTTTTGGTTATCATTCTCACCAGCCTCATCATGACGATCGGATTAGTCCGGAATCAAGCCCCGGCTCCGGCAACAGATTAGCGTACTTTTTGTAACTTCGATTTTTCAAAGAATCAATTTATGTACTATCACAAACTTGGCAGCATACCTCCCAAACGGCATACGCAATTTCGCCAACCCGATGGCAGCTTGTATAAAGAAGAATTAGTAAGTTCGGAAGGGTTCTCAAACATCTACTCCAACCTGTACCACATCAATGCGCCCACGCGTATTAAAGGTATCATCAAACAAGAGCCCTATGGAGCCAAGCGAATTGATGACTATAGCTTACGCCAAACACATTTAAATACTTCGAAAGTCACCACCACGGGCGATGACTTTTTGGGGGCACGCAAAGTGCTGCTCATGAACAACGACTGCTCCATTTCCATTTGCTCGCCCAAGCAGCGTAAAATGGATTACTTCTATACAAATGCGGAAGGTGATGAAGTGATTTACATACACGATGGAAAAGGTGTGTTGATTTCACAATTCGGTAAGCTTGAAATCAGACAAGGTGACTATGTAGTGATTCCACGCACGGTTATCTACAAACTAGAATTTGAAGAAGGACCACTGCGTTTGTTGATTGTTGAATCTGCGTCTCCAATTGAAACACCCAATCGCTACCGCAATGAGTTGGGTCAATTACTAGAACACTCACCATTTTGTGAGCGCGACATTCGCCCCCCACACGAATTGATTACAGATAGAAGCAAGGGTGATTTTCTAATGAAGATAAAGAAGCAGGGCTATCTGCATCATTATATGTACGACTACAGTCCGTTGGATTTGGTAGGATGGGATGGATTTTTATGGCCGTATGCTTTTTCCATCCATGACTTTGAACCCATCACCGGCCGCATTCATCAACCGCCTCCGGTACATCAAACTTTTCAAGCACGCAATTTTGTAATCTGCTCCTTTGTGCCTCGTTTGTTTGACTATCATCCACAGGCAATTCCGGCCCCATACAATCACAGCAACATTGATAGCGATGAGGTGTTGTATTATGCCGAAGGAAACTTTATGAGTCGCAGAGGGATTGAACGTGGATCTTTTACACTACATCCTGGCGGACTCCCACACGGTCCTCATCCGGGCACTGTAGAGAAAAGTATTGGAGCGAAGGAGACACACGAGTTGGCTGTCATGATTGATACCTTCAAGCCTTTGTATCTCACAACGGATTCACTTGAGTTTCTTGACAAGAACTATCCAATGAGTTGGACAGATGCTTCTACAGAACCTTATAACGAAGTAAATACTCCGTAAAAATGTTTCCTACACCTAGGTGTAGGAAACATGTGTTATTTCTTATTCATACTGACCAAGAAACCAAAGATGGCTGCTGTGAAAAACATCAGCAAACTATAAATGGCGGGCGGCACCGACATGGCAGAGTTATTCAACACATTTAAGGCTATATAAATGGCGAGTGTGCCATTGTGGATACCAATCTCCATACCTATAGCAATGGCTTGTTTCTTCTCAATCTTAAAAAATTGAGGCACATAATAACCCACCGCCATGCTCAACACATTAAACAACAAAATGGGTAAACCCAATTCTGCTGAATAATCCAACAGAACTTGTCGTTCGCGAATGGTAACAGAAACAATAATTGCCACCAGTACCAAGGCAGATAAAATCTTTACCGGCTTGTCCATGCGCTGCGCAAAGCCGGGTGCTTTACTTTTTGCAATCATCCCGATGGTAACGGGAATGAGTACGATAGCAAACACCTCCACTACCTTTTTAAACTGCATGGGCACATATTGGCCTGAGTCCAAAAAGTAATCAAGTGAAAGATTAACAAGTAGCGGCAGTGTAAACAAAGTAAGTACGCTATTGACAGCTGTAAGGGTAATGTTCAAGGCTACATCTCCATTCGAAAGGTGACTGTATAAATTGGCCGTGGCACCACCGGGTGAAGCCGCCAGCAACATTAACCCAACTGCCAGCATCGGATTTAAATCAAAAGCCGTTACTAATACAAAACAAAGCAAAGGCAAGAGCACCATTTGGCAGAGCAGCGCAATGGCCATTGCTTTTGGATACTTGGTGACTCTTTTAAAGTCGTCAATGCTTAAGGATAAGCCAAGCCCCAGCATGATGATGCCCAGCGCAATGGGTAGAAAAAGAGAGGTGAGGTCTGACTGCTGCATCGCAAATAGTTTACACTAAAATACTTATTTTATCGTCTTCCTCTTTAGCTTTGATCTGATAGAAACTACAGCATGCAAAAATTCTCCATCCCCATTCAAATTCGCTGGTCTGATATAGATCAGAATCGCCACTTGCGACATAGTGTATATTACGACTATGGCGCCATGGCGCGTATCGAATTTCTAAATAGCCATGGGCTCACTTCACAGAAATTTGAAGAGATTCACATGGGGCCAATACTTTTCCGTGAAGAGGCACTTTTTAAGCGCGAGATTAAGTTTGGTGATAGTGTAGCTGTGGATGTGGAGTTAGTGAAGGCTTCCGCTGATTTCTCTCGCTGGAGCATGCGTCACAACTTCATTAAACCCGATGGTACACTTTCCGCCATTATTAACATTGATGGTGCGTGGATCAACATTATCGAAAGAAAACTGGCCAAGCCTACTGAGTTTATTCAACAAATCTTTAATGATTTGCCAAGAGCGAGCGACTTTAGTGTGGTGGAGTTGGGAAAGAAATAGTACAAGATGCTGAAACCTGCCTCTGCCGAAACGGCTCCGTGCAGGCAGGCAAGTTCAGCATGACGGAGTATTCGTTCGCAGCTCTGTCATGCCGAATTCATTTCGGCATCTTTGCTTATTAGGTTTGGCTTAACTTTGAAAGATGACTTACACCAACTCTGCAATCACTGTCTCACCACCTGTAGTTACTTCATTCATGCTCACTTTTACCTTGGCATCTAAAGGCAAATAAATATCTACTCGAGAGCCAAACTTAATAAAACCGAACTCTTGGCCTTGATCTAACTTATCTCCTTCTTTCACATACCATTTTATTCTTCGCGCCAAAGCACCGGCAATTTGTCTGAACAATACCTCGGTGCCGTTTTGTGTTTTTACAACTACTGTTGTGCGCTCATTCTCCGTGCTTGACTTCGGATGCCAGGCGACTAAGTATTTTCCTGGATGGTATTTAAAGTAACTGATGGAGCCAGCGGCAGGCATTCTGTTTACATGCACATTAAAAGGAGACATGAAAATAGAAATCTGCTTGCGCTTGCCTTTAAAATATTCACCTTCTTCTGCTTCTTCAATCACTACCACCTTACCATCAGCAGGAGCAATGATGTGCTTCGGGTTTTTAACGGTGTTGCGTGAAGGGTTTCTGAAAAATTGTAAAACGATTAAAAAGAAACCCAAGCCAATGGCGGTCACAATGTTTCGAATCACATTTTGGCCTGGCAAGAAATAGTCAAAGCCATAAATAATGCCCACGAGTATGAGTAGTAAAACAAATAATAAGGTACGGCCTTCTTTGTGTATCATATTTTTAGAAGTTAGTAGTCAGGAGGTTAGTAGTTAGAATACATAAAAAAACTGGCAGGTTCCTAATTGGAAACCTGCCAGCAAATGTAATTCTAAATTCTCTCTTCTATATTCTGACTCCTCGAATTAGTATCCTCCGCGGTACTTGTACGTTTTCGCTACTTTATCAATAGCCACCATGTACGCAGCAATACGCATCGGCACTTTATAATCTTGTGATGTTTTGTAGACGTTGTTAAAGGCATCCTTCATGATCCGGTCGCTTCTGCGATTTACGCGATCAGCCGTCCACTTATATCCTAAACGGTTCTGTACCCACTCGAAATATGATACCGTAACACCACCGGCATTCGCTAAGATATCCGGCACTACCATAATACCCTTCTCATTGATGATGGCATCAGCCTTAGAAGAAGTAGGTCCGTTGGCACCTTCTACAATCAACTTCGCCTTAATATTGGGCGCGTTCGTAGCAGTGATTACATCTTCCATGGCGGCAGGAACCAATACATCCACAGCCATTGTCAACAACTCATCGTTGGTAATTTTAGTCGCATCCGGGAAGCCGGCAAGTGAACCTTTATTCGCATCGCGATAGGCCACTGCTTTTTCAATATCAATCCCCTTTTCGTTATAGTACGCACCGGACACATCGCTGATCGCTTGAATCAGCAAACCGCGCTCATGAAGAAGGCGCGCTGCCCAAGAACCTACGTTACCAAAACCTTGTACAGCACAGGTTGCTTTGTATGGATTGATTTTCAATTTCTCCATGGCAGCTAAAGCCGTAACCATTACGCCACGTCCGGTTGCTTCGGTACGGCCTAAGGAACCACCCATCACGATAGGCTTGCCGGTAACGACTGCGTTCACAGTCATGCCCTGGGTTTTAGAATACTCGTCCATTAACCAAGCCATTTCGCGAGGGCCTGTACCCATATCAGGAGCAGGAATATCTTTATCCGGACCAAAAATATCGGCCATGGCACTGGTGTAGGCACGGGTTAAGCGCTCAATTTCACCGGCTGACATGGTACGTGGGTTACATGTAATACCACCTTTAGCACCACCATATGGAATATCCACTACAGCACACTTCCAGGTCATCCAGGCAGCTAAGGCCTTAACTTCATCAATGTTTACATGGTCATCATAGCGAATGCCTCCTTTAGATGGGCCAAGAATAGTAGAATGGATAACACGGTAGCCTTCAAACACTTGTATATGACCGCTGTCCATGGTTACCGGCAGGGAAACAATCACCTGCTTGGCGGGTGTTTTCAAAACGTTGTAAACCTCCTCCTCTAATCCCAATTTTTCAGATGCCACCTTAAAGCGAGACATCATGGCCTCAAACGGATTTTCTTTGTCAGCAGCAAGCGGTGCCGGTTCTATGTATCCCATAAAGTTTTATTGATTTTGAATTATGTTGCTAAGTCTTGTCTATTTTTAACCCGCTGATCCCGAGGGGGTTCCGCGTGGGTGGCGCAAAGATAGCAAAATCCCCTTTTCCTATTACTGCAAACGTGTGAAAGCCTTTAAAGTACTTTATACAGACAATCATTTACTAGTAGTAAACAAGGCCGCTGGTGTACTCGTTCAGGGCGACTCAACGGGCGATAAACCACTGGTAGAAATAGCAAAGGATTATATCGCTAAAGAATTTAATAAACCAGGTGCTGTCTTCTTGGGTGTAGTTCACAGACTTGACAGGCCCGTAAGCGGCATTGTGGTGTTGGCAAGAACTAGCAAAGCACTGGAACGCATGAATGAGTTATTCCGATCCAGGCAAACCACCAAAACGTATTGGGCACTGGTGAAAAAAAAGCCACCGAAACAAGAAGACACCCTTATACACTGGCTACAAAAAGATACCGTCAAGAATAAAACAACGGCTTTCACAAAAGAGAGAGAGGGTGCGCTTCGCTCTGAACTGAATTACAAAATTCTGGGACCTGTTCAGGATCATTGGCTACTCGAAATCAATCCCATCACCGGAAGGCCACATCAAATACGGGTGCAATTAGCCAGCATCGGTTGCGTGATTCGGGGCGATGTAAAATACGGTTACCCCGAGGCAAATACCGATGCTTCCATTAATTTGCATGCACGCAGGTTGTCCTTCATGCATCCCGTAAAAAAAGAAGTGGTCGCCTTTGAAGCACCGCTTCCACTTGAAGAGTATTGGAATAAAGTAACGTATGAGTAAGCATTGGACTGAGCGTTTGCGCGAACGGTGGGATCTTAAAAATGCCTGGCAGGTAATGATTGTATTACTGGTCTTTGCCTGCACGGGATTTACGGTACTCTTTATCAAAAAACCTATTCTGCAGTTTTTTGCCGGAGAGGCTGGAAGCAGCACACAGGCCTCCGTTATTTATTACATCCTTATTCTACCGCTGTACAATCTGCTGCTGTTGTTCTATGGATTTATCTTTGGTCAATTTCCCTTCTTTTGGGCTTTTGAAAAAAGATTCTTTGCTCGAATAGCAGGGCTCTTTCGCCCGAAAGAAAAGAAAAACTAGCCGACTGATACTTCTGTAAAAGATGAAGGCACAAAGTACTTAGCTGCCGTCTGCTGAAGATCGTGTGCTGTCAGCGCATCAACGCGATTGATCATGCGCTGATAATAGTCTACAGGAAGATGATTCAACAAAATCGTTTTAAACTTATCTCCGTGGGCAAAAGCATTGGTGACTTCTGATTGAAGAGAGCCGATAAAGTGATTGCGTGCGGCTTCGAGTTCATTGGCTGGTACAGGTTCCGTTGCAAGCTTATTTAATTCATGTTGAATTTCCTGAACGGTAAGCTCACGATTCTCTCGGTTCACATCGGCTCCAATCACAAAAAAGGCATCGCGTTTTAACGGTTGCACACTGGCGTGAATTCCATAGGTCAAACCCTTCTCTTCGCGTATGTTTTTCATGAGGCGTGAGCCAAAGTAGCCGCCCACCACATGCGTTAAAAAAATCAAGTCAAAAAAATCTTTGTGCTGTCTGTTGATCGTACGCTTTCCGTAACGAATGGTGCTTTGTACACTACCTTCTTTTGGCTGATAACGCTGGGTGGCGTCCGGCACGGAGTGGGTCATTTCCTTTTCCACTAGTTCCTTTGTTGGCAACTGCTCCAACACGTGTGCTAATTCCTTTACGAGTGTATCTGAAATGTTACCGGCTGCAATGGTTCGGAAATTTACTAGTTGCTGCTGTTGATACTGTTGAAGTACTTTTCGATCAATGGCCCCAACAGCTGCTACATCCAATTCTCGTCCATAAGGATGATCACCAAAAATTTCCTTTCGGAAAAGTTTGCCTGCCACATAACTGGTTTTCTCTTCGCTTACTTTAAGGTTTTGTAAGAAAATGCTTTTCCCCTGCACCAATTCCTGTTCCGGAAAATTTGCTTCGGTGATGAGCTCTAACAATACCGCCACTACTTCTCTGACATTTTTAGTAAGTGCATATACCGTAAGGGTAATGAAATCATTTCCGGGAATGATTTCCAGGTGGGCTCCATAATCATCAAACAAAGAAGCCAACTGGTAACTTGATTTGTGAAGGGTGCCTTTGTCTAGCTGAGTAGCTGTAAAATGAGCCACTCCCAACAAAGGTTCGTACCACCTGCCGGCCGGCACAATTAATTCCAGGCGAACGACTTCTTGCGTGCCACCCCGCAATACATACAAATCATTTCCTGTTTTCAGGTTGATGTGTTGGGGTGTTAATAAAGTCAGCTGGGTGGTTCGCTGAAAGGGAGGAGCAATGGTGCGATCGAGCATGTTATTGGTCTGTTACAGACTCTTGTGGAGCCGTATCAATCTCTGGCATTTGTAACATGATGGTGAATCGTATGGTTTCAGCCAGTGCGTTCTCGCGACCGTTGGTAGGTACGAGGTACGCCATATCAAAACCAAAATTATTCTTACGGAAGCCAAGGCCTAATGTCAAGTATTTACGATTGCCTTTCTCTTGTGATTCATGGAAATATCCGATGCGTCCGGCGAAAACTGCATTATACCAATATTCCACACCAATAGAAGTGGTGATCTCCTGTAACTCTTCTTCAAATCCTCCGGGAGCATCGGTAAAAGATCCAAACATACCACTCAACATAGATTCGTCCTCGCTACCGGGTTGAGGAGTGGGCACTAATAACTTGTTAAAGTCCAGCAAGAAGGTGAAGGAGTTATAAGGATCTAACTCGGTGGTAAGGGCAGAGCCCAATTTCAAATTTGTTGGTAGAAAACTTTTATTATTATCATCCGAATAGGAAATCTTCCCACCAATGTTTGAAATAACCGCTGCCAAATTAAGGTTGGATATGCGAGAGCTCACCAAGGGAGACGAATAGAAGACACCCACATCTACGGCTGCACTTCTTCCGGGCTTAGCATCTACACCGCTGTTGCTAAATACACCCGTGAGGTTGGAGGAGATATATCGGCCCGTAAGACCAACACTAAAACTTTCTGTTAGCATTCTGGAGTACGTTGCGTCTAATGCCCAATCGCGCGGATTAAAATCACCCAATGGATTGTTCGCTGCATCGCGGAAAAATATCTCACCCATATCAAAATACTTGAGGGATGCTGCAATGGCTTCTTCTCTGTTCAACTTGTAAAAGCCTGACAGGTAGAAGATGTTCATGTCGTTCACAATTTTACCTAACCAAGGCGTGTAGGACATCGATCCTCCGGAGGTTTTATCAATGCGAACCAATTTGGCGGGGTTCCAATAAGAAGCACTTGGGTCTGCTGAAGAGGCCGCTCCGGCATCTCCAATTCCCGCATGCCGTGCATCGGGCGTAATGGTGAGAAAGGGAACCGCTGTAGTAATCGCCCTATTGCTAGAATCACTTCCTGTCACAGATTGTGCGCCTGCATAACCAGCAAAAAGTAGGAGGGTGATTGCAGAAACTATAAACTTCATTCGAATTGGGTTCAAAAGTCAAAGATAATCAATTAACAATTATAAGCTTAGCGGTTGATTTGGCCTGTTTTCCGGTACTTTCTGAACGCACGATGAGCTGGGCTAAGTACATCCCTGCCGGTAAATCCTTGCGATTTAAGGATCCCAGTTCCACCCGATAATTGCTATTGCTGGACTGAAAGCTTTCCCGAAGCACTTGCATGCCTTGTGGTCCATATACTACCATTTCAGCAACCAAATCTTCCCCGGCTGCATTGTGTGTAAAAAACAAGGTGCTCTCTTCCTGAAACGGATTGGGGTAGTTTCCAAACTCCTCAATCAGCATGCTGGTACCATCACTTACATAAAAATCCACATAGCCCTCTCCCGGATTATTATGGGTATCCCAAGCCAATACTTTAATGCGATGTTTACCGGCACTAAGTCCCTGCAGGGGAAAGGTAACGAAGCCCTTTGTATAGTCGTTGATACCCGCTACGTAGTAATCGTTTAATGAAAATGAGGCCACATCATCCAACACGGCAGTCAGATCATTTCCAATTCCAAAACTAGAGATGCTAATTCCATTTTCGTCTGCCAGGCTAACAAACAAATTTACAGTAGACGATACAGTTCCTCCACTCACAAACGTGCTGTCGTTCATAAACACGCTAACCTGTGGGGGTTGAGCATCCGATAGGGGATTAGATGCTGATCCTCCTACTTTAATGCTGGTGGTACCGGCAGCGGTTTGCGTGGTAGAGACGGCAAATAAATCAGCACGTCCTTTACCAACAGAATACGCAATATTTTTCGGGACAATAAAATTGAATTCAAACTTCCCCTCCTCTACGCTGGCCTCTCCTTTAAAAATTAAAGAAGACCATTGCTGATAAGCGAAGGGCGGATTTTCATTGCCCAGCGTTCGGAACGTTGCAGACTTATCGTACACTGTGGCGAGAAGTTTTCCCTGAAAGCTTTCATCTACCAAGCCTTGCGCGTTTAGCACACTCCCAGCCACCGTTACACTTGACAAGGCCCGCAGGGTATCCGATTGTTCGTTGGTCACCATTGTCTCGACCGCGATACCGGCCTCTGGAAAAGCAAGCCGCATGGAGGGATCTCCTAACAAAGAAAAATTTCGATTGGCCACTCCGGTAACACTGTTGTTTTTGGTAGCGCTGAAAATTTCACCCAAGGTTTGAAAAGAACCATTCTTCTTTGTTAAAAAGGCTTCATAAAAAGCGCGGTTCAAATCGAAGTTAGTACTAGAGTTTACAGGGCGCGCAGTGGTGACCAGTCCTACCACACCATATTTTTCGCGTAGCAAAGCAACCTCGGCCACAGACGTTACTTGGGGATCGTCATGCCTACCAAACTCGCACGTGGCCGTAACCATAAAAGGCAAGCGTTCATTCTCCAAGCCCAGCACCATCAACTCATCCAATATTTTTTCATTCGACCACTGGTACTCATTTCCGTGCCCGGTGTAGTTGAGCACAAGCACCCCTTGCTCCACACTATTTTTAATAGTGACATTAACTTCCGGAGCTACTTGACCGGCTGGTCTTGAAATTTGTTGAAAGGCATCCACATAAATTTTATCAGCCTTGAAAACGGTATTGGTTTCTGTTTCCACAAAATTGGCCAATACATCGGCCTGTGCCTGGTGAATGTTAAAGTCTCCATCATCGGCAACGAAGGCTATTCTGGTTTGCCAATCGCCTGCCAGCGCATGGTTTGTGTCGTACTGTATGATTTTATCGACAATGAATTTCGCTTGCTCGTCTTGCTTGATTGGAATTCGTCCGACACCTATATCCAGAGTTGAGTTACAATTGAAACATTCGCGCCATTCGCCCTCATTGTCTTCCAGCATTCCAAAATAATCATCAGAAGAAAATGTTTCCAACGGACTCAACGAGTTTCTAGACTCGTAGGTGAGTACGCGATTTACATTATTGGGAATGGCGTTCTTATAATCATAGGAGCCTTTTCCGAATAGCAACAAATACTGAAAATCAGAAGGGTAGTTTTGTTTCAACAGACGAGCAAAATCCCGAATGGCCGTAACATCCGGCCGGCCGCTGGAAAACTCATGATAGATTTCTTCATTCAACACCACTTCTACTGACAACCCAGAATGAATTCTTCTATGTGCCGCCAGACGTTCAGCTTCTGCTTCTAATGCTGCATCTGTTACAATGATCATGTTTACTGCCGCGAGTCCATGCAGATTTTGGTTAGCAATTTTTGTGACGGCCTCCACTGCCAGGGGTTGGTTAAAAACAATAAACTCCTTTGGTGTTTCTGTGTTCGTTGAAAACGTTACTTCGCTTCCCGCAGTTACCTCACTCCCTGTAAGTACCACAGCCTGATTGCGTACCTGAGTCGCATCGGTAATGTCCCAAACCTGTGTGGTCGCGGTGGCTTTTCCAATTTTAAAAGTGCTTGATGGTTGTTGTAAACTTTGAAGTGATCGGAAACGCGTTTGAGTACCATAAACCGCCAAGGCACGCGTGCAGGTAAGTGAAAAAAAATCAAGGTGACCATAGGCGCTTGAACTTCCATTTCGTGTAAAGGCATAGCTGAGGATGTGAGAAGCGCGGTTAACTGCTCCCACATTATCAGCTGCCAATAAAAAAGTATCGCGTTTGTGGCGGGCTTTGATGCCGTACTGAGAGTTGGGTACTTGCGGCACCACCTGACTGGCAATAGCGTTCCCATTAAAAGCGAGTGCGAAAGAAGACCCTTCGAGGGAGTATGCGACCACATCCGATACAAGCTTTAGTGCGCTTCCCGATACAATTCCCTCTACTTCGAAGGTGATGTCCTTTTGAATACCATTTTCGAATTTTTCACCGAACCATTCGCGACCCGATTTTAAAATGTTGAAGGAGGTTAATTCATGGTGCAACACATCCTGAAAGGTGGATACCATAGTGGTAGCCGTAACAGCTTCGCTTTGCACCACTCTTTTACCCGAGGAGCCTCCTGCGGTTATGAACACATAATTCTTATCAGCATACAAATTATGTTCGTAGTACATAATCTCGCGCTGCACATCGAGTTGTTGTTTGTCGGCTCCTTCGGCAAAAAATAATAGAAAATCAGAGGCGTTAAACACACCATCCGCCTCACCCTGAACCAG
>LNFM01011745.1_pt1 | contig 14059 bp, 15 predicted proteins | sample 596031 | NCBI WGS metagenome assembly LNFM01 (sample SAMN04254537, study PRJNA301005) | activated carbon metagenome | isolation source: dual media filters at the Ann Arbor, Michigan drinking water treatment plant | place: USA: Ann Arbor
ATTAGGTGTTAAAGCAGGAATTACAAGCTTATTATTTCGAAATTTTGCTGTGCTTAATTCTTTTTGTGCTGCTGGGTCTTTTCATTCTGATAACTCGTTTTTTTATTCAGCGGGCTATGTTGGTGCCAGACAAACTTTTTCATGCGGCATTACAAAAAGAGGATGATGGTCGCTTTGAAGAAGCAGAACTGGGCTATCAATCGGCATTGCTTGAGGTTAAAAGCAGGCGGTTTCAAAGCAATAAATTAAAGGGAGCTATTATAGAAAAGCTAAAAGTATTGAATACCGTAATTGAATACCGTAAAATGTCAAAAGCAAATATTTAAATAATAGAATGTTGTGATGGGACGCTGGAAGAGGAAAGGAATACAAAGAAATTAATAGTTAGAGGGCTCTGATTAAAGTATTCATTTTTCTCACACAGTTGGTTTTGGTTATAGCTCCTGTGACTGCAGGAGCTATTTTTTAAAATACCCTTTAAAATCTTACCGTTATGAAAGAAAATAATTTGCCTGGAAAAAGTGATGATTTGGCTGGTAATGCAGAAAGCAGTACAGCAGAACTGGAGAAATCGGTCGGGCATATCATTGTGGAAATAATTGAGTATATGCCCAATGCTGTAGTTATTAAAACAATCATCCGAAAGTCAACAGGCAATATAAGTGTAATGTCGTTCGATAGCGGCGAAGGGTTAACAGAAAGAAAATCTCCGTTTGACACATTTGCACAGATCATTGAAGGCAAGGCAGAAATTGTTATTGATAAAGTATCGCATTTGCTTCAATCAGGTCAGGGGATTATTATACCAGCTCATGCATCCAATTTAATTAAACCTAACGGACGGTTTAAAATGATTCAAACAATTATTAAAAGCGGCTATGATTAAAATCTATTCAAAAATTAATCTTATAAATTATTTATTCTATGATTAGAAAAATTGTAACACCCAAGTTTCTTTTGTCTCTTATTGTGTTGATTGCTGTTCTTGTATTATTTAATGCTTGCAGTAAAAAAATTGCATTCCAGGTTTCACCGGTAACGCCGGCAGCGCAAGGTTTTGTAAAGGTAAAACAGGATAATAATCAGAACTATGCAATAGATATTGACCTTACGAATTTAGCAGCACCAGATAGGTTACAACCACCCCGCAGAATTTATATCGTTTGGATGGAAAGTAATGAAGCGTCAATTAGAAATATTGGACAAATCAACAGTTCTTCCAATTGGCTCAGTAGTAAATTAAAGGCATCTTTTGAAACAGTATCATCAAACAAGCCCACCCGTATTTTTATTACGGCAGAAGACGATAGCAATGTTCAATATCCCAGCTCAACAATGGTTTTATCAACTGGTAATTTTTAAAATGATTTCTCATATCGTATTAAAATATAAACTATAAAATATAAGTCTTTATTTAAGAATGCTGCAACCAAATAATACGATATTGAGCCCTATGCCGAATAAGCTTTTTTTAGTAACTGCTTTCACAGTTAAAACAAAAAAATGAAGCCTGACACCACAACCGAAACGACGACTGTGTTTATACCACCGACGCCAAAACAGCAAGTTGTAGCACAAAATGCTAATCATGAAGAGGCAATGGTTTTATTTACTGCCGCTCATTTGCATGAGATAAGAAATCCATTAACAAATATTAATATGGCGGTAGAAATGCTGAGCTCAATTATAAGCGGGGAAGATGAAAAATCATGCCTTGATATAATACTGCGATCATCGAACCGTATCAATGCACTGATTACACATCTTATTGTTCAACAACATAGCAGGATAGATAAAGTAGAAGAGTTTTCCGTGCATCAATTGCTTGATGAGGCACTTATCAGCATAACTGACCGAATTACCCTAAAACGAATTACTGTTATTAAAGAGTATGCGCCGCTTGATTATAAAGCGAAAATGGATATTGAGAAAATGAAAATCGCATTGATCAATATACTTATAAATGCAGTTGAAGCAATGGAAGAAAAAACTGGCCAGCTATGTCTTATTACTACTTTTACTGGCCAGCAATTTATTTTAGAGATCAAGGACAATGGTTGTGGTATTAGTCCTGCCAGCCTGGAGCATATTTTTAAACCTTATTTTACACAGAAAGTTGGTGGACTTGGAGTTGGATTGGGAGCAACGTATTCTATTCTCCAGGTTAATAATATTACGCTAAAAGTAGAGTCAGAAGTAAATAAGGGAACTTGTTTCTTTTTGGAGTTTCCTAATTAAAGAGATTCACTGCTCTTTACATCCTATATAAAGAAAGCCACCAAATAATACATTTGGTGGCTTTTTGTTGCCTGCACTGGGTAAAATTACTACACGGATATTAGGCGTTTATATAGAAGGTTTTACTAGTTCGGTATGCCTGTAGTATAACGCAATCGTCAACAGCAATACAAATAATACGATCCGATAAATGTCACTAAATGTCATTTTATAAATCTTTGAACAAAGATGAGGCAATGACAATGCCAGATTGTTATAGCATTTCTGTTTTTTTTTATATTATTCACATTGCTTCTTTTTATATTTCTTTTATTAAATGTGTGAATTATATAATTTATTTTTAAGTGATTGTAATACTTAAAAAAATAAATAGTTACAATTTTATCAAATCATAACAGTGATAAATATTCTGCCTGTGCAGCATGACTCATTGAAGCTACATTCAGCACTGAGTTAGCGAAAATTGGTTATGCTGCAACAGCGGGCAGATTTATAGAGTTCAAAATATTTTTATCACTTTTCTGGTTCAGTAGTATCAAAGTTGAGGACTTGGGTTTTCATACACAAAGTCCTGTACCATTCCGGACTCTTCCAGGATGGTTTTTTATGTGTAAATGATAGAGAAAAGGAAGAGTATATTTATTCCCTTGTTTTGGGTGCAGGATCTTTCTTAGTAATTCCTGCAGATTTTTTTTCCACTAAAGTTTTTGGAGTAATATTTTTTTTGGTGGCGGGTAGATGCGGGAACCCTGGAAAATCCTGGTCAATATGCTGGTCGGGATTTTGCTGCACTTCTTCTTCTTTTGTAATGGCTTTTGCATTTTTAGACATATAGTATCCTTTTAGGAAAAGAGATATGCAATTTTGTTGCCTATATACTAAATCTTGATTATTAAACAAGAAATTGTTTAATAATCACAATAAGGATCAACAGTAATAATATTAAGGAGTTAAAGTATTTTTTAAACTGTGTAATATTTTACCCAACAATAGTAATGCAGAGTTAACATTGGAGTCGGTTTATACTTAATAGCTTTACATATTATTAATAAGGGGTTCACGGATAGAAACTACTCTGTTGCGATTTTTAATTGTATTTTAATTTTCCGTTCACTTGAAATATATTTTATGATTAAGCCTGATAAAGAAAAAAATAAAGCTGATAAAGAATTTAAGTCAGTGAAACAAAATAAAAAGGGTAAAACTGCAAAAGAGTTGATGACCCGGCATATTGTTAATGAGGATGATGTAATCTCAGATGAAGATTTTAAGAATTTGATTATTGATGTTGAAATTTCCAGTGATGTTGCTCATCACCCACTTGAAATTTCAAACGACCCTGATAGACCAAAAGATGAGGACAAAGATCCAAAAGTAGCTACTCCCTGGGATCTTATTAGTTGATAATTTTGAAATAGTTTTGTTTCCACTGTTAGTTTTAAAAGTGTATGCAACGACCTTCGGCATATGTACAATGGATTTCTTGCTAAGTGGATGTAAGGCAATTTTTTTTATCACTCTTCCGCCGAGTAATTGATTTTTCTATGAAAAGCTGTTTTATACGTATCTCCTACCGGCAGTTGATGGTGGTGGATGACTACTTTGTTCTTTTCAATAAAATTAATTTTACTAAGTGCCACGATATATGATTTGTGAATGCGGGCAAAAAGATGCTCTGGTAATTCCTGAACAAAAGAACTCAGGCTCTGCAAGGTGAGTGTTTTAGTGCCATCCGCAAGATGTATGGCTACATAGTCCCGCAAGGATTCCAGGTAAAGAATGCTGTTAAAGTCTACTCGTAGTAATTTGTATTCGCTTTTTACAAAGAGGTAATCAGGAGGGATTATGTGCTTGCCTGTTAGTAGCACAGGTAGTTTTTTTATGGCTTTGGTAAATCTTTCAAAAGAGATGGGCTTTAACAAATAATCAGAAACATTATACTCATATCCTTCCAATGCAAATTCAGGATATGCTGTGGTTAAAATGATTTTGCAGGTGCTGCCCACCCTTTTCATAAATTCCATTCCGGTCATTTCCGGCATTTGTATATCTAAAAATACCAGGTCTGCTTCGCCAGTCTGCACCCGTTGTAATCCTTGCTGCGGATTGGTGGTAACATCGGCCAGTTGCAGTCCTTCTGTTTGGCGGATATAATCTGCCAGCACATTCAGCGCCAATGGTTCATCGTCTATTACAAGGCAACGGTACATCGTTTAAGATAGTGGTAGTATTATTTTTACAGAAAAGATATTTTCTTTTTTTTCTATTGCAAAGGAATATTCCTCGGGCCGGTAAGTAAGTTCGAGGCGGCGTTGCAGATTTTTAAGTCCCACACCACCGGGTAAGCTTACTGGTGAAGCTGCAACTTTATTCGTTACCTGTAGTTCCAGTTGCTGTTTATTTTTTTGTACTGAAATAGTAAGTGGCAAAGCAGCATCAGCAAGGTCGCCATGTTTTAGTGCATTTTCAACTAGTGGAATTAGCAGCAGCGGCATTACTTTATAGGTCAAAGTTTCCGGAGCAATATTCTTTTGCACATTCAATTTATAATCATGCCGCAGTTGTTGTATGTCCAGCAAATTATCAAGGTATTCTACTTCTTTAGACAGTTCTGCTTCTTTATTTTTTTCATAGGTTACATATCGCATCATCTCACTCAGCTTTAAGACGGAGGCGGCCGTTTGCGGATGCTGTTCACTGGCCAATGAATAAATATTATTGAGTGAGTTGAAAAGAAAATGCGGGTTCATCTGTGCTTGTAAAAAATCCAGTTCTGCTTTTTTTCGCTGTTGCAGCAGTTCGGCTTTCTGCCTTTGTTGTAAAAACAATTCATCAAAAAGAAACAAGACAAAGCCAAAAAATATTTTGACTGAGCCGAAATACACATTGTCGAAAATATAATACCGGAAGGTAGTGTTGGGATTATAATTTCCTTTGCCAATGATCTCTGGATAAATAATTTCTTCCAGCAGGTAACGGAATAAAATAAAAAAAATAAGTAATGCCAATAATGAAGCCCACAATTTCCATCGGGGCTTAGCGTAATAATATCTTCTGAACACCACAAAATGTGCTAGTAGTACGGTAAGCAGGGTGTATATGTACATGGAAATATCAAAGGGGCCAAACTGTTTTTCCCAATTATACGGGAAGCCAGAATTGACATTACCCAGCCAGCCAAAGCCAAAGAAATACATAAAGAAAAAAAACAGGTAGGTTAGCAATAGTGCGGCTCTTGTCATGCAGCAAATTTACTGGTTGGTAATGGCAAGTAAGGGCTTTGTCTGCAAACAGGCTTTTTTTATCTGCCAGTAAAATAGCAGTCTTGGATTTGCAGACAAATACTAAGCGTTTGTCGATTGTCTTTTTTTGTTTTAGCTATAATAGTGAAGTTTGTTTTCAAAACAATGCATCATGAAGAATAAATATTTGCTGTTTGTTTTCAGTCTTATCAGTTGTACCGTGACAGCACAAAAAGTAAACTGGAAAAAGATAAATAGTTTTAAGCCGGATAATATCTTGCTTAATGGCGAAAGGAGGCCAACGAAAGTATTGCTGCTGGGAGCATTTCATTTTGGCTATCCCAACCTGGATGGGCATAAAACAGATTCTTCAAAATATATAGATGTAAAATCCCCACAACGGCAAAAAGAAATGCAGGAGCTGGCTGATGTAGTCAAGCGGTTTCAGCCCACCCGTATTTATGTAGAGTCTAATCATGAAGAGTGGGTTGATTCCTTGTATGAGGCGTATAAAAAGGGTAATTATAAATTAGGCCGAAACGAAATCTTTCAGCTAGGTTTTCGCATTGCCGGGCAACTCAAGCATTCTAAGATTTATTCAGTAGATACATGGCCATTCTCCAACGAATTTTCCCGGAAATATTCCTGGATTGATTCTTTATGGGAAAATAATTTACCTGTTGATTCGGTGCGGGATAAGTATTGGGCGGCCAAATACAGTGAATGGTACAAAGCCACTGACTCGGTGGAAACGGGCATGACAATGCTGGAGAATTTTTTACTGATGGCGGAACCCACTACGCTACAACGTATGCATGGGCATTATGTAGCTACTGGATTTAATACAGCCCGACCTGACAGTGGGGCCAATGGCCAGCAAGGCCCTGATGCACTTTCTATCTGGTGGGTAAACCGCAATCTGCGCATCTTTAATAATATTTTGCGAACGCAGCCTTCTGCTAATGATCGCATTCTAGTTTTGTTTGGAAATGGACATATGCCCTTATTGAGGCAATGTTTTTATTCATCGCCAGAGTTTGAGATGGTGGAATTAAAAAGTTTATTGAAGTAGGTATCATTAATGTGGTTTGCTTTTAAATATGTACATTTTCTCAGGCCTTTTTACACTTTTGCCAAGAGTTTAAAACATGGGTTTATTGTTTGTTTAAGATTTTAAATACATATTATTCCAGTTTTTCGCCGGCTTAACAGCCACAAGTAATAAGACAATTATTATAACATTTTTTCGTTTTTAGTATGGCGGTTACAAATAGTTAGCTCAACTTTACTAATAATTATCAGCGACTGGATATTTATGGCAATTTATGCGAGGTCTTTTGGGTTTTGGATACTCTGCTTTGTAAATTTTGAGCCATCAATGGCTCAAAACTATCAGGCCTTACATGGTTCGTCTTATGCAGGTAGCCTGGGTGCAGCCAATAATCCAGCTTCTATTGCACATATGCCTTTCAAGTGGGATATAACTCCTCTTGCCTTTCAAATAAAGCATAGCACTAATGCTTTTGTAATTAAAGATGCCTCACTGTTGTCGCCGGGTAATGGCGTGGCAGAAGGTATTCCCGGTAGTCGTAAACGTAATTTAATGGCGAACCAGGATGTTAAGATTTTTAATACCCGAATACGTTTAAGTCCACAGTCAGCAATTGCTTTTGGCGCTTCAATTCGCAGTTATATTTCAGCTTCAACATCCAGAGTAAACTGGCAGGAAGAGTTTGCCGACCTGCGTAATTTTATTGATATTAATAACGGAAATTTTCCGCTTGCCGCTTCTGTAAGAGGAAGCGGCTGGGCTGAGCTGTATGGTACTTATGCCCTTTCAATTATAAATACAGATGGGGCTATTCTTAATGCAGGGGTTACCCTAAAAGTAAACAGAGGGCTTGGTGGTGCATATGTAACTGCCGATAATCTGAATGTGATTACCGGTATTGTAAATAATAGCCCCGGATACTTTACGACAGGTGGTGACGTAGAATATGGCTACTCATCAAATTTTGATGATTTAAAGAGCAATAGTTCTTTTAGTACATCCAGAAAGCAGTTAATGCAAAGAACTTACTCTACGTTTGCTGCAAGTGTTGGTGCAGAGTTTGTAATTCCGGCAGATATTGACGGGGATGAAGGTAATGCGTACGCATATGATTTAAAAGTTGGGGTTTCGATATTAGACATAGGTTATAACACCTTTCAATACAGTACTAATAGCCGGCAGGCAATATTAAATAAAGCCAATGTTAGCGATTCAGCAATTCAGGCAGTTTTTGAAAATCTTTCTTCCGTAAACGATTTGCCGGATAGCCTGCAAATCGTAGCAGGTGCAATAAGTAGTATAGCTGGCTATTTTCAATTATTTCAGCCAATGCGGCTGGTGATTAATGCCGATAAACATCTTACAGGTAATTTTTTTATAAATGGAGAAATTTCATTACCACTTACATCAGTACTTACAATTGGGCGTAAAGATAAACTCTTTGTAAGAGATATGAATTTACTGGCACTTACACCCCGGTATGAGAAGAGGACTATTGGCTTTTATTTGCCTATGCTTTTTAATACCAATAAGCAATTTTGGATTGGCGGGGCAGTTAAAGCCGGACCTCTTTTACTCGGTATTCATAACTGGGGAAATTTATTTGGGAAACAGTCATTACAAAACGGTGGAGGGTACCTGGCATTAATTTTTAGACCTGGAAAGAAGCAGCAACAAGCAGATAGTCGTCAGAACTTACAGGCAAAAAAGCTTTCCCGACAACAACAAAAATATCTTGAATGTCCTGTGTTGTAATTTGGTAAACTCAAACAGTTTAATTTATTAAAGGCTATTACAAATAAAACAGGTTGTTTATTTAGCCACAGCAATTTTTACTTTTTTATTCTTTATTTTTTCATCCTTGATCAGCCGAAGTACTTCGCCTACTTTTATTTTTTTTATAGCTACAAAAGAGAAGAAATCTTTTACTTCAATGAGGCCAATATCTTCTTTTTTTAATTGTCCTTTATTGGAAAGAAATCCCACAATGTCGATTTTGTTTACTTTATCTTTTTTGCCCGCAGCAACAAACAAGGTTGACCATTTTGGTTTTTCCGGAAGAATACTTTCTTCAGGTAGTTCTATTTCTTCTGTTGCAGAATCAATATAGGAAGGCAATTTTTCTTCAGGAGATAAAATTAGAATAGCCGTTCCACTGGCATCCATCCGGGCAGTTCTTCCATTGCGGTGGGTAAAGGAGTCTTCTTTATCCGGTAAATGATAATGAATGATGTAGCGGATGTTGGCAATGTCAAGTCCTCTTGCTGCCAGGTCAGTTGTTACTAGTACGTTGACTGTGCCGTTTCTGAATTTATTCAATGCCGCATCTCTTTCCTGTTGTTCCAAAGCACCATGATAAAATACATTGAGAATATCTTTATCCTTTAAATAGGTACTGGTTCGTTCTACTGACTCCCGGTGATTGCAAAAAATAATAGTAGAACGATCACCTAACATGCATATCAACCGGAACAAGGTTTCTAATTTATCTTTTCCATCACTTTTTACTGTTTTAATAGTAAGACCGGTATCTTCACTGGCATCGCCTAAAAAATCCAGTTTCTCAAATTCATCCATCCCCACAAAATCAGGAATTTCTACTGCTTCGGTTGCAGATGTTAATATTCTTTTTTTAATAAACTTTAATGAACCAATGATAAAAGACATTTCCTCCTGGAAGCCGAGTTCGAGTGATTTGTCAAATTCATCCAGTATCAATGTTTCAATAGAATCAACCGTAATATTTCCTCTGCGAATATGATCGGCAAGTCGACCGGGTGTGCCTATTAATAATGCAGGAGGTTGTATTAAATTATTTTCTTCTGTTTCTCTTTTATGACCACCATAGCAGCAGGTAACTTTAAAATTGGTGCCCATGCTTTTGAAAACAGTTTCAATTTGTAAAGCCAATTCCCTTGATGGTACAATAATAATGGCCTGTGTTTTTAAAATAGCAGCATCCAGCATTTTTACTATTGGCAGCAGAAATGCAAGTGTTTTACCTGAACCTGTTGCTGACAAAAGCAGCACATTATTTTGCTGGCTGATAGCTTCAATAGAAGCCAGCTGCATTTCATTAAGTGATTTAATGTTTAGCTTGGATAAAATGCTGTCGGTAGTACTATTTTTTGTGGACATAAGTGCAAAGGTACACCGTTGTCAGGTATTTGACTGTTTAAGAATATACAAGCCGGTATGATTTTTTTTACTGCCTATAATGTGTATGTTCAAAAAAATATAGATTGCAACATGAATAAATTCCTTATTTATCTGTTATGCGTTAGCTTTTTTTCTAATTGCAAACCGGGCAACAAAATCAATAAAAAAATCGCTGTAAATAATATCCCTATGGAGATGCTGGGCAATTTCCAGGATGACTACGGTATTCGCTACACCATTTCAGATACTACATGGATTCAACAGGCTACAATAAAATATCACTTGTTGAAATATGATAGTGTGGGACAATTTTTTATAGCGAGAAATGCAGCCACCAATCCCAGTGAACCCGGATTATATACCCGTATTGATGTGATGCATTTTACAAATATGGAACCCTGGCATTGGGGATTTTGCCTGACTACTTACAATGCTAAAACTATAGATGAAGCAATTACAAAACAAGTGGCGGACAGAACGAACCCCAAAAAAGGCTGCAGCGGTTATCCTTTTTCAAGAATGAAAAAGGGATAAGAAATTAAGGTTAGCTTATTTCTTATCCCTTTAATTTTACTATGACTTACTTTCGGGAGATAATACTTCTCAGCTTGTCAACACTTTCCATTTTTTCATACTTAATAGGAATCTCTTTCGAAAAACCTGTTTTTGTTAACCGGGCTACACCGTCAATACGAATCATCACCTCTTTTTTCTTGTAGATTTCGTTTTGATTTTTTAAAGCACCGATATTATCTATTTTCAAAATAGCCGGAATGGTGAACTCAGCTCTTTTTTTAACTGATACTTTGTCTTCCAGTTCAAACCGGCCTAAATATTTATCATCCACATACACATCTCCACGGGCAGATGAAAGGGTTACATTGAAACTATTGGGATTGTAATAGATCAAATCAGCCCCGGCTTTTGATTCCAGCAGTCCAACATCAATGAGGCGCACATTTTCAACTTCCCGGAATTCGGGTTCCTGTACATCTTTATAAGCTTTGCAGGAGGCCAGTGCAAAAACGGCAATTGTAAGTGTAGAAATTAGAGCTTTCATATAAATGATTTTAGTTAGTAAATGATAAGACATATATCCCCTTTAACTATCAGGCCAGTTTGTGTTAAAGTAGTCAAAAGAAATAGTTGTGGTTGCTAACTTTTTTTGACCTCGTATCCCCCCGTTTAATACAATTCCCTGTATAAATACTATTTTTAAAGCATCCATTTTTATTAACTTCGCCCATCTTCAACCATGGCCGAACATTCACATCAACTGGCTGCAATACTTTTTGCCGATATCGTCGGCTATACTGCTATGATGCAGGATAATGAAGAAGTAGCCGTCGAAAAAATCAATCGCTTCCGGGAAGTAGTGGAGTTAATCGCCGAAGAATTGAATGGTAAGATCATCCAGTATTACGGCGATGGTTCTTTGCTATTGTTCAACAGTTCTACTGATGCGGCGGAGTTTGCCAAATTATTGCAGGAGGATTTACAGAACGAACCCCGAATACCGGTTCGCATAGGTATTCACATGGGTGATGTATTAGTACACAGCGGTAATATTTTTGGTGATGTGGTTAATATTGCCTCCCGCATACAATCGCTGGCTCCGGCAGGCGGAATTTATATATCCGAAGTGGTATACCGCAATATTGCCAATAAAAAAGAACTGGAATCTGTTTTTGTAAAAGAAGAGAAATTAAAAAATGTAAAAGCACCGGTTCGCATTTATGAAATACTAACGGAAGGTACGGAGCCTTTTCATCAACCAACAGTTGGCAATGCAGAAGCAATAATACCATCAACTAATGCTAATAGTATTGCCGTATTGCCCTTTAGTAATCTTAGCAGCGATCAGCAACAAGATTATTTTAGTGATGGACTTACAGAGGATATCATCACACAACTTTCCAAGATAAGAGCTTATAAAGTCATTTCCCGTACATCCGTAATGCAGTACAAGAATTCACCCAAACCAGTAAAGGAAATTGGGAAAGAACTTGGCGTTGGGTTGATTTTGGAGGGGAGTGTTCAACGCAGTACTGACCAGGTTCGGATTACTGCACAGTTAATTAATGCGATAACAGATGAACATGTATGGGCTGATTCCTACGACAGGCCATTGAACGATATTTTTTCAATACAACGGGAAGTAGCATTGGCAATTGCGGCGGTATTGAATACGGCGTTGTCGAAAAAAGAAACCCGTGAGCTGGATTATATTCCAACCAGTGATTTGCAGGCGTATGACTCTTATTTGCGGGGCAAATTATTAACAGAGAAAAGAAACAAAGCAGATATTATTTTAGCAAGAGAGCATTTTCAGCAGGCAGTTAGCAGGGATAAGTCTTTTGCCGCTGCGTATTCAGGATTGGCAGATACCTATTTGCTTTCCTCCTTCCGTGGATACGAGGATCCGGTAATGATGCTTTGGCAGGCAAAAAAATATATTGATATAGCTACTGCATTGGATCCTTTTTCTGGTGAAACACAAGCATCACTTGGGTATTGGTATTTTCAAACCTTCGACTGGCATGCAGCAGAAATTACATACCGGAGAGCCATTAGTTTGAACGCTAATCAATCCAATGTGTATTTGTGGCTGGCTATTTTATTACAAGCAAAGGGGGAATATGAGGCTGCATTGGGAGTGTATGAACAGGGTATTGAAATAAACCCGATGTGGGATTTTTTGCTGAAAAATAAAGTGATGGTGCTTGCCAATATGAATAACAGGGAGGGGGCATTGGAAATGCAAAAAAATCTTCTAGCTAAATCCTCGCATGATCCGGTATTACAAAAAAAGAGATATAGCGAACTGGCCCGTTTGCATTGGATGTTTGGCAATAAATCGGAAGCAATATTGGCGGCTAAATCATCGCATGACCAGGGGTTGGTAAAATATGTTATGGAAGATGATCATTCTATCATGCAGAAAAGGGTAGATGATCATTTTAATAGTCTAAGAAGCCGCAGTGAATATATTTCTCAGTTATGGATGGGGCTAGAATATGCCCATGCAGGCGCAAGGGAAAAAGCACTGGAATGTTTTAATAATGCCATAGCATTGAAGGAAGCCGCAATTTCTTTATTGTTAATACCTGATTTTGAATTTTTGAATATCAAGTACCTCAACATGGCATTGATCACCCGTAAGGTGAAACAATTGATCAATTTTTAATTGCCTTTATCAGACATCAACTTCATTAAACGATAGAACAATTCTGCTGATAGTAGATGTAACTTTCCGGTATTTTACTTTGGCTCTGTCCAGCATTAATTTTGAGGCTCTAAAAACATCATTGCCCGCATACTTATCAGACAGGTATATGACTTCTGTAATGCCAGCTTGAATAATTGCTTTTGCACATTCGTTGCACGGAAACAACGCCGTATAAATTTTACAACCCCGCAGATCCATACCAATATTATTGAGAATCGCATTTAATTCTGCGTGACAGATATAGGGGTACTTGGTATCTAAAAACTCACCTTCTTTTTCCCAGGGAAATTCATCATCATCACAGCCAATGGGCAGGCCATTATATCCTGCACCCACAATTTTATTCTTATCGTTTACAATACAGGCACCCACTTGTGTGCTGGGGTCTTTGCTTCGTTTAGCAGATAGCAACGCAACACCCATAAAATATTCATCCCAGGAAATATAATCTTGTCGCTTTTTCACAACTCAAAATTTATTAAGGATATAGCAAATACTTTTTCATCATTACTTTATATTGACTCAATCCCGGCTCCCAACTGGCCCGTATTTCTTCTTCAGATACTCCATCAATGATTTGTTGGCGTATCAAACCATTCCCAACTCTAAATTCAAAGGTTCCCATTTCTTTACTGAGCTTATGATCAAAAAACTGTTCCTTATTAGGGGAGGCTTTATATAATTCCATTAACCATTGCAGATTGATCTTTTTGCTCTTTATTAATAGGTTCACATCATAATTGCGGAGATCAAGCCCATAACAAACCTGGTCCATAAATAAGGGAGTTTCAGACATGCCCTTAATACCGGTAGGAGTGAAGGAGAAATCGTATTTACCTTTGAGGTAAGGACTACCTAATACCACAAATGGTGAATAAGTGCCACGGCCATGATTAACATAAACTCCTTCGTACATACAGGTAGAAGGATAGAGCATGATAGCTTGCTGGGTATTCAAATTTGGTGATGGCTTTACCGGAAGTGTGTAAAGCATTTCATGATTGTAGTTGGAAACAGTAATTATTTTGAGCGGACATTTTACTTTATCTTTTAACCAACCTTCGCCATTGGCCATTTGTGCAAATTCGGCCACTGTTAATCCATGCGACATTGGTATCGGAAACATTCCAATACCAGATT
>LNFM01009560.1_pt1 | contig 14056 bp, 10 predicted proteins | sample 596031 | NCBI WGS metagenome assembly LNFM01 (sample SAMN04254537, study PRJNA301005) | activated carbon metagenome | isolation source: dual media filters at the Ann Arbor, Michigan drinking water treatment plant | place: USA: Ann Arbor
GCTTCCCCTCATGCGTCGTCAACTCGAAAGGCCCGCCGATCTGGGCGATGGCGGTGAGTTTCTTTGGAAAGTCCGGTCCTCCTCGAATCATGACGACGCTGACGGCGGCGATTAAGATCGCCACCGCAGCCCAGGCTGCATATCTGATCGTTTTCATCAGTGCTTCATCTTCTGCGAGTCGGATTGGGCGCCCATGCCACGAACCGTGTACTCGACTTCGACCTTTCCGGCCTTCTCGAAGACCAGCGCCCCTTTGACCTTGTCACCTTCCTTCATGGGCTGCTTCATATCCATGAACATCACGTGATAAGAGCCGGGCTTCAGCTCGATACTCTGGCCGGGCTTGATCTCGAGACCTTTGTCGAGTTCACGCATCTTCATGATGTTGTTGATCATCGCCATCTCGTGCACTTCGAACTTGCCCGCCACCGTCACCGAGCCGCCGACCAAGCGGTCCGTTTCCTTGCCTGTGTTCTTCAGCTTCATGAACCCGCCGGCGACCTTCGAGCCGGTAGGCGTCGCGCGGGTCCAAGGCGTCTCGATCGTGATCGTGCCGGCCTTGTATTCCTGCCCGTTTGCCGGCGTGATAGTGAGGATTGCAAGACCCACGAGGGCTGCAAATGAACGGATCATCTTCTTTGTCCTTCTTTGGATTCGAAAGGGCTGAGTTCGGATTTTGTATGTGCCGTGGAAGGCAGCCTCCCAGGCTCGTCGCCAGACGTTGAGTTTGCGAGAGATCGACTGCGCCGAACTCGATTGCTCAAACCTTGATAGGGCCATTGTCGATCGACATGGCGACGCCCGATGACGGAGCTGACGACTGGGTAGCGCTCGGTTGCGGCCTGTGGAGCAACGCACCCTGCGAAGCGCAACCGCGACTACGCGTCAGGACTTGGCAGGAGGCCCGGTTCCGGGCGGCCAATCGGTCTCGAACGCGAGCTCCAGGCTCCGCCGTTCGTTCCATTCATTCAGCCCGGCCCCTCGCTCAGGTATGGCGAGGTTCACATTCGCAGCCGGAACGACGACAGCCGCAACGAGCCCCAGACAAACAGGACATTCCGTACTCGGTTGTTCTAAGGGCGTCCCGTCCGGTGTTGCTTTGCTCGCGAGCCCGGGCGAGCATATGACTCCGAGATCGGCGAGAAGTTGCGCGTGGCTGCTAGCGCTGCCGCTGCTGCCGCCGAGCATCGACGCATGATGCCGCGCAAGTGCTGCTCCATGCAGGAGCACGCTGAGAATGGCCAGGAATGGTAGCCAGAAGCCGCGGCGCACGGGACGGATTTCCTTCGCATTCCAGGTATCTCGACAACTACACCCTGGCGCTATTCCGATGCGCCGTCGATGGGAACCGATGCCGCAGGCCGTTGGATCACCGCGCAAACACACTGGATCAGAACTTCCACTTCAGGACATCCCCGGCTTAGAACCTGACCTTCAAGCCACCGTAAGCGGCCAGCGGCGGAGCCGGCGTGATCGTGCGCGGATCGGATAAGCCGCGCGCATCGGCCAGCGGTCCGGTGTCGTAGAACGTACCGAACGTCGCGTACTTCCGGTCGAAAACATTTTCGACGATGCCGTACACTTGGAAATTCTTGGAGAGGTCGTAGGAGGTCTTCAGGTTCACGACCCAGTAGCCGGGCAGTGGCTTGACGTCGTTGCCCTCGTCGCCACGGAAGAACTGGTTCGATGCCGCGACCAGATCGGCGCCGACACGCCAATGCTGCGTCAGGCCATAGTCCGCCCCGACCTTGAAACGATGGCGCGGGATCGATGGCATGTGATCGCCCTTTTGGACGCGGATCGAACCCTCGTCGCTTGCCGTCGGATTATCGGGCGCGGACAACTCCAGTGCATCGCGGAACGTCGCGTCGACCATGGCGTAGCTGGCATAGGCCGAGAACGGCTTCGATTTGTAGGCCAGCGAAGCCTCGATGCCCTGTCGCAGCGTCCGGCCCGCATTGAGGAAGTAGCCGCGCCCCTGCGTCTCGCTCGCAACGTTGATGATGTCGTCGGTATTGAGCGAACGGAATACGCCGATGCTCCACTCGATGCGCGGCCCCACCTTGTCGATCGCCTTCGCCTGTCCAGTTTGCATCTGGCCTGCCTGGATCTGACCGCGAAAGCCGGCCTCGACCGTGCGCGACACGACCTGCTTCAACGGCGGATCAGAGACGAGGAAATTTTCGAGCAGGCACGGCTTGTTCGGGTCGGCGCAGGCCAACTCGGCAGGTGTCGGAGCACGATTGGCCTCCGCATAGCCGCTATAGACGCTCAACCCCGGCAAGAGCTTGAACGTAAGCCCCGCCATCGGATTGAAGCGCGAGAACTGATGGCTCCCGTTGAGTTCGTCACCCAACCTGTCTTTGAGTTCGACATGCGCGATGTTGAACCGCCCGCCAATCGTCAGCGAAAGCCGGTCGGTCAGATCGAGCGTGTCGGTCGCATACAGACCATAGTAGTTGGTTCGGACCGAAAGGGATCGAGGCGCGAACTCGTCGCCGCCCAGGATGATACCGAGCCCCTCCACGACGAGCGTCCGGGGATCGAGAATACCGAGTTCGGAGGCCGAACCTACACTGGCGCGGCCCTGGTCGACACTGCCACCCAGCGTGAATTGGTTGCCGAACCCGGCCAACTTCGCTTTGGACGTGGCTTGCAGAGAACCGCCGATTGCAGTCGCGTCGACCGATGTACGGTCGTTGGCGCCGGAAAGCCCGCCATTCAGGACGCCGCTGGATATATCCCGCCCGGAGCGGTCGTGGACCCGCTCGGATTCACCGTTTTCTTCGACGCACAAGAACGCCGGATCCTCCGGATCCTCGCATGTTTCGACGTCGGATATGTTACCGTCGGGCCGGCGTTGACGGAAACCGCGCCAATACACGACGCCCGCCAGTTTCAGCGTATCGCTCACCGATACGGCGCCATTGAGATTGACCATCGACATCCGGTTGTCGAACGTCTGTGGTGAAGTGAACACGTTGGCGCGTCGCTGGTTGACCAGTTCGATCGGCGTCGGCCCGACCACCCCGAAGAAATTGCGGGCGCCCGTGTAGCTCAGATGAAATTCGGCTACGTCGTTCTTCGCGCCGATGTCGGCATACATGCGCTTGGCACGCGACGGCGACAGATCCCGATAACCCGTGTCGCGCATAGCATCGCCGCCGACGTAGGCAGAAATGTTGCCCCATCGGGCTCCGCCCTGCACCGTTCCGTGTCGGCGACCGAACGATCCGAAACGAGCATCTGCCTCGAAGCCCTGGAAGTTGAAGCCGTCCTTCATGACGAGGTTGACGGAACCGCCGAGCGCGTTCAGCCCGAACACCGGGTTCGAGCTCATGACCGAGATATCGCGGATCGCGAAGGCGGGAACGACATCCCAATTCAAGGAATCCCCGAACACCTCGTTGATCCGCACCCCGTTCTGGTAAACGGCAAGCCCCTGCGGCGTACCGTTGAGAGGCGAGGCCGAGAAACCGCGAAACTGAATATCGTTGGCCAGCGGACTGCCGAGCGTGTCGTTGATGAGTACGCCGGGCACGTTCTGCTGTAGCGCCTCCACCGGCGTCTGTGATCCATAGCGCTGCAGATCATTGGCCGACACCATGCCGACCGCCCCGGGAACCTTGTCGATCCGCATCTCGCTCCCGGCCAGCGGTGACATCCGCACACCTGCAGACTGATCGGCAGAAGTCAACGATGGGCCGGAGACGACCGGCTGGTTCCCAGCCGGTGAAGCGCTGGCTGCGGACGAAGCAGATTTGGGGACCGGTGCGGGCCTCGCCGCCTTCGCTTGAGGCGCAGGCGCGGCTTTCGCCTGCGGAGCAGCTTTGGCGAGTGGCTGAGATGGCGGAACGACGGGCGGCAGAGGCACCACGACCGTCGGCAGCGGCACACTCGGCCCAGAGGTTACCGATGGTGGAGTCTGTGCGATGGCGAAATCTATGCCGATCGCGATCATTGAGCCTGCAGCGACGGTCGTTAATCCCACGAAACGGGCTGCCCCGAGCCGGACTTCCATGCGCCCATCCCCCAAAAAATGCTTGTCAGCGGATGCTACAAGAAGCGGAAACTCAGACCCCACAGGATTATCGAGCCCCAGACTTCCAAAGTTTGGAAGTCTGGATGTCATGAATCGATTCGCATGTTGCTGTATTCACTCAGTTCGGGCAGGGGGCACGGTCCGGCTGACCACCGCCTGAGGCATCGGGAAACGAGCTTCCAAGAGTGCACCACCCTCCGGCCTGTTCTCCAGGACGAACGCACCACCCAATGCCCATAGTCGCTCCTGCATTCCCATGATCCCGAAACCGGGCTTGGCCGCTGGATCGAGCCCCCTGCCACCATCCGTGACCGAAACGACGACGCCCCTTTCCGTGGGACGGCTTCCACCGGCGGCCATCGCTTCGGCGACGACGACGTTGACCGCATTGGCATCGCCGTGACGCAACGCATTCGTGAGCCCCTCCTGCACGATCCGGTAGACCGTCAGAGCCTCGGCCTCCGCTAGTTCCTCACCTATAGAACCGACCTTGATGTCCACCCGAAGCTCGCCGCGCTGCGCCTGCCAGTTGTCGGCCAACGCCTGTAGTGATGCCGTCAGGCCGAGCTCCTTCAGCCCCGGCGGACTGAGTTGGGTGAGGACCCGCCGATTGACGTTCTGTATCCGCTCGATCTGCTCGAGAACCGCTCCTCCGAGCTGCTTGATTCTGGCCAAGTCCGGCGAGCCGGAGCCGGCCGCCTTGACGAGAGCAGCGCCATTTGCACGTGCCGAAAACAGACAGGGACCCAGCTCGTCGTGCAGCTCATGCGCCAATTCCCGCCGCTCCCGGTCGCGAGCGCCGATCATCTCGCGCGCCAGATGCCGATTCTTCGAATGGGCCTGTTGCAACGCCTCCGCCAGGCCGTTGAGTGCGCGGCAGATCGCCGACAACTCCGGTGGTCCAGCCTCGGGAACCCTCGCCCCGAAATCACCAGCACCCAGCGACCCGAGCGCATTTCCGATCGAATGGATCGGCGTGAGCGCGTGGTGAATCAGCAGGCTCGACAGACCGAACAGGGCAACGGCCAGGAGCACGCCGCGAAAAGCAATCGTACTCACCGTCTCCCAGATCTCAGCGATCTCGTCGCCCGGCGCCGCTGCGATCACGATGTCGCCGCGTGGCGCTCCGGGAATGTCGACCAAGACACGATGGGACACCGGATGCGCGGCCTCTCCTGACGCACTCTTCGTCAGGGACTGCCCCCCATTCACGGGCTGCCAGTCGATCCTGATGTGCCTGAGGTGGCCGAGGTCGGCCAGCAATGCCCGCAGGCCAGCGTCCGCATCGGGCGCTGTCCGCAAGTTCGAAAGCGAACGCTCGACGTGAGTGCGCGCAAGCTGCATCATGCTGGCATACTCTGCCCTGGACCGCGGACCGGCATCGAGCAGTATAGCCACGATGATGGACCCCAGAGCGATCGCCAGCAGCGTGCCATGCAACAGATTGAGACGAAACCGGAGGGACATATTCGTTTGTCTGCCAATCTATTGGTTGGGACATGTCCACGATCGCAAGACCGTGCAGTTGATGAGGATCACCTCCCGATGACCCAGCCTGTCAATGCCGGCGTAGTCGAGAGGGAGCCGCGTTCAGCGGCGCAACGTTACCTCCCATGAAGGTTTTGATCGTCGACGATCACCCGATCGTAATTTCAGGTTGTCGCGCGATGCTCGCCGATCGCGACATCGAACTGATCGATGCGCGAACGGCGAAGGCCGGCCTCGACGCCTTCGAAACCGCCAATCCCCACGTGACCATCATCGATATCAACTTGCCCGACCTTTCCGGATTCGAGCTGGCGCGCAGCATCCTCGAACGCGATCGCTCTGCGGGCGTAATTTTTCTCAGCATGAACGACGATCCCATGTTCGTCAGAGAAGCGATCGAGATCGGCGCACGAGGTTTCATCAGCAAGAATGATGATCCGCAACTGTTACAGGTCGCGATCGAAGCCGTAGGTCGAGGCGAAACCTATCTTCCTGATGCGATCGCCAAGCGGCTGGCGTTCTCGACGCGACAGGAAGGGACGCTGACCAAGCGCGAGCTCGAGATCACGCGCTTGCTCGGCCAAGGCAGCAGTCTGGCCGAGATCGCAGCGACGCTCGACCTCTCCTACAAAACGGTCACGCAGTCGTGCACGTCCGCCCGCATGAAGTTGAACGCTCGCACTCCGATGGAACTCGTTCGGCGTGCTGTCGAGCTGAAACTCACCTGATCGAAATCGCGAACTATTGCGCGGGCTCCGCGGCCACCGGCGCGACCAATTCCCGCCTCTTCCGCAAACGATCGAGCAGCATGTAGATCGCCGGAGTCGTATAGAGCGTCAGGATCTGCGACACGATCAGACCCCCGATGATCGCCACGCCGAGAGGCCGCCGCAACTCCGATCCGGGCCCCGAACCGAATGCGAGGGGCACAGACCCCAGGATCGACGCCAGCGACGTCATCAGGATCGGCCTGAAGCGCACGATGCACGCTTCCATGATCGCCTCACGCGGCGCCACCCCGCGCGTTCGCTCGGCGCTCAATGCGAAATCCACCATCATGATTCCGTTCTTCATGACGATGCCGATCAGCAGAATGATCGCGATGAACGCGACGATCGATAGCTCCAGGCTGCTCGCCCACAGCGCGATGAGCGCCCCGAGCCCGGCTGATGGCAGGGTCGATATGATCGTCAGCGGATGCACGAGGCTCTCGTAGAGCACGCCGAGCACGATATAGACCGCGATGATCGCGGTGAGAATCAGCAGCGGCTGCGAGCGCGATTGCTGGGCCGAGGCTTTGAGGTCGCCGGCTTGATTGGCACGGATGGTATCTGGCAACCGCAACGCCGACAGCGCGCTCCCAACCCGCCTGTGGGCCTCCTCTGCTGGTATCCCCGGCGGTACGCTGTAGCTGAACGTCACCGAAGGAAATTGCCCTTGGTGCGCCACGGCCAAAGGCGCCAGCCCCCGCTCCATTCGCGTCACCGACGAAAGCTGAACTTGCGCGCCGCCCTTCGCAGTCACGTACACGCTGCCGAGATCCGATGGCGCCTGCTGGAACTGCGGCTCGACCTCCAACACGACGCGATATTGATTGCGAGCGCTGTACATGATCGAGACCTGCCGCTGCGAGAACGAGTTGTTCAGCGCCGTTCCGACATCCTGGACGCTGACACCGAGGCGCGCTGCAGCGACACGGTCGATCACCACGTTGGCTTGCAAGCCCCCCTGCTGCCGGTCGGTCCACACTCCGACGACACCCGGCACCGCACGCAATGCCGCCTCGACGCGTGGCACTTGCGCATAAAGCTCCTGGATATCGTTGCTCCACAGCGTCCACTGGAAATCCGAGTTGCTCTGCCGGCCGCCGACACGAACTTCGCGCTGCGCGCCGACCCACGCGCCCAGCCCCGGCACCTTTTCCATAGCGCGCCGCAACCGGTCGGCGACGACGATGGTCGATACGGCGCCTCGATCGGCGCGCGGCTTGAGGCTGATGATGAGTTGCCCCGCCGTCGTGCTGAATGTCGTGAACCCCACGCCTGACACTGCCGGATCCTGCCGCGCGATCTCACCGGCGCGCGACTGGATCTCGACCATGCGGGAGTACGATGTCCCCGGCGACACCTCGAGCCAGGCGAAGATCATCCCGGTATCGTCTTCTGGAAAGAACCCTTTGGGCATCCGCACATAGAGCAGCGCCGTCACCAATATCGTCAGCAACACGACGAGCAGCATCAAACCGTTGTGGCGAAGTGTTACGTCGAGACTCCGCCGATAACCGCTGACCAGCCCACCGAGCGCACCCTCGATCGCGCGATCCGCGAACGTCGCGTCGGGAGAAGGCGGCGCCTTCACGAAATGCGCCGCGATCATCGCCGTCACCGAAAGCGCCACGATCGTCGACATGATGATCGCAAACGTAAGCGTTACCGAGAACGCGCGCACCAGCCGCCCGGCCACTCCATCCATGAACAGCAGCGGAATGAACGCCGCGACCAGCGCGATGGAGATCGTGACAATAGTGAAACCGATCTCGCGCGCACCTTCGATCGCCGCCGTCATCGGCGTCGCGCCCGCTTCGAGATTGCGGAAGATGTTCTCGATCATCACGATCGCATCGTCGACGATGAAGCCGACCGAAACCGCCAGCGCCATCAATGACAGATTGTCGAGCGTGAAGCCGAACACCCACATCAGCGCCAGCGTTCCCGCAAGCGACAGCGGCACCGTTATGCCCGCCGCGATCGTCGGCGCGAGACGGCGCAGGAACGCGAACACGACGAGCATGACCAGCGCGACCGACAGCCCCAGCGCCTTCTGCATCTCGTCGACGCTCGCCCGAATGGTCCCCGTGCGATCGTTGACGATGTGGAAGTCGATGCCTTCCGGCACCCATCGCTTGATCTCCGGGATCAGCGCCTTCACCGCATCGACGGTCTCGATCACGTTCGCCCGGCCATCGCGCGTCACCTGCAACAGCACCGCCGGGTCGCCGTTGAACGTCGCCGTCGACCGCGTATTACGCGTGCTCTCCTCGATTTCAGCTAAATCGCCGAGCCGCACCGGATTGCCGCCGGGCGCACGCAGCACGAGTTGGCGGTAGTCCTCCGCTTTTCGCAACTGATCGTTGACCGCGATCGCGATCGCCTGCGACGGCGTATCGAGAATGCCGACCGGCGCGTTCGCGTTGGCGCTCGCGATCGTCTGCCTTATCTGCTCAGCACTGATGCCCATGGCGGCAAGTCGCAGCGGGTTGAGCCGCACCCGAATGGCCGGCTGCTCGGCCCCGCTCAAGGTGACGTCGGAAACCCCGCGCACCTGCATGATCCGCTGTGCCACGATCGTGTCGGCGGCGTCGTAGAGTGCCGCCGGCCGCACCGTCCGCGACGTCATCGCCAGAACCAGCACCGGCATCGCGTTCGGGTTCATTTTCCGGAACGTCGGCAACGAAGGTAGGTCGCCGGGTAGATCGGTCGCCGCCCCGTTGATCGCCGCTTGCACGTCGCGCGCCGCACTCTCGATGTCGCGCTTCAATTCGAACTGCACCACGACGCTGGTGCTGCCGAGCCGGCTCGTCGAGGTCATTTCCGTGACGCCGGCGATCTCTCCCAACCGCCGCTCGAGCGGCGCCGCGATCGTCGCGGACATCGTTTCGGGATCCGCTCCGGGAAGACTGGCCTGCACCCGGATCGTCGGGATCTCGACGATCGGCAGACTTGCGATCGGCAGGGTTGTATAAGCGGCGATACCCACCAGAAACAACCCGAGCGCCAGCAGCGCCGTTCCGATCGGCCTCCGGATGAATGGCAGCGAGATGTTCATTTCAGCCTTGTGGGCAGCCGGGGGTTACGCAACATTCGCAGCCTCCGCGGGAACATGGCGGCGACGGCGCCAAAAGCCAAGCACTGCAGATCCCGTTCGTAAAGCGATCCTCGCCTCTCAACGGCCGCCGAGACGACGTTCCGTCGCGCCGCCTTTCCGTTTTGGGAGCACGGGTCCTGGCGCGAATTCGAGCATCGTGCGACCGGACGGAACAGCATTCGCGTTGCTCCGATCGAATAGAGATGCTCTGAATTCATGAGAGTAGCCGCATGATAGATTCGATTGCCTCCGTGCTCGACTGGCTCGGTATCGTCGTGTTTGCAACGACAGGTGCGCTCGCAGCCTCCCGCAAACAGATGGATGTCGTCGGCTTCGCCCTGCTCGCCACTGCCACCGGCATCGGCGGCGGCACGTTGCGCGACATGATGCTCGGGCTGTTGCCCGTCTTCTGGGTGTCGCGGCCAGCCTACCTGATCGTCTGCATCGCCGTTGCCTGCGTGATGTTCTTCGTCGCCCACATCCCGCAATCCAGGCTCCGCTGGCTCCTCTGGCTAGATGCGATCGGCCTTGCGCTGTTTGCGGTCACGGGTGCCGAGCGGGCACTCGCTACCGGCGCCGCCGCATCCGTTGCCGTTGCGATGGGCGTGGTGACAGCCGCGTTCGGCGGCATCATCCGCGACGTAATGGCCGGAGAGACCCCTGTCATCCTGAGTCGTGAGATCTACGTGACCGCAGCCCTTGTCGCAGCCCTCGTCTATGTCGCGCTCACGATTGCCGGCGCGACCCGATCCCTCGCGATGGTGGCGGGCTTTTCGGCAGGGTTCGCCCTGCGCGCCGCCTCGCTGCATTGGGGCTGGTCGCTGCCACGCTACAAACCACGCCCGCCCGGTGGCCAGCCGCCCAACTGAAACCTCCTTGGCCTACTTCAATTCCCAGGTCACATTGACCAAGACCGACAGCGTCTCCTCGCCGGCTTCGATCGGAACCGCGCTGGCCATCGCCATCCGACCGCCCGCGAAAGGACGCGGTCCCGGCGTCCCGCCCCCTTCCGAAATCATCAGAACCCGGCCCACCTGACCGCCTGCCGCCCCTGCATAGAGGTGCGCGCGCCTCAAAGCGTTCTCCATCGCGCGCCGCCGCGCATCGTCCCGCAGCGTCTCGGCATTGGAGACCTCGAAGCTGATACCGCCCATCTGGTTTGCGCCGAGCGAGATCGCCTTGTCGAGCGTCTCCCCCAGCCGGCCGATGTTCCGCTGAACGATGCGCACCTGATTGACCACGCGATAGCCAAACAAGGTCGGCGGCTTCCCGTCCTGGTGATGCTGATGCTGCGGCTCGACCCCGAAAGAACTCGTCTGAACGTCCTTCCCCTCGAGCCCGATCGCTTTCAGCCCGTCGAGCAACGCCCGCATCGCCTTGGTATTCGCCTCCATCGCTTCGCCCGCGGTCCGAGCCTCCGAAACGACCCCCGTCGTTATGTGGGCGACGTCCGGCGTGGCAGCGACCGTACCCGTCGCCGAGACCGTCACGGTTCGCTCCGAAGACGCGGTTTGAGCGGAAACGGGTGTCGTCATGTCAGATGTCATCGCAAGTGTCCCCAGAGCGAAGGTTGAGACCAGCATCGAGAAACGGCGGCGATCGTCCATCGGCATCCATCCCACAGCAGCAACGGTGAGATCCAGCGACTGCCAGAAAATTGGGACGAAACGATGCAATTTGGCTGAAGATGCGTTCAGCGGGGAACCAGCCGGAGTAATTTCCGCAAGACCATTGTGCCGCTTGCCTGTAGCGCAATCCGCAACTAGGTTCTGGCGCTCGTCACGCGCCGAACCGGCGCTCGAGGCGGGGCCCGTAGCTCAATGGTTAGAGCCGGCGGCTCATAACCGCTTGGTTGGGGGTTCGAATCCCTCCGGGCCCACCATTCTCGCCCCCTCGAATTGAAACAGCACAAGGGCGCGCCGATAAATCGGCACGCCCTGCGAACGGCTCGGATGTTCAAAGATGTCTGGCGGAGACGATAGGATTCGAACCTACGGAACCCATTACTGAGCTCAACGATTTAGCAAACCGCCGCCTTCAGCCACTCGGCCACGTCTCCGGACGGCCCCAGCCTATATTGGTGGTCGCGGCAAATTGCAAGGACGATAGCCACGCGTTCTGAGCGAGGCCGTCGGATGGCCAGCCCGCTCCTCCGGTCGCTCCGCCCCTGAAGTCATCCCTCTCCCTCACCACACCCCGAACCACCTCGCCCCAAATGCCGCCGCGGCGCACACCGCAAGTGTCAAGATCACGCTGCGGTGCAACGCCAACAGCATGACCGCTGCGACAACAGCCAACAGCAGAGCCGGCAAACTCAGCGATGCCGGATCAGGAACATGAAGATGCGCCGGCCCCGCCCGCACCACATCGACCTTCGCGAACAGCACGTTGAGCGCAAACCAGATCGTCAGATTGAGGATCACACCCACGACCGCCGCAGTAATCGCCGCGAGCGCAGACTTCAGCCGCGGCTCTGAGTTGATGCGCTCGACATAGGGCGCGCCGGCGAAGATCCACAGGAAGCACGGCGCGAACGTCGCCCACAGCGTCACGATGGCGCCGAGCACACCGCTCGCCCATGGCGACAATCCGAGCGCCCCGCCGCCATGGCGGTAGGCCGCGAGATATCCGACGAACTCCGTGACGAGAATCAGCGGCCCCGGCGTCGTCTCCGCGAGACCCAATCCATCGAGCATTTCGAGGGGTGCCAGCCAGCGGTAATGCTCCACCACGTCTTGCGCCATATAAGCGAGAACGGCATAGGCACCGCCGAAAGTGACCACGGCGAGCTTCGAGAAGAACCAGCCGAGTTCAGCCATCACGTGGCCTCGACCGAACAACCACGTCACGACGGCCAGGGGCACGATCCAGATCGCAAGCCAGATCGTGGCGGTGCGCAGCGTATGTGACAACGGCACGCCGACCAACGGCACAACCGGCTCGTGGGCGCCGGCGCCCGTCACGCGCCAGTAACCGACCAGCGCCGCCACGAGAACGATCAGTGGATAAGGCAGCGAAAACATGAAAATGCCGATGAACGCCGCACCGGCGATCATCCAGTCGACCGAGCCTTTCAGCGCGCGCCTGGCAACCCGCATCAGCGCCTCGACGACGATCGCCAGAACCGCTGCCTTCACGCCGAGAAACAGCTCCTCCACCAACGGCAGCTTGCCGAACGCTGCGTAGAGCATGCTGAGCGTCAGCACCACGATCGCACCGGGGAGTACGAACAGCAGCCCCGCCGCAAGCCCCCCGATAACGCCGTGAAGCCGCCAGCCGACATACGTGGCGAGCTGCATCGCCTCCGGCCCCGGCAGCAACATGCAGAAGTTGAGCGCCGACAGATAGCGCGGCTCGTCGATCCAGCGCTTTTCTTCGACCAGTACCTTGTGCATCAGCGCGATCTGCCCCGCCGGCCCGCCGAACGAAAGCAGCCCGATCTTGAGCCACACGCGGAGAGCTTCGCCGAACGTCGGCGCAGCAGCGTCCTTCGATGCATCGGGAGAAACTTGCGCCATGACGCCCTCGGGGTTCGCACGAACGGACGCCACACTCGCAGCGATGCATCGTCACCGTGCGCAGTCATCGCCGAACGACTGTGCCAAGCCAAGCGAAACATCCAGCCGCGACTCCCCGATACCCGCAGACACCCCGGCGTGCCGTGTGGATCCCGGCGACCGGGAGCGCAATCTGCTCGATAGATTCATGGCATCAATGAACAGTGACACTCATAACCAGAACAAAAAGGATACAGAAGAACATTCTGCGACACCGGCCTTATTGACGCCTCACGAAGCGGATGCTTAGACCACGTGCCGGCCCATCCGTCGCCTCTACGAATGAATGAGGTTGGAAGGGTTTCCGGTATTCCGCTACGGCGGCGCATGAACTTTCCGGTAGGCACGGCGAACACGTCGGCGCCGGAGGACGAAATGCCGGCGAGGTCTACTGGAACGAAGCGCACGAGCGCTACCCAGCCTCCGGCGGCATTCGGGCGCCGACGTTTTTACCGCAATCGAGATGTCAACAGACGCGTTAACGGAGGTTCCCATGAACCGCATGATCATGGCCTTTTGCGCCGCACTGACGATGGCCGCCTTCGGCCTCGGCGCCACGCCCGCTTCAGCCTACGTCGGCGAATACAGCTTCTCCGACCGCACCACCGCCGAACGGCCCGCCCGAGCCGAGCGCCGCTCTGCCCGCACGTCGCCGGGCACACGCACACCACGCCAGCGTACCGCCTCCTCCAGTGACGATGCTGCGCCCCGCGCGACCCGCGGCACCACGCGCCGCACGTCCACGAGCCTGACGGGAGGCGCAATGCGCGGCTCGGGCATGGCTTCCTACTACTGGCAGCCCCAGCGTGTCGCATCCGGCGGTTGGTTCAATCCGAACGCCATGACGGCCGCTCACAAGACACTTCCGTTCGGCACCCGGGTCCGCGTGACCAACTTGAACAATGGTCGCTCAGTCACGGTCCGTATCAACGATCGCGGACCCTACATCGCTGGCCGCGTCATCGACCTTTCGCGCGCAGCAGCATCTGCCGTTGGCATGATCGGCTCGGGCGTGGCCCGCGTCAATCTCGCCGTTCTCGGCCGCTGAGCGAAAGCCACCGACACGAACGACATCTATGCGCGATCCAAAGGGGCGGCTCTCGAG
>LNFM01009561.1_pt1 | contig 14056 bp, 12 predicted proteins | sample 596031 | NCBI WGS metagenome assembly LNFM01 (sample SAMN04254537, study PRJNA301005) | activated carbon metagenome | isolation source: dual media filters at the Ann Arbor, Michigan drinking water treatment plant | place: USA: Ann Arbor
GTGGTGGCGCTGGAAATGCTGGTGCTGCGCGTGCTCTCAGCCGAGAAATCAGGCAAGAACTCGCTGGACATCGCCGGCCTGCTCAAGATCCGCGGCAGCGAGATCCAGCAGCGCTACAGCGAACTCATGATGCTGGCCGCCGGCCCCTATGCCCTGCCCCTGATCCGCGAAGCCATGGAAGCCGGCTGGCAAGGCGACTTCCCCGGCGCTGAGGTGGGCAATGCGCCGCTGGCCTCGACCTACTTCAATATGCGCAAGACCACCATCTACGGCGGCAGCAACGAAGTGCAACGCAACATCGTCGCGCAGACGATTCTCGGCTAAGGCCGTAGAACCGCAAGAGCTACGCTAGAAATGAGGATTTGAAAATGGACTTCGACTTCAGCGACGACCAGCAGCAACTGCGTGATGCCGTCAACAAATGGGTGGAGAAGGGTTACGGCTTCGAGCGCCGTCGCGGCATCGAGGCAGCCGGTGGCTTTTCGCGCGAGGCCTACACCGAACTGGCCGAGCTCGGGCTCTGCGGTCTTTATATTCCTGAGGACGAGGGTGGCTTGGGGCTAGGCCCGGTCGAGGGCATGGTGGTCATGGAGGAACTGGGCCGCGGCATCGTGCTCGAGCCGCTGGCGCAGAGCCTGATCGCGGGCGCCGTGCTGTCCGGTTACGCCAGCGCCGAACTCAAGGGCCACTGGCTGCCGAAGATCGCCAGCGGCGAGGCCCTGGTGGTGCTGGCCCAGCAGGAACGCAAGGCGCGCTACCGCCTCGACGTTTGCGAAGCCACGGCCGTGCCGGCCGGCGGCGGCTGGACCGTCAGCGGCACCAAGAACCTGGTGCCGGCCGGCGACCAGGCCGAGGCCTTCCTCGTGCCGGCCATGGCGAACGGCAAGCTCGCGCTGTTCCTCGTCGAGCGCAGCGCCCCCGGCGTGAGCACGCGCGGCTACGGCACCCAGGACGGCGGTCGCGCGGCCGATGTGCTGATGAAGCAGGCAACGGCCCGGCTCGTGACCGCCGACGGTCTGACCGCGCTGGAACACGCCGTGGACATCGGCATTGCCGCCGCCTGCGCCGAAGCCGTGGGCGTGATGGACGCCGCCTTGGCCGTGACCCTGGACTACATGAACACGCGCAAGCAGTTCGGCGTGGCCATCGCCAGCTTCCAGGCCCTGCGCCACCGCGCCGCCGACATGAAGATGCAGCTCGAGCTGGCCCGCTCCATGAGCTACTACGCCAGCCTCAAGCTCAACGCCCCGGCCGACGAACGCCGCCGCGCCCTGGCGCGTGCCAAATACCAGCTGGGGCAGTCCATGCGTTTCGTCGGCCAGCAGGCCGTGCAGCTGCACGGCGGCATCGGCGTGACCGACGAGTACATCGTCAGCCACCACTTCAAGAAGCTGACCCAGCTGGAAATGACCTTCGGCGACAGCCTGCACCAGCTCGGCGAGGTCTCGGCGCGCATGCAGGAGACGGCGGGCGTCTTCGCCTGACGAGACTCACCCGGCGCAAGGAACAAAGGCCCGCAGCTGCGGGCCTTTGTTCTGGAAACCGCCGGGTCCGCTCAGCTCAGCAGGCGCGAGGAGCGCGGCACATGCGCCATCAGGAACTCCATCTGGTCCGCCAGGATACGGCGGTTGCGCAGGATGAAGTCTTCCCAGAGGCTGGGCACATAGGGCGCATAGAGCAGGGGCATATGGGCCTGCTCGGGCGTGCGGCTGCTCTTGCGGTGGTTGCAGGCGCGGCAGGCCGTGACCACATTCATCCAGTGGTCCTGCCCGTTCTGGGCAAAGGGGATGATGTGCTCGCGCGTGAGCTCGGTCTCGTGATGGTGCTCGCCGCAGTAGGCGCAGACATTGCGATCGCGCGCAAAGAGCTTGGCGTTGGTCAGGCTGGGGCGCAGCTCGAAGGGGTTGATATTGGGCACGCCCTTGGTGCCGATGATGCTGTTGACCGTGATGATGGACTGCTCGCCCGTGACGGCGTTGTGGCCGCCATGGAAGACGGCGATCTCACCCCCGGCTTCCCAACGCACCTCATCGGCGGCGTAGTGCAGCACCGCCTCTTCGAGCGAAATCCAGGACTGGGGCAGCCCCTGGGCCGACAGCTTCAAGACCTTCAAAACACGCCTCCTGACCAGCTAAAAGCCATTCAAACGGAACGCTTGCGTCTGCGGCAGCCGGCCGGGCCGGAACTGCCTCGCCATACAGAGCCGCTTGGTGAAACGGCTCTGAGACACAATATACCCCGAATCCATGACGGTTTGCCGTATCGGCTTGTAAGCCCGGGCTCGGGCGCTATCAAAAAAGTATCGAATGAAGGTCTTCCGCGGTTTTCACCATCCCGGCATCGCACCGGCCTGCGCCCTGACCATCGGCAACTTCGATGGCGTGCACCGCGGGCACCAGGCCATGCTGGCCCTGCTGCGCGCAGAGGCCCAGCAGCGCGGCGTGCCCAGCTGCGCCATGACCTTCGAACCGCATCCGCGCGACTACTTCGCTGGTGTCGCGAAGAACGCCGACCTGGCCCCGGCACGCATCGCCACGCTGCGCGACAAGCTCAGTGATCTGGAGCGTTGCGGCATCGACCAGGTCGTGGTGCTGCCTTTCGACGCCCGGCTGGCCGGCCTCAGTCCCCAGGCCTTCATCGACGAGGTGCTGGTCCGGGGCCTGGGCGCGCGCTATGTGCTGGTGGGCGATGACTTCCGCTTCGGCGCCAAGCGCGCGGGCGACTACGCCCTGCTCGACGCCGCGGGCACGCAGCAAGGTTTCGACGTGGCGCGCATGAACAGCTACGAAGTCCATGGCCTGCGCGTCTCCAGCTCGGCCGTGCGCGCCGCCCTGGCCGAAGGCCGCATGGAAGACGCCGCCCGCCTGCTGGGCCACCCCTACCACATCTCGGGCCATGTGCTGCACGGGCGCAAGCTCGGTCGCGCGCTGGGCTTCAAGACCCTGAACCTGCGCTTTGCGCACTGGAAGCCGGCCGCCAGCGGCATCTTTGCCGTGCTGGTGCACGGCCTGTCCGAGACACCGCTGCGCGGGGTGGCCAATCTGGGGGTGCGTCCCTCGCTGGACCCGAACGACGTCAACGGCGGCCGGGTGCTGCTGGAGACCCATGGTCTGGACTGGCCCGCCAGCCTGGGCGCCGAGGGGGGCTACGGTAAAATCATCCGCGTGGAACTGCTGCACAAACTGCACGACGAACTCAAGTACGACAGTCTCGATGCCCTGACCGAGGGCATCCACCGGGACTGCGATGCCGCACGCGCCTGGTTTGACCGGCGAATTTGACGGGGCATCACCGGCGCACCTTGCCCCGCGCCTCCTGAAGCCTAGCCTGGCCCGCCTCCCGGGCCGCCCCGTCTTTCGAAAAGCCTGCCATGTCTGAAAAAGTTGATTACCGCGCCACGCTGAACCTGCCCGACACGTCCTTCCCCATGCGCGGCGACCTGCCCAAGCGCGAGCCGGGCTGGGTCAAGGAGTGGGAAGACCAGGGCATCTACAAGAAGCTGCGTGACGCGCGCTGCGGCAGACCGAAGTTCATCCTGCACGACGGCCCGCCCTACGCCAACGGCCAGATCCACATCGGCCACGCCGTCAACAAGGTGCTCAAGGACATGATCGTCAAGGCCCGCCAGCTCAAGGGCCTGGACGCGCAGTACATCCCGGGCTGGGACTGCCATGGCCTGCCGATCGAAAACGCCATCGAGAAGCTGCACGGCCGCAACCTGCCGCGCGACGAGATGCAGGCCAAGAGCCGCGCCTTCGCCACCGAGCAGATCGCGCAGCAGATGGCCGACTTCAAGCGCCTGGGCGTGCTGGGCCAGTGGGACCAGCCGTACCGGACGATGGATTATGTGAACGAGGCCGCCGAGATCCGCGCCTTCAAGCGCGTGATGGAGCGTGGCTTCGTCTACCGCGGCCTCAAGCCGGTCTACTGGTGTTTCGACTGCGGCTCCTCGCTCGCCGAGTTCGAGATCGAGTACCAGGACAAGAAGAGCTCGACGCTGGACGTGGGCTTCGAGTGCGCCGAGCCCGAGAAGCTGGCCGCGGCCTTCGGTGTTCCTAAGCTCGATCAAGCGGCCTACGCCGTGATCTGGACCACCACTGCATGGACCATCCCGGCCAACCAGGCGCTCAACCTCAACCCTGACCTCGACTACGCGCTGGTGCAGACCGAGCGCGGCCTGCTCGTGCTGGCCGCCGTGCTGGTCGAGAAGTGCATGGAGCGCTACAAGCTTCAAGGCCAGGTGCTGGCGACCGTCAAGGGCGAGAAGCTGGACCTGATCCACTTCAAGCACCCGCTCTACGACGTGGACGCCGGCTACCGCCGCCTTGCGCCCGTGTACCTGGCCGACTATGCCACGGCGGAAGACGGTACGGGTATCGTGCATTCGGCGCCGGCCTATGGCGTGGACGACTTCAACAGCTGCGTGGCGCACGGCATGGCCTACGAGGACATCCTCAACCCCGTGCAGGGCAACGGCAGCTACGCGGCCGACTTCCCGCTCTTCGGCGGCCTCAACATCTGGAAGGCCGTGCCCGTGGTGCTGGAAGCGCTGAAGAACGCCGGCCGCCTCTTCGCCACCCAGGACATCACGCACAGCTACCCGCACTGCTGGCGCCACAAGACGCCGGTGATCTACCGCGCCGCCGCGCAGTGGTTCGTGCGCATGGACGAGGGCGAGGGCATCTTCACGAAAGACAAGGCGCCGCAGACCCTGCGCCAGCTGGCCCTGGCCGCCATCGAAGAGACGAAGTTCTATCCCGAGAACGGCAAGGCCCGTCTGCGCGACATGATCGCCAACCGGCCCGACTGGTGCATCTCGCGTCAGCGCAGCTGGGGCGTGCCCCTGCCCTTCCTGCTCGACGTCGACAGCGGCGAGCCGCATCCGCGCACGCCCGAGATCATCGAACTCGCGGCCGAGGTGGTGGAGCAGGGCGGCATCGAGGCCTGGAGCAAGCTCAGCTGCGCCGACATCCTGCAACGCATCGGCGACACCAGCAGCCCCGCGCAGTGGAGCAAGAGCAGCGACATCCTCGAAGTCTGGTTCGACTCCGGCACCACCCACACCACGGTGCTCAAGACCTCGCACCCGCACAGCGGCCACGAGGACGGCGGTCCCGAGGCGGACCTCTACCTCGAAGGCCATGACCAGCACCGCGGCTGGTTCCACAGCTCGCTGCTCACCGCCTGCGCCATGTACGGCCGCGCGCCCTACCGCGGCCTGCTGACCCACGGCTTCACCGTGGACGGCCAGGGCCGCAAGATGAGCAAGAGCGTGGGCAACGTCGTGGCCCCGCAGCAGGTCAGCGAGAAGATGGGCGCCGAGATCATCCGCCTCTGGTGCGCGGCCACCGACTACTCGGGTGACCTGGGCATCGACGACAAGATCCTCGCCCGTGTGGTCGACGCCTACCGCCGCATCCGCAACACCCTGCGCTTCCTGCTCGCCAATGTCAGCGACTTCGATCCCGCGAAGGACGCGGTCCCCGCGGACCAGCTGCTGGAGATCGACCGCTACGCGCTGGCGCGCGCGGCCGAGCTGCAGGCCGAGATCCTGGCGCACTACGAGGTCTACGAGTTCCACCCCGTGGTCGCCAAGCTGCAGGTCTACTGCTCGGAAGACCTGGGCGCGTTCTATCTCGACGTGCTCAAGGACCGGCTCTACACCACCGCTCCCAAGTCGCTGGCGCGCCGCAGCGCGCAGACCGCGCTGTACCAGATCACGCACGCCATGCTGCGCTGGATGGCGCCCTTCCTGAGCTTCACGGCCGAGGAGGCCTGGAAGGTGTTCGGCCACTCCGAGTCCATCTTTCTGGAGACCTACAGCGAATTCCCCGCACCCGATGCTGCGCTGCTGGCCAGGTGGAACCGCATCCGCGAGATCCGCGACGCCGTCAACAAGGACATCGAGGCCCTGCGGGCCGAGGGCAAGGTCGGCGCCTCGCTGCAGGCCAACATCACGCTGGCCGCGAACGCCGAAGACCATGCGCTGCTGGCCAGCCTGGGCGAGGACCTGAAGTTCGTCTTCATCACCTCGTCCGTCACGCTGCAGCCCGGCGCCGCGCTGACCGTGCAGGTGGCGCCCTGCACGGCCCAGAAGTGCGAACGCTGCTGGCACTACCGCGACGATGTCGGCCATGACGCCGCCCACCCCACGCTGTGCGGACGCTGCACCAGCAACCTCTACGGCGCCGGCGAGACCCGGACGTTCGCCTGATGGGCCGGGCATCCACGGGCGGCGGCCTGTTCAAGTGGCTGGGCATCGCCTTGCTGATCCTGGTGCTGGACCAGCTCAGCAAGGTCGCCATCCTGCTCTACTACCAGCTGGGTGAGAGCACCTACCTGACCGAGTGGCTCAACCTCGTGCGTGTGCACAACCGCGGCGCGGCCTTCTCCTTCCTGGCCGGGGCCGGCGGCTGGCAGCGCTGGTTCTTCGTCGGCATCGGCGCAGCTGCCACGGTCTTCATGATCCACCTGATGCGCGCCCATGCGGGCCAGAAGCTCTTCTGCCTGGCCCTGGCCTGCATCATGGGCGGCGCCGTGGGCAATGTGGTCGACCGCCTGGTGCACGGCTACGTGGTCGACATGGTGGACTTCCATATCGGCCACTGGCACTTCCCTGCCTTCAACCTGGCCGACAGCGCCATCACCCTGGGCGTGATCCTGCTGCTGCTCGACGAACTGCTGCGTGTGCGCCGCGCACGCGGCTGAGCCCGGCAAGAACACAGGCCGTGGGGCCTGCGCCCCACGGCCTGTATCCCTAAGGCGCCGCGATCAGCCCTTGCGGGGATAGCTGTTGGGGAACTGCTCGTTGAGCTTGCGGGCGGGCTCACCCTCGACGATGGTGCCGGTGCGGCGGGCCTCGAACAGCTCGGCCTGCACCTGGGCGCGGGTCTTGCCGGCGGTCTTGGCCTGGGCCGGGTACTGGCCGGGGAACTGCTCGTTGAGCTTCACGGCCGGCTCGCCCTCGACGATATTGCCGGTGCGGCGGGCTTCGAGCAGCTCGGCATAGACCTCGGCGCGGGTCTTGCCGGCGCGCTCGGCCTGGGCCGGGTACTGGCCGGGGAAGCGCTCCTTGAGCTTCATCGCGGGCTCGCCGTCGACGATGTCGCCGGTGCGCTGCGCCTGCAGCAGTTCGGCCTGGACCTGGGCGCGGGTCTTGGTACCGGCCTCATCGGCCAGGGCGGGGCCGGCAGCCAGGGTGGCCAGAGCCAGGGCGATCGCGGCGGCGGTGGTATTGCGGTTCATGGTGTGTTTCCTTTCAAAGACAAACATGTTTCTGGGCATGGCAGGAAATCGCTTTCTCGTCTGTCCAGGTCTCGATGCCTCGGTTTTTATTTCGATTCATCGATGGGATGAACTGTAGTTTTTGAAGAACAACCGAAAAATAGCGTCACAATCAAATAATCATTTCTGAAACAGAAACAATCTGGCACTTGAATTTCGGAGCATCGCACCATGGACCGACTCCTTTCCATGCGCGTCTTCCAGCGCGTGGTCGAAGAGGGCAGCTTTGCCGCCGCCGCGCGCGCGCTGGATCTATCACCGGCCGTCGTGACCCGGCTCGTGGCCGATCTGGAGCAAAGCCTGGGCACGCGCCTGCTGCACCGCACGACGCGCAAGCTCTCGCTGACCGAGGCCGGCAACGAGTACGGTGCCCGTGTGCACAGCATCCTGCGCGACATCGACGAAGCAGAGATGGCCGCGGCCGTGCACAGCCAGCAGCTCGAAGGCACGGTGCGCCTGTTGTGCGAGCCCGTCATGGCCTCGTTCTTCATCGCCCCGAACCTCGCGCGCTGGTACGAGGAGCAGCCCCGCTTGCAGCTGGAGCTCGACATCGACCCCCAGCCCCTGAGCCGGCTGGAAGACTATGACCTCGCCGTGCTGCCGACCGACGAGGGCTTCGATGCCAATGTCGTGGCCCGCCCGCTGGGCCAGGACCAGCTCATCCTCTGCGCCGCACCGGCCTACCTGCGGCGTGCCGGCACGCCGCAGACCCCGCAGGATCTGCAAGACCACGCCTACCTCAGGCCTGCCCTGCTGCCGGGCCAGGCCGGCGGCGGGCGGCGGCTGAGACTCGAACCCTGCGCGGGCCAGGACGGCTCGGCCGTGGAGGTTGCGGTGCAGCCCGTGCTGCGCAGCCAGAGCCTCGCGGCGCTGCTGCAGGCCAGCGTGGACGGCGTGGGCTATGTGAGCGTCTCACGGCTGATCGCCCGGCGCTTTCTCGACAGTGGGCAACTGGTCCAGATCCTGCCGGACTGGCTGCTGGGGCGGATCACGGCCTATGCCATCCTGCCCACGCGCAAGTTCGTGCCGGCCAAGACGCGCGCGCTGCTCGACTTCCTCGTCGCGCGCGCCAACGAAGTGGTCTGAAGCGCTCAGGCTGCGCAAGATCGCGCTGATCGGCACACGGGCGCCCGACGCGAGCCGCGTCAGGCACGGCTGCGCCGACCGCGTTTACAGGGTCAGGATGGTGCTGCCCGTGGTCTTGCGGGCTTCCAGATCCTTGTGCGCCTGCTGCACCTGCTCCAGCGGGTAGCGCTGGGCGATGTGGATCTGCACCTTGCCGCTGCCCACGATGGCGAACAGGTCGTCGGCCATGGCCTGCGTGCTTTCGCGCGTGGCAATGTGGGTGAACAGGGTCTGGCGCGTCACGTAGATCGAGCCCTTGGCCGCCAGGCTGCCCGGCGCAAAGGGCGGCACCACGCCCGAGGAATTGCCGAAGCTGGCCATGAGGCCAAAGGGCCGCAGGCATTCGAGCGATTTGTCCCAGGTGTCCTTGCCCACCGAGTCGTAGACCACCTTCACGCCCTTGCCGCCCGTGATCTCCTTGACGCGCGCCGCAAAATCCTCGGTGGAATAGTTGATCATGTGGGCCGCGCCGTTGGCCTGGGCCAGCTCGCACTTGGCCGCCGAGCCTGCGGTGCCGATGAGCTGCAGACCCAGGGCCCGGGCCCACTGGCAGGCGATCAGGCCCACGCCGCCCGCGGCGGCATGGAAGAGGACGTGGTCGCCGGGCTGCAGGCCTTCGACCGGGCGCACCTTGTTGAGCAGGTATTGCGCCGTCAGGCCCTTGAGCATCATGGCCGCACCGGTCTCGAAGGAGATGTTGTCCGGCAGCTTGCAGACACACTTGGCCGGCATCACGCGCACATCGCAGTAGGCACCGGGCGGATGGCTGGCATAGGCCGCGCGGTCGCCGACCTTGAGGTGCGTCACGCCCGCCCCCACGGCCTCGATCACGCCCGCGCCTTCCATGCCCAGCTGGGCCGGCATGGGCAGCTGGTAGACGCCTTCGCGCTGGTAGACGTCGATGAAGTTCAGGCCGCAGGCCTGGTGGCGGATGCGGATCTCGCCCGGGCCGGGCTCGCCCACCGTCACCTCGACGATCTTGAGCTGCTCGGGGCCGCCGTGTTGCTCGATGCGCACGGCGCGGGAACGAATGGGGGTCATGTTGTTGTCTCCTTGAAGTGCCGGGGATTCTACGGGAGCGCCTGAATTCCCGCAGGGCGGCAACGCTCTGTGCGGCTTGCTACATTCCATGACCATGCACACGCGCCTCTCCCCTGCCACCGCCCTGCTCCTGACCCTGCCGCCGCTGATGTGGGCCGGCAACGCCGTCGTCGGCCGCATGGTGGCCGAACTCGTGCCGCCCATGATGCTCAACCTGCTGCGCTGGGCCCTGGCCGGGCTCATCCTGCTGCCGCTGGCGGCCTGGGTGCTCAAACGCGACAGCGGTTTGTGGACCCACTGGCGGCGTTTTGCCATGCTGGGCCTGCTCAGCGTGGGCGCCTACAACGCCTTGCAGTACCTCGCGCTCAAGACCTCCTCGCCCATCAACGTCACGCTGGTGGCGGCCAGCATGCCCATCTGGATGCTGCTCATCGGCCGCCTCTTCTTCCAGGCCCCGATTTCGCGCCGCCAGTTGCTCGGCGCCCTGCTGTCCATCAGCGGCGTGCTGCTGGTGCTGAGCCGCGGCCATCTGGAAACCCTGCTGCAGGTCCAGCTGCTACCGGGCGACATCTACATCCTGATCGCCTCCATCTGCTGGGCCTTCTACAGCTGGATGCTGGTGCGCCCCGGCGCCGAGCCTACGGCCATCCGCAAGGACTGGGCCGCTTTTCTGATGGCGCAGATCGTCTATGGCCTGGCCTGGTCGGCGCTGTTTGCCGCGGGGGAATGGGCCGTGGTGGACCAGCCCATCGTCTGGGGCTGGCCGCTGCTCGCCGCCCTGCTCTTCGTTGCCGTGGGGCCGGCCGTGCTGGCCTACCGGGCCTGGGGCATCGGCGTGCAACGCGCCGGACCGACGGTGGCCAGCTTCTTCGGCAACCTCACGCCCCTGCTCGCAGCCCTGATGTCAGCGGCGCTGCTGGGCGAACTGCCGCAGCTCTACCACGCCGCGGCCTTCGTGCTCATCGTCGCCGGCATCGTGGTGTCGTCGGTGAGACGTTGATCCACTCACCTCAAGTCGATGATTTAAATCAGAGCACCCGCGGAACTGGCTTCGCCAGGACGCTGGGTGCGTCCCCCTCCCGCCGCAGGCGAGAGAGGGGGAAGCGGCGTAGCCGCTCAGGGGGTGACCCCTCAATACGTGCCGGGATAGGCGCCGCCATCGGCGAGAACGTTCTGGCCGTTGATGTAGCCACCGTACTGGCTGCAGAGGAAGGCACAGATGGCGCCGAACTCCTCCGCCGTGCCGAAGCGCTGCGCCGGGATGGTCAGACGGCGTGCGTCGGCGATGTCATCGATGCTCTTGCCCGTCTTCTTGGCCGCGCCTTCCATCGTGGCCTTGAGGCGGTCGGTGTCGAAGGCGCCGGGCAGCAGGTTGTTGATGGTCACGCCCTGGGCCGCGATCCTGGGGTTGCGCGCCACACCGGCGACGAAGCCCGTCAGGCCGCTGCGCGCACCGTTGGACAGGCCCAGGATGTCGATCGGCGCCTTCACAGCACTCGAGGTGATGTTGACAATGCGCCCGTAGCCGCGCGCAGCCATGCCGTCCACCGTGGCCTTGATCAGCTCGATCGGCGTGAGCATATTAGCGTCCACGGCCTTGATCCAGGCCTCGCGGTCCCAGTCGCGGAAGTCACCGGGCGGCGGGCCGCCGGCGTTGGTGACCACGATGTCGAAGTCCTTGCGCTGGGCAAAGATGGCCTCACGGCCGGCTGGCGTGGTGATGTCCACGGGCACGGCGATGACCTCCACGCCCGGGTTCGCGCTGCGCAGCTGCGCGGCCGCCGCCTGCAGGGCTTCGGCGCCGCGCGCCACCAGCACCACGTTCACGCCTTCGCGTGCCAGCGCCTGGGCACAGCCGTAGCCCAGCCCCTTGCTCGCGCCACCCACGAGCGCCCACTTGCCTGCAATTCCGAGATCCATGATGTGTTTCCTCTGTGATCAGCGTTGAATAAAAGAAATGATACGGGCCGGCCTCAGCCTGCCTACGCCCGGGGGGCTTTGCTGAAGACAAAGATCCCCGCCAGCACCAGCACCGTGCCGGCCATGATCCAGGCGGTGAAAGGCTCGCCCAGCAGCCAGACACCCAGCAGGATGGTCGAGAGCGGCCCCACCATGCCGGCCTGGGCCGCCGCTCCGGCGCCGATGCGCTCGATGGCCATCATGACCAGCAGCACGGGCACGGCCGTGCAGGCCGCGGCGTTGAGCAGCGAGAGCCAGACCACCTCGGGCGCCACCTGTGCAGCACTCATAGGGCGCAGCAGCAGGAACTGCACGATGCACAGCACACAGGCCACGCTGGTGGCCAGGCCCACGAGGCGCAGCGAGCCCAGGCGCTGGACCAGCTCGCCGCTGTAGCTCAGGTAGAAGGCATAGCTGACCGCGCTCAGGAAGACCAGCAGCGAACCCCAGGCCACGTCGGCGCCGGTCAGCGTGAGCTCATGCCCGAAGACCAGCAGCACGCCGGCATAGCTGATCAGCGTGCCCAGCACCTGCAGGCGGCTGGCCCGCTTGCGGTAGAGCAGCCAGCCGATGACGAGCACCAGCGTAGGCGTGAGGTAGAGGATGAGCCGTTCGAGCGAGGCCGTGATGTAGGCCAGGCCGGCGAAGTCCAGAAAGCTCGCGAGGTAGTAGCCCGAGAAGCCCAGGCCCAGCACACCCAGCCAGTCACTGCGCGTCAGCGCTGTCTTGCCCCGGCTGGCCCACCAGGCCATGGCCACAAACAGCGGCAGCGCAAACAGCATGCGGTACATGATGAGCGTGACCGCGTCCACACCATGGCGGTAGGCCAGCTTGACGATGATGGCCTTGCCGCTGAAGGCGATGGCGCCGATGATGGCCAGCGCAAAACCAGTTGCTACTTTTTCAGGAGCATCCGAACTCATGTTCAGAAACCAGCCGCCAGGCCGTCGCGACGCGGATCGCTGGCCGCGACATAGCCTTCGACCTTGGGGTCGCCCGCCCGCCAGATGAACTGGCCGGCGCCGAAGTCCTGGTAGGAGTCGTTGATGACCTCGACGCGGTGGCCGCGCGCCTGCAGGCCCTGCACCGTGCCCTTGTCCAGCGCGGCCTCGACGTTGATCTCCAGCCCCGCGTTGTAGCGCCAGCGTGGCGCATCGCAGGCGGCCTGCGGGTTCTGGCCGTAGTCCAGCATGCGCACCAGGGTCTGCAGATGGCCTTGCGGCTGCATATTGCCGCCCATCACGCCGAAGCTCATCACGGGCTGGCCGTCCTGGGTCAGGAAGGCCGGGATGATGGTGTGGATGGGCCGCTTGCCCGGGGCCACGAGGTTGGCGGTGTTGTGGCCCTGCGGGTCCACGTTGAAGCCATGGCCGCGGTTCTGCAGGCTGATGCCGAAGCTCGGCTCCACGCAGCCCGAGCCGAAGCCCATGAAGTTGCTCTGGATGAAGCTGATCATCATGCCGTTCTCGTCGGCCGCCGTGAGGTAGATGGTGCCGCCCTTGACCGGGTTGCCGGCCTTGAAGTCCTGTGCCCTCTTCATGTCGATGAGTTTGGCACGGGAGGCCAGGTAGGCGTCATCGAGCATTTGCGCGGGGCTCACCTCCATCGCCGATGGCTCGGCCACGTAGCGGTAGACGTCGGCAAAGGCCAGCTTCATGGCCTCGATCTGCAGGTGCTGCGAATCGACACCGTCCAGGGGCATCGAAGCCAGATCGAACTTGTCCAGGATGCCCATCGCGATCTGCGCCGCGATGCCCTGGCCGTTGGGCGGGATCTCGTGCAGGGTGTAGCCGCGGTAGTTCTTGGCCAGGGGCTGCACCCATTCGGGCTGGTAGGCGGCCAGGTCGCTGGCCTTGAGCGCGCCGCCGCATTCCCTGGAGAACTGCTCCAGCGCCTGCGCGATCTCGCCGCGGTAGTAGGCCTCGCCCTTGGTCTCGGCAATCAGGCGCAGCGCGCGCGCCGCGGCCTTGAACTGGAACAGCTCGCCCACCTGGGGTGCACGGCCCCAGGGCAGGAAGCTCTGCGCGAAGCCGGGCACGCCCTGCAGCTCGGGCGTGGCCGCGGCCCACTTCTGCTGCACCACCACCGGGATCAGGTAGCCGCGTTCGGCGATCTCGACGGCCGGCTCCAGCAGGTCGGCAAACGGCAGCTTGCCAAAACGATCACTCAAGGCCACCCAGCCCGACACGGCGCCGGGCACGGTCACGGAGTCGATGCCGCGCTTCGGGGGCGTCTTGGCATCCTGGCCGTACTTGCGATGGAAGTACTCGGGCGTCCAGCCCTGCGGCGCGCGCCCCGAGGCGTTGAGTCCGTGCAGCTGCTGGCCGTCCCAGAGGATGGCGAAGGCATCGCTGCCCAGGCCGTTGCTCACGGGTTCGGTCAGCGTGATGACCGCGGCCGCGGCAATGGCCGCGTCCACCGCATTGCCGCCTTTTTGCAGCATGCGCAGGCCGGCCTGCGCGGCCAGCGGATGCGAGGTGGAGACCACGTTGCGCGCGAAGACCGGCAGGCGGGTGCTGGGATAGGGGTTGCTGTAGTTGAAGTTCATGGGTGTTTTCTCACGAGGGACGCCGTGGAACCGGCAAAGCCTAAGCCACTGGCCTGGTCCCCCTCCGGGGCTGAGGGCCGCGGCTCCAAGCCTGCCTGC
>LNFM01017963.1_pt1 | contig 14051 bp, 13 predicted proteins | sample 596031 | NCBI WGS metagenome assembly LNFM01 (sample SAMN04254537, study PRJNA301005) | activated carbon metagenome | isolation source: dual media filters at the Ann Arbor, Michigan drinking water treatment plant | place: USA: Ann Arbor
AGTGGATCAGCTTTCGTAAAAAGGCACCCGGAGAAAACGGTCACCTTGCTGTCATTCGCGTTGACCGTGTTGAGGATGTGCTTCTCGACAGCCAGCCACCACTGGGTATTGAGCTTAGGTATCTGCGGTGAGCAATTGGCCCAATGGAACGAATCGGCCTCGCCGCGCGCGGCGTCGCTATCGCTACGACCCCAGGCCGGGTCGAGTCGCCGGACGAGGTGGCCGCGCTGGAAGCCCGACTTGGTATAGAACTCGTTTCCGGATTGATAAGCCCTTTCGGGTGTGATGCGGTTGTCGTACCACCACCTGTCGCGGCTACGGTCGCCGAGTCGTCGCTCGCTGCGTCCGTTGATATTCACGGCAGTCCAGTATGCCAGCTTGCGCTTAGGGTTGAGCAGCACTGAGAAGTGCTGGTAAAGCAGGGGTGCAACCGTCGCCGTCCTCCGCAGACTTTCATCGAGCTTCGGCGCCACAACTCGAGGGCCGAGGAAGTCGGCGTCGTACCCAGTACGGTTGCTGTAGTTTGGGTCGAGATCAACCCAGGAAAGAGGCGCAATACGCTTGGTCGCCATGGGTTCCCCTTTGTCCCCTGTTCGCCAGCCGCAATGTAGCGAGGTTCGACAAGCGTGACTACTAGTCGGGTGAGATATTCACCCATGGCGCCGGCGTTCGAAGCGGAAGTGCTCGAGCCGCCGATCTGCACGCATTCGAGCGGGGGCGCGATGCAGCAGTACGCCCCCGGCACAAGGCTGCTAATGCTGCGCGCAGCGGGAGCGCTGCTTGATAACTCTGCCAGCGGAAAGGCAAGCGTTAGCCAGCTCGGGCGCGCCATGCTTCATACAACGACCCGAGCCAGCGCAAGCGCTGTGCTATCGAGTTGTCCTCCATCACAGGCGCATAAGCCGCTACACGCTGCGCAGTCGCGCAAAGGTCTCGACGCCGTGGCGGCTGTTTTCCCTGGTACACAACATCGAGAAGATCGGCTGCAAGGCGATGTGCACGCACTCCGGTACGCGTGCGCGCAACCCAACCGCTGCGCGCGCGGTCGAGCATCCTGACGGCTGAAGTTCTCGACGACGCCTGGAAGAGCGGAATCTCTACCGGGGGCTTATTGCCCCGCCGGTCAAAAGCGGCGGCCTCTTCGAGTTCTTTATGCAGACGCAGTTGCTTCCTGCTTCGCGGCCTTTTTGGAGCTCTTCTTCGCTACCTTCTTGGCGGTCTTTCCGGCTGACTTCCCATTCGCCGACTGCCGGCGCTTCCACGCCGCCTTCAACGCTTTTGAGAGAGCCGCTTTCTCGGCGGCGGTCTTCGGACGGCGCTTACCCGAGCGAGGCGTCGCTGGCTTCGATGACTTGGCGCCTCGTGATGCCGAGCCGCCCGAAAGTGCCGTGAGGGCGTCGCGAAGCGCCTGGAGTTCTTGCTCGCGTCGGGAGATCTCGGCTTGGATAGCTTTCTGTGCAGTCATCGTGTCCCTGAGTTGGTTGCTTGCAAGGCAACGTTACAGGGAACGCCGCTGCAAGGCTAGTGGGGACTCATTTCGCAACTTGTTAGTCAGACACCAGCACTCAACTCGGTCTCTATGCTTGAGGATGTTGCCAGACGCGCACCCCAGGGCGCTTGACGTACATGCTGACTCTTGCTTCATCACGGGGCAGCTCTTCAGGCAGCGTTAGTGCCTGAGCATCCTTGGACCGCCCGCGAAAGCGAACAGCGTTGACGCCTTCCAACGGCCAGACTGGGTACTCGTCCTGCAGTTTCAAACAGTCGCTAACCAAGTGTCCGTCGCGGTATAGGCCGCGCGCCTTCAGACGAAAGTGGCCCGGTATGTTGGGTAGCTCGACCCGCCCCGTACGGAAACCGCGAATGATTTCGGCGCCAATTGCTCCGGTGTCGAGGTTTATGCGCGTCCAGTAAGCCATCGCCAGCATCGCAGTCGATCCAGGCGCTGCCGTACCTTCTCCCGGAAACGCACGAACGACGCATGACGAGCCGTCGAGGACTGCGTGCGCCAGCATGTCCAGTCCAAGCGGTGACAAGAGGTGTTGGGTGAATCTAGTCGATGGGAGGTAAAGCGCTTCCAAGACTGCCAGGGCGCTGAAGTGGACGACGTAGCCGTCGGCACCAACGCAGATCACTGGATTGCTCACCCCGGGCTGCGACCTCGTCAGCTCTGTCACCAGGGACGCTCCGGTCTCGCTGGCTCGCAGGTCGGCGATGCAGAAGGTGACGTCAGCCATGGCAGCCGTGAATCCTGCGATGCGAGGGTCAAATGCTTCGTTGAAAACGGGCCCACACAGAACGTTCTTTCGTCGCTGAGCGAGCCTTGCGTAGAGCGACACGATTGTTGGCTGCGCGCCTCTACGTCGCTCTAACAGCGTTGGCTCTCCCTCATCCATCGAGGGCGAGTCAATCCAGTCGAGCGGCGCATCCCGCCACGTCTGGCTACCGCCTAGACGTCGGACGGCCACGTTTCGTCACTCATGACAGTTCGCAGGACAATGTGCTGCGAAGGCGTCATTCGCCGGCCGACGTTTTGAAATGCGGACCGCGCCCACGGCTGCTCGCTGCCAAGAACCGACTGCAGGCGGTTTTCGACGCGCGACGCAGCAACGTCCCCCATCGCTGTCGAGAACCCTCGGGACTTGAGCCACCGTCGATAGCCGCCCACGCCCAGATGAGCCGACGTGCCAATGGGCTTGGATAGAAGGCCACTGCTCCTCCTCGCCACGATCTCTTCGACAGAACGCGGCCACAGCGCCTTCACGCGCCTAGATTTTTCCTGTGGACAACGGGGTGGCCACGGTGTCAGCAACTGCCGGACGCCTCCGCTCACGGGTACTTCACTGTCGAACAGTGGACTGCCATCGTGGACGCACCGGCTCATGCCCGGAAGCTGATGAACCCTGCGCCAGACCGATTCACCGAAGCACGCTCGATCCGCGGCAGCGCATTCAGGGCAGAGTCGAAGAAAGTGGGGCCGCGCTTGGTCGGTCGTCGCCAGCACCGACCAAGAGCGATCGACGGTCCCGGAGTGCGCAAGTGCATGACGGAGCGCGCGAGCGGACTGCCCTCGCGCCAGTGCGCTGTAGTACGGCAGCAGCGTGTGGGCCTGAGCAAAAGCCACCGTGCTGGACGGGCGGCCGTAGCAGTGCTGCGCCAGCACGTCCAATCGGGCGAACCAGCCGGCGACGACGCGTTGTGGCGTGTAGCCCAGCGCGAACGTCAGCAACTCTCTGCCGAAAACGCGCCCGCCATCGCGCATGAATCGGGCAACGGCACCGAATGCGAGTTCGTCGGGCCGGAAGGTCGGCTTGCCCCAGAAGCTCATAGGCAGGCCTCCTGTGCATAGGCCGAAATGTCGCCATGGTTGAAAAGGGCCTCGGCTGCCGACTCGATTCCCTCGGACTTGGTCTTCGCCTTTCGTAGGGCGAGGTACACGACCTTCCGAAGATCGGCGTCTTCTAGTGCGTTCGCTCGCCGGTCCATGTCGGCAAGTGACTGTCCCGTCCGCTTAGAGCGCACACGTGGTGCAGGGACGGAAGTCACCGCACTCGCCGCCGCCTCCGTTGTTCTTGGTGCAATAGGCTGACTCGCGACCGCAGGGAGCGGCTCGGCTGACTCGAACGGCAAAGTGCGGACGGCAAGCTTCTGCCCAGACTGACGTCGCGGCCGATTCTCTGGCTGGCTGTACTCCTCCATGAGCGCCTTGATGTACTCGCCGAACTGCGTCGGCTCGACATCCCACAGCAGCGGGTCGTCTTCGCCTCGCCCGTTGCGCAGTTGCGCAATCGCTGGAGCAACGAGCGCCATGTGCTTGGCTGCGGCGCGCTCGACAAGGGGAGCCGATATCTCTTCGCCGCGCGTACGCATCGCTTCTGCCTGGCAGACCATCATGAGCTTGATTGCCAGGTCCAGAATCCCTTGCGAGTGCTCATAGAAGGCAGAGGACAGCTCATCGGTCAGCGCGACCGGTTTGCGCACCCACTGGCACCGAAAGAGCATATCCATCAACAGGGACCACTCCCGCGAGTCCCGAGTGAGGCGACGGAACTCGGCGCTCGCAAGGCTTGTTGCGCGGCGCTGCAGGCGCAACTCCTTGCCGAGCACTGCATACGCGGGCCAGGTGCCAATGACGAGAACAGGGATTCGAAGTCGGTTCATGAAGCCGGTCAGCCACTTCATAACGTGCTCCTCGATTCGCTTGGCGCCTCCCAGCAAGTGCTGGATCTCATCGACCGCCAAGAGCCCGAGGTTCAGCTTTCGCGCCAGAACACCGATGGCGTCCTCAAGATCGGCCCGTGTCGTCAATGCCCGCTTCGGGATGGGAATAGCCAACCCCAGCTGGTCGACTTTCTCTCGAAGAACGCGGTAAATCTCGCGTAGCAAGCCGTTGAAGCCCTCCTTGTCAGGGCACTCGACGCGGATGAGAAAGACCTGGAACAAGTTCACGTGGCTGGTGTGGTTGATGGGCTCAGAGTGGAACATCCGCTCCAGCGCTCGAAGCACGCGCGTCTTGCCCATGCCGGGCGTACCTATCAGTGAGACGCCCTGCGGCGAGTCAACAAAAGCGGACTCGTCTGGCTTCAGGGTCCCCGCAACGAGTTCCTCACAGAAGTTGTGAAAGTCCCGCGATGTCTCCTTGCGCCTTGGATTGCGAGCGCAGTAACCGGCGTTGATCGCATCCACGAGGTGGCTGGCAAACGCGACGTGGTGAGGAAACGGCAGGAACGCCTGGTCCAGTCGCCAGAGGTACTGCATGCGCACATGCGTCGGGTGGTCTCGCTCATCCGGTGAGAACGTGATTGATGAGGTGAGCAGGCGTCGCATCGCGACCGGGTCGATCTCAGGCAAGACCTCAATAAGAGGATTGCCGTCATACAGCCGGTTCGTATGCTTGTAGTAACGAGTCGGAACAATGGCCATGGCTGTCTAGCTGCCGTTCCTGGGCTGCATCTCGTCGAGAAACGAGTCATAGTCATCATCGATGGGCAGTTGGGTCGGTGTCGGCGAAGCTGCGGGCGAGGGGAAAGCGATGATTTGCGCTGAGGCATCGTCGGCCGGTTGCTTGCCTGGTGTAAAGGCGTCCTTGGACGTGACGGCGTCACGTTCGCGCTTGCGCGCTTCGCGAATGCCCTTCAGGCGCGCGCTGCGGGACTCTCCAGTCAGACCGTCGGCGGCCTTGGTCTGCCGCGTGCCTTCAGCGATGATGGTGCGAGTGGCGTGCTTGCGGTCGAGCGCTGCTGAGAGGTGCGCCTCCTTGCCTGCCGCGCGGTTGTCGGCGTCGAGCGAACGAAGCTCGGCCACTTCGCGGAAGCACTTGCCAACAAAGTCTCGTTGGCTTTCGAGGTTCAGATTGATCCTGCAGACCTCGTACAAATCGCGCTCGTCGTCGACAAGATAGATTTGATCGACAACGCGTGGGTCGAACGCCACACGCCTCGACATGCGTCCCTGGCGACGTGCTTTCGAGAACAAACCCGACCTAAGCAGACTGGGGCTGTGGTACAGAATGCCTCGGAAGAACAGACCATCTTCTCGGACGCTTGCCGTTTCGCGGGGCATGAGTGCGAGTTGGACGGTCTCGAGGTCGAAGTCCTTCAGACCACAACCGTCGTGCCTTATCGACCAATTCCACATCGACAGCTTCGAGCCGTCGACGCCATCGCGGATCATCTCTGGCGTCAGTGCTGTGCCTTGACGAGGTCTCTTGAGCTGTTCTATCTCATGCTCGAGCAAGAGCGCGATGAACTGGTCTAGGTCGAGCACGGTATCGCAGCGGAACAGTCTGCTGTTGCCCTTTGTCCACTTCTCAATAGCTGCGCCTGGTGTGTCGTTGTTCATCGAGACTTGAAGAACGAAGAAATTACCTTCCTTGCCACCTTTGAGGTGAGGCTGTTTCGGCTTCAGATTTACGATCGACACACCTGTCTTTTCGATGAAGTGTTCCGGTCCATAGTTGTCGGTCTCTCCTCGGTCGGCGAAGCCCTTTGAAAAGAGACCTCTGACCGGCCACTGCTCCGGTGTGATGTGCACGCCGTACCGTGCGCAAAAGGCGACCTTGTCTTCAAGACAGTTGGCAACTGCCGAGGCCGCGCTCATCCAAGACGCATTCTCTAGACTGACCGACAGCCCGAGCAGCATGCCCGACCTGTTGTCGCGCACGCGGAAGACGACCGGCGGACCGATGATTCGTCGACCGGGAAGTCGACTGCGCACGTCAACATTCCAGATCGTGGCGTCAAGACTTGCGATGTCACCGGCGCATGAGCTTGCGGATGTTTCGTTTCCACTAATCGCACACTCGTTCTTGTCAAACTCGATGCTGCCAATCTGGGCTCGCCGCCTTTCCTCCGCCGTGAAGAGCTTGGCGTACCAGTTGCGAAACTGCGCCTCGGAAGGTCGCCTCAAGTCATCAAGGCTCGTGGCGCGTCCTTGCACATCCACGATGGAGAACACCTCGCCCACCATGTCCCAATACGCTTGCACGAGTGTGGACTTGCGCTTGAGCTTCGGGGAGAAGTAGTGCTTGAAGAGCAAGACCGTCATCGGGTCGACGTCGTAGAGCGTGCTGCCAGCGCGCTTTGACGGGCGACCTCGCGTTACCCGCTGTCTTGACATGTCGATGCGGAGCGCCTTCTCTCGGCAGTAGGTCTGGATCTCGGCAATCGAAGGAAAGTCTTCGAGGAAATTGACCTTCGTCGCACGCGTCGAGACATCCCATCGCGCGTTCAGTGCTTCCACGACCATTCCGCCCGCCCACCAGGCGCGCAGGCACCTCATCATGGTCTGGTAGCTGACGCGATCTTGCGCGGTCAGCTGCGCGAAAACTCGCATGCGACCGTTGGGTGTGAACTGTTCGTCGCTCTCGAGGATCGCGCGCAGCCGTTGGTAGCGATCGCGCGCGCGCTTTCGCATCATTGGCGTCGGGCTGGATGCAGGCGTTGCGGTGCTGGTGCACCGAACCAGCTGGCCACTGTCGGCTAGATCCTCGAGAACGGCCGCGCTCATGAGATATGGAAGTGCACTCTCGTCATCCAGCGCGTAGACCCAGAACTGTTTGCCGGACCGTCGGAGTAACCGCAGCCGCCCCTGTCCATCGGGATTGCAGAGCAGTTCTCGCTCAAGGAGGAGGGGCTTCGTCATGCGACCCTCCGATGGCTTGATGCCGCGGTGCTCGGCCGGATCTCCAGCACGTTGCGGCGGCGCAGAATCGTTCCCCGCAGCGGCGTGATGAGGGCTCGGCGGAAGATGAAGTAGTAGGCGAGCTTCAGTCCATTGCCCTCGGGCAGGCCGTTCTCTCCTTCAAAGCGCACACAGAAGTCGCTCAGCGACTCGGCAGTGTTCGCGCGTCCAAGCGCATGCTGTATCCGTGACTGCATGTCGACGAGGTAGCCGTCGTAGGGTTGATTCTCGATTTGAAGCGAGCGATGCGGTTCCAGCAGACGCAGGTTTGCTATCAAGTCCTTGGGCAGGCATCGCTCGTCGTCGGTGACGAACGTGAGCCGCACGCCGTGCTTGAGCCAGAAGCGACGCTGGATCTCCTCGTGCTCCACTTTGTTCTGGTCAATGAAGTCCTTCTGGTACTTCACTGAGACGGGAACGACGCGGAGTCTTCCGTCCTCGGTGCGTCGGTCGATGACGAGGTCTGTCGTCAAGTCAATCAGCGCGCCCGTTGTTCTGTCGCGGGGATGTTCAATGCCAAGGCTCGCTGCGATTGCCGCCGTGTCCTCAATCGGAAGGCGGAACTGCTCTCGCAAGTCTGTCGTCAGTGGGCTCGCATCGGCAACGAGCATCGTCTTGTGCTCAAGGTCGGAAAACAGGTGCCGCACGAGCCCGAAGACAGAGTCCCGGAAGCGGTGAGTGTTCCCGCGAGACGGGAAGTCGTGAACCGTGATCCACGGCAGGTAGTCGGCGCCACGTCTCTGGCAGCGGCCTTCGGCCAGATAGCGGTCCCGCTTGTCGTCCGTGTAGGAATAGTGTCGTTTGCCCATGAGGTCAGATGTGCGACGAGCGCCGGAGTCGACGTTGGCATCGCGACATGCGGAGCGACATCTGGTCGAGCTCATGCCCATTTCCGCTGTCGACGCACGGACACTATCGTCTTCACTTCTCTTGTTCCTCCTCGTTGCCCATATAGCGAGCGGTTTATCTGTTTATTGATCGCCTGAGCCGCCGGGTCAATGAGGAGGCGCTGCCTGTCGGAGGATGCGTCTTGCCAATTCGTTTACATGTGAGGCGTGTTGCGCAGAGAGCACAGGAGGCTGTCAGCGACCGCGCCGTCGCCGCCGGCGAGGTAGCCGTGACGATCCCCCGGCGCCGCTGGCGGCGTCTCGCACGGCCTGAAGGTTGGCGGCGTATGCATCGGTGACGACTACCGGAGGCTTCGCGCGACAGGTACGCGTGGACGTTGCTCAGGTGGAGCGACCTCGCACCCTGCGGCGCGAACAGCGCCGCCGCGACACTCTCATCGGATTTCTAGGCGGCGGAGCCGATCGGCGCTCAAGAGATGATGGGGGGTGACGTCGACGCGATCTCGCGTGGTAGACCGCGAATCGGGAGAAGCAACGGCCGTTCTAGTGCTTCATCAGTTCGGCCTCCGCCAGCGAATGCCCGCTGCTTCGCCACAGGCCGCCGACTGCTGGCCAATAGAGATGAGCATTATCGCAAGCGGCAGTCGAGGAAGGAGCGGGGCCGTTGCTGGCCCCGTCGAGTAAATGTCGCCTGGCGACAGCCGCTTGCTTGGAGTACTTGCGGCCTAGACTGAAGCCGAGTTGAGTGTCTGAGCTCCGACGCTATGAAGACCGCTCATACCGGCCAGGAACAGAAGGTCGACGCCATGAGACGAATGCCTGCTTGAGACTGATTGCCGTCACACGAAGGCGTTGTGCTGAACGACTGGTTTCGGCGGAAGCGGACGTTCGGTGCACCGGAGCGCTGCTTACTAGACCAACCCATTCAAGGTTGGCGCAGCGCCTGATACCGCCGGATGTATGCCGCGACTTCGCGCGCCGGGAGCCGGACGGTCGCATCGGAGGCGAACAGCGCGAGCGCGTCGAGCAGGGCCGCGACGGGCACGATCTCGTGCCGGTGCAATTCGTCGATGACCCAGAGCACGCCCCGCACTTCCATCGCGCGAGCTGCCGCGTAGGCGCGAAGCGCCCCGTCGCCGGAGAGAAGCACGCATCCTTCGTGCTGCTCGGCAAGGGCGAAGGCGAAACCATCATGGATCGAGAGGCGCGGAACGTCCCGACTGACCTCGACCGCGCGCGTGACGCGGTCGCCGGGCAAGTCGATCACCTGCAATCCGCCACGGAGGAGCGCGCGCTTCTGCGTGCCTGTGAACTTCAGCAGTTCGTCCTCAAAGAGCGTGTTGGGGATCAGCAGTTCGTAAGGCAGCCGCACAAGGGCGTCGAGGAGGGACGCCTTGCGGAGATCGATCAGGCAGCTACTGTCACTGACGACGATCCGCATGATCAGTGTGCGGCCCTTTCAGTCCGAGTTCGACTTCTTCTACGGGCACGCGCAGCAGCTCCGCCGCCTTAGCCAGCGAGATCAGGTCCTCCGCAAGCGCGCGATAGCACAGGCGATCGAACCGCCGCGCCTTCTCGCGCTGCCCGATCTCGTCTGGCCCCTCCAGAGGCTTCGGCTCCTGCGTCCGCCAGCCCCGCGCGATCGTCTGCCAGGCATAGATCAGGCTGGACTCGGAGATCACATCAAGCTGCCGAAGACGCATCAGCAGGGCCGCACCGCTCACGCGGTAGAGGCGCTTCAGATCGATGATCTCGTTGTAGCCGAAGGCGTTGCGATGTTTGCCTACCTCGCGGAGCAGGTGCTCCGCAGGCATCAGGAAAGCACCGGCGAACAGGTTCGCGGCCTTCTCCTCGTCCTTGTCGTCGAGGCTGTCCGTGTCGATCAAACGGTGGGCCAGCTCATGGGCCAGCGTCAGCCGCCGCCGCTCCAGCGTAAAGCAACTGTTGACGACGATGACCGGAAGAGGAGCCTGCCCTTTGGGGCGCTGTACGAGGCAGGTAAAGCCCGACACGCGCTCCGGCAATTCGACGGTCAGAACCTTGAGACCCTTCTCCTCAAGGAGTTCGGTCATGTTCGGGATCGGATCGAGACCGAGCTGCCACTTCTCACGAACCTCGTCCGCGAGCTTCTCGGCATCGGCGACGCTCTTGAGCTTGCGCGGCTTCGCAAGCGGGCATTGCCACTGCGCGCTGTCGAGACCCAGGATCACCTCGATCTGCAGGTAGCGCTCGATCCACTCCAGCACTTCGGTCTCGACGTTGGCGCGGTCGCGCGCCGTCGTGTTCGCCTTGGTGCGGAATTCAACGCCTGCAAGCGACACCTCCTGCGTATCGAGCAGGTAGGTCAGGGAGACGCTCAGCGCCTTGGCGAGAGCCAGCAGCACGCCGGAGCTGGGGACGCTCTCGCCGCGTTCGTACTTGCCAATCGCCTGCGCGGTGACGAGGTTGCCCATCGCCTCCGCCAGGTCCCGCAAGGACATCCCGGTCTTTTTCCGTGCCAGTTTGAGGCGGTCCGCGAGCATGGTTGCGCTGGTCTCCTTGCCAGTTGTCGTTTTCTTATTTTGATATTTATTGTAAACTGGCCGCGTCTCCCCAGTCAACCTAAATCGGAGGTCCGTATGAGCAAGGGAAAGAGCGGCGGTTCCAGCGGGTTCAAGGTCGGTCGCGACGCGAAGTCAGGCCATTTCGTCACCGTCAAGGAAGCGCAGCGCCGTCCGGCAACGACCGTTGTCGAAACCATCAAGCCGAAGCCGAAAGGCAAGTGAAGGTGCCGCCATGAACAACCTGTTCATCTCCTATGACCTGAAGAATCCCGGCCAGAACTACGACCGCGTCATCACCGCGATCAAGGGACTCGGTTCGTGGGCCAAGGTTCAGTACTCGCTGTGGTTCGTCAGCTCGACGTACTCCGCCAAGCAGGCCGCCGAGATCGTGCGGCGCGCGCAGGACTCGAACGACACCCTGATCGTCATCGACGCGACCAACAATGATGCGGCTTGGTACGGCCTCACCACCGAAGTCAGCCAGCACATCCGGCAGAACTGGAACCGCCATACCGCGGGAGTGAGCCGCTACTGAAAGCGCGCTTGACCACGCGCCGGAGATCGCCATGAGCAAGACCACACCACTCTCCATCCCGCAGCGGGGCCTCCTGGAACAGGAGCCGACCAAGGTAGGCGGCGGCTTGCCCGTGCCCACGCTGGTCACGCGACCTCCATCGCCCCCGCCCAAGCAGGGCGACGGAAAGAAGTGATCCGTGACGGCACCGCCTGAAGTCAGCGACGAGATCAGGAAGGTCTACGCCGACCACGTCGCCGAGATCAACAAGCGCGAAGTCTCCAGCTCAGAGAACTTCGACAAGGCGGTCCTGACGTTTTCAAGCGCGGGGCTAGCGCTCTCCGTCGGCTTCCTGAAGGACTTCGTGCCAATCCAGAGCGCAGCGGCCCCGTGGACGCTCTACTGGTCATGGGCGCTGTTCACCGCCGCGACCTGCTCTACGATCATCTCGTTCCTCGTTAGCAGCCAGGCGCTGGAGGCGCAGAAGGGCCGCGCCTACGCCTACTACATGCAAGCCGACGACGGCGCGCTCCGGAGCGGAAACCTCTGGGATCGCGGCACCAGAGTCCTCAATTACACGTCGGCCGCATCCTTCCTGCTTGCGATGATCCTCTCCGTCGCATTTATCTCCATCAACCTCGAAAGGGGCAGCGCTATGAAAGTCAGCAACCCGCGGAACTCCGGCGGCAGCACCGAACTCTTGCACAAGGGCCTCACGGTGCCGACGATGCAGCAGGTGCAACGCCCGCCCGCGCAGCCTGCATCCGACCAAACGGCCCCCGCGCCAGCTCCCGCCAGCACGCCCGCGAGCAAGTAGGCGCGCCCCCGCCTCACGTCCCGGTGGCGAGGCCCAGCGCGTCCCGCAGGGAGCGCACGGCCGGGTCATCAATGCCGAGGGCTTCGAGACTCTCGGCGATCCCTTTGACGTAGTCGATGCCCGAACCGCTTGTCCCGCGTGCGGCTCGAACCATCCGGACCTGATCGTCGAGCTTGAGGTCGGAGCGCAGGTTCCTGCCTTTGTACAGCGGGGCGTAGGCCTCGACCTGCATGCCGTCATCGAGCCGGGCGGAAAGCGGCGTCAGCACGAAGCTCTTTCCCTCGCGCTTCTGCAGGCGGGCAAGGACCGCGTCCTTACTTACAGCCGCAAACGCGAAGGCCATCCCTTGGCACGAGGCTTCGCGATCTACCTGGAGATTGAGCGTCGGGCACGGCGCCTCCTTCGTTCCCCAGTTCGCCACCGACAGCTTGTTAAAGGCTCGACGGTAGCCGGACAACGTCGCCATCGCACGCTCCTGGCAGACGAATTCGGACTCCCACCCGTCCCACATCAGGGAGCCGTAGCCGAAGATCCACATCCAGTTCGAGCGGTCGGCATCCTGCACATGCATAGCAACAACTCCCATGACTCCGACTCGACACGCGGCTCGGCTCCAGTTACTCGAAGCCCATCGAAAGCGTGATGACCGGAGTGTGGCCCCGAAGGGGAGTTCGGTGAGTTGCAGTCACCGACTTCTTTCGCTGCGGAACTGCCAGTCCAATCTTGTCAGACCACTCAAGACTGATCTCAGTCATTCACGATCAACCTCGCAAATGACCGCTGCGATCGGCACCGGTCATACTTTGTTGCAGAACGGCGGTCGATGTGGCAGCAGCTACCCTCTGGTTATAGACGCCCAGGGTGATGTTGACGCAGGTCTATTGGTCCTGGCCAACGACCCAATCCCTTTCCATGCCCCCGAACAAGCCCCAGAAACCGAACCCATCCACCGCTGCAGCTCCTGCCACAGCGCCTGCGGAAGGCGAGCGCCGAGCACTGCGCGGATACATCGGCCAGTATGAAAGGGCGGGCGCTGCAATCTACGCAGCGCTCGAGCGCGACGAGCTGCTGTGGATTGGCGTCGCTGACCGCAATGCGGGGATTGCCGACGACTTGGTACTCGGCTTCGATGGCTTGGTGGTCGGCCACCAGTTCAAGACGTCCAAGTTCCCTGGAACCTTCACTGTGGAGACGCTGTTTACTGGCGCCAACGGCCTCTTGAAGCCCCTGGTTCATGCTTGGCAATGCCTGCGCAAGGACAACCCTGGAAGTCGCGTCGAGATTCGCCTGGTTGTCAATGACTTTCCGTCGATTACTGACAAGCCAGGCAACGGCACGCCGCCCCACAGCGCGGCATTTCTTGAAGAACTCCAGCAGCATGCAAGTCAGCCGCTAGCGGATTGGTACAAGCCAAAATGGAACCGACTGATCGACCACCTGCGCCGTGAAGCCGGCCTGGACGATGACGACTTCGAACAGTTCCTGCTCAGCCTCCGTGTGGTGTGCGGAGCTGCGGCGAACTTCATCCAGTCGCACAGGCTGAACGCCGAGCAGGCGCGACAGGCATCCGAGATTGCCAGCGTGCTGCCCAAGCTGGTTTCCGACGCACGCGACAAGGACAGGTGGACGCGTGAGGAGCTGCTTCGTGAGCTTGGCTGGCGGGATCCTGCCAAGACGCTGCTCATCCATCGGTTCCCGGTCGGCGCCTATGTCCAGCGCAACCGCGACACTGAGGTAAAGCTGCTGGCCACGCTGCGAACCACTGCTCAGGGCTACGTCTCACTCATGGGTCCGCCTGGCTCCGGCAAATCCACCCTCCTACAAGTGGCGCTGGCCACCGAAGCGAATATCCGGCTCGTCCGCTACTTGGCGTACGTGCCGGGCGCTGCCCAGGGCGTGGGTCGCGGAGAGGCCGATAGCTTTCTGACCGATGTCGGCACGCAACTTCGCAACACCGGTTTGGTTGGACTGCGTCTTCGCGATGACTCGTTGCATGAGCGACGCGAACAGTTCGGCGTCCTGGTGCGGCAAGCTGGTGAACGATTCGACCGCGACGGGATTCGAACGATCATCGTCGTCGACGGGCTCGACCATGTGCCCCGCGAAGAGCGGCCAACCAATTCGCTGCTGGGCGAGCTACCTCTTCC
>LNFM01009563.1_pt1 | contig 14046 bp, 16 predicted proteins | sample 596031 | NCBI WGS metagenome assembly LNFM01 (sample SAMN04254537, study PRJNA301005) | activated carbon metagenome | isolation source: dual media filters at the Ann Arbor, Michigan drinking water treatment plant | place: USA: Ann Arbor
GCTTGAAGTCATCGGCTTCGTCGTCAATTCCAGATGTTTTTGGCAGAATCCATTTCATCAAGACGCAGAACAAAACCCCTGTGATCACAAGTGGAAGGCCGACTTGACCAATTTCAAAGAAACCCAAAGGCACTTGTCCATTTCGAATCAGGACATTATTTGCAAGTAGTAGGGCTGGCGCACCGATTAGCGTGAGCGTTGTTCCTAAAGACGCCGCTGTCGCCATTGGAATCAAAAGACGTGATGCATGAAGACCTTGTTCTTCTTTACAGATCTTCATGATGATCGGAAGCATCATCGCCGTGACCATCAAGTGATGCGTGAACGCGGACATCGCAGCAACTGCAATCATGATGACGGCGATCGCCCGCATTTCGCCTTTACCACAGAGACGCATGACCCAGTCGCCAATGACATCTGTGACCCCGGTATATGAAAGACCTGCAGACAAAACAAATACTGCGGCCACAATGATGGCGGGTTCACTTGAAAATCCATCAAAGGCGTCTTTGGCACTTAGTAAGCCAGTCACTGAAAGTGACAGCACGATCAGAATCGCGACGACATCGACGCGCAAATATTCTGTCATGAACAAAACCATCGCCACAATCATGATCGTCAGGAAAATGATCTGGTCGTAATTTAGACCAAGTATCATGATTCCTTCTTTTCTATGATGTGAACGTCGCGTTGTGGGAACGGCATGTTTATTTTTTCTTGGCGGAAAGATTTTAGGAGTGCGAAGTTCAATAAACTCTTTAACACCCCAATTCGGTCCGTGTAGTCTGAGGTCCAAACGAACAAACTAAATTTAAGCCCGTTGTCACCGAACTCTTCAAGCCGTACCGTGGGAACAGGATCTTTCAATACTCCGGGTTCTTCAGCCGCAACTTTAAGGAGTAAGTTTTTAACAACTTCTGGATCAGACCCATAAGCCACATTGACGGGTATGGAAATGCGAACGCTTTGTCCGGAATGGCTCCAATTGATCAACTGCTTTGTTATAAAATCGGAATTTGGAACAATGATCGCGATATTATCATTTGTTAGAATCGTCGTTGCACGAACCGAAATGCTTTGGACATTACCTGAAATGGATCCCACTTCGATGCGGTCTCCTAGTTTTAGCGGACGTTCGATCAAGATGATGACTCCACTAATGAAGTTACTAAAGATGGCCTGCATACCAAAGCCCACGCCGATACCGATGGCTCCAGTCAAAACGGTGAAGATGCTTAAATCAAGACCGCTAGATTGTAAGATGCCGATCACACCTAGAAAAAGCACGGCATAATAAATCAAAGTGATAACTGATCGCCAGTTACTGACATTAAGGCCCTGTCGGTTAGATAAGGTTCTGATGGACCAATTCTTCGCGAATGTGATCACGTAAAGAAACCCTAACGTCAAAAATAAGGTTAGCAAAATCATCGAAAGCGTAATTTGGCTTTTTTCTAAAATGATCAGCGGATAATTGAGAATACTTAAAATATGATTTCTGATCTGAGCAAATATTTCCATAGAACTTGAACCTCTTTGTGTTTTAAGTCGTTTCTCGAGGCTTCCGGATTAAAAATTCCGATAGAAACAGTGCCAGCATTGTGTAAGTCAAAAAGATGTAAAAACCAGGCTGTAGTGATGTGCCGTTGGTGGTGAGGATCACTAGTTCTTGATCTTGAGAATTAAGCGTTCCAAATTGGCTTGTGATGATTCCATTAAACCCGATGTAGGCCATAAATATGGCCACGATCAAAACGTCGGTCATCGACCACTTGCCAGATTTTAAAACAAAAAACTGAATCCACCAATTGTCGCGAGCATTGCGGTAATTGAAATAATAAAGCATCGATGAAAACATTTTGAAAAGTGGGAACACGATACTAAAAGCGACCATCAGGATTCCAACAATTTTCATTTCAATGTCGCTGTGAGTGATCATGATCCAAAAAACGTCTAATATACTTTTGCTTTGAAAATAGAGAACTTGATTCGTGAACGTGATGGGGTAATCCAAAAGCGTAAAACTCATCTCGGAAATTTTGGCTTCCATATCTATCATTGGCGTGGTCACACCGGTGGCTAGTAGGACGACAAGTGTTAATAGAAGTCCTATATATTGAAAAGGTGGCAAGGTGATCGTGCTGTAACCAGCGATCAGGAAAATGATGATGGCGAGACTAATCAGAATCCAAGTCTGTTGATATATTTTGTCTTGATTGCTTTTAACGATTTCTTCGATTTTAACACGAGCTGTTTCAATATCTGGCAGTCCAGTTCTGGCAAGAATTTGATTCAGTGCCGTTAAGTCCTTGGCTTCGAATGTGCGATCAAAATACTTTTCAACGCGTTTTTGTAATAGATCTTTTAAATGTGTTTCAGTCTTCACTTTCGTCATTTCGATAATGATGGCATCAGCGTATTGGGGAATGCCTTCTTTCACATCTTTTAGATCCACGAAAGTGTTGATGAACGCTTGCTTGACCCAGCCGCCAGCTGTTTTTTCATTGGTGGCTCGAATTTTTTTATCGACTTTGTCGATGAGGCCGTTGAGCTGAATTTCGACATGTTTTTTTAGGTCTCGTTCGTTTGCATCCGTCAGATTCAGTTTGGTGATTTCGTCGGCAACAATTTTTGCAAGATTTTCTTTCCACTTGTTGACGCTGAATAGTCCGTACTTGATGTGATTCACTTCCGCATAGTCGAGCTTGTTTTTTTGGTTTTCGATGGATTGAAATATAATCTGCTGACACAAAAATGCCGAGACCGCGAAAAGTGAAATCGTGAAGATCAATTTGATATTTTTCATGTACGGTTTCCTGGAAGTTGGCGACGTAAGGGTCATACTTGGGTCTGTCGCTATCATAAAGCAATACAATTCGCCCATTCTAATCAGGGCATACAATTCAACGGCGGCAAAGAGCCTCTGTTGGATTAGAAGAATTTTTCTCATTTTTTTGGGGTTATGTCTGCCATTCGGGCAGACTCATAAGGCTGACTTGAATAGAGAGTTTACAATTGGAAGCAATCGAGAATTTGATTCTAACGGATCTGAAATTTAGTTCAGTTGTAGCTTAAGGAATTTCGACAAAAGCGGGATCTAAATTGTAATCGACAATTCCAGGAAAATTTTGATTGTCCCTGACTTTAACGAAAACAAAATATAAAAACCGCTTTCCATCATATTCGGCCACGGTGGGTTCGCCGACCGAAAAGATTTCACCCGCAGTCGTATTGCCGTTGGCTCCAATTAAGATCACTTCGGGGCCCCAGCAGTCGTTGTGCGTATATGAACTTGAACAGGCCCCATTTGTTGGCGTGTAGTCATGGGAAACAATGTTTCCATCGCGACTAAATATTAATTCTTCACCCGTAAAAAAGGGCTGATCTTCTTCAGCGCCGGTATTGATGTCACTTGGTAGCGTGCTTACAGTCCAAGTCCCATTCGGAAATGTGCCCGCCGTTAATTGATACACACTTAAATTATGCGTTACATTTTCGTCGTCCGTCCAAATCGATTTGATCACACCGGATGTGTCATAATAAAGATGGGGGTTTCCTTGGGTTCCAACGTGGGAAGTAAAACCAACAGGGGATATAAGCGGCGTGATTGTTTGAAATGAATCACCATTGAAAGCGGCGCCATACGTGACGGTTCCTAAGGAATTGTTTTGTCCGAATGTGATCGTACCAGAATAGATGTCAGCTTTATCGTCACCCAAATCATTTAAAAAATTATTCCAAGCTAAGATAAAGGTCCCAGTTCCGTCTCCGTTCATCTTAAAAGACAATCCAAATGGTCCGTTGATTCCTTTTGTATCGTCGAAGCTTAAAGTAAATGGTTCGCTAAATGTCCCATCCACTTGACGTTTAAATCCATAGAACATGGTCGGCGGCGCTTGTAATCCGTTCGCAGTTCCACCGATCACTAAACCCGGCAAATGCCGGACTTTATTATTCACGATCGCACCCGAATGAAAATTGGGACGCTGTTCATTATTGTAAGGACCTATCGGAGAAAAAATAAGACCGCTATTGGTTCGCCCATCACACGTGTTCAAGTCATAGCCTACGGAAAGACTGACTGAATTACAAATTGTCGTGATATTCGGAATCCCTGAAAAATAAATTGGACCGTATTGAACAAATAAATATTGTCCGTCCGGCGTGATCGTGACGCCGTCTTCGTATCCTTCGGTGTTTACAAAGTTTCCAGGTATGGTCATAGGTTGGCTGACGCCTGTTGCAAGAGTATCTAAAACAACCGCTTGTCGCGAAATGGAAACGCCGTTCACTGAAATCTGCACTGGATAGACACCTGTGGCCGAAGGCGTGACCGTGAAAGAATAAGTCCCATTCGCATTATCAGTGACTGATGAGACGGATCCTTTGGGAATATCAAGAGTCAGTGTTTGTCCAGCAACTGCAGCACCATTTATTTTGACCGTGAGGTCGACGCGAAATGGATCCACCCCAGTTTGCGCAAGCCTTGTCATGGAAAGGCTTAGCGTCGTTGTTGCGGCGGGCGGAGAATTCGAAGACGAAGACGAACAGCCCAGCTGAAAAATTAAAGCAAGTGATAGGAAAAATAAAGCGAATGCCTGCATACCAAAATAGTGGCACAGGCATTCTTGTTACGCTAGATCAAATAAAATGATTTCGCTTTTTGCGAGAGCCTTAATTTTCAAAAGCTCCTGGTTTTCAAACGATAGGGCATCACCGGCGACGACTTGTTTTCCATTAACATTAATATCGCCGCTGACAACCTGCAGCCATAAGCCACGACCAGATCGAAGTTGGAATTCAAGATCGTCCTGGTCTTTTAGCCGTGAAATATACATATCGGCATTTTGCTTGATGCCAATCGAACCGTCCCTGGCGTCGGGCGAGATGACAAGCACGAGTTTTTTTGAATTAAGATCTTCTTCAAAAGATTTTTGACCATAGCCAGGCGCACCACCGATCGTGTTTGGTTGAATCCATATCTGAAAGAAATGAGTTTCATTCGTTTTTTCGGCGTTCATTTCAGAATGCAGAATGCCGCTTGCGGCACTCATGCGTTGAACTTCTCCGGGACGAATGACGGCCTTTGTCCCCATAGAATCTTCATGTTGAAGGCTGCCTTTGACGACATAGGAAATGATTTCCATATCGCGGTGGCCGTGTTTTCCAAAACCGGTTCCGCCGGCGATGCGGTCTTCATTGATGACTCGCAAAGCCCTAAACCCCATGTGTTTTGGGTCATAGTAATCAGCAAAAGAAAACGTATGTTTTGATTTAAGCCAACCGTGATCGGCTAAACCGCGTTCATCTGATTTTCTGACCTGAATCATAAAAACTCCTTTAAACTTTTTTAGTAAACTGCACATCCAAAGTGATATTCACGTCGTCGCCAACTAAAATTCCGCCGGCTTCAAGTGCTGCATTCCAAGTCAGGCCGAAATCTTTTCTTTTAATTTTTGTAGATCCAGAAGCTCCAATTTTTAGATTGCCATAAAGATCTTTGATTTCATCTGTAGGACCCTCGACATCAAGAACCACTTCTTTCGTTACCCCATGAATCGATAGATCGCCAACAACTTTTAAATCGCCACGTCCGCCTTCAACGCGCTTTGATTTGAACGTAATCTTTGGAAATTTTTCGACATCAAAGAAGTCCGCACTTTTTAAGTGAGTATCGCGTTGCGGTTCCCGTGTATTGATGCTGCTGGCTTCGATCGTGATGTCGACACTTGAAAGTGCCGGAGCTGAAGGATCGTAGGACAATGTTCCGCTCAGCTTTTCAAATCCACCATGAACTTTCGCGATCATCATGTGCTTGATGCTAAAGCTTGCCGTGGAGTGTGCAGAGTCGAGTTCGTATTTATTGAGTGCCATTAGGAGTCTCCTGTTAGTGATTAAAATTGTGTTTTAACTGCTAGAAATTAGTCTAACTGCACTTTCTATAATTTATAAGATGGCATAATTTGAAAACATATTCTAATGTATTAGATAATATGGACTTAAATGAGATCTCAGTGTTTATAAAGGTGATTCAAGCGGGTAGTTTCACAAAGGCGGCCTTGGAACTCGATATGCCGATTTCGACCGTTAGTTTCAAAGTGTCCGCTTTAGAAAAGCGGCTTGGCGTGACGCTGATTAAGCGAACGACCAGGCGTCTTCATATTACCCCCATCGGTCAAAGCTATTTTCAAAAATGTCTGGAAGGCCTAGATGAAATTAGAAAAGCTGAAACTGAATTATTAGCTTTTCAAGCTGAACCCTCTGGTCAGCTTCGAATCACGGCCCCGGTGCAACTTGGCTTGACGCTTTTGCCGAATTTGATTTCTAGTTATCTGCAGAAATATCCGTCGGTCAGTGTGGACGTGATTTTAAATGATCAGCGAGTCGATCTGCTAGCTGACGGAATTGATTTAGCAATTAGAGCTGGTGAGTTAAAAGATTCGTCGCTGATTTCGAAAAAGTTAGGTTCCGTTTACTTTGCACTTTTCGCCTCTCCCAAATATCTGAAGACCAACGGCACGCCAAGCAGTGCAAAAGAGCTGTCTTCGCATAAATTAATTGAATTCGGCCCGATGAGTGACGGTCATTGGAATTTAATTCGAGATGGTAAAGCGATCAAAATTGCAACTCCTCGAAAAATCAGAGTGAATGATCTGAGTTTAGCAAGCGAACTTGCCATCGAAGGAAATGGAATTGCGTTACTGCCAGCTTTTTACGGTCATAGCACCGGACAAGCAGGAAAACTGGTCCGAGTTCTAGCACCCTGTCATTCTGAAAAAACACCGGTGCACTTTGTGTATCCAGCGCATCGATTTGTCATGCCAAAATTAAGCAGCTTCATTGCCTTTTCTACGGATATCATAAAAGATAAATTTCGAGCTTTTGAGAATTAAGGATGGTGAGGTTGCTTAATCTTGCTTTGGCGCCGTCTGTTAAAATGCCTTTCCCATTAAGCGAGTCCACAAACGGTTGGATGGCCCGGTCGTTCAAACCTATGAAGCTAACGTTAACTTGCAATTACCACTTATATCAAAGCTCTTGTGTTACCCCTTGCATTGATATTTTTGTTGGTGGCATTATTCACACAAGGCGAGGTTTACATTTATGAAAATAGTCATAGGATTACTAATTTGTCTTTATTCCACTTATGGTTTTGGAAAAATTCTTTGTCACTATGATGGTGATGAATTTTTTGTTCATTACAATTCTAAAACCTATAAAATCGATGTCGATAACGATGCAAATAATGCCTGTGTTTCCGCAGAATCTTTAGCGGCTTTTTACGATGGCGATGAATTCTATGTATTTGATGCAAAAATTCTTCGATTTAAAAATCGCGATGTCGATAATGTGGCGTTTTACCAGACAGCCATAAATGCTGAAGGTGTTGCAATATACGATGGCGATGAGCTTTACATTTATGACAGCAACAAAGCCACTTTCAAAAATATCGATGTGGACAATGTCACCACAGCTAAGTTGATGGCCAATTTTCAATCGATCACCCTTTACGATGGCGATGAGTTTTTTACGTATCTAACGGGACGTGGACTCATCCTTAAAGAAGATGTCGACAACGTTGGTTCGAATTTTATCTTGTCTGTATCACAAAAAATCACCTTTTTTTATGATCAAGACGAAATCTACTATGTCTGCAATGATAAGATTTACCGTAAGGACGTTACAAATAATGCCCAGATCGCTATTCCTGCGGATATCACAGAGTATTCTGATTTTAATTTCGTTTCGGGAAGTACGATTTTTGTGATCGACTCGGTTTCTTGCAAATTTTCAAGTTTGAATTCTAGACAAAATTCAATTAAATAACGGAGTTTTTTATGAAAGTATTCATTCCAATTTTGTTAACAACGATAACATTTGCTTTCAGCAGTTGTGCATCCGTAACTGTAATTGAAAAAAATGCGACCGGTGGGACTTTAAAGATTCGAAAGCGCGGGATTACGAAAGAATCTCGCCATGATAAGGCTATTTCTGAAGCGGATGAACACTGTAAACGCAATGGATTTACTTCCTACAAAGTGGAAAATGAATCTCAGGACGGGCGACATCTGATTATTCGTTTTTCGTGCGTTAATTAAAGAATTCATTCAAGTAGATGGAGCTTTATGCTCTCACATCTGTGCTCAGTTCAAAGCAAAACTTAAGTAGCTTCATTGCCTTTTCTGCGGATATAATCAAAGATAAATTTTGAGCTTTTGAAGATTAAGGTTGGTCAGATTGAACATTCCTGCGTTCCATTTTGATGAAAACTTACGAGAAGTCCCGGATTCCTTTGAGGATTGGCAAACATTTTATGTTGAACTGGAGAAGCAGCTCGACAGTAATCTTGGCAGTAATCGCGACATTGAGTTCAATAATGAAAAAACGCTGAATATGCTTGAAGTTTTGGGAACGGCGGCACGGATCCTTCATCGGTATGATAAGGCTGAGGCCTATCTATCTCATGCAGTCTTAGTCGCTCGTGGTTTGAATTCGCAACGTCGTCTCATTCAAAACTTGGTGCGACTAGCGCATGTGCACCAGTGGAAAAATGACTTCAAGCAAGCCCAGCATTTTTTTAGCGAAGCAAGTCTTCTAATCGAACAGAACGATATTTCGGATTTGTTGCTGGCCTCTTATCATCAGCATTTTGGGAAGTTTTATTTTGATCAGCAGTACTACGGCAAAGCTGAAGAAGAGTTTCAAAAAGCCCTGACTTTGCGGCAGCAAAGGCAAGCACCGAAAGACCAGGTGGACAGCAGCATCTTGTCTTTAGAAGAAACCCGCAGGCGACTTGGAAAATTTAAACCAAAATTAGCTATCGTTTGAAGACGAAAGAGAGAAAACGATGTCTCCAAAAAATACGACCTTGCCGCCAAAGTTTTACGTTTCGATCACGGGTTTAAAACCAAAAAGCTTTTGGGCGACATTTCTATTCTGGCGATTCGCGATACCAAGCAAAATGCAAGCGGACACCGCAAAGGGCATACTTCATTCTGATGTTAAAAAAATCAATGATATCCAGCACACGTTAACGGCGTGGGAGTCCAAAGAGCATATGAAGGCCTACATTCATGCAGGTGCCCACTTACAAGCAATGAAAAATTTTAGAAAAATTGCGACAGGGAAAACATTTGGTTATGAATCAGACCGCATTCCGGGTTGGGATGAAGTCCATGATCTTTGGCTTCAACATGGCAAAGAATACTAAAAATGAAAATTAGAATCGCAAAGACCGGCGACGAACTTCAATTAGCAAAAGTGCATATTCAGTCCTGGCAAGAAGCCTATAAGGGTCTTGTTCCGCAAGCCTACTTAGATCAGCTCCCTTCAAAAATAGAAGATCGTATTAAAATGTGGACGAGCATTATTGCTAGCGCAAATCGTTGGGCGTGGGTTGCAGAAAATGAGGAAGGCATTCAAGGCTTTTCACTTTTTGGTCCACCTCGTGATGTAAACCGTGACCAGTTCATCGAACTAGGTGCGATCTATTTATTAGCAAGTCACAAGGGTCAAGGAATTGGGTTTTCGCTACTTTCGGTCGGCTTCAATGCCATGGCGGATGCGGGCTACAAAAAAGCCTACTGCTGGGTTTTAGAAGGAAATCCAACCATTAAGTTCTATGAAAGATCCGGCGCAAAACATCTGGGGCTTCGTAAAGAAGACGACATTGGTGGTACAATGTTTCATGAGCTTGCCTATGAATGGGATTCGCTAAAGCTGTAATTCCAACTCTATAAATGGGTCGTTGGTGGTTTGCCCAGTGAGCGGGTCTGTTTTGTAGACCACAATTTTGACGACATCGGCCTTAATAAAAATCACCACCGGTGAAAGACGATTGATGTCTTGAAGGTTCAATTTCGGTTGGAAGGTCGAAGAAACATTTGTAAATCCTAGGGCCTCTATGGCTTTTTCGATGGGAACGCTTTGCATAAATTGAAGAGCTTCTTTTGTATCTGTCCTGACGTCATAATCTGACTTATTTTTCACTGACCGACCATTGATAGAACTACCGTAGACGACAACCGTCCAGAACTTAGCATCGTAGTCTCTTTCTGACTTGCGACGAATTTCTCTTTGAATCTTGCGAAGCGACGTGATGATTGATTCTGCATCGATGCCTTGGCTTTCTAGGCCGACGGCTTCCTGATTTTTTGTGATCCAAGATTTCAAAATCTGGACTGGATCTGTGCCCGCACTTGAAGCCATCTTAAAGTACTCATCAGCAGGAAGCGAACGAACGAGCACAATATCAAAAATACGCTTTAAGTTAACAGCTTCAAGATTTTTTTCTTTCAATTCAACAACTTCCATATAGTTGCGTTTTATCAAATCCAATAAAGCCTCCGCTTGGCTTGGACTAAGATGAGCCAAATCGGTGTAGAATTGTTGCCTCAACTGTAGGTCTCTGCCCGACCGATGATTTAATTGAAGACCTGATACTTTATTCATGTCCGAAAGCACGAGGTTAAAGTTAATCCGTGGCGCAAAAAGTTTAACACATGTGTTCGAACTTGCGAATGAGGGCCAATTAATTAGCATTAGAAGCGCAAAAAAGTAAATTAGGGTCGTTTGCATTAAAATGACATCAGTGCAAAATTAAAACCAAAGGGACCTCCGCGATTGTCCATCGGGAATTTGAACTGTCTCATTTTGAAACTTTTTAAAAAATTCGGGCGTGCAATTCAGACGAAATAAGTCAGAATCATAAAGAATGTTAAGTGCAACTGCGGTGACTTCAAAAAGAATGAATCTTCGAAAGCTTCCGGCTTTTTACAAAAACGTTTCTGTCATGGCGAATGTGGGGATCACCTTAGATTCCATATTTCTAAATTTATCGAAAACAGAATCTGACATCGTCCATCGAGAGCAACTGAAACTGATTTCAGCTAGCTTGAAATTTGGAAAAAATCTTGCTGGAACTTTTGAAAAAATAAAAATACTGCCGGATTATGACATCGAGCTTTTGAGAGCTTCAGTTGAAATGGGTCGTATACCGCAAGTCACAAAGGCTCTTGCGCAAAATTACGAAGAACTCAATAAATCACTCGGCGAGATCAAAGGTAAGATGTTTAACCCCGTGTTCACAATCATTCTAGCTGTGCTGCTAGGCAGTTTCGGTGATTTATTTTCTGGGAAGTTAAGTCTGCTTCAGTATTTAGGAGCCATTTTTCCTGAGCTATTCATGATTGTTTTCATTTTCGGAGCCTTTTTCATGACCTGGCGGCAGCCACAGTATTCAAAACAATATCGAAAATACCTTTATTCCATTTTGGACTACATTCCCGGACTCAATAGCTTCATTTTGACTTTAGCCATCGATCGGTTTAGTTCGACGTTAGAGCTTGCTTTGGAAACTGGCTTGGATCTTTTTCAATCCTCAAATTTAGCAAGCGAATCTGCTGGACTTGAAAAAATTCGTTTGGCAACAAAACGCTTGGTTCCGATGATTCAGCAGGGTGTGGACATAGAAAGCGCTTTAAAAATAGAAAACGTATTTCCGAAAGAATTTGTGATCGCCATTAATGTTGGAATGCAGAGCGGGAACATTCCAGAATCTATTCATCACTATAGAAAACGTTTGGCCTTGGAAATAGAAACATCTAGAAATCGAATCGTAAAAGTCATCCCGACGATCGTTCAGATATTTGTAGTGCTTTACGTCGCGAGCCACCTGATTAGCTTCTATGGCGGTCGCTTAAGTGCAATATAAAACAGGCGGCAAATTTCCTTCATGCTACAGGAGTCATTCATGTCCAAACTTAGAAAAGAATTAGTCAAGAAACTGTCGCTGATTAAAAATATTGAAGACCGACCCTCAAAGATTGCCGGTGGCTCAGCGATTTTCTATAAAAATAAAGAAATTGCCCATTTTCACCATGACAATGAAATTGATGTACGCCTAACGAAAAAAATCATTCGCAAAGAAGGCCTTCATCATCCAGACGATTCAAAAATTCACAAACAAAGATCTCCCAGCTCAGAATGGATTGAGATACGTTTTCACAAATCTAAAGACGTTGATGAAGTCGTAAGGCTCTTCAAGTTGGCTTTAGAGCAGTATTAGGTTCAAATATTAAACCTTTGGGAAATTTTCCGCAGATTTGAAAAATGATCCCTAGGTCATCAAAAAACGCTCTTCAGTATTAAACCTGAGCCTTACTCCTGGATGATCCTGTGGATTCGCTTTTGCATTACTCCTTTTCGAGGAACTTCGATATTTGAAAAATAGTATTACTTTTCATCCAAAGTTTTGAAAGGACCACGACATGATCATGCCTGAATCACAACAGTTCGAAGAGGTTCGGAAATCTAGAATTGTTAAAAAGAGTCCTTTTCAAAACGGCCGTTATCATGACGACGACAAAAGTCATTTAGCCGTTACCGTCGCGGTGCCGCCCGCAGTTGCCTTTTCATTTTTTAGAAATTTTGAAAATCTTCCGCTATTCATGAAAGATTTGAAATCGATCGAAGTAAAATCCCCGACAAAATCACATTGGGTGGTTGAAATTAAAGGACTTATGGCGAACTGGGACGCTGAAATCACCGGGGAACGCGAAGACGAAATGATCGCGTGGCGAAGTTTACCGGGATCAGAAGTTGGGACTACGGGATCTATTTGGTTTTCTCCCGCTCCAGAAAGTTTGGGAACAGTGATCAGTTTGATTTTAGATTACAAATTGCCTGGTGGAAAATTGACAGAAATCATGACGAAATTATCCGGCGACGATCCAAAATCTTTGGCCTTCATAAATTTGAGACGCCTAAAATGCTTTTTAGAAACTGGGGAAATTGCAACTATCGAAGGGCAGTCTGACGGACGCCACGCGGATTCAAAACACGTACTTAAACATTAAGGAAAAACTGAATGAAAGCACTGACGTGGATTGGTAAACAAAGTATCGGACTTATGAACGTTCCGGACCCAAGAATTCTTTCTGGTGGGGACGTCATCGTGAAAGTCACGAGCTCTGCCATTTGTGGATCGGATCTACATCTTTACAACGGATACGTTCCTTCAATGAAAGACGGCGACATACTTGGACACGAAACTATGGGTGAAGTTGTGGAGGTCGGACCACTTATTAAAAAACTAAAAGTTGGTGATAAAATTGTCATCCCTTTTGATATCGGCTGTGGGAAGTGTCATCACTGTAAGGAAGAAGAATTTGCTTCATGTGATAATTCAAATCCAAATGCCATTATTCCAGATAAGCTCTACGGCCAGGCCGGAGCCGCTGCATTTGGTTTTTCACATATGATGGGTGGGTATTCTGGCGGACAAGCAGAATATATTCGTGTTCCTTTCGCCGATACAAATTCGCTCATTATTCCAAGCGGAATTAAAGATGAAAAAGTTCTATTTTTAAGTGACATCTTTCCGACTGGTTACATGGCTGCAGAAAACTGTAATATTAAACGAGGTGACACCGTTGCCGTTTGGGGCGCGGGACCGGTAGGCCAAATGTGTATCAAGAGTGCTTTTCTTCAAGGTGCTGAGCGGGCCATTTCGATTGATCATTATGAAGGTCGATTAAAAATGGCAGCAAATTCTGGAGCAGAAGCGATTAATTACGAAGATGCAGACGGACTTATCGACGAGTTAAAAGCTCGGACAGGCGGGCGCGGTCCCGACAGTTGCATCGATGCCGTTGGGCTTGAGGCCCATGGAACTTCGCTGACGGCCGTGATCGACCGTGTTGAAGCAGCAGTCGGTCTTGTATCAGACCGATGCGATGCCTTAAGACAAGCGATTATGGCATGTAAAAAAGGCGGCACGGTTTCAGTCCCTGGAGTTTATGCAGGAATTGCAGATAATTTTCCATTTGGTGTCGCTTTTGGAAAAGGACTTACTTTAAAAATGGGTCAGACGCATACGAAAAAATATATGCAGCCGCTTTTAAATTTAATACTTGCAGATAAAATCGATCCTTCTTTTGTGATCACTCATCGAATAGGAATTGATGAAGGGCCCGATGCTTACAAAATGTTTAATGATAAAAAAGATGAATGTATAAAAGTCGTTTTAAAAATGTAGTGAGGTAG
>LNFM01009564.1_pt1 | contig 14045 bp, 11 predicted proteins | sample 596031 | NCBI WGS metagenome assembly LNFM01 (sample SAMN04254537, study PRJNA301005) | activated carbon metagenome | isolation source: dual media filters at the Ann Arbor, Michigan drinking water treatment plant | place: USA: Ann Arbor
TGCAGTCGCTCGGCGACACCGACGGGGTAACGCATCCCGCCAACGCTGATCTAAAGCGAGGGTAGCTGCTCGGCCCCTGGAACCTCGGTTGACCTGTAGCATTCCAGACTGACGGCGATCAGGACGCACCGTTCAAACGCTCGCTCGATCGGCGCCCGAGACAGTCTCTCAAAGCGGGTCACATCCATGGGACAGGTCGTTCCGTTTCGGAGGAAATCGCCTCTCAAGTTCAACGAGATTGAGCTGGCGTTGCTGACGTCCCTTAATAGCAGCCTGCAGGTCCGGCGACGCGGCGGCTGGGCGATCCGAGGAGAGCGACATGGCGTCGTCCTTCGACAGGAGGGACGACCCTCGGTTACTGGAGTTTCGCCAATTGCACCTATCGCTATGTGTCGTTCGGTGAGACGAGGATCGTGATCGTCGCCGCGACGCTCGAAGAGGCGCACGCGGCTACCCTCCATATTCTGGGACTGCCTCGACACCTTGATCCTTGCGCGAATTTCACCCGGCCATCGGCGTGACGACGGGCGTCATCTTGTGAACAGTTTGTATCGCTCGCGGCTTTCGTCGCGCCAAGCGTTCGTCTTGACCTTCACCCAACCGCATCGGGCACCGGAACGGTAAGCGTCGTCCCTCCGCTTCGACACCACGCCCTCGAGGCGTAGTCGCTCGCACTCAGCCAGCAGGGCCGGTCCATCATCAAATCCGGCCACGTCTCGGATAATAGGGCTGGCCGTGCGGGACACCTGAACGCCGAGAAGCACCTTGCGCTCGTGCAGCGGAAGCTCGCGCAGATCGAGCCCATCGAGATGAAGTATGTCGAAGGCATAGAGCACGACCGGCGCGCGGCCTCGGTGCAGCGCCAGGAAGTCGGGTCGCCCCTTGGCATCGAGTGCCACAATCTCGGTATCGAGGCTGATGGACACGGCTGGCATCGCCGCCACGGCCGAGGCGATCTGACGGAACCGCGTCGTGAGGTCGATCCCGCGCTTCGAGCAGAGAGTGACGCCGCTGGCTTGCTTCTGCGCCTGTACGCGCCAGCCGTCGAGTTTCGGCTCGTGCAGCCATGCGTCGCTCGTCGGGAGCATCGGGCAGGTCTGTGGTTGAGCTGGGGAAATGAAGCGCATGCGCAGGAGATAGGCGCTGGCCAAGAGCGTTGTCCATGGGCTCGCTGGCGGCCGACGGCCGAGGCGCCGGTGGCCGCTGGTGGCCGCGAGAGGGGCCTTTTCGGGGCGCTCGCGCACGGCCCGGAGAGCCGCGCCGACGTGATTGCCAAGGGCATCGGCATTTCCGGCGGTCGGTGTCATGCATGTCCCGATGGCAAGAGTGACGCAAGGGCCGCTATCTGCTACTGATAGCGCAAAACTCAGAGATACAGCACGGGTCACGACGGAGCACTTGCATGAACCCTGTTGATTTTGAGGCGAACCTGAAGGCCGACGGATACACAGAGATCGAGACCAAGCAGCTTGATCCACGTCCGGCCAACGGCGAGCATGGCCATCACTTCTCAGTACGCGGGCTCGTGCTCGACGGCACCTTCATCGTGATTAAAGACGGTCAGCCAGGGGTCTATCGCCCTGGGGAAGTCTTCACGGTTCCTGAAGGCGAAATGCATTGCGAAGAAGTGGGCCCAGAAGGTGCACGAGTGCTTGTCGGCCGAAAGTATTAGTCCTCCGGGTGTCGCTCGCGCGATGGTGGGTTAAAGCAAAGAAAGTCTCCCGCGAGGGAACGCCAGCTCTTGTGAAGTTTTCGTTCGCTACTGGAACCGTTGGGAGGATAGGCCGCTCAAGGCGCAAGTTGACACCGCTGGTGTTTCCCAGCTCCCATGAAGCGGTGGCGAGGCCCCGCTGCGCCATTCGGCGGGGCCCGTCCTTGTTCGTGAGCAGCTCGGGATGAGACGGAGTAAGACGGCGCTTGCACCACGCCCGCCGCCGTGGGCCTCCCCCGGCCCGACAAACGTCCCAGAGCGTAAGCGCGCCGTTCCAAGCCCCTTACGGGGCATATCAACCGCCGGTGCGCCGGCGCCGCTCCTCCTACGGATGACGTGCTCTCGCACCGTGGCGTCGTGGCTCGTAGCAGCTCGGTTGGTCGCTGCCTTCGGATTAAGCCGGGCGAGGATGGGGGCCTGCGTGGCCGCCGGCATAGGTGTGCGGTCGGCGAAGGCAGCCGGCACCGGATCGTGAGGCCGGGGCGCCTCATTCTGCATGGCGCGGATCGTGTCGTCGATCCAGGCCGGCAGCGGCTCACGCGGCCGGGAGTTGTTGAGCCGGGCGAGGATCACGGCCCGCTCCGGCTCCGACAGCGCCGTCGGCTCGAGCCCGAAGGATGACCTCGAGGTCGTGAGCGCCTGCGTGGCGCGCGCTCTGTTCCTGTCACCGGCGGCGTCCTGATAGGACCGGATGATCGCCGTCACGTCGGTCGGTGAGGCAGCCCTCGTCGGGTCTGCCTTCACGTCGGCCGCGAGGACGTCGAAGCCCGCTCCGGTCTCTGCGTTGTGGACGAAAAAGTCGTCGCCCACTCGGGACATGATCACGGCTTGGCTGCCGTCCTCGAATGTGAGCGCGGTGCCGATCATGTCATCGGGCGCAGGGTCGACATCAGTGTTTCGCGACATCTTCGGTCTTCGGGTGATCGAGCTTGAAACGACAACGGCGGAGCTCGCCCGTTCCCCGCACACGCAGGCTGACCGGATGAGCTAGGCGCCAACATCCGCGCCAACACCCGTTCCCCGCTCACGCGGGGCTGAACCGCCGTTCTTTTCGCTCATGCGCGCGAACTGTCTGCCGGGGTCGTTCAACTGCGTGCCGGATAGAATCTACGCCGCGGGCTTACTGGCTCTCTATGAACTCAACCGCATCGAGCTGATCAAGGAGGCCTTCTTATGGAGTTACACGTCGTGCGCGTCGCAGCGCGTGTCCGCACCCAGTCCGGGGCGGTCAGACCAGCAGTCCTCAGACCATATAGGCAGTAGGCTCAGGGGAGGGCCCGGGATGGCACGGTTTTTCGCACATGCGACCGCCGTCGGAACGTTCATCATTGCGCTCGATGCCGAGGGCCGCTGGGCGCTCGGCTTTGAAACTGAGGCACTCGACACGCACCTGACCCCGAAGACGCCGCGGAAGCCGTGGCGCGTGGCCACTGCCGCTGGCCTTCCATTGGCAACCCCGCCGGACTCGGCATCGCCTATGAACTCGAGCGGTGGGTAGCCGTCGATACCCAACCGCGCAAGATGCCGGCCCGCGACAGGATAGGCGTGCCTGAGGCCCGAGTCCCAGAGCTTTGCGCTGCGCACCGACTCGGACGTGGTCATGAGGCCATCCATCGTGCCGCGCTGGAGCGCCGCCGGCACATCGGGCCACGCGATCTTGATCGGGTTGGCGCCGAGCATGTGGAAGCGCTGGATGTTGCCCGCGCCGCCTGGGGTGCGGATCTTGAGGTTATGGAGGTCTTTCCACGAGTTTAGGGGCTTATTGATAGTGTAGGTTTGCTGGTGGCCGAGATCCATCCACTTGCCGACGACTTTGACGCCAAGTTTCTTCTCGAGCTTGGCGGCGAGGGCTTTCCCCACCTCACCATCGGTGACCTTGTAGATCTCCTCTCTTGTGCGTCCGTAGAAGAGCGGCAGATCGACCGCATCGAAGTCCGAGACGAACTTCCCCAGGTGGAACGTGACCGGGATGCCCATGTCGATGGCGCCCTGGTTGAGCGCCTTGGGGACGTCGGTGTCCTTGTGCTTGGCCGCGCCGTGGTAGACCTTCACCTTGAGTTGTCCCGCCGCGCGCTTCTCGAGCTCCGCCGCGATCTGCAAGACCGCGATGTTGCGCACGTGGTTGGGGCCGGTCTCGAGGGAAATCTCCAGGCGGTGTGGGGCCTGCGCTCAGGCACTGGAGACGAGCGTATAGGCGGCGACGGCGGCCGCCCGCAAAGCCCGCTTATTTGCTCGCTGAAAGGCCGCGATTACGCACGCGTGACGCACAAGCGTCCGCCGACGTTGCTGCCGCAGGCCATGGATCGGCAACCCTGCCGGTAGCCTCGGCGCGCCCGTATTCAATTGACTGAGCAGCAGCCTCCGGTACGGTTGGGTTAACCTGCGGCAAAGTGACACCGCAGATTCCGGCGTCAACGAACGCCTTACAGGGAGGAGTCAGCATGCTCTCTACAGCCGTCACAAGGGCGATCAGTGCAGCTGCACTGAGTGCGGCCCTGCTACAGCCAGCTCTCGCGCAGGATAAAAAAGTGCGAGTGCAAATGGCAGGTGCCTTCCCCAGCACAATGCAAGTCCTGGGGCCAGCGCAGCTGCGCACCGTGGACTACATGAAGCGGCTCTCGAACGGCACCATTGATGTCAAATTCTTCGAGCCGGGCGCACTCGTGCCCGGGACGCAGTATTTCGACGCAATCTCGAGCGGCTCACTCGACATGGCCTTCACGGCCGCCGGCTATTTCACCGGAAAAGACATCGCGTATGCAATGTTCAACACCGTGCCGTTCGGGCCAGATGCCGGCGAGTACCTCGCGTGGTTTCGCTACGGCGGCGGCGAGCAGCTCATGCAGGAAATGCACGCCAAGCACAACATCGTGGTATTCAACTGCGGCATGATCTCGCCCGAGGCGTCAGGCTGGTTTAAAAAAGAAATCAAAACCGTGGATGATCTGAGAGGCCTGAAGATGCGCTTCTTCGGTCTCGGCGCCAACGTGATGCAGAAACTGGGCGTCGCCACGCAAGGCTTGCAAGCGGGCGAAATTTTTCAGGCCTTGCAGCTGGGCACGATCGATGCAACCGAGTTCTCGATGCCGACGATGGACTTGTCCCTGGGCTTCCATCAGATCGCAAAGTTTTACTACTTCCCCGGCTGGCACCAGCAGACGTCCATCACCCAACTCTATGTCTCCAAGATGAAATGGGGCGAGTTCTCCCAACATCAAAAGGACGCCGTGGAGATCAGCTGCAAGGCGCAAATGCTCGAGGAATTCACCGAGGGCGAGGCAAAGCAGTACGGCGCGATGCAGGAACTGGTGGCAAAGGGCGTCCAGATCAAGAAGTGGTCACCCGAAATCATGAAGGCGCTTGAGGAGAAGTGGGACGAGGTCGTCAAGGAGCAATCGGCAAGCAGCGAGAATTTCCGCAAAGTGTGGGCCTCGTATTCCAAGTTCCGTGCCGATTATGCGATTTGGCGGGAGCACGGGTATATGAAGTGAAACCGACCGGGGGCAGGCGACTCCTGCCCCTCCGACGACTCTCAGAGAGTAGCTGAGGACAGCGTGTGATGAGGCGCTAATCCCGTCGCGTGCATGACAAGTGTCTGCGAGATGTCGGGGTCGGAGGGCCGAGCGTCGACGCGCCAGAAGACCAGTTGACCTGCGGTAATAGACTCCCTCATCTGCAAAGCGACGTTTGAGAGCACCTGGTTTGGCGAGCGCATCTGACGCCGCTGCAAGTCGGGAAAGATTTGGAGCAGCGGCATCTCAGTCTCTCGAGAGCGGTAGGCACCAGCACCTCCGCGCGTGATTGGGTAGCTGTCTTCTCCTCTTCAGAATGTAGTTTACCCGCACGCTGCCCGTGCGTGCCGGCAGCCAGCGCGAGTCTCGCTGCCCCATGGCGCGGGACCGCGCTGGCTTTTCGTGCTGGCGCACACCCGCACAACCGATGCGAGGCCGCGCTTCGACGACACCGTTGTAATTCGGAACCGATGCACGACGCCCGACGTTCTGCCAGCTCACAACTGGAGGACATACCATGCCTATTCTGCTGTGGTTACTCGGCGTTCCGCTTTCACTTATTCTGGTGCTGTTTCTCTTCGGTGCATTTTAGAGTGTATTTCAGTCGCCTGCTCTCGACGCGAACGAAATCTTTACCCGCGTGTGCGATTATTCTCGCGCGTTCCCTGACGCCCGCGACGGCCGCTGCCTACCACTCCGGCGCGGTCGTCGCGGCCCTCGGTGAGACCCCGTCCCGAGGCGCTGGGCGAGGTGTGGTTCCTTCAGCAGCCAGAACCGATTCCGTGCCCCCGAGGCCCGGCGTCGGCCGGCAACGAAGTCAACGCTCTCGGTCGGCTGTCGTGCGGCTCGACTATGGCGCGGATCTCTGCCACAAAAGCGCGGCAACTCGCAGGCGAGGTCACGCCGCATTACGGCGCAGCCGACGTAGTGCAGGAGATTCTCTGCACGCGCTGCTCCAGACTGATCTCGCGGGGGCGGTCATCGCTGCCCCACCACACCCACGTACACGGTCACGCCTCACTGCCAGGCGTCGTCGGCGTCTGAGAACGTCGGCACAATTTATCAGTACATGGGTCGTTTCCATCAGTCGCGCTCGGTGGGTCGTGCACGAGCCTTCTACGCTCACGGTAATTTGCCATTATCTCGTGGTGTCGCACTGTGCAGCAACCCGCCACGGCGGTTCCCCCGTGGGTCCCATGTACCGGGGTTCGGAAAAACCATCGCCTGCCGCACAACTTCCATCAAACTGAGGTTCCTCCCACACTTGGCGGAAATATCCCAAAAAACATTGCGACCTCGGAAGAGGCGAGCCCCAATCGCCACCCCCGCCGAGATGCTTAGGTTACATCGCGACCATGTCATTGCTGGACAGCCCATGCCGCGACGCGCGGCTGGCGCAGCGGCCCCGCTGATGCAGCAGGACCAGCGCTGCTCAGCCATCAGCAAGCGATCGAGAGCGCTTTTTCCGCGAGTACGCCCGTTCCCCGCCCACGCGGGGCTTAACCGCAGATGCGTAGGGAGATCGTGGTTGTGCCCGGCGGTTCCTCGCTTGGCCAAGCCGAGATTGAAGTAGGCAAGAGCAGACCTCTGCCTTCGCCGCGGTGGCGGTATCGATCGCTGGCTCGTCCACATCGTGAACACGGTAACGGATGGCCGCGGTGGCGGACATAAATCAGTCGGCACTAGGTGCAATTTATCTCAATCCGGCTCCGTCGATTTATCACTTCCGCAGGCTGAGGCACGTATTCTGCATGACGGTAGGATGTTTAGTTATTCCATCAGAACCGGAGGATGACGTGGGGGTCCAGCAAGGCTGGCGCGGACGCGTGAGAATAGCAGACGCCATCCACCGCATGCGCCTTGCTCAGTCTGCGATCGCTTCAGGAGGTGACGCTCGCGCTGCTTCCTTGGAGGCGCACGCAGCTCGAGACGCGCTAGACCAATTAATCCTCGATACTGATGCGAAGCGTTACAGGCCGTCTTACGAAGACGCCATTGCGGCTCTGGAGTTGGCCAGCGAAGGATCGCAGCATGGATGGCAGTCTTATGAGCTGGCACCCCTGATCCAGATCGGGCTCTCGCGGCTCAAAGCCATGGGGCGGTGATCGCGTGGCGTATCACGATTGCCAGCACGACGACGGTACCGGCCGTCTTAAATTCAGCTCTTCAGCGGAATTTGCGCTCGTCGCGAGGGCGACTTCGACCCCAAACTCGCTCTCCGACGCCGATTACGTCGGGCGCACCGTGTTCCCGATCGTGTGCATCGTGATCATCCGCCGATCCGCCCTGGCGCCGAAGCACGCATAAAGGCCCTTCATCGGCTTGCAACCGCAACTGTGGGCTTGCTGAAGCGAGCCGTGTCGCGGATGACGTGTAGCTCCATATGAACGCCTCTTTGATTATCTCAATATGATTTAGTTCGCAGACACCGAGCAAACCTGCGACGTAGATCCTATCCGGTACGAAATTGAACGACACCGGCAGAAAATTGCCTTTCATGAGGGGGATGTTTGCCGCAACGCGCGCGAGACACCTATTGAGAGAGCTTAATGGTTGCAAATAGGATAGGTGAATGAGCAAGAAGAGAGCTGCTTCGAAAGGTTCATCAATGGCTGACGCCTTGGCAAGTAACAGCTCGAATAGCTGCTCGATAGCCACAGGATCGCCCGGAAGCGTGCAGACTGAGCCGACGATGCGAATTCCCGCACGGCGCAGGCGACCCACCGACTGGCCTGCTGCTAACCGGTGGGCGAGGCGCGCGTGGAGCTTAAGGATGGTTTGCCGATCTATCCCGACCTCTGCCGTTGATAGATGCTCTGCGGCCGCCGCGTGATTGAGTATCATTTGCGCGTAGCGCGGGCATTGTTCCTCGTCGTTGCGACTCTCTTCGACCAAGCGTCTAGCCGCCTCCGCCGTGAAGGTAGTGCCTTCGAGGCGGCAAGAGTGCCATATCAAGTCACCGAGTAGTTGCACTGCGCGGGGGTCCGGAGCGCCTGTGGATGGGCTGTTCCCGCTGCCCGTAGCATGCAAAAGCGCTTTCTCGGACTTGCTCAAGTAATGTGTGCGGTTCGGCTTGTAGTCTTCGATAAATGCCGGCCGGTATTTACACGGTGTCCGGGACGCTGGCTCCGCTATGACCCGGCTTAGAATCACCTTAGCCCTGTGCGAGAGCGGCATATACGATAATTCTTCGTATGGCGCCGTCGGGGGTACATCATCGCTGCCAACGTTCCTCTTCCCGTAGCGAGTCCCCCTAGTATTGCCGCTTTTGACGATGCTGTTGCGCATCGCAAGTTGCCGTAGACGTCGCTGGATGCTCTGCCGAGGCAACCCTAAGGCTGCCCGGGTAGCAATTTCGTCCACGGTCAGGTCGCGGCCAGCGGCGTATATGACCGCTTCCAATCGCGCCAGATCCGCATCAATCTGCTGTTGTGGTCTCATGTGTCGCTCGCGAGAAGCGGACCAGCGGCTGCAAGGGTGTGGACTCGCGGCTTAGAACCGCTTTTCACTGCGGCCGTTATGGTAGTCCTTCTCACGCAAGTCATTTGGCGGTTCTCTCTTCGTCCCCACGCTTTGAAAGTCGTCATACGAAATGCATCCTATGGAGGGCGCGGCTGGCTCACCGAGATTGATCTCGATACGTAGGCCGCGCTGTAGTTGGGCGTCAGTGGTCGCAACGGCCGATGGGGAGTGTGGCTTGGCGGCGGGGTCGCGCGTTGTCGGGAGATCCGAGCCTAGTGTCGGATGGTGCGGTAAACATTTCCTTGGTGCAGCAGCCGTATTTATTGACACAGACAACTTAACTGGGAGTGGACAAACTGCGTCGGATGGCGAAAATGGAACACGACTGTATCAGAGCGAAGCATCTCTGCAAGAATTGTACACTGCATTGGAACGTGATAGCGCTGGAATCGATAAATTGCGCTGCATTAGCCGCTTTATGTCGTTAAAAGAATGGGAGACCACTTCGGAGAATTTAAATGCAATCCGTGCACTCGTTTATCAACGGGCAACGCGTGTCTCTGCGCTCGTTTCGGGATGACCAGGACGGCTCAATCGCCATCACCTTAGCGCTGTCGGTGATCGTCCTGGTCGGGTTGGTTGGCGGGGCGATCGACTTCGGCCGCGCTTACTCAGCGCGGGAGCGCGCCCAGCAGACGGCCGATGCGGCGGTGCTCGCTGCGGCGCGGGTCTGGCAGATTGAGAACGATCTCGAGGCTGCTAAAGCGCGGGGGCTCGGCTTCTACGACGCCAACAAGCCGACCGACCTCGCGGCGAGCGTCGGCCAGTTTGCCATCGATGAGGTCAAGAATACCATCACGATGCACGTGCAAGCGACGGTCACGACACCGTTCCTGAGCGTGGTCGGGATGCGCACCGTCACCGCCAACATCGACGCCCAGGCCCAGCTGGCGCGCGGCCTCACGGCCAACCGCAACCTCGAAGTGTCGATGATGCTAGACGTCACGGGATCGATGGCCGGCAACAAGCTCACCGCGCTGAAGGCAGCCGCCAACGAGCTCGTCGACATTGTGGTGTGGGAGCGCGAAGGCACCTACACTTCGCGCGTCGCACTTGTACCATTTGCCGAAGCGGTAAACCCGGGGAAGGATTACCTGCAGACCGTCCGCGGCGGGCGCGCATCGACGCATCGCTTCGAGGACAATAACGGCTACTTCCAGAAGTTTGACCTCACCGAGTGTGTCTCCGACCGAAAGGGGAACGAAGCCCTCACCGACGCGGGGCCGTATGGCAACGACAAAGCGGGACCCGTCTACACGAAGACCGGAAAATGCACGCCTGTGGCGCCCATCGTCCCACTTACGGATGACAAAGTACTGCTGCACAACTCTATCAATTCCCTCGTGGCAAGCGGACAGACCGCCGGCCAGATCGGCACTCAGTGGGCCTGGTACATGCTTTCACCGAGTTGGAACGAGGTGTGGCCGGAGGCTCATAGGGCGGCGGCCTACGGGAGGTCGGACGTGCACAAGGTCGCCATTCTCATGACCGACGGCGAATACAACTTGGCGTATGACGACGCCGGCGTCGCGACGCGGGACTCCGGCAAGACCGCGAGCAACGGCAGCCCTGACGGGCAGGCGCGCCTTCTGTGCGAGGGCATGAAGGCAAAGGGTATCGCGGTTTTCGCGGTGGGCTTTGAGCTTTCGAGCACCAAAGCAGAGGAGACTCTTCGGCGGTGCGCCACGGACTCCAGTTATGTGTACATGGCCAAAGACGCCGAAACGCTTAAGCGCGCCTTCAGTGATATCGCGCAGCGCCTGGCCACATTTCATCTCTCACAGTGACCACGGCAATGTCTATGGTCGGAAGCCCACTGGGCGACGCTGGCTGGCGCTGTTCGCGGCATGATTGGCTTTCCGACGTATGTCTCTGAAATAGTACGGTCCGGCCGGAGCTGCGCCTGTCCGGCCGGACAACCCCGGCGCCACAATTGCTCCCTTCGTCGAACTAGCCCCGTCTGACCGGATAGCCGGCGTAAGGAGGAAAGCCTAGGTCTATTTCTAGGCACAAGCTGATGAGATGGCTCATCGGTCCGGCACGTTGAATAGCGCTCATGTGTCGACAAACAGGACGGTTCGTGTGGGCAGCGTTCGAATTCGCTACGGCTCATTCTGTTCCCCAATCAGATCGCCAGTATTCATGGCAAACCACTTGGGGCTTTCGATTCAGTAAGCGCAGACCTTGTAGGGATTGGCCGCGTCCAGATTGGCGTTGTCGATAATGATATCGAACTCGTCGACGTTGGTCAGGTCGACCCGGAAACGACACGATGTCGTGTTGTTAGCGGTGCCGTCGCAGACAGAGTTTCCGTTGGTGTCGAGAACTCGCAACTTCAGGCCTCCGATCTCCGAGACCAGCGCCACACCACCCTTGCTGTCCCACATACTTTCGCTCAGCCGTTGGCCGAGTTGGGCATAGTCGCGACCGGGAACGATGCCGTGGAGGCACGAAATGGTGGAACTCAGATCCTGGGCGACGGCCGTCTGCGCGGCAAGCTTCAGGAACGCAGCTATAGCAATGGCCGAAGCCCGATAGGTCACGGCTGTCATAAGTCTCTCCAGGACGACGGGTGATCCACTCCGATCTACCCGAATTCTCTCAAGATATCAGAAAATAGAAATGCCGCGTTCAAGGCTATTTTTCTTAAATATTGATTCGAATATGGTCACGCCGGTGCCGGCATCGCGAATGGAAAGAGAAAATTCGAAACAAAATTACGTGGGCAAATTGGCTGTGCTTAAGAGTTCTTGCGGTACGACACTCGTATAGCCTGCCATGCGCAGCGCCAGATCAACACGAAGCGGTCGTATGACGGAGTGTTCGCCGATGAAGACGGTCCGGCCTCAAAAGCCCTCATTCCTTGCCGCGAAGGACGGCAATGTTGGCATGCTCTTCGCTATGATGATCGTGCCGGTCACGATCCTCGCCGGCGGCACGGTCGATTACGGCCGCGTGCTTTCGCAAAAGGCACGCGTCCAGGCCGCATCCGATGCGGCTGCGCTCGCAGCAGCCCGGCCGATGGAGGCAACCGAAGGCGAACGGGCTGAAATCGCAAAAAAGGTTTTTCAAGCCAACATCGCGCAGGGCGGCACGCGGCCGTTCGATCCAGTTGTCAGACTTTCTGCCGCGACGGTCACGGTCGAAGCCAACGTGATGGTGCCGACACCGTTCCTCAGTCTGGCGAGTATCACGAGCATGCCGGCCAAAGGGATAGGCACCGCGGTAGCAGGTTCGAAGATCGAAGAGGTCGATCCCGGTAAGATCTGCCTACTTGCGCTCGATCCTAACAGTGACGACGGCATCCATCTGCAGGGGGACAATCAGGTAAACTACACCGGCTGCTGGGCGCATACCAACTCGTCCAAAACCACGGCCATCAACGCGAACGGTTCGAATGCCCGGGCGATCGGCAAGGGGAATTGTGCTGTTGGCAGCTTCAGCCAGACACACGATACTTTTGCGCCGGAGCCCAAGAGTGGTTGCAAAGTGGTACCCGATCCATTCGCCGTCGTGGGCGCCTACGTGGAAGGCGGGACCTATCAACCCACTTTTTCCAAGCCGTATAAGGCGACCACTTGCAAAGCGTCGAATCTCAACCTGAAGAAGGGCGTGTTCACTCTGGACTCCGGACGCTACTGCGGCGGAATCAACATTCAGGCCGGCGCCACGGTAACCTTTAATGCCGGCATCTACTATATCGATAATGGCCTGTTCAACGTGCAGTCGGGCTCTTCGGTGCGGGGCACCAACGTGCTCTTCTACCTAGCCGGCGCCAACGCCCGAATGCAGGTGATCGGCGGCGGTGCCACAGATCTTTCGGGGCGTCACGAGTCCGCGAGCTATGCCGGCTTTCTCGTCATCGCCGATGCCGATGCGAACCGCGGCGGCGAGTCTAACATCCAAGGCGGCGGCATCTTCAAGCTGAACGGCACAATCTATATGCCTACCCAACGCATCGAGGTCTCCGGCCAGGGTGATGTAAACGCCCAAGCCGTCAACACATTTGGCATGATCGCTAAGGACTTCTACTTCCTCGGCAACGGCATCTTCAACACCGTCCGTCACACGGGCCAGGGCAAGGTTCCGGATATCATGCCGACCATGCCGGTCGAGAGCATCCGCGAGACAGTCCTTAACTGATTACATGTTATGTCGCGGAGGTCGCCAGGGAGACTACTCCGGACGTTGCTCGAGAACCGGCACGGCCTCGTTGCGTAGGCGGGCGGGAAGCAAGCGACCCGCACGGCGGTCCGTTGCTCTGGCGATAACCGATCAGCACATTCCCGGTTCCGGACGTCTCATGCTCGCTGCCGACAAGGGCTACGACACGTCCAACTTCCTCGCCGATCTCAGGCAGAGGTGCGTGACGCTGCACGTTGCAGAGAAGGTGAAGGGCTCGCAAGACCATCCACGGGATTGGCAAGGCCTCGGGTCGCGATCTCACCTACGTTCGGTTCAAGATCACGTTCGCAATGGCCCGCCCTACGATGCGAGCCTATTGGCGGCGGCGTAACCGCCAGATGCGGGGATCGGGCTGCAACCAGCCGGCCCCCACCCCGTGGCGTTACTTCGAACGGCGTCGCAACGTGCTTGCCAACCTCGCGTTCCCGAAAGAGCACTGGCCGCAGCTGCACTCCACCAATCCGCTCGAACGGCTCAATGATGAGATCAAGCGGCGTACCGACGTCGTCGCGATCTTCGCAAACGAGGGCGCCATCGTCAGGCTCGTGGGCGCGATGCTGCTCGAACAGAACGACCAGTGGGCCGCAAGCGGGGCCGGCTACATGAGCCTGGAAGAGCTCGCCCATTTCAGCGATGATCCACCGGCCAAGGCGGCATGAGCAAAGGCCCGAGCCAATAGCGCTCAGGCCCATGAACGGCGCTCCTACACCAACAGCCGGGACGCAAATTGACGTGCCGGGACCGCGAGACGATCAACGAGCCGCTGTCCTCGGCTTCGTCCATGAGTACGCGCGCATCCGGTCGGCGACGGCACGACACTCCGCCCAGTGCGGATCGCCGCCGCCGCCATCGCCCGCTGCTTCGATCGACGTGAGTCAGCGTGTTGCGCATGAAGTGGACTCGACAGCGCTGCCACGTCGACTCGTTCTACGGATGTGATTGCCCCACCTGCCTCCGAACTTCGCAAAAAGAGTTGCAGCTTAAAGTTTTTTTAATCATGATCAGTTCGTCAATAAGTTGTATGTTGGAGTTAACGGATGGCAATCACAGCCGCCTCGGCATCGAATGGGGTGCTGAGGTCTCCCGCGGTCCTGAGGGCCCCTAGGAAGTCGCTC
>LNFM01009565.1_pt1 | contig 14045 bp, 16 predicted proteins | sample 596031 | NCBI WGS metagenome assembly LNFM01 (sample SAMN04254537, study PRJNA301005) | activated carbon metagenome | isolation source: dual media filters at the Ann Arbor, Michigan drinking water treatment plant | place: USA: Ann Arbor
GGCCGAATAGCCGCCGCGCGCCCGCTCCGGCGCTACCCGTGCGCCAGGATCGCCAGCAGCAGCAGCGCCACGATGTTGGTGATCTTGATCATCGGGTTCACCGCCGGCCCCGAGGTGTCCTTGTAGGGGTCGCCCACCGTGTCGCCCGTCACCGCGGCCTTGTGGGCGTCGCTGCCCTTGCCGCCGTAGTGGCCTTCCTCGATGTACTTCTTCGCGTTGTCCCAGGCGCCGCCGCCCGTGGTCATGGACACGGCGACGAAGAACCCGGTGACGATCACCCCCAGCAGCAGCGCGCCGAGTGCCGCGAAGGCCGCCGCCTTGCCGGCGATGGCGTTCACCACGAAGAAGCACACCACCGGCGCCAGCACCGGCAGCAGGGAGGGGATGATCATCTCGCGGATCGCGGCCCGGGTCAGCATGTCCACCGCGCGGCCGTAGTCGGGCTTCTCGGTGCCCGCCATGATCCCCGGCTTCTCGCGGAACTGGCGGCGCACCTCCTCCACCACGCTCTGCGCCGCGCGGCCCACCGCGGTCATGCTCATCCCCGCGAACAGGTAGGGCAGCATGCCGCCGAACAGCAGCCCGACGACGACGTAGGGGTTGGCGAGGCTGAAATCCACCGCGCCCATCCCGGCGAAATACGGGTAGGTGGCGCTGTTGGCGGCGAAGTACTGCAAGTCCTGCGTGTAGGCCGCGAAGAGCACCACCGCACCCAGCGCGGCCGAGCCGATCGCGTAGCCCTTCGTCACCGCCTTGGTGGTGTTGCCGACCGCGTCCAGCGCGTCGGTGGTCACCCGCGTCTCGGGCGGCAGGCCGGCCATCTCGGCGATGCCGCCGGCATTGTCGGTGACGGGACCGAAGGCGTCGAGCGCCACGATCATGCCGGCCAGCGCCAGCATCGTCGTGGTGGCGATGGCGACCCCGTACAGGCCCGCCAGCGAATAGGTGCTGATGATGCCGAAGATGATGATCAGCGCCGGGATGGCGGTGGCCTCCATGCTCACCGCCAGGCCGCGGATCACGTTGGTGCCGTGCCCGGTCTGCGAGGCTTCCGCGATGGACTTCACCGGGCGGAAGGCCGTGCCCGTGTAGTACTCGGTGATCCAGACGATGGCGGCCGTGACCAGCAGCCCCATGGCGCCGCACAGGAACAGGCTGAAGGCGGTGAAGGACGCACCCCCCGCCACCAGCGTGCCCGTGCCCATGATGAGGTAGGCCAGCGGCAGCAGCACGAGCAGCGACAGCACGCCGGTGACGATCAGCCCGCGGTACATCGCCCCCATGATGGAGTTGTTGGCCGGCAGCTTCACGAAGTAGGTGCCGATGATGGAGGTGATGACGCACACCGCGCCGATGGCCAGCGGGAACAGCATGGCGGCCGCGCGCGTGGCGTCGGGGAAGGTGATGGCGGCCAGCACCATGGTGGCCACCGCGGTCACGGCGTAGGTCTCGAACAGGTCGGCCGCCATGCCGGCGCAGTCGCCCACGTTGTCGCCCACGTTGTCGGCGATGGTGGCGGGGTTGCGGGGGTCGTCCTCGGGGATGCCGGCCTCCACCTTGCCCACCATGTCGCCGCCGACGTCGGCGCCCTTGGTGAAGATGCCCCCGCCCAGGCGCGCGAAGATGGAGATCAGCGAGGCGCCGAAGCCCAGCGCCACCAGGCTGTCGATCACGGTGCGCGAGTTGATGGCGTAGCCGCCGAGGACGACGAGGACGAAGAAGTACCCCGCCACGCCCAGCAGCGCGAGGCCGGCGACCAGCATCCCCGTGATGGCGCCCGACTTGAAGGCGAGGTCCAGCCCCGCGGCGAGGCCGTGGGTCGAGGCCTCGGCCGTGCGGACGTTGGCGCGCACCGAGACGTTCATGCCGATGAAGCCGGCCAGCCCCGAGAGCACCGCGCCGATGAGGAAGCCGATGGCCACCGCGGCCCCCAGCAAGGCGAAGACCAGCACGAAGAGCACGGCGCCCACGATGGCGATGGTCATGTACTGCCGCCGCAGGTAGGCGGAGGCGCCTTCCTGGATGGCCTGGGCGATCTCCTGCATCCGGGCGTTCCCGGCAGGCTTCGCCATGATCTCCTTCGTCGTCACCCAGCCATAGGCGAGCGAGGCCGCCCCCAGCAGGATGACCATCAGCAATGTCGCCGTGATCAATGCCCTGTTCCCTTCCGTGTCCGCGGCTCTGATGCCGGCCGCATGCGGGAAGGTTAGGGGGGGCGTCCGCCGCAGGGGAAGGGAAATCCGCCCCCCTCCCAAACCGGGCGGATTCGTGGTTCAAGCCGGGCGCAAGACGCCTGGAGAGCCGCATGAACCTCGCCGCCATCCCCACCGGGAAGAACGCGCCCGACGACGTGAACGTGATCGTGGAGGTCGCCATCGGCGGCGAGCCCATCAAGTACGAGATGGACAAGGATGCCGGCGTCCTCTTCGTGGACCGCTTCCTGTACACGCCCATGCGCTACCCCGGGAACTACGGCTTCGTGCCGCACACGCTGAGCGACGACGGCGACCCGATCGACGTGCTGATCGCCAACACGCGCCCCATCATCCCCGGCGCCGTCATCAACTGCCGCCCCGTGGGCGTGCTGCTGATGGAGGATGACGGCGGCCACGACGAGAAGATCATCGCCGTCCCCTCGTCGAAGCTCACCAAGCGCTACGAGGGCGTGCACGACGTCGAGGACCTGCCCCGCATCACGCTGGACCAGATCCGCCACTTCTTCGAGCACTACAAGGACCTGGAGCCGAACAAGTGGGTGAAGGTGAAGGGCTGGGGCGACGCCGCCATGGCCCGCACCCTGATCACCGAGGCGATCGAGCGCTTCAAGGCCAAGGGTTGAAACCGGCCGGGCCGCCTGCCAGAACGGGCGGCCCCCTCATGCGCCCGTAGCTCAATGGTCAGAGCGGGCCGCTCATAACGGCTTGGTTGCGGGTTCGAGTCCTGCCGGGCGCAGGGGGCGGCACCATCTCCCCGCGCATGGACGACCCCCTCTGCCCCATCTGCCGGCGGCCCATCCCGCCCGGCGCGAAGGCCAGCCGCCACCACCTGGTGCCCGTCCTCAAGGGCGGGCGGAACAAGGGCACGGTGCTGGTGCACCACATCTGCCACCAGGCCATCCACGCCCGCTTCACCGAAGGCGAGCTGGCCCGGCGCCTGGCGGACCCCGAGGCGATCCGCGCCGCGCCCGAGATGGCGGAGTTCCTCGCCTGGATCGCCTCCAAGCCGCCCGGCTTCCACGCGCCCACCCGCCTCAGGGGCGGGCGGCGGGGACGGCTGCGCCGCTGACGCCCGGCCAGGGCACCGTCACCCGGCCCTGCGCCCCGTCGCCGCGCAGGGCGAGCGGCGGGCGGGCGCGGCCCATCCCCTCCGTTGCCGGGTCGTACACCCAGCGCACCCAGCCATGCAGCGCCACGCCGCCCAGGAGCAGGGGAGACTCCTCGCGGAAGGAGGCGCCGGACATGGAGCCGTCGGACTCGTGGAGCGCGAAATGCACCACCGGCCCGCCGGACAGCACGCCGCCCGCGTCGCCGGCCGGCGTGGGGCCGTCCCAGGCCCCGCTCGGCCCGGCCACGGACAACTCGCCCTGATCCAGGCGGCGGCGCATCACCTGCGCTCCCGCCGGCAGGGTCCAGCCGTGGAAGGCGTGCGCGCGGGACAGGGTGCAGCCCTGGAAGCGGCCTCGCCCATCCACCCAGAGGTGGCCGTCGTCGTCGCAGGGCCAGCTATCCACCTCCTGCGCCGCGTCCACCCCGGCCTGCCACAGGTCGTCGCTCTCGCGCAGCAGGAAGCGGACGGCGCGCAGTCCCAGCACCGCCCCGTCCTCGAGCGTGACCCCGGACAGGCGCGTGCGCGCCCGGTCGTCCCAGCGCAGCCGGGCGCCGGCGGGCAGCGCCAGGCCATCCACCACCGCGGGCGCATCCAGCGTCGCCTCGAAGGCCTCGCGCTCGGCCGCGGCGCTGCGGCTCTCGAGACTTTCCGCCGCGAGGAGCCACAGCAGCGTCAGCAGGGGCGCCGCCGCCGCCAGCGCCACGGCGGCCAGGCCGCCGCGCACCCAGCGCCCGGGCAGCAGCACGGCCAGCGCCGCGGCGGGCAGGGCCAGCACCAGCAGGGCCACCCATCCGCCCTCGAGGGCCCACAGGGCGCCCCAGACGAGCATGTTCTCGATCACCTGCATCGCGGCCTCCCAACGCTCGGCGAGCCTTCGCAGCGCCGCCCGGTGCGGCTAGAACGCGCGCCGAGACAGGAGTTCCCCCATGGCCGCCTACCAGTATGTCTACGTGATGAAGGATCTCACCAAGGCCTATCCGGGCGGGCGCGAGGTCTTCAAGGGCATCACGCTGTCCTTCCTGCCCGATGCCAAGATCGGCGTGCTGGGGCCCAACGGCGCCGGCAAGTCCACGCTGATGAAGATCATGGCCGGGCTGGACACCGAGTACGGCGGCGAGGCCTGGGCGGCCGAGGGCGTGCGCGTCGGCTACCTGCCGCAGGAACCCCAGCTCGACCCCACCAAGACGGTGGGCGAGAACGTGCGCGCCGCCTTCGCCGTGCTGGAGGGCCAGCTCGCCCGCTTCAACGCCATCTCCGAGCGCTTCATGGAGGAGATGACGGAGGACGAGATGAACGACCTGCTGGCCGAGCAGGGCCAGCTGCAGGAAGCCATCGACGCCGCCGACGGGTGGGAGCTGGACCGGCGCATCGACATCGCGCTCGACGCCCTGCGCTGCCCGCCGGCGGAGAGCGGCGTGGAGCGCCTCTCGGGCGGCGAGAAGCGGCGCGTGGCCCTGTGCAAGCTGCTGCTGGAGAAGCCGGAGCTGCTGCTGCTGGACGAGCCGACCAACCACCTGGACGCGGAAAGCGTGTCCTGGCTGGAGCACACGCTGCGCGACTACCCGGGTGCGGTGCTGGTAGTCACCCATGACCGCTACTTCCTGGACAACGTGACCAACTGGATCCTGGAGGTGGATCGCGGCCGCGGCTTCCCCTACCAGGGCTCCTACTCCTCCTACCTCGAGCAGAAGAAGAAGCGGCTGGAGCAGGAGAACCGCGAGGACACGGCCCGCATCCGCGCGCTGACCCAGGAGCAGGAGTGGATCGGCCGCTCCCCCTCCGCCCGCCAGGCCAAGAGCAAGGCGCGCATCAGCCGCTACGAGGAGCTGCTGGAGAAGTCGAACGAGAAGGGGCCGGAGGAGATGCAGATCCTCATCTCCCCCCCGCCGCGCCTGGGCAACACGGTCATCGAGGCCGAGAAGCTGCGCAAGGGCTACGGCAACCGCCTGCTCATTGACGACCTGGACTTCAAGCTGCCGCCGGGCGGCATCGTCGGCGTCATCGGGCCCAACGGCGCGGGCAAGACCACGCTGTTCCGCATGATCACCGGCAACGAGGAGCCGGATTCCGGCACGCTGCGCGTGGGCGATTCCGTGAAGCTCGGCTACGTGGACCAGTCGCGCGACTCGCTCGACGACACCAAGTCGGTCTGGCAGGAGATCTCGGGCGGCGACGACGTGATCAACATCGGCAAGCGCACCATCCAGAGCCGCGCCTACACCGCCGCCTTCAACTTCCGCGGCGCCGACCAGCAGAAGCGCGTGGGCGTGCTGTCGGGCGGCGAGCGCAACCGCGTGCACCTGGCGAAGATGCTGCGCACGCCGCACAACGTCCTCCTCCTCGACGAGCCGACCAACGACCTGGACGTGGACACGCTGCGCGCGCTGGAGGAGGCGCTGATGGAGTTCGCCGGCTGCGTGGTGGTCATCAGCCACGACCGCTGGTTCCTCGACCGCCTGGCGACCCACATCCTCGCCTTCGAGGGCGACAGCCACGTCGAGTGGTTCGAGGGCAACTTCCAGGCCTACGAGGCCGACAAGAAGCGCCGCCTGGGCAAGGACGCCGACCAGCCGCACAGGATCAAGTACCGGCCTTTGGTGCGCTGATCGCGCACCGCCGGCCGGCACTCGATCCCGTGCGTTTCCTTGCGCCCTCACCGCCGCTGCCTCGGGCAGCGGCTACGCCGGGCGGCCGCATCCGCGGCCTTGGCTTCGGCCCCATGAATGGGGCCGGCGTCCGCCGTGCGGCCGCATTCTCGGTGGACGGTCCCGGTCCTGCTTGGGGTGCGCTTGCAGGCCGGCGCTCGCCTTCGGCGTTGCGCCTCGCGTGATGCACCCGGTCCTCCGCGCGCCGCGCACCGTCACCACGCCGCGCCTGTCCCTGCTGCCGCCCGGGCTGGAGCACCTGCCGGACCTGGTGCGCCTCAAGGCCGACGAGGCGGTCTTCGGCTACATGCTGCACGGCACCCGCACGCCCCAGCGCACGCGCGAGGAGCTGGAGGACGACATCGACTTCTGGCAGGTCCGCGGCTACGGCACCTGGTCGGTCTTCGAGCGCGGCACCGGCGAGTTCCTCGGCATCGCGGGGCTGATGGAGCGCCCCGATGGCCGCGGCATCGCCCTGCGCTTCGCCCTGTGGCCCTGGTGCCGCGGCAAGGGCTACGCGCGGGAGGCGGCGCGCGCCGCTCTGGAGTTCGGCCACGCCGCGGGCATCGCGCGCATCATCGGCGTGGCGCGCGAAAGCAACGCGGCGAGCCGCGCCGTGCTGGCCGACATCGGCATGGCGGAAAGCGAGCGCTACCTCCATCGCGGCCACCCGATGGTGGTGTACGAGTCGCTCCGCTGACCCCCTCCACCCGGCTCCTGCTGGCGATGGTGGGGATGGGCGGCATCTCCAACTTCCACCGCGCCGCCATCGGCGTCATCGCGCCCGAGCTGGCGGCGGAACTTTCCATGGGCCCCGGCGCGCTGGGCGCGGCCAACACCGCCTTCTTCGGCGCCCTGCTGGTGGCGCAGGTCCCCGTGGGCGTGGCGCTGGACCGGATCGGCCCGCGCCGGCTGGTGGCGTGGCTGACGGCGCTGGCGGTGCTGGGCGCCGCGGCCCAGGCGCTGGCGTGGGACGCGGCCTCCTTCCTCCTGGCGCGCTTCCTGCTGGGGCTGGGCTGCGCGGCCTCCTTCATGTCGGCAGTGGTGCTGGCGGGGCGCTGGCACCGCGGGCCGGCGCTGACGCGCGCCATCTCCGTCACCTTCGCCTGGAGCCAGTGCGGCATCCTGCTGGCCGGCGCGCCGCTGGCGGTGCTGGCCGGGCTGGCGGGGTGGCGCGGGGCCTTCTTGCTTTCCGCCGCGCTCACGGCCGCGCTGGGCGCGCTGTGGTGGGCGCTGGCGCGCGACGACCCGCCCGGGGCGCCCCCGCGCGTTCCCCCGCGCGAGGGGCTGGCGGAAATCCTGCTCGGCCAGGCGGCGGTGTGGCGGGTGCCGGGGCTGTGGCGCATCCTGTCCCTGCACAGCGTCGCCTACGCGGCGATGGCGACGCTGCTGGCGCTCTGGGCCGGCCCCTTCCTGCATGAGGTGCACGGCCTCTCGCCGGCCGGGCGCGGCTGGGTGCTGCTGGCGATGGGCCTCGCCGTGCCGCTGGGCCAGCTGCTGGTGCCCCCGGCCGAGCGTGCCCTGGGGCGCGGGCGCGCCGTGGCGGCGATGTGCGGCGCGGTGATCCTGGCGCTGCTGGGGCTGGCCGCCGGGCCGCCGCTGGGGGTGGCGGTGGCGCTGCTGGTGCTGGTCTGCGCCGGCTCGGCCTATTCCGTGCTGCTGGTGACGCAGGGGCGGATGCTGTTCCCGGACCACCTGGTGGGCCGCGGCGTCACCTCGGTGAACCTGGCGCAGGTGGTGGGCTCGGCGGCGCTGCCGGCGCTGATGGGGGTGGTGGTGGGGGCGGCGGGCTACGGCGCCGGCTTCCTGTTGCTGGCGGCGGCGCTGGGCCTGGGCCTGTGGGGATACCGGCGCTAGGCTGCCCCCCATGCCCGACCTGCTCTTCCTCCTTGCCGCGCTGGCGATCGCCGTTTCCCCGGGGCCGGGGCTGTTCTACGTCGCCGCGCGCAGCCTGGCCGGCGGGCGCGCGGAGGGCATCGCCTCCTCCTTCGGCACCGCGCTGGGCGGGGGCGTGCACGTGCTGGGGGGCGCGCTGGGCGTCTCGGCGCTGGTGCTGGCGAGCGCGGAGGCCTTCACCCTCCTGAAGCTGGCCGGCGCGGCCTACCTGGTGGTGTTGGGCTGGCGCACCATCCGTGACGCGGGCCGCGAAGCCGGCGCGCCGGTGCCCACAAGCACGGCCCCGCCCGCCATGGGCCACGCTCGCGCCTTCCGCGAGGGCGCGGTGGTGGAGGCGCTGAACCCCAAGACGGCGGCCTTCTTCCTCGCTTTCCTGCCGCAATGGGTGGACCCGGCGGCGGGCGGCGTGTTCTGGCAGTTCGTGCTGCTGGGCTGCATCAGCGTGGCGCTGAACACCGCCGCGGACGTGGTGGTGGCCTTCGGCGCGGGGGCGCTGCGGCGCGGCGCCGGGGCGCGGCCGCGGCTGCTGCGGCGGCTGCGCCAGGGCTCGGGCGCGCTGATGGTGGGGCTGGGCGCGGCGCTGGCCTTCGCACGGCGGCCGGCGTGACTCAGTACATCGTCCGCGCGTAGGTCTCGGGCATCTGCGCGTCCAGCGCCGGGCCGTCTATGCGGCCCCCCATGTGGGCGGCCAGCAATTCGCCCAGCGTCGGCAGCCCGGCGGGGCGCGGGCGCCCGTCCCAGAGGCGCGAGCGCATCACCGACTTGGCGCATTGCATGTACAGGCTGGTGACGGCGACGCGCAGCAGCGTCACCGGCTCCTTGCCCTGGGCGGCGTGCGCGGCGCGCAAGGCGGGGTCGGTGGTGATGGTGGCCTGGCCGTGGATGCGCAGCGCCTCGCCCGCGCCGGGCACGAGGAACAGCAGCGCCACGCGCGGGTCGTGGATGACGTCGCGCAGCGCGTCCAGCCGGTTGTTGCCGCGCCGGTCGGGCAGGATCACCGTGCCGTCGTCGGGCGCGCCCACGAAGCCCGGCGCGTCGCCGCGCGGGGTGACGTGCGGGCCGTCGGGGCCGGTCGTCCCCAGCAGCAGGAAGGGCGAGGCGGCGAGGAAGGCGCGGGTCGTCGCGTCCAGCCGCGCGGCGACCTTGGTGCGGACCAGCTCGGAGGGCGTGGCGTAGAGCGCCTCGAGGGCATCAAGGCTGGTGACGGCGTGCGGGTCCATGGCCGCGCAGCTTGGCGGAACCTCGCGGGCGGCGCTATAGCGCGGTGCATGGCAGGCCACTCGCAGTTCAAGAACATCATGCACCGCAAGGGCGCGCAGGACGCCAAGCGGGCGCGCGCCTTCGCCAAGCTGGGGCGCGAGATCACGGTCGCCGCCAAGCAGGGCCAGCCGGACCCCGCCTTCAACCCGCGGCTGCGCGCGGCGCTGACCGCGGCGCGGCTGGCCAACATGACGAAGGACGCCGTGAAGCGCGCCATCGACAAGGCCAGCGGCGCCGGCGGGGGCGAGGACTACGCCGAGGTGCGCTACGAAGGGCGCGGCCCGGCGGGCGTCGCCGTGATCGTGGAGGCGCTGACCGACAACCGCAACCGCACCGCGTCCGACCTGCGCTCCATGTTCGCCAAGCATGGCGGCGCGCTGGGCGAGACGGTGGCCTTCCAGTTCGACCGCCTGGGCGTGCTGCGCTTCGCCCCCGCCGTGGCCGATGCCGACGCGATGCTGGAGGCGGCCATCGAGGCCGGCGCGCAGGACGTGGCCAGCACCGCCGAGGGCCACGAGGTGCTCACCGCCCCCGACGACCTGGCCGCGGTGCGCGAGGCGCTGGAAGGCCGCTTCGGCGAGGCGCAGGTGGCGAAGCTGGACTGGCGCCCGAACATGTCGGTGACGCTCGACGAGGAAGGCGCCCAGGCCGTGCTGAAGTTCCTGGACCTGCTGGACGACCACGATGACGTGCAGAACGTCTTCGCCAATTTCGAGGTGAGCGAGGACGTGCTCGCGAAGCTGTCCGCCTGATGCGCGTGGTGCGCATCCTGGGGCTCGATCCCGGTTTGACCCACACGGGCTGGGGGGTGATCGAGGTGACGGGGTCGCACCTGCGCTTCCTGGGCGCGGGCGCCGTGTCCACCACGACGGCGGAGGAACTGTCTGCCCGGCTGTGCCGCATCCACGCGGCGCTGGTGGCGCTGATCGGCGAATGGACGCCCGACGAGGCGGCGGTGGAGCACACCTACGTGAACAAGAACCCCCAGGCCGCCTTGAAGCTGGGCCAGGCGCGCGGCGTGGTGCTGCTGGCCCCAGCCATGGCCGGGCTGCCCGTCGCCGAGTACCAGGCGATGGAGGTGAAGCGCGCGGTGGTGGGCACGGGCCACGCCGACAAGATCCAGGTGCAGGACATGGTGAGGCGCCTGCTGCCCAATGCGGTGCTCAAGCGCGCGGACGCGGCGGACGCGCTGGCCATCGCCATCTGCCACGCGCATCACCGGGGCACGCGGGCGATGCTCGCCGCGCTGGCGCGGGCATGATCGCGAGCCTCACAGGGCTGGTGCAGTCCACCGCGGATGGCGCCGCCGTCATCGAGGTGAACGGCGTCGGCTACCTCGTCGCGTGCAGCCGCAAGACGCTGGACCGGCTGACGGCGCATGACGGCGTGCAGCGCCTGCTGGTGGAAAGCCGCTACGCGCAGGAGGTCGGCACTACCCTCTACGGCTTCCTGGACGCGGGCGAGCGCGAGGCGTTCCGCGCGCTGAACGAGGTGAAGAACGTCGCCGCCCGCACGGCGCTGGCCGTGCTGTCCATGCTCTCGCCCGAGGAGCTGGCGCGCGTCATCGCCGCCAAGGACCGCAAGGGGCTGAGCGCGGCCAAGGGCGTCGGCCCCACCACGGCGAACCGCATCATCGACGAGCCGGCGATGCAGAAATGGGCGGTCGGCCGCGCGACGCCGGAGGAGGGGGGCGCCGTCGCCGCGGCCCCCACCGCCGGCGCGGCCGGGGATGCGGTGAGCGCGCTGCTCAACCTCGGCCTGAAGCGGCCGGAGGCGGAACGCGCGGTGGCCAAGGCGCAGGCGGCGCTGGGCGAGGATGCGCCGCTGAACGCGCTGCTGACGGCGGCGCTGCGCGAAACCGCGCGATAGCGGAACGGCCCTACGTGCCCTATATGTTCCCCCATGCCTGACACCGAGCGCCTGTCCTCCGCCCGCCGGCAGGAGGAGGATTCCGGCGAAACCAGCCTGCGCCCCCAGCGCCTGTCCGACTTCACCGGCCAGCAGCGCTCGCGCGAGAACCTGGAGGTCTTCATCCAGGCCGCCGGCGCGCGGGGCGAGGCGCTGGACCATGTCCTGCTGCACGGCCCCCCCGGCCTGGGCAAGACGACGCTGGCGCAGATCGTGGCGCGCGAGCTCGGCGTGGGCTTCCGCGCCACCTCCGGTCCCGTGCTGCAACGGGCGGGCGACCTGGCGGCGATCCTCACCAACCTCCAGCCGCGCGACGTGCTGTTCGTGGATGAGATCCACCGCCTCCAGCCTGCCATCGAGGAAACCCTCTACCCGGCGATGGAGGATTTCCAGCTGGACCTCATCATCGGCGAGGGGCCGGCCGCGCGCACGGTCCGCATCGACCTGCCGCCCTTCACCCTGGTGGGGGCCACCACGCGCTCGGGCCTGCTGAGCACGCCGCTGCGCGACCGCTTCGGCATCCCGCTGCGGCTGAACCTCTACACGCCCGAGGAGCTGCTGAAGATCGTCTCGCGCGGGGCGATGAAGCTGGGCTTCGCCCTGCATGAGGACGGCGCGCGCGAGATCGCCAACCGCTCCCGCGGCACCCCGCGCATCGCCGGCCGCCTGCTGCGCCGCATCCGCGACTTCGCGGCCGTGGGCGGCGTGGTGGCCGACCGCGCGATGGTGGACGGCGCGTTGGCCCGGCTGGAGGTTGACGCCAAGGGCCTGGACGCGATGGACCGCCGCTACCTGCGCCGCATCGCCGAGCACCACCGCGGCGGCCCCGTGGGCGTGGAGACCCTGGCCGCCGCCCTGAGCGAGAGCCGGGACACGCTGGAGGACGTGGTGGAACCCTTCCTGATCCAGGAAGGCCTGGTGCTCCGCACGCCCCGCGGCCGCGTCCTGGGCGACCCCGGCTGGCGCCACCTCGGGCTGACGCCGCCCGACGACCGCCCGCCCGCCGACCTGTTCGACGCATGAGCCACCTCTTCCCCATCCGCGTGTACTTCGAGGACACGGATGCCGGCGGCGTCGCCTACCACGCGAGCTACCTGCGCTGGGCGGAACGGGCGCGGACCGAAAGCCTGCGCGACATCGGCCTGCCGCATTCCGACATGCAGCGAATTCATGGCTGCTTCCTGGTGGTGAAGCGCCTCGCGGTGGAGTATGCACGCCCGGCGCGGCTGGACGACCTGCTGGTGGTCCGCACCGGCATCCTCCGCGCGGGCGCTTCCGTGCAGCTGGTGCAGGAGGTGCGGCGCGGGGAGAAAGGCTTGGCCGTGCTGGAGGTGACGCTCGCCTGCGTGGATGCGGCGAGCCTGGCCCCCAGGCGGCTGCCCGAACCCTGGCTGGGCGCGCTGCGTGCGCGCGTCATTGATGGAGGCTCTGCCCGGTGAACCCTGTCACTTCCGCGCCGCTGGCCGCCGCCGCGCACGACATGTCGCTCTGGGGCCTGTTCATGCAGGCGGACTGGGTGGTGAAGGCCGTCATGGTCCTCCTCCTGCTCGCCTCCGTCTATGTCTGGGCCATCGCCTTCGAGAAGTTCGTGGCGCTGCGCAAGGCGCGCGCCGAGGCGGACGCCTTCGAGGACCGCTTCTGGTCCGGCGGCAGCCTGGACGAGCTGTTCCGCCGCGAGGGCGAGCAGCCGACCCACCCCTTCGCCGCCGTGTTCAGCGCCGGCATGCGCGAATGGCGCCGCTCCACCGAGGGCGCCTCGGGCGCCATGATGGTGGCCGGCACGAAGGAGCGCGTGGAGCGCGCCATGGGCGTGACCATCGGCCGCGAGATGGAGCGGCTGGAGAAGCGCATGACCTTCCTGGCCAACACCGGCTCGGCCGCGCCCTTCATCGGGCTGTTCGGCACGGTGTGGGGCATCATGAACTCCTTCACCGCCATCGCGGGGATGCAGAACACCAACCTGGCCGTGGTGGCGCCCGGCATCGCCGAGGCGCTCTTCGCCACCGCCATCGGCCTGGTCGCCGCCATCCCGGCCGTGCTGCTGTACAACATGCTGGGCTCGAACCTCGCGAAGTTCGCCGGGCGCATGGAGGCCTTCTCGGCCGAGTTCGGCGCCATCCTGGCCCGCCAGACCGAGGCCGCGGCCACCCCCAAGCTGGCGGCGGAATAGGGCCGTGGCCGGGCCGATGATGGGCCGCGGCGGCCGCCCCGGCCGGCGCTACCGTCCCATGGCGGAGATCAACGTCACCCCCTTCGTGGACGTGATGCTGGTGCTGCTGATCATCTTCATGGTGGCCGCCCCCATGATGACCTCCGGCGTGCCGGTGGACCTGCCGCGCACCACCGCCCAGCCGCTGAACCAGGAGCAGGAGCCGCTGACCATCAGCGTGGACCCGCAGGGCCGCATCTTCCTGCAGGAGACGGAGGTGGAGCTGGCCTCGCTGGTGGAGCGCCTGCGCGCCATCGCCGCGAACCAGCCGCAGGGCCAGCCGGAGCGCCGCATCTTCGTGCGCGGCGACCGCTCGATCTCCTACGGGCGCGTCATGGAGGTGATGGGCACGATCAGCGCCGGCGGCTTCACCCGCGTGGCCCTGCTGGCCGAGCAGTCCAACGCCACCGCGCCCGCCGCCCAGCGCCCGGCCCCGCCGCCGCGCCGCTGAGCCGCCGCGATGGACGAGTCGCGGTTCCGCCGGTTCCTGGGCGCTTCCTTCGGCCTGCACGCCGTGCTGTTCGGGCTGATGCTGCTCGACCTCGACCGCGAGCGGATCGTGGAGCCGAGGGAGCAGGCGATCTCCGTCGAGCTCGTCGCCCCCGCGCAGACCGCGCAGGGCGAGGTGCCGGCCCCGCGCCCGGCCCCCGCACCGGTGCCCGCGCCCCCCACGCCCGAGCCCCCCGCGCCCGAGCCGCCCCGCAACGCGCCCCCCGCGCCGCCGCCCCCACCCCCCCCGCCGCCTCCCGCGCCGGCCCCCACGCCAGCGCCGCCCACCCCGCAGGTGCAGCGCCCGGCGC
>LNFM01009566.1_pt1 | contig 14045 bp, 7 predicted proteins | sample 596031 | NCBI WGS metagenome assembly LNFM01 (sample SAMN04254537, study PRJNA301005) | activated carbon metagenome | isolation source: dual media filters at the Ann Arbor, Michigan drinking water treatment plant | place: USA: Ann Arbor
CATCCGACAGAGATGCCGCTATCGTTACGGCTTACGCGACAGGAGGTTATTCATACCAACAGATTGCCGATTACTTCGGGGTGCATTTTACGACGGTGGGCAGAATTGTTCGGGGAGAGGCGTAGCGAGGGGGTGAAGCCGGGTGATGCGCATCGACTATAGACCTGACCCCGAGTCCTATGCGAGTCCTATGTGACCCCGAGTCCTATGTCCTATGACCCCGAGTCCTAGACCTGACCCCGAGTCCCGAGTCCAGTGACCCCAGGCCTGCATTGAAGAGTGGATGGTGAAATTTTATTTTATTGTGGATCATGAGGTATGTGTAATAGTGAACATTGTCTTGATGTGTTGGGCTTCGCGAACCCAGCCCAGCTTGCCGCGCTCAATGGAAAGGGACCTAGCTATGGTGTGTTTTTTCCTTTTTGATTTTATCCTTCGAAAACAGCATGACAAAATTTAAGAAGGGCCAGCGTATCGGAGCGTGGACACTGAGTCAATGCCTAGGAAAAGGTGGAAATGCTGCCGTTTGGCGTGCAATGAGCAATGGTGAGCACGTTGCTCTCAAAATTCTAACTGGGCATCATACTGAACAAAGTGAGCCTTTCCAGAGATTTCAATTTGAAGTGGGGTTATTAGAGCGCCTCAACGGGACGTTGGGAGTAATGCCTTTCAAAAGTGCTTTCTTACCTCCGTGGTCAGATGCAGAGACCCCCGCTTGGCTCGCTATGCCAATAGCGCATAAGCTAGAAGATCAACTTGAAAATGACTCGTCATTAAAGGTCATTGTTGAGGCTATCGCAGCCTATGCAGAAACCTTGGCGAAACTACATGAGCAACAGATATATCATCGAGACATAAAGCCAGAAAACCTTTTTTGGTTAGACGGGGATTGGATTATCGGAGACTTTGGAATTGCATCATTTCCCGATAAGCCTGAGTTAACGCCTATGGGGCGCAAGTTTGGTCCTCTGTTCTATCAGGCTCCTGAGTTACTCGGAGGTGCGCGGGATGCCGCTGGCGGTCCTGCGGATGTTTATTCACTCGCAAAGACTCTTTGGAAGCTGGGGACTGCGCAGTCATTTCCTATGCCGGGTACGCTACATTTGACAGTTCCTGCGCTGCGTCTTTCGACCTGGGTAGGGAAGCAAGCAGATTTGCTCGATTCTGTATTAGAGCGGGCAACCTTGCATGAACCAGGAGAGCGACTCACAATGGTCGAGTTCGAAGCGGAACTTCGTGCTTGGCTTAAACCCCTGCCGGAGAAACCTGATATGGAGAGTATTGATCAATATTTACGTGAAATTAATCTACGGCTCGAGTCTGATCGCAGGAATCAGGAGCGCCAGTTCATCAAGCAACGTGAATTCGAAGAACTTGAGCGACGTCTACAGCATGAAATGCAAAAAATCCAGAGGTGGTATGCCGCAATGGGGTCTCCCTCCGGAGTTGGTTTGGGCGATATAAATTTAATGGGGTTGATAGCAATCGCTCAGGAAGTTGAGCCCATTCCGCGTGAGCAAATACTCCTATCAAAAACAGTTGGATATATGACTGTTCTTAAAGGGGCTGGAGTTTATTCTGGCGTCGCATTACGTATTACTAACGATGCACATCTTGCCTTGACCGCTGCACACCTGTTCTCCGCTCCTGGCCACAACTCGGTACGCGAAATTATCTGGTCAGGCACGTCGCGGGTTCCGTATGGTGGGCCGCAACAGGAGATCGCGGTGCATAATCTTTTACGCAATTTAATCGCGTTTTTTCCGAAAGTGGTTGATCGAGTCCGGCGGCATCTTCAAGACCATGCGTAATCCGCTCAATGTGGCTGCCGCGCTAATGTTTAATGCATGCAATGAAAGCCAAGAGTTGAGGTATCCTGAATAAAACGGACGCTCTAAGAAATGCGGGGCCGCCAAGCAGCAGACTGCGTGTAAACTCTGCCGTGCAGGGATGTACGAATGCATCAACCGCTTATTCGCTTTGCCAGCACTTCTTGCTCGAATTTTTAGACGTGCCCGAAAAAAGTAACAAGCGGTAAGCAATAAAATGCAAGAATAAGAAGGCAGTGAAGGTTTTGTTTTCTTGAATTTCGTATTTTTGAGTCTGCCTTTATGTCCACCGACCATCTTCAAACCCGCATCGGTTTCACCAGCATCACAGGCAAGCGTGATACTAACCAGGATTATGTAGGCACCTATCTGGACAATACCCGTTCTAGCGCCCGGCGCAGCGTCGTTGCGGCGGTGGCGGATGGTGTGGGTGGCGCGAAGGGCGGGCGTGAGGCGGCGGAGACTACGGTTCGGGGATTCATTGAAGGTTATTATGGCCTGCCGGAAACCTTGGGGGTAGAGCGTGCCGCAGCGCGTGCCTTGGGTGCGATTAACCGCTGGGTCTATGTGCAGGGGCGGCAGGATCGCCGCCTCGAAGGCATGGCCACCACCTTGAGCGCACTCATTCTGCGTGGCCGCCAGGCGCATGTGGTACATGTGGGTGATTCGCGCATCTACCGCTTGCGCGGACAAAAGCTTGCCCGGCTGACCGAGGATCACACCCTTGCCCATCCCGATCTGAGCCATGTGCTGTTTCGCGCCGTGGGTATCGAGGAAAATTTGCGTATCGACTATTCGGCCCACAGCCTGGAATTGCACGACCGTTTTCTGCTGTGCAGTGATGGTGTGCATGGCGTGCTCTCTGATCGCCGTATTCTGGCTCTGTTGATGGCGCGTGCTGCGCCAGAAGAGGACGCCCAGGCCATCGTGCAGGCGGCGCAGGAGGCGGGCAGCCAGGACAACATCACCGCTCTGGTGATTGATGTCATCGGCCTGCCTGCGGCGGAGCAGTCCGATCTTGAAATGACCATTGATGCCTTGCCGATCCATGATTTGCCCAACGAGGGCGATGTGGTGGATGGTTTCCGTTTGGTGGAAAAGATTTCCGATGGTCATTACAGCCGATTATTCAAGGCCGAGGATACGCTTGAGTCGCGCACTGTGGCGCTCAAGTTTCCTCACCCCCGTGTTGCCAGTGAAGAGGCCTATCGCCGCGCGTTTGTGCGTGAAGCATGGATTGCGGCACGGGTGCGCAGCCCATGGATCGCGGGAGTCATTGAGCTACCATCGGGGCGGCAGACGCGGCTGTATTCGGTGATGCCCTATTATCAGGGTGTAACGCTTGAGGCGCGTCTACTGCTTCCTCCGAAGATATCCATCGATGAAGGCGTGGATATCGGCATCAAGCTCGCCAAGGCAGTGTATGCGCTCAACCGGCTGCGTATCATCCATCGCGACATCAAGCCTGACAATGTGTTGTTGCAGGAAGGTGGCGGCCTGAAGCTGCTGGATTTGGGTGTGGCGCGTCTACCCGGATTTGAGGAATTATCTCGCGCCGAGATTCCGGGTACGCCAAGCTATATGGCCCCGGAATTATTCGATGGCGAATTGGGCGACGAGCAATCCGATGTCTATGCTCTGGGCGCAACGCTTTATCGTATGTTCAGCGGCGGCCACTATCCTTATGGTGAGGTGGAACCTTTTTCACGGCCGCGCTTCACCAAGCGCACTGCTTTGACGCATCACCGTCCGGACTTGCCCGCGTGGCTGGATATGCAGCTTGCCCAAGCCACCGCCGTGGAGAAAGGCAGGCGTCTGGGTGATGCGATGGAGCTGGCGTTCGAACTGGAAAATGGCTTGGCGCGCGGCATTCGCACGGTGCCGGTCAAACAGCCGCTCTATTACCGCAATCCCGTTGTGTTCTGGCAGGTGATTTCGGCCATGCTTTTATTGGCATTGATTGCGGCGCTGGCACATTAGAGTCTATCCTCGCTCCGGGATGCCGGCGCACCAAGATGGATGCCCGCAAACGAAAGCGGCGCACATTAATGGTGCATTTCAGGCTGACGCAATTCCTGTGGGTATTAAACAGATCAGTCTTAACCCATTGCCATAAAAGAGATAGTTCTCACACCAAGATGAGGTGGCGCCTCTGGCACGCATATTGCCCTAACGGTTTAAAGAGGGCCCTCGGGGCTGATGGGCAAGATGTGAGGATTTGGCGATGAAAGAAAAACTGGTTTTGATCGGCAACGGCATGGCGGGTGTGCGCACCCTTGAAGAACTGCTGAAAATCGCGCCGGACAAATACGACATCACGGTATTCGGCGCCGAGCCCTATGGCAATTACAACCGCATCCTGCTTTCGCCGGTGCTCGCGGGCGAAAAGACCATCGACCAGATCATGCTCAATGACAAACAATGGTATGCAGACAACGGCATCACCCTGTATTGCGGCAAGGAAAAGGAAGTGGTGCAGATTGATCGCCGCAAGCGCAAGGTCATCACCTCCGATGGCACCACGGCGGAATACGATTTCCTGTTGCTGGCCACAGGTTCCAATCCCTTCATCGTGCCCGTGCCGGGCAACGACTTGCCAGGCGTGGTGACGTTCCGCGATATCCGCGATGTCGATCTCATGCTGGAGGCATCAAAACAGCATCAGCACGCGGTGGTGATCGGCGGCGGCCTGCTGGGCCTTGAAGCGGCCAATGGCCTGATGCGCCAGGGCATGAGCGTCACTGTGGTGCATATCCAGGACACGCTGATGGAGCGTCAGCTCGACAAGGCGGCGGGCGAGCTGTTGCGCAAGTCCCTGGAAGAGCGCGGCATGCACTTTTACATGCCGGCGCAGACCACCGCGATCATCGGCGAAGACCGCGTGCGTGGCGTGCGCTTCAAGGACGGCAGCGAGCTGTATGCTGACCTGGTAGTGATGGCGGTAGGCATTCGCCCCAATATCGAACTGGCCAAAAAATCCGGCATCCACTGTGAGCGCGGCATCGTGGCCAACGACACCTTGCAGACCTACGATCCGCGCGTCTATGCTGTCGGCGAGTGCGTGCAGCACCGTGGCCAGGCCTATGGCCTGGTGGCGCCGCTGTTCGAGCAGGCCAAGGTGTGCGCCAATCACCTGGCCCACTTGGGTTACGCACGCTACCAGGGCTCCATGACCTCCACCAAGCTTAAGGTCACGGGCATTGATCTGTTCTCCGCAGGAGATTTCACTGGCGACGAAACCACGGAAGAGATCGTGATCAAGGATGCCGCGCGCGGCATGTACAAAAAAATCGTGCTGAAAGACAACCGCATCCATGGCGCGGTGATGTACGGTGATACCGTCGACGGCGCGTGGTACTTCCAGTTGATGCGCGATGGCACCGATGTCTCGGCGTTCCGCGATCATCTGATGTTTGGCGAATCGCACCTGGGTGACGCCGGCCATGGCGGGCAGAACAAGGCCGCCAGCATGAGTGACAGCATGGAGGTATGCGGCTGTAACGGTGTGTGCAAGGGCGCTATCGTCAAGGCAATCACCGATAAGGGTTTGTTTACCCTCGATGAGGTGCGCACGCACACCAAGGCCTCGTCATCATGCGGCTCCTGCACGGGATTAGTGGAGCAGATCATGTCTTCGGTGCTGGGTGGCGGCTATTCCGCCGCGCCCAAGGAAAAGCCGGTGTGCAAATGCACCGATCACACCCACGACGAAGTGCGCAAGGTGATACGTCAGCAGCATCTGCTTAGCATACCCGATGTGATGCATTACCTTGAGTGGCGCACCCCGAATGGATGCCACTCGTGCCGCCCCGCGCTTAATTACTATCTGCTGTGCGCCTGGCCTGCTGAATACAAGGATGACGCGCAGTCGCGCTTTATCAACGAGCGCGTCCACGCCAACATCCAGAAGGATGGCACCTACTCCGTCGTGCCGCGCATGTGGGGTGGCGTCACTACACCCGACGAGCTGCGCACCATAGCGGATGTCGCGGACAAATATAAAATCCCTACCGTGAAAGTGACAGGCGGTCAGCGTATCGACCTGCTGGGTGTCAAGAAGGAGGATCTGCCCGATGTATGGCGTGATCTGAACAAAGGCGGAATGGTGTCGGGACACGCCTATGCGAAGGGATTGCGCACCGTCAAAACCTGTGTCGGCAAGGAATGGTGCCGCTTTGGCACGCAGGATTCCACCGCGATGGGTATTCAGCTGGAAAAACGCACCTGGGGATCGTGGATGCCGCACAAGTTTAAAATGGCGGTATCAGGCTGTCCGCGCAACTGCGCCGAGGCTACCATCAAGGACTTCGGCATCGTGGCGGTGGAGTCGGGCTGGGAGTTGCATGTTGGTGGCAACGGCGGCGTTAAAGTGCGTGCCACTGATTTGCTGTGCAAGGTTACCACCGATGCCGAGGTGGAGGAATATTGCTATGCCTTCATTCAGCTTTACCGTGAAGAGGCGTATTATCTGGATCGCACCGCACCGTGGATCGAGCGTGTTGGGTTGGAATATGTCAAACAACGCATCGTGGAAGATGCAGAAGGCCGCAAGGCACTGTGTGAACGCTTTGTCGAATCACAGAAATATGCCCAGATAGATCCGTGGGAAGAGCGCGCAAGCCATGATGTGGAACGGCATGAATTTGTTCCGCTTAAATTGGTTGGCTAGAACGAAATGTAGGGTGCGTTTTTCGCACCATGGTTTGGTGCTAAAAAATACTATGAACGCTCAACTGCAAGAGAAATGATTGAAACAATGACTGACTGGATTGAAATCGGGACACTTGAGGATATCCCGCGCCTGGGTTCGCGCGTGGTGCGTACCACGCAGGGCGACATTGCAATCTTTCGCACGGCGGAAGATGAAGTGTTTGCATTGAATGATTCCTGTCCGCACAAAGGCGGCCCTTTGTCGCAAGGCATCGTACACGGCAAGCGCGTCACCTGCCCGTTGCACAACTGGGTGCTCGAACTGAGCAGCGGCACCGCCGTGGCGCCGGACCAGGGCCATACGGCCTGTTTCCCGGTCAAGGTTGAAGATGGCATGGTACGACTTTCATTACAACCTCAAGCCTGAAGTAATGGCTATGGTCATCGAGGCTGGCTCGCCTGTAAAAACCACGTGTCCGTATTGTGGCGTGGGTTGCGGTGTGCTCGCTAGTGTTGCGCAAGACGGGAGTGTGGAAGTCCGCGGTGACGAACAGCACCCATCCAACTACGGGCGCTTATGCTCCAAGGGCTCCGCGCTGGGTGAGACGGTTGATCTCAACGGACGTCTGCTGTATCCCGAGATACGCGGCAAGCGTGTCGCTTGGGATGCCGCGCTTACTGCCGTGGCTGATGGCTTCACGCGCATCATCCGCGAGCATGGGCCGGATGCGGTGGCGTTTTATGTTTCCGGGCAGCTTCTTACCGAAGACTATTACGTTGCCAACAAGTTGATGAAGGGCTTCATTGGTTCGGCCAACATCGACACTAATTCACGATTGTGCATGGCCTCCTCTGTTGCTGGGCATAAGCGCGCCTTTGGCTCGGATACTGTGCCAGGCAATTACACCGATCTGGAGCTGGCGAATCTGATCGTACTGGTGGGTTCCAATACCGCATGGTGCCATCCCGTGATTTTTCAGCGCATCACCCAGGCAAAAAAGCACAATCCCGATTTAAAAATTGTTGTCATCGACCCGCGCCGCACCCAGACCTGCGATATCGCGGATCTGCATCTTGCCATCAAGCCGGGTATGGATACGGTGCTGTTTAATGGGCTGCTCACCTATCTAAACAGTAATGGCGATGCCAACTCCCACTTCATCGCCACGCATACCGAAGGCCTGGACGCCGCGCTGGACGCGGCTATAACCAGTGCGGCTTCCGTTGAGGCAGTGGCTCAACGCTGTGGCCTGACCGCGACCGATGTCGCGCAATTTTACCGCTGGTTTTCGCGCACAGAGAAGGTGGTAAGCGCCTATTCACAGGGCGTAAATCAGTCTTCGTGTGGCACCGACAAGGTCAATGCCATTATCAATTGTCATTTGCTGACAGGGCGCATTGGGCGGCCCGGCATGGGGCCGTTTTCCATTACCGGCCAGCCCAATGCGATGGGCGGGCGCGAAGTGGGCGGGCTTGCCAACCAGCTGGCAGTGCATATGGAGCTTGAGAATCCACAGCACCGGCAGATCGTGCAGCGCTTCTGGAGCGCGCCAGTGATCGCGGACAAGGCCGGCCTCAAGGCAGTGGATTTGTTTCAGGCCATCGGCGACGGCCGCGTCAAAGCGGTGTGGATCATCGCCACTAATCCGGTGGACAGCCTGCCCGACGCCGACGCAGTAGGGCGCGCCTTGCAGGGCTGCGAACTGGTGGTGGTTTCGGATTGTATCCGCAACACCGACACCACGGCATGGGCGCACATCCTGCTGCCTGCTACGGGTTGGGGTGAGAAAGACGGCACCGTCACCAATTCGGAACGGCGCATCTCGCGCCAACGTTCATTCCTGCCCTTGCCTGGCGAAGCCAAACCCGATTGGTGGATCATCAACGAGGTTGCCCGGCGTATGGGATTTGGCGAGGCCTTTCATCACGAATCCCCAGCGCAGATCTTCCGTGAGTACGCTGCATTATCCGGCGTGGACAACGCGGGCAGCCGCGATTTTGATATCAGCGGCTTGGCGCTTAACAGTGATGCCGAATATGACGCGATGGCGTCCGTGCAATGGCCGGTGAATGCAAAGCAACCCCGTGGCACCGAACGTATGTTTGGTGACGGGCGGTTTTTTACATCCAGTGGGCGGGCGCGTTTTATTGCCATCACACCGCGCCCGCCACGCAATGAAACCAATGTTGAATATCCGTTAATTCTCAATACTGGCCGTGTGCGCGATCAATGGCATACCATGACGCGCACCGGCAAATCGCCACGCCTGTCAGTACACATTACCGAACCCTATGCCGAACTGCATCCTGAGGATGCCGTGCAGATCGGCGCAAAAGACGGTGGCCTGGCACATCTCAATAGTCGCTGGGGCTCGATGATCGCGCGTGTCAAAGTCACGCCGGATCAGCAGCGTGGCAGCGTCTTCGTGCCTATGCACTGGAACGGCCAGTTCGCCAGCAGCGGGCGTGTCGATGCGCTGGTCAACCCTGTCGCCGACCCCATCTCCGGCCAACCCGAACTCAAGCACACACCGGTGCACGTTGAACCCTACACCCCCGTCTGGCATGGTTTCCTGCTGTCGCGGCGAAGTCTGGTGTTCGAGGGTGTTGACTATTGGGTCAGCGCTGCGGGCAAGGGCTTCTGGCGCTATGAGCTGGCGGGTGAACACAAGCCAGATGAGTGGGCGCGCTGGGCGCGGAGCTTGCTGTGCGCCGCCGATGACAAGGTGGAATGGATCGAATACATGGACAAGGCCGCCGGACGCTATCGCGGCGCGCGCATCGTCAACAATCGCCTGGAAAGCTGCGTGTTCGTCGCCCCCGGCTTTGATCTGCCGCCACGTACCTGGCTGGCCAGCCTGTTCGCCGAAGAAGAGTTATCACCCGAAGTACGCCCCAGCCTCCTCGCAGGCCGTCCCGGCAAAGGCCAAGCCGACGCAGGCCGCATTGTCTGCGCCTGTTTCAGCGTAGGCATCAACACCCTCGTCGAAGCAATACGCAAAGACCACCTCATCACCACCGAGTCCATCGGACTAGCGCTCAAGGCAGGTACCAACTGTGGCTCCTGCATACCAGAGTTGAAGGCGTTGATCGCTGCGGAATCGCTCGCCTAAAGAAGCTGTAGAAAACCCCGGTTCTGAACACCCAGTCCAGCTTCGGGGGTGATTTTTTTAAAATACGCATCCATCACAGCCGCGCTCCATTTTATGGAAGTCTGTAAGCAAGTAGCCTGGGTTAAGCGAAAGCGAAACCCAGGATTCACAGCATCCGTGACACTAAGGCCCCGGGTTTCGTTGCACTCCACCCAGGCTACTTGCTATCAATACCCAGAATCCGGCGTGAATATAGACCTGTCTAGAATCTGGTGGTGGGTCAGCTGAAGTTTATTAAGGAGATGCTGGAACGGCTAGGAGGTGATGGCGTTACTGTCGAAACGACCAAGGCGATCCTGAAAGGGCTGAGGGGAGTGGAGGGAGCGAATCCATGGTTGCAAACCAGGTGCCGCCGCCAAAACCGAAAGGTGGTGGTAATATTGGGCGGAAGATGCCGGCGTAATAATTCATAGGAAGCAAGCCATGGCGCACGTAAAAATCTTCCTCTCCACCGTCAGCGCGGAATTCCGCAGCTACCGTGACGCGCTGCGCCACGACCTTGATCGCCCGAATGTCACGGTCAAGGTGCAGGAGGACTTCATTGCCACCGGCACCGAGACGCTGGACAAGCTCGACGAATACATTCGACCGTGCGATGCGGTGATCCACCTGGTGGGCGACATGACCGGCGCGTTGGCGCAGGCAACGGCGGTGGGGGCGATCCGGCAACACTATCCGGACCTCGCCGAGCGCCTGCCGGTGCTGGGCCCCTTCCTGGAATCCGGTGCACCGGCGCTCTCCTACACCCAGTGGGAAGCCTGGCTGGCGCTCTATCACGGCAAGGTGCTGATTATCGCCACGCCGCAGGACGGCGCCCCGCGGGATGCGCGCTACCAGCTCGACGAAGCCCAACGCGCCGCCCAGCAAGCGCACCTGGAACGTTTACGAATGCTTGGCCGCTACCCGGAAATCCATTTCGCCAACGCCGACCGCTTGGCGGTGGACATGCTGCGTTCGAAACTGCACGACATCCTCGCATTGGCCGGGCCGGCGCAAAGGCCCAGTAATCTGCCGTATATGAGCATCGGTGATCTGTTCAAAGGCCGCGAGGCAATGCTCGACAACCTCATCGCAAGCTTCGGTCCCGTTCCCGCTTCTGCCCCCGATTCTAAAAGCGCCGCCACGCCCGTCGTCGCGCGGGTGGTTAACGGCCTGGGCGGCATCGGCAAGACGCGGCTGGCGCTGGAGTATGCCTGGCGCCGCGCCGACGAGTATGCGGCGCTGTTGTTCGTCGGTGCCGACAGCCCCGAGGCGTTGCAGCGCAACTTGGCAGCCCTGTGCGGGCACGCCATCCTCAACCTGCCCGAGCAGGGGGAAACCGACGAAGGCAAGCAGCGCGACGCGGTGGCGGCGTGGCTGCGGCAGCACCCCGGCTGGCTGCTCATCCTCGACAACATCGATTCGGAAGATGGCGCCGCAGCGGTCGAAGCCCTGCTGCCGCAACTCACCGGCGGCCATGCCCTGCTCACCAGCCGGCTTGCCAACTGGAGCGGCAGCATCACGGCGCTGCCGCTCGGCGTGCTCTCGCCCGAAGCCGCCACCGCGTTCCTGCTGGCGCGCACCGCAGACAAACGCCGCAAACAGGCCGACGACCTCGCAGCGGCGCAAGCCCTGGCCGAAGAACTCGGCCACCTCGCCCTCGCCCTGGAACAGGCGGGCGCCTACATCGCCCAGCGCCGCCTCGACTTCGCAGGCTATCTCAAAGAATGGCAGGATCAGCGGGACAAGGTGCTGGCGTGGTACGACCCGCGCCTGATGCAGTACCCGAAGAGCGTGGCCGTCACCTGGCAGACCTCCTTCGCATGCCTCAGCGAACCCGCCCGGCGGTGGCTGCAACGCCTCGCCTGGCTGGCGCCGGAGCCGATTCCGGAATCCCTGCTGGACGTGCCGGTGCCGGGGAGTGATGACGCTGAATCCGATCCTTGTGCCGCCCTGGCCGAACTGGAGTCCTATTCCCTGGTGACCCGCGCCGCCAACACACCCACCTTCAGCGTGCATCGTCTGGTGCAGGAGGTGAGCCGCCGCAGCCAGCGCGGCGACACCGCCCACACCGCCCTCACCGAAGCGCTACGCTGGATAAACGCCGCCTTCGTGGGCAACACAGAGGACGTGCGCAATTGGCAGGTGCTCGACCCGCTGGCGCCTCACGCGCGGGCGGTCTCTGAATGCGCCGCTGCGTCCGGCATCACCGATCCCACCACCCGGCTGCTGAACCAGACCGGGGCGCTGCTCTTCGCGAAGGCCCAGTACGCCGATGCCGAGCCGCTGATGCGCCGCGCGCTGGCCAGCGACGAGGCGAGCTACGGCGCGCATCACCCCAACATCGCCATCCACCTCAACAACCTGGCCCAACTGCTCCAAGCCACCAACCGTCTGGCGGAGGCCGAGCCCCTGATGCGCCGCGTGCTGGCCATCGACGAGGCAAGCTACGGCGCGCATCACCCCAACGTCGCCATCGACCTCAACAACCTGGCCCTACTGCTGAAGGCCACCAACCGCCTGGCCGAGGCCGAGCCGCTGATGCGCCGCGCGCTGGCCATCGACGAGGCGAGCTACGGCGCGGATCACCCCGATGTCGCCATCGACCTAAACAACCTCGCCCAACTGCTCCAGGCCACCAACCGCCTGGCCGAGGCCGAGCCCCTGATGCACCGCGCGCTGGCCATCGACGAGGCAAGCTACGGCGTGGATCACCCAAGGGTCGCCATCCGCCTCAACAACCTGGCCCAACTGCTCCAGGACACCAACCGCCTGGCGGAGGCCGAGCCGCTAATGCGCCGCGCGCTGGCCATCGACGAGGCGAGCTACGGCGCGGAGCACCCCAACGTCGCCCGCGACCTCAACAATCTGGCTCTACTGCTCCAGGCCACCAACCGCCTGGTGGAGGCCGAGCCGCTGATGCGCCGCGCGCTGGCCATCGACGAGGCGAGCTACGGCGCGCATCACCCCAACGTCGCCATCCGCCTCAACAACCTGGCCCAACTGCTCCAGGCCACCAACCGCCTGGCGGAGGCCGAGCCGCTGATGCGCCGCGCGCTGGAGACCTTCATCGGCAGTCTGGGCATGCAACACCCGAGCTCGCTCACCGTCGCAGAGAACTATACCGGTCTTCTGCAGGCAATGGGCAGGACGGAAGACGAAATCGAGGGACGTCTCCTCGAAATTGTGGGGATACCCATCAATGAGTAACAAGCCTGCGCCGCGGCGTGTGCCGTAGCATCGTGCGGCTTGTGGATGGTTACCATGCTGGTGCATGGCGCCTGGATATGCTCTACGCGCGACGGGGTCTACCATCGTATTTAGCAGTGGGTAGCCTGGGTTAAGCGAAAGCGAACCCAGGATTCACAGCATCCGTGGCACTAAGGCCCCGGGTTCCACATCAGGCTACTTGCTGGCATCATAAGCCAGGCGCTTCATGGGGTCGGAAAGGACGCCGTAGCGAAGTTGATTACTTTGCGAGCCTTTTCAGCGTGCGGATCACCCTGATTTTTATCGGGGCGAAGAGATTAAAGCAAAGGCTTACACTAGAGGCCATCATCATACCTACCTACTTGCCCGATACATTTTAATCACATGCACCGGCATAAGCAGCATACAAGGTATCTGTCCTATCGTTTTACCTTCACAACAGATAAAAGGCCGTAGGGGGTGTTGCCACAGCTCACTAAATCGCAACCTTCAACAGCCACGGCCCGTTCCTGGCCTCAAAGTAAAATCCAGATCAGGCGTACCGCCTTTGCAGAAGCTATAGCTGCCTCCGCCGTTATCCCAAACGGTGAAGAGAAAAGAACCCCCGCCAGTATAAGTATAAATCACATTGGTGTTTGCGCCGTTCCCGGAAACCGCCCATGACCCTAGCGTTTTCGTTGGATCAACCTTGTCGCTGGGGCCCTTCTTATAATCCTTAAGCACACCGCCCGCATGATGCTCTTCCTGCCAGCGATCGTTCCCCCGAACAGCACAAACTGTATTACCGCTCAGTAAAGTGGTAAGCGCGTTATCTTTAACTTGGCTGGCCGCCGGAGGAGAACAGGCCGCCATCGCTCCTTCGGCTGAAAATACAAAGACGACTGCGCATGCAATGATTGTTAGTTTCATAGCCATCTACCCTCGTTTTTGGACTCAACAACCACCGGCTAAAGCCGGTGGGTTGGAATTACGGACTGAAAGTCCGGATACGCGTCGACTGAACGACGCGTCTATTCGGGTTCCATTCTAAAGTTGTCATTCGGATTAGGTTCAAAATGATGCTCCAAATACTCTTTGATCATCTCCTCTGTCATCTGGCCTACCGTGGCACAAAAGTACCCGCGCGCCCAAAAATGCCTTCCCCAGTAACGCTTTTTCAGCACCGGAAACTCCTCAAACAGCTTACTTGCCGTACGACCTTTGATCCTTCGCATGATCTCGCTCG
>LNFM01009567.1_pt1 | contig 14044 bp, 15 predicted proteins | sample 596031 | NCBI WGS metagenome assembly LNFM01 (sample SAMN04254537, study PRJNA301005) | activated carbon metagenome | isolation source: dual media filters at the Ann Arbor, Michigan drinking water treatment plant | place: USA: Ann Arbor
TGGACCGACATGCTGGCCACCTGGTGCGACAAATACCCCATCATCAGCATCGAGGACGGCATGCACGAGGGCGACTGGGACGGCTGGAAGATCCTGACCGAGCGCCTCGGCAAAAAAGTGCAGCTGGTCGGCGACGACCTGTTCGTCACCAACACCAAAATCCTCAAGGAAGGCATCGACAAGTCGATTGCCAATTCCATCCTGATCAAGATCAACCAGATCGGCACCCTGACCGAAACCTTTGCCGCGATCGAGATGGCCAAACGCGCCGGCTACACCGCCGTGATTTCGCACCGCTCGGGCGAGACCGAGGACAACACGATTGCCGACATCGCGGTCGGCACCAATGCCGGCCAGATCAAGACCGGCTCGCTCTCCCGCTCCGACCGCATGGCCAAGTACAACCAGTTGCTGCGCATCGAAGAAGACCTGGGCGACATCGCGACCTATCCCGGCCGCGATGCTTTCTACAATTTACGCTAACAACCACCGTTGACCGTGGGCTCCCGCGTCGTCCCTGCCCTGCTGATTGTGCTGCTGGTGATCGTGCACGCACAACTCTGGGTCGGCCGGGGCAGCCTTCCCAGCGTCAACGAGATGCAGCGCCGACTCACCGAGCAGGCGGCGGCCAACGCCAAGGCCGAGGCCGACAATGCGCGCCTGTCGGCCGAGGTCAAGGACTTGCGCGAAGGCCTGGAGATGGTCGAGGAAAAAGCGCGCGAGGAGCTGGGCATGGTCAAGCCCAATGAAATTTTTGTGCAGGTTACGCCCTGAACCTGCCCGGCTGCGCCACCCGGGATGCAAGCCCGTTCACTATGCTTTTGATAGCTTCTCGCCCATGTCTGACATGGGCTGGAGGCCTTTTTCATTGAAGAATCAGGCGGCAGCCCCGGTGCACATCCGCCTGCTCGGCGCGCCCGGCACCGGCACGACCCGGCTGGCGGCGGAGCTGGCAAAAGCCTTGTCAGCCGGAAGGCACGACTGGCCTTTGTTCACCGTTGAGGACAACCCGGCGCTGCCCCACGCCGGCCCGACGGCCTGCACGACATTGCTGATGGGCCTGGATCTTCCGGCGCCCCCCGCTTCCGCAGCGCTGCAGCAGGCCGCCGACCGCGTCTTGCGCGATCAACTGGCGCAATCCGGCATCGGCTACCAGGTGGTCTACGGCCAGGGTGCGCAGCGGCTGCGCAGCGCGCTGGCGGCGCTGCAGAGCACCGGCAAACCGGCTGAGGGTGATGCCAGCCGTGTGCGCTGGGTCTGGGCCTGCGACAACTGCAGCGACCCGCAGTGCGAACGCCGCCTGCTCAGCGACCTGTTAGAGGCGCGGACCGTAGGACCCTCTGCATAACTCGCGCCGCGCGCGGCGGGGCTTTTGCGGGATGAGCCGTTAGGCACAAAACCCAAGGCAAGGCTGGCCGCCTTGCCTGGTTTTGTAACGACACGGATCGCCCGCAAAACCACGCCCCTTTGGGTTCGGACCAAAACGGGCGCTTTCCTCACCAAACCCCTTGCGTGTGCTTCAGCACACGCTGCGAAGTGCTGGCAAGCAAATCATCCCGTTGTGGACCCAAACGCGCATGGCGGGAGTTATGCAGAGGGTCCTACTGCACCGTCGGCGCCGGCGGCAACTGCCCGGCCGGGCTGGTGAAAATCTGCGCGGCATCGACCGGGTCGAACCCGTATTGCGCGCCGCAGAACTCGCAACCCACATCGATGCGGCCCTGCTCGGCGATGATGCTTTCGACCTCGGCCGTGCCCAGGCTGCGCAACATGCCGCTGACGCGCTCCTGCGAACAGCTGCAGGCAAAGCTCGGTGTGCTCGGCACATAACGCGTGATCTTTTCTTCCCAGAACAGGCGGTGCAGGATGGTGTCCGCGTCCAGCGTCAGCAACTCCTCGCGCTTGAGCGTGCCGGCCAGGATGGCGATGCGTTTGTAGTCCTCGTTGCGGCCGATCTGGTCCTCGTCGGCATCGCGGTCGCGCTGGCTTTCGAGGTTGTTCTCGCCCTTGACCGGCAGGCGCTGGATCAGCAGCCCCGCCGCCACCTTGCCGTCGGCGGCCAGGATCAGTCTGGTGTCCAGCTGTTCGCTCTGCAGCATGTAGTGCTCCAGCACCTCGGCCAGGCTCTCGATTTTTTCATGCTGGTCGCCAAACAGCGGCACCACGCCCTGGTAAGGCTGGCGTCCCGGCAACTTGTCTTTCGGATCCAGTGTGATCGCGCAGCGGCCCTGGTTGTTGACATTGACGAGGCGGCTCAGGCTGTCGCCGGGCAGCACCTCGCCGGTCACCGTCGCGGTCGCGCGCAGGCTCAGGTCGGGCTGCACCTCGGCCACGGCCAGCTTGACCGGGCCGTCGCCGAAGATCTGCAGCACCAGCGCGCCGTCGAAGCTGATGCTGCTCTGCATCAGCGCGCCGGCCGCCGTCATTTCGCCCAGCAGCTGCAGCACTTCGGGCGGGTAGCCGCCGCCGGCCTCGCGCCGTTTGAGGATTTCCTGCCAGGCGCCGGTCAGGCGCACCAGCATGCCGCGCACCGGCAGGCCGTCGAAAATGAATTTGTGGAGTTCGGACATCAATCAATCTTTTTGAAGCCGGCTTTGTAACGCCGCGCATTCTCTACATAGTGATGGGCGATCGCTTTTAAACCCTCGATCTGCTCGGGCGACAACTGGCGCACGGCTTTGGCCGGGCTGCCCAGGATCATGGAGCCGTCCGGAAACTCCTTGCCCTCGGTGACCAGCGAGCCTGCGCCCACCAGGCAGTTTTTGCCGATGCGCGCGCGGTTCAGCACCACCGCGCCTATGCCGATCAGCGAACCGTCGCCGATGGTGCAGCCGTGCAGCATGACCTGGTGACCGATGGAGACGTCCTCGCCAATCTCCAGCGGCACGCCGGGGTCGGCATGCAGCACGCTGGCGTCCTGGATGTTGGAGCCGCGGCCTATGCGCACGCTTTCGGTGTCGCCGCGGATCACGGTGCCGAACCAGACGCTCACGCCCTCGGCCAGCGCCACGTCGCCAATCACCTGCGCGCTGTCGGCCACCCAGGCGGTCTCGTGCAGCTTCGGGGCCAGTTCGTCGAGTTGGTAAATCGCCATCGTTGTGTCCTCTGTGTTGCTTGTCTCCGGTCCATTGTAAAGAGCCACCCCGGCTTTCGCCGACAATCCGGGCATGACCCTGACCGCCGCCCCGCCCGAGTTGCGCCAGCTGGCCCTGGCGGCCCTGCTGCAACCCGATCCCCAGCAAAAAGTGCTGCTGGTCCACGCCCTGCATGGGCAGGCAGCTACGCTTTCGATAGCAGACAGGCTGCCGATCGCCGCGCCCGCCGGTCTGCCTGGCTGCCCGGCGCGGCCGGAACTGCGCTCGCACCTGGACGTTCCCAAACGCTCGCCCCACACGCCGGCCGGCCTGGCAGCCCTGCTCCATGCGGTGACCCACATCGAGTTCAACGCAATCAACCTCGCGCTGGATGCCGCCTGGCGCTTCGACGCCATGCCGCCGGCCTACTACCGGGACTGGATACATGTAGCGGCCGAGGAGGCGCATCACTTCAGCCTGCTGCGCGACTTGCTGCAAACCATGGCTTATGACTACGGCGATTTTCCGGCGCACACCGGCCTCTGGGACATGACGCACAAGACCGCCGATGACGTGCTGGCGCGCATGGCGCTGGTGCCGCGCACACTGGAAGCCCGCGGCCTGGATGCCACGCCGGCGATGCAGGCCAAGTTGCGCAAGGTCGGCACGCCCGAAGCGCTGGCCGCCGTCGCCATCCTCGACACCATCCTGCGCGACGAAATCGGGCACGTCGCCATCGGCAATCACTGGTACCGGCATTTGTGCAGCGAACGCGGCCTCGACCCGGTCACCACCTATGCCGAACTCGCCACGGCTTACGGCGCACCGCGGCTCAAGGGGCCATTCAATCTGGACGCGCGGCGTGCGGCGGGGTTTGATGAGGACGAGCTGCGGTTGATGGGCGGCTGAGGCTCGTTCATAAAACTATAGAAGTAGAACCTCGACCGCCAGGGCTTGCGAAATCGCAACAGTCTGTCTTTTCCTACACACGAAGCCCTGAGTTTCACGCATATTCTGGGCTTGCCAATGGGTCGATGGCAAACCGGTCGCCGCAGCGCCGGCACTCTTCATTCAGACCCGCTTGAATGCAAGAACAGGAGTGCGCCCATGATCCGGCATCTCGTTCCCCATCTGGAGTCAAGGCTGGTCGACCTGCCGGCCCCGGTGTCCGTGCAACTGCCCGAAGGCCAGGTTCTGGGCACGCCGGACGCGCCGGTGAAGATGAGTTTTGCGCACTGGTCCAGCCTGACGCGCCTGCGCAGCGGCCAGATCGGCGCGCTGGCCGAGGAGTATGTCGAGGGCAAGCTCAACATCGAGGGCCGCATGCGCGACGTGATGGCGGTGGCGGCCAGCCTGCTGCCGGCGAGTCCGGTGCACAGCGACGCCGGCTGGTGGACCGGCCTGCAACGCCAGATCCGCTCGCTGCGCATGCACACGCCGGAAAGGGACGCCGAACAGATCCAGTTCCATTACGACGTGTCGGACGATTTTTATGCGCTCTGGCTGGACCCGCGCCGGGTCTATTCCTGTGCCTACTACCGCGACGACGCCATGACGCTGGCCCAGGCGCAGCAGGCCAAGCTGGACCACATCTGCCGCAAGCTGATGCTCAAGCCGGGCGAACGTTTCCTCGACATCGGCGCGGGCTGGGGCGGGCTGCTGCTGTGGGCCGCCGAACACTACGGCGTGGACGCCACCGGCATCACATTGTCGAAAAACCAGCACGCGCATGTTCAGGCGCTGATCGCGGAAAAAGGCCTGCAGGGCCGGGTGCGCATGGAGCTGCGCGACTACCGCCACCTCGACGAAGGCCAGCCCTTCGACAAGATCTCCTCGGTCGGCATGTTCGAGCATGTGGGGCGGGGGCAGATGGGCGCCTACTTCGGCAAGATCATGCGCCTGCTGGCGCCGGGCGGTCTGGTGATGAACCACGGCATCACCGCCGGCGGACTGGACAACCGCCAGCTGGGCGCGGGCATGGGCGACTTCATGGAGAAATACATCTTCCCCGGCGGCGAACTGCTGCATGTCAGCGACGTGCTGACCCATCTGGCGCGCTCAGGCCTTGAAATGGTGGACACCGAAAACCTGCGGCCGCACTATGCGCGCACGCTCTGGGACTGGTCGGATGCGCTGGAGGCCAGGCTGGACGAAGCGCAGCAGGTGCTGGCTGCCACCGGGGGCCATGAACGCGCCGAAAAAATCCTGCGGGCCTACCGCCTCTACCTGGCCGGCAGCGCCATGTGTTTCGAGCAGGGCTGGATCAGCCTGCACCAGATGCTGGCGGCGCGACCGGTGCAGGGCATGGCGGAGGAAGCCATCAAGGGCGCGCAGAGCCGCTACCCGTTCCGGCGCGATTACATGTACGCTGTGCCCCGTTGACAAGCCAAACAGGCCTCCAGCCCATGCCGGACAAGCGCATGCAGCTATCAAACCGATAGCAAGTCGGCAACCACCGTCAATCGGTCTTGATGCCTGCAGCCTGGACGATGCGGGCGTTGCTGGCCGATTCCTGGGCAATCTGCCGGGCGAAATCGGCGGCGCTGCCCACGCTCGGCACATTGTCGGCGCCGAGCAGGCGCTTGCGCAGCTCCGGCGTCTGCAGGGCGATGTTGATCTCGGTGTTGAGCCGCTGCAGCACGGCCGCCGGTGTGTTGCCCGGCGCAAACACGCCAAACAGCGAGCTCAGGTTGGCCGGCGCAAAGCCCAGTTCTGCAAAGGTCGGCACCTGCGGCAAGGCCTCGACACGCGCCGGGGCGCCGACCGCCAGCACACGCAGCTTGCCCGACTGGATGTGCGGCATCACGGCGCCGCTGAGGTTGGTGGTGATCACTTCGAACTGCCCGCTCAGCGCGTCGGTCAGCTGCTGGCCGCCACCCTTGTAGGGAATGTGGGTGATCTCGACTTTGGCGCCATTCTGGACCTGCTCGAGCACGATGTGCCCGACCGTGGCCAGGCCCGAGGTCGACCAGCGCACGCTGCCTGGTTTGGCTTTGGCCGCCGCCAGCATGTCCTTGAAGTCCTTGCCGGCAAAGGCGGAAGTTGCCAGCAGCACCACCGGCGAGTACATCACGCTGGCCACCGGCGCGATGTCCTTGAGCGGGTCGTAAGGCAGCTTGCCCAGGTGCGGGTTCAGTGCCAGCGGGCTGATCGAGGAAAAGCCCAGGGTGTAGCCGTCAGGCGCGGCCTTGGCGACCACGTCCATGCCTATGCTGCCGCCGGCGCCCGCGCGGTTTTCAACCACCACCGGCGTGGACAGTTGCAGCGACAGCTTGTCGGCCAGGGCACGCGCGATGTTGTCGCTGATGCCGCCGGGCGGATAAGCCACGACGATGCGGATGGGACGCGCCGGCCAGCCGGCCTGGGCCAGCGAGATCGAAGGCAAGGCGGCGGCGCACAGCGCGAACAAAGGCAGAGCCAGCAGGCAGCGGCGTGATGGGTACAAGGACATGAATTTTCCTGAGGTGAACGTGGGCCTATTTTGCCTACCTCGCGGTCTACACTGCCACATCCAGAAAACCTGCCATGTATGACCCCAACCGCCTTCCCTTGACGCCGCAGCAGCAACTCGACCGAACTGCGGTGAGGCCGTGGCTGAAGGTTGCGGCCGCGACCCTGCTCGTCTTTTTGGGCGCGGGATTCGGATTCAGCGGCATCCCATTGTTTTCGGCCGCGGGTATCTCCATCAAGGCGTGTGCGGAAACGAGGGCAACCGGTCAACTCCTGTGCGAACTGGGCAATTGGATACTGACCCGTATTCCTGCGCCCCATCGGGGAATGTATGAGGGTGTACTGCACTTGCTGGTGGCGGCTGGCTTCGTGTTTGCGGCCTACCTGATGCTCAGGCCATCACGAAAGTAAGCCGCGCGGCAGCCTCTAGCCCCGCGGATGGTGCACGGAATGCAGGGCCTTCAGCCGCTCGCGCGCCACGTGGGTGTAGATGGTCGTGGTCGAGATGTCCGCATGGCCCAGCAGCATCTGCACCGCGCGCAAGTCGGCGCCGTGGTTCAGCAGGTGCGTGGCAAAGGCGTGGCGCAGGGTGTGCGGCGACAGCGGCGAGTGGATGCCGGCGCGCTGCGCGTATTTCTTGACCAGCATCCAGAACATCACCCGGCTCATGCCGCTGCCGCGCGCGGTGACAAACAAATCGTCGGTCTGCTGGCCGCCCAGGATCTCCGGGCGGGCTTCGGTCATGTAACGCACGATGGCGTCGCGCGCGACCTGGCCGAAAGGCACCAGGCGCTCCTTGCTGCCCTTGCCCATCACGCGCAGCACACCTTCGTTCATGCTGGTGTGGAAGGTCTTGAGGCCGACCAGCTCGCTCACGCGCAGGCCGCTGGCATACATCAGCTCCAGCATGGCGCGGTCGCGCAGGCCCAGCGCCGTGTCCTCGCTGGGGGCGGCCAGCAGCGACTCGACCTGGGCTTCCGACAGCAGCTTGGGCACGCGCAGCGCCTGTTTGGCCGACTGCAGCTTGAGCGTGGGGTCGGCCGTGATCAGGCGCTCGCGCAGCGCCCAGTGGAAGTAACGCTTGAACACCGTGAGCCGGCGGTTCGCTGAAGTCGCCTTGGTGGCGCTGTGGCGCGCCGAGAAGTAGCCGTGGATGTCGCTCTCGGCCGTGCTGTCCAGCGCGCGGCCGCCCTGCTCCTTGGCGCCCAGCCAGGCCGCGTAGAGCGAGAGGTCGCGCCGGTAGGCCGCCAGCGTGTTTTTCGACAGGCCGTCTTCCAGCCACAGGGCGTCGATAAAACTGTCAATGCCGGACTGGCTCTGGGGATGCATGCTGCGACGATAACAAACTGCGCAGCCGGTGCACCGGCCAGCGCGCAAAAAAACACCCCGCCAGGCACCAGGCCTGCGGGGTGAGCGTGCGCGGCGGGCGGGGTGCCCGCGCGGTTTATTCGAGTTTCAGGCCGGCGCTGTTCACGACCTTTTTGTAGACCTCGTACTCCGCCTTGATCTGCGCAGTGAACTGCTCGGGCGTGTTGCCGACGATGATGGAGCCGGTGTCCTCGATACGCTTGCGCACGGCCGGATCCTGCAGCGCCTTGGAGGCGGCCGCGCTGACCTTGTCGACCACCTCTTTCGGCAGGCCCTTGGGTCCGGTGATGCCGTAGTAGGCCATGCGGTTCACCGGCTCCAGGCCGACTTCCTTGAAGGTCGGCACGTCCGGCAACACGCTCAGGCGCTGGGGCGCGGCGACCACGATGGGGATCAGGCGTTTTTGCTGGATGAAAGGCAGCGCCGAAGGCAAGTTGTCAAAAATGACCTGCACCTGGCCGGCCACGGTGTCGTTCAGGGCCGGGCCCGCACCGCGGTAGGGAATGTGCGTGATGAAGGTGCCGCTCAGGTTTTTATACAGCTCCATCTGCAGGTGACCAATGCCGCCCGTTCCCGACGAGGAATACGAGTACTTGCCCGGGTTTTTCTTGAGTTCGGCGACAAATTCCTTGTAGTTGCGCGCCGGAAAGCTCGGGTGCACCGCAATGATGTTGGGCGTGGCCGCAATGTTCATGATGGGCGTGAAATCCGTCAGCGTGTTGTACGGAATTTTCGGGTTGATGGCCGGGTTCGCCGCCGTGGTGGACACGGTGGCCACGCCCAGCGAATAACCGTCCGGTGTGGCACGGGCGGTTTCCAGTGCACCCACCACGCCGCCGCCACCGGCCTTGTTCTCGACGACCACGTTCTGGCCCAGCGCCTTGCCCAGCGGCTCGGACATCACACGCGCGATGATGTCGGTGGTGCCGCCCGGTGCAAAAGGCACCTGCAGCTTGATGACCTTGTTCGGGTAGGCCTGGGCAAAGGCCGATCCTGCCGCGGCGGTGGCCAGCGTCAGCGCGGAGAGGGAAAGCAGATAACGACGTTGCATGGCTAACTTCCTTATTAAAAAAACAATGGCTTATCCTAAGCGCAAGCTGCGCGCCTGCCTCTTGTGGATAACGCATAAGGGCAAACCCGGATCGCTTGGGATGTTTGCGTTATTCTCGACGGGTGAACTACGCGCTCCTTCTCTTCCCCGATTTCTCCCTGATCCTGTGTGGCTACCTGGTCTGCCGTTACACCGCGCTGAACCGCACGGTCTGGCAGCAGGTGGAAAGCCTGGTCTATTACTTCCTGTTCCCGGTCCTGCTGTTTCACTCCATCGTCAGGAGCCCGCTGGACCTGGGCGCGGCCTCCAGCCTGATCGCCGCCGGGCTGACCATGGGCGTGCTGGGCATCGCCCTGGCCTATTCACTGCCTTACCTGCCCTGGCTGGGCAAACACATCGACAGGCGCGAACACGCCGCGAGCGCGCAGGTGGCTTTCCGTTTCAACTCCTTTATTGCGCTGGCGCTGGCCGAGCGCCTGGCCGGCGCCGAAGGCCTGCTGCTGATCGCCGTGCTGATCGGCGTCTGTGTGCCGCTGTTCAATGTGGGCGCGGTCTGGCCCATGGCGCGCCACGCCAACACCGGCTTTGTCGGAGCGCTGCTGCGCAATCCGCTGATCATCGCGACGGCCACCGGGCTGGCGGCCAACCTGCTGGGATTCGAGATGGCGGACTGGCTGGAGCCCACCGTCACACGCATAGGCGCAGCCTCGCTGGCCCTGGGCCTGATGGCCGCCGGCGCCGGCATGCAGTTCGCGTCGCTGGCCTCGGCCAAAACGCTGGCGGTGTCGCTGCTGGCCATCCGCCACTTCTTCATTCCGCTGATCGCGCTGGGCCTGTCCTGGGCGTTCGGTCTGTCAGCGGTTCAGACCACGGTGCTGCTGTCGTTTTCCGCGCTGCCGACCGCCTCAAGCTGCTACGTGCTGGCTGCGCGCATGGGTTACAACGGCGCGTTTGTCGCCGGACTGGTGACGCTGTCCACCCTGCTGGGCATGGTCAGCTTGCCGTTTGCGCTGGGACTTTTGCGCTAGAACTCACGGGCGGGTGGCGTTCGGGAAGAACAGCTGTTCGCCGCCTATCTTGTAGCTGGCAATCGCGGCCTGGCCGGCCGGCGAGATCACCCAGTCGACAAACTTCTGCGCTTCGGCGAGCTTGACCTGCGGGTGTCTGGCCGGGTTCACCACCATCACGCCGTACTGGTTGAACAGCCGGGTGTCGCCCTCGACCAGCACCACCAGCTCACCGCGGTTCTTGAAGCTGAGCCAGGTGCCGCGGTCCGTCAGCACATAGGCGTTGACCGAGGACCCGATGTTGAGCGCCGGGCCCATGCCGCAACCGCAGGCCTTGTAGTTGGCGAAGCTGGGGTTGTCGACGCCGGCGTTTTTCCAGTAGCGCAGCTCGGCGGCATGGGTGCCGCTTTTGTCGCCGCGCGAGACGAAGCTGGCATTGGCCGCATTGACTTTTTTCAGCGCCTCGACAATGTCCTTGCCTCTGGTTTTCGCCGGGTCGGCGGCCGGTCCGACCAGCACGAAGTCGTTGTACATGACCGGGAAACGCCTGAGCGCAAACCCTTCGGCCACGATTTTTTCCTCGGCCACCTGGTCGTGCACAAACAGCAGGTCGGCATCGCCGCGGCGGCCCATGTCGATGGCCTGGCCGGTGCCCAGGGCCACCACCTTGACATCGATGCCGCTGGCCTGCCTGAAGGCCGGCAGCAGCGTGCCGAACAGCCCGGACTGCTCGGTCGAGGTCGTGGAGGCCATCACGATGGGCTGCGTTTGTGCTATCGAAAATGTAGCTACCCACGCAAGCAGGACAAGGGCTGGAGCCCTCAAAGACCTGAAAACACCGCAAGACAGGGGGAAGGGGCTCACACAAGTTCTCCTTTGACAAAATGCTCGGCTTCTGGCGGCAAGGGGCCGTTGAAGAAATCATGGGTCGGCAGGTCGGCCAGCAGCCGGCCCTGCTCCAGGTAGATCACGCGGCTGGCCAGGCGCTTGACCTGGCCCAGGTTGTGGCTGCTGAAAATCAGCGTCATGCCGGCCTGTGCAAACTCGGCCATCAGGGCCTCGACCTCGCGTTTGGCGGCCGGGTCCAGGCTGGCCGTCGGCTCGTCGAGCAGCAGCACATCCGGCCGCAGCGCCCAGGCCCGCGCCAGCGCCAGCCGCTGCTGCTGCCCGCCCGACAGCGCCTTGGCATTGCGCTGCGCCAAGGCCAGCAGGCCCACACGCTCGAGCGCGCGCAGCGCCTGTGCGCGGGCTTCCTTCCAGGCCACCCCCTTGAGCCAGAGCCCCAGCGCCACATTGGTCTGCGCACTGGCGCGCAGCATGTAGGGGTGCTGGAACAACATGGCCTGGCGCGCCGCCGCATCGACCTGCAGGCTGCCGGTGCCGGGCCGCACCAGGCCGTGCAGGGTGCGCAGCAAGGTGCTTTTGCCGCTGCCGTTGGAGCCGACCAGCGCGACGCGTTCGCCGGCCTGGATGCGCAGGCTGCAGGCTTTGAGCGCCTGCACCTTGCCGTAGGACACACCGACGGCCGTCAGTTCGAACAGCGCGCTCATCACGCGCCACCCCGGGGCTGCAGCTGGGCAAGGCCGGGCGGCGGCGCCTCGTCATCGTGCCGTTCGCGCCAGCGCCGCAACAGCGCAATCAGCACATTGAGCAGCAGCACCACGGCCAGCAGCAGCAGGCCCAGCGCCAGCGCCAGCGGCAGATCGCCCTTGCTGGTTTCCAGCGCGATGGCGGTGGTCATGACCCGCGTGAAACCGTCGATGTTGCCGCCCACCACCATCACCGCGCCGACCTCGGAAATCGCGCGGCCGAAGGCGGCGATCAGCACCGTCAGCAGGGTGTAACGCTCGTCCCAGAGCAGCAGCAGGCTGCGCATGCCCTTGCCCGCGCCCAGCGACTGGAACTGCTCGCCGTGCAGGCGGTCGGCGTCTTCAATCGTCTGGCGCACCAGCGCCGTGACCACTGGCAGCACCAGCACGGTTTGCGCCAGCACCATGGCCTGGAAGGAAAACAACCAGCCCAGAAAGCCCAGCGGCCCGGAGCGCGACAGCAGCAAATAGACCACCAGCCCGACCACCACCGAAGGCAGCGCCAGCAGGGTGTTGAGCACGGTCAGCACCGCATCCCGCCCGCGAAAGCGCGCCACGCCCAGCCAGGCGCCCAGCACCAGGCCGGCGCTGCAGGCCAGCAGGCAGGCACAGGCGCTGACGGCCAGCGACCGCAGCACAATGCGGCCCAGCAGGGGATCGAAGGAGGTGATCAGCGCAAAAGCGGTGCTGATACTGTCGGAGAAGGTGTTCATGCGGACCCGAAGAAGAGGGCCTATCCTAGGTGCGCGGGCGTTATCCCGCCATCGGGGATCACGAGCTAGGAAGCTCCGTACATAGGTGCAGCAGGGTTGTGCGGGGCTGCACCGATAATCGGTACCCACCCTGCCATGCACAAAGTCGAACTCTCCTACCTGCTGTCGCCCGAACGCGGCAAGGATGCGCTGATCCGCAATCCGCTGATGGACCTGCTGCATGCGGTGCGCGAACAGGGCTCGATCTCCAAAGCGGCACACGCGCTGGACCTGTCCTACCGCCACGTCTGGGGTGCGCTCAAGAAGTGGGAGCAGACCCTGGGCCGCACGCTGATCGTCTGGGACAAGGGCCAGCGCGCGCAGCTCACCGAGTTCGGCGAAAAGCTGCTGTGGGCCGAGCGCCAGGCCCAGGCGCGGCTGGCGCCGCAGATCGAGGCGCTGCGCGGCGACATCGAGCGCGCGTTTTCCACCGCCTTCGACGACGACGCCCATGTGCTCACGCTGTTTGCCAGCCATGACGCCGCGCTGAGCGCGCTGCGCGACGACGCCGCCACGCGCGGCCTGCACCTGGACATCCGCTTCATGGGCAGCGTGGACGCGATTGCCGCGCTCAACAGCGGGCGCTGCATGATGGCCGGCTTCCACACGCTGGACCGGCCCGGCCTCCATTCGGTGCCGGCGCAGACTTACCGCCACCTGCTCAAGCCGGGCCAGCACAAGATCATCGGTTTTGCGCACCGCAGCCAGGGCCTGATCGTCGCCAAAGGCAACCCGCGCCGCATCCGACAACTGGCCGACATGCAGCAGCCCGGCCTGCGTTACGTGAACCGCGCCGAAGGCACGGGCACGCGGGTGCTGCTTGATGAACTGCTGGGGCAAGCGGGTCTGAAGGCCGGCAGCCTGCGCGGCTACGACAGCCAGGAGCCCTCGCACACCGCCGTGGCGCAGGCGGTCGCCAGCGGCGCTGCCGATGCGGGCCTCGGCATCGAAGCCGCGGCGCGCGACAAAGGCCTGGACTTCGTGCCGCTGGTGCAGGAGCGTTACCACCTGGTCTGCCTGAAGTCGGCGCTGCCGCAAGCGCCGGTACAGGCCCTGCTGGCCGAACTGCAAAGCCCCGCCTGGCAAGCCACGCTGGCCGGCCTGCCCGGCTACAGCGGCGAACGCGCGCAAAGCGGCCAGGTGCTGTCGCTCAGGGCGATGTTGCCGTGGTGGAATTACCGGAAGGCCAAAACTTCCCGGTCTTGAGCATGATTTCGGGCGCCAGCCCTTTCCGGTTGTGCGCAAGACGCTACTGAATTGATAGCAAGTTCATTCACCTGATCTGTCATCCCGGACTTGATCCGGGATCCATGTTGGATAACTCGCACAGCTTGGCTTGCCAACAAGCCGGGGGTTGCCCGGCGGCAAGTAACTTTCTTTTGCTTCGCCAAAAGAAAGTCACCAAAGAAAAGGCGACCCGATGGTCTGGGTCCCTCCGCTTCGCTGCGGGCAACCTGCGGTGCTCGCTGAAAGTGGGGCCGAGCTCGAACTCGCTTCGCTCAAACAATCGCTCGTCCTGATCCACTTTCAGCTCCGCTCCTCGGCCCAGCCCGACGGGTGGTGGGTAAAAAGGCAGAAGACAAATACCAATACGGAACTCAAATACGGAGTGCATGAAGCGCACAGCGCTTCAAGGACGGGACTCCCAACGCACGGTCATGTTTGCACGCGAGAGCAGCGCACGCGGCCAAATGAGGCTCCCTTCTCTCGCCCAGCGGGGCGAGGGAAGGGCGGGGGGTTGGGAGTGGGGAGT
>LNFM01009569.1_pt1 | contig 14043 bp, 12 predicted proteins | sample 596031 | NCBI WGS metagenome assembly LNFM01 (sample SAMN04254537, study PRJNA301005) | activated carbon metagenome | isolation source: dual media filters at the Ann Arbor, Michigan drinking water treatment plant | place: USA: Ann Arbor
GCACCGCGCTCTTAGCCAGCATCACATGGATGCCCTTGGAGCCGTTCACCGTCTGAGTCACGCGCAGATCGGCAGCTAGACTGCAGAGCGTGTAAGCATCTTCCCGTGAGATGTTGATCCGCTCGGTGATGAGCTTGATCATGTCGCGCAGCGCCTGCATGGCGCACGTGTCGAGATCCGGGTCCATCCACATCGTCATGTAGTGCGTTGGCGTCTCGGCCCGCGGATAGGTGAACTTCAGGTCCTTGCGCACAGTGAGCTTGAAGCGGCCCTTCAACGCCGTCTCGATCGCGGTCACGCAAACCTCGCCGTCGCCCTGGACGCCGTGGCCATCGCCGCACGAGAAGTTCGCCCCCGGCACGAACACCGGAAGAAACAGCTTCGTCCCCGGCTTCAGCTCTTTGTTGTCGAGGTTGCCGCCCATCGCGCGTGGAACTGCCGACGAGATCCGCCCCCATGCTGGCGGAGGAGCGACGCCCATGATACCGAAGAACGGCGACAGTGGCAGCTCCACGCCCCACGGCAGCTTCGCCACCATGCGCTCCATATCCATGGGTATGTTGATCGTGCGCGCTTCGTGGAAGTCGTCGGGCAATGTGCCCGCAAGCGGCCGGATGGAGTTATAGCCCCAGTCCTGCCTCAACTGCACATCGAGGATGTCGACCTCGAGCACGTCTCCCGGCATCGCGCCGGCTACCGCGACGGGCCCCGTCAGGATGTGCGGCCCGATGATCTGTGGCGTTTTCGCATGCACTTCGAGCAGTTCGGGCGGCACGATGAACCCCTTTGGCGGCATCGTGTCCTGCTTGCCGCTGATCGTCTCGATCGTGATCTCGTCGCCACTCGCGATAGTAATGACCGGAGCCTGCTTGGCGTCGAAGTAACCCCAGTGGCAGGTCTCCGGATTAGACTTCAAGGTGTGCTGCGGCATGTCTCGCGTCCTCTTGCTCGATGTGTCAGCGTATCACCTCGGCGCACCTTTCCAAGTGACTCTCGTCTAGACCGCCTGCGCCCCCGGGCCGGGCGAGTTGCGAGAATCGGGACCTTTGCAGAACTACTTTCCGAAACGCCCTGCCATAAACGCACTTGCATCTAAGGGCGATGCCTCACCTGCGACGGCAGCCGCGATGATCTCGCCCGTTCCCGATCCGGTCGAAAAACCGATGTGCTGATGGCCGAATGCGGCATAGAGCCCGAGCGCACCCGGGATCTCGCCGATCATCGGCAAGCTGTCCGGCAGCGTCGGCCTCGATCCGATCCACGGCTTCGCCTCGAGAGCCGCGCCAAGCCCGAACGTCTCTCGCGCCAGCAGCGCTGCCGCATCGATCTGCGCCGTGTTCGCCGGTGCATCGCGGAGCGCAAGTTCGACACCCGAAGTCACGCGCGCACCCGCCCGCATGGGACTGACCACATAGCCCCCGTCCACGTCGTAGATCGCCCGTTGCGGCCCCCGCCCGTCAGGTATCGTCAGATGCACGTGATAGCCCCGCTCGAACCCCATCGGCACACGGAAGTCGAGGGGGCGAAGGATTTCCGCGCTCCAAGGCCCCAGCGCGACCACGACCGCGTCGCCATCATGCGAGCCAGCGGTGGTCTCGACCCGCCATCCGGTCGTCGTCCGAAACAGCGCACGCACTTCCGCCCTCAGCACCTCGACACCGCGATCGCGCGCTAGTGCCGCATAGCCCGCAACCACCGCGCCGGGATCGTCCACCGAAGCCGAGCCCATAATCAGCACACCCGCCGTGAAAGCAGCCGCTGCAGCATGCGGCTCCAATCGGGCAACCTCGGCCCCATCGAGAACCTGCGTCGCGATCCCGAATGCCCCGAGCGCCGCCGCCTCGGTCCGCGCAAGTCCAGCCCCCTCGGCGCTGCGCCAGACCTTCAACCATCCCGTTTCTCGCAGATGCGCCAGCAGTCCGGCGTCCGTCATGAGTCGCCGGTTGAGATCCATCGACAATTTGATGAGACCATCCAAGGCCCGCGACCGCCGCGCGGCACTCTGCGCCGTGCATTCGGCCAGGAACCCGGCGATCCACCGGGGGTTGCTGAGCAACGACGCCCGCCAGCGCACGGCCGGATGCCGGTTCGCCATATAGACCGGCAGCTTCTGAAGCAGACCCGGCCCATTGATCGGAAACACCGAGCTGCGGCTGAACACGCCGGAATTGCCGAATGAAGTCTCGCGTCCGGGCTCTCGACGATCGATCACGGTTACCATAAGTCCGCGCTGCCGCAGGCTCAGCGCGCAGCAAACGCCGACCATGCCGGCACCGAGTACGACCACCTGCTTGGGCATCTGGGTAACGGGCTCCCATTTGAGCCGCCGCTCTGATATGCTGGGGACCGACCATTCAGAATCGGAGATAGCACCATGGCTGATCAGAAGCTTGCCGGCTCGTTCGTGGCACTCATCACGCCCTTCAATCGCGATGGCAAGGTCGATTCCGAAGCCTTCCGCGAACTGCTCTCCTTCCAGGAGCGGAACGGCTCTTGCGCGGTGCTCATCATGGGCTCGACGGGCGAAGTCTCGATGCTCTCGCCCGAGGAGAAGAAAGCCATCATCGTCGAGACGGCGAAGATGAAAACCGGGAAGATGAAGCTGTTCTACGGCTGCACCGGCAACAACACGGACACGACGATCGACACGGTGAAGTTCGCCAAAGCCAGCGGCGCTGATGGCGCGATCCTGGCCGCTCCCTCCTACATCTGTGCGTCAGAAAACGACATCGAGCGCTTCTTTCTCGACGTCGCCGACGCGACCGACCTGCCGCTCGGCGTCTACAACAACCCGCCGCGGGTGAAGACCGACCTGCACTGGGACAACCTGATCCGCATCTTCAAGCACCCGAACTACATCGTACACAAAGAATCGACCACGCGCGTCGGCCAGGTCGCACAGATGATCGCGGCGAACACACATGCCTCGATCATGTGCTGCGATAGCCCGAACCTCGGCCTCGTCGTGCCCACGATGAGCCTCGGCGGACACGGCACCGCCAACATGACCGGCAATCTAGCGCCGGCCGAAATGGCGACCATCTCGACCCCGTGGAAGGGCTGGGCGGAGGCAGACGGCTTCCGCAAAGCCTACATGGGCCTTCTGCCGCTGCTGCACTACACGTACTCGGCGATCAACCCCGTTGCGGTGAAGTCGCTGATGAAAGCCGTCGGCCTGCCCGCTGGCAGTCTGCGCAAGCCGCTGACGAACCTCGAAGGCGAAGCCTTGATGAAGGGCGTCCGCGTCGTCCAGCAGCTCGGCCTCGACAAGAAGTACGGTTGGAAGCTGAAGGCGGTGGGCGCGATCGCGGCAGAGTGACGTCTACGTAGGTCGGGTCAAGAGGCACTTTTCGCGCCGCACGACCCAATATCTCTCGGTCGTCAATTGTTGGGTCGTGGGCCAGTGGCCCCTGACCCTACGCCTATGAAGGCACCTCATGAACTTCGGCATTTCAGGCAAACGCGCGCTCGTTACTGGTGGCAGTCGGGGCATGGGTAGGGCCTGCGCGGCAGCCCTCGCAGCCGAAGGCGCCGAGGTCTACATCGTCGCGCGGAAGCTTCCGGTTCTCGAGCAAGCCGCCTCCGAAATCGCTGCGGCAACCGGCTCGAAGGTCGTGCCGGTGCAGGGCGACATCACCACTCCCGAAGGCCGCATTGCCGCACTCGCGGCGTGCCCCGCTCCCGACATTCTCATCAACAACGGCGACGGCGAGCCACCGGGCGACTTCCGCGAATGGGACCGCGCTCGCTGGATCACGGCGCTCGACCGCATGATGCTGGCGCCCATCGAGATGATCCGTCTGACGGTGGACGGAATGATGGACCGCCGCTTCGGTCGCGTCGTCAACATCGTCTCGCGTAGCGTAAAGATCCCGCAACTCGAGCTGGGCTTGTCGAATGGCGCGCGCTCCGGCCTCGTCGGCTTCTGCGCTGGCCTCGCACGCCAGACGATTGCGTGCGGAGTCACCATCAACAACATCCTGCCCGGCATCGTCGCGTCCGACGCACAGCGCGATCATGTGCAGGGTCTCGTCGAGATGACCGGCCGTCCGTTCGACGAGATCTGGGCCGAACGCAGCCGCCGCAACCCCGCCGGCCGCTATGGCGAGCCCGAAGAAATCGGCGCCTACGCAGCGTTCCTCTGCTCGGCGAAGGCCGGCTTCATCACCGGGCAGAGCCTGCTGATCGACGGCGGCGAATATCCCGGCACTTACTGAGGACTTACCGAGGATCGGCAGTCGTCCACTCCGGCGTGCCCAGGTCTTCCTTGAATGCGAAGCGCTCGAGGTGCTCGATAACCACCCTTTCGGTGTGTTGAAGCCTTTCGGAATCGCCCGCTTCGACCATGATTGCGAGCCCCGCCTCATCGGCTTCCAGCCGGCACACCCGGTTGTCGTCGAACCGGATCGAACCGGCTTGCGGCGTGAACTCGACCTTGAGCTTGTGCCCCCAGTGTTTGCACAGCTGCTGCAGATAGCGGCTGCCGAGTGCTGTCGGAATGTGAGTGCGCGATGTTGGCATATCCGAGAAAATCCTTCTAAATTCTGGCCAATAGATCGATGGATCGGTTGTTCAGGGTTCGCGAGTAGCCAAATTCGATAATGTCGAGGCAGTGCCGCGGAACTTCGTCGAGCCATGCTTGGGAGCGATGGCGGATATCCGATAACGCGGCTACATTGTACGTTCCGTCGTCGGGATGCCCGACGGCAACTCGCGAACTAGACAGGACGTCGTCATGCGAACAGCAAAAGCGCTCTCTCTGGCCGTTGCCGCCGGTCTCACGCTCAGCCTGACTTTGAGCGCCGCCGTCTCGGCCCAGACCTACCCATCCAAGAATATAACCATCGTCGTCCCGTTCCCGCCCGGCGGGTCGGTGGATGGCGTCGCGCGCTTGCTGGCCAACGAGCTGTCGGAAAAGACCTCGAAGACCTTCATCGTCGAAAATCGAGCAGGCGGTGCCGGTGGCGTCGTCGGGGCGAACACGGTCGTGAAATCCGCGCCCGACGGCCACACTCTGCTGTTGAATGCCTCGATCCATGTCGTCACGCCGCTGATCAACAAGAACGTGCCGTTCAACGTCGTCGAGGACTTCACCCATGTTGCCCATGTCGCTGCGGGGCCGCTGTTGATCTCGACTCACCCGTCGGTGCCAGCGAAGACGCTCCGGGAATTCTTCGATCTCATGAAGAAGAACCCCGACAAGTACAATCTCATCACGTCGGGCGCGGGTTCGGCGGGACATCTCGCGACCGAAGCGCTCAAGATGCAGGCTGGCATCGAGGCCGAGGTCGTAGCCTACAAGGGCGCCGGCCCCGCGCTGAACGATCTGATCGGCGGACAGGTGCACTTCATGGCCGATCCGATGCTGTCGTCGCTGCCGCATGTCAAATCCGGCCGCCTCCGCGCGCTCGCCGTCACCTCGGCCAAGCGAACGCCGCTGGCCCCGGATGTACCGACCGTCGCTGAAAGTGGCATGCAGGCGTTCGAGATGGTCTCGTGGTACGGAGTTTGGGGCCCCAAAGGGCTGCCCGCCGACGTCTCGGCTTATCTCGGCAGGAACATTTCCGACGTCGTGAACTCCGCTCGCTTCAAGGAGAAGCTGGGACCGTTCGGCTTCGAACCGGATTTCAAGGATTCCAACGCTCTCCGCGCTTTCATGATCGACGAAATGAAACGCTATGGAGCGATCGTGAAGGACGCCAAGATCCAGGTGCAGTGAAGCGCTCTTGACTGTCTCCAGAAGCAATGGGAGTTCGACGATGGCCCTCGACGACGAAACGCCGGTTGACGCAACCGCGCTCACTCTTCCAAAGGTCGCATCCCCGCTCGTCGCGACCCATTGGGGAATCTATCGTGCGCGTATGGAGGATGGCAGCGCCGTCGCGCTCGACCCGATCGCTACAGATCCAGACCCGTCGGCAATCGGCTCGGCGATGCTCGGCGCGCGCCTGTCGCCTGTCCGCATCCTCCGCCCTGCTGTCCGAAAGTCGTTCCTCGAGCGCGGCCATCAGGCTGGCGGCAAGGGCCGCGGCGGCGAGCCGTTCGTCGAAGTCGATTGGGAGACCGCGATCACGCTTGCCGCCGCCGAGCTGGACCGCGTGCGCAAGCAGCACGGCAATTCCGCCATTTACGGCGGCTCCTACGGGTGGGGAAGCGCCGGCCGTTTCCATCACGCTGGGACACAGGTCCATCGCTTCCTCAACGCCATCGGCGGTTATACGCGCAGCGTCCAGAACTACTCGTTTGCCGCCGCGGATGTGATCCTTCCCCACGTCCTCGGCACCACACAGGGCCTAGCCGCCGGTCACACCCCATGGGGCATGCTCGCGGGCCACTCGCAACTCGTCGTCATGTTCGGCGGGATGCCGGTTCGCAACGCGCAGGTTTCGAACGGCGGCATCGTCCGTCATGCGACGCCGGCCGGTATCCGATCCGTCCGAGACGGCGGCGCGCGCTTCGTCAACATTTCGCCGCTGCGCGACGACGCACTCGCTGATGTCGAGGCTCAATGGCTCGGCATCCGACCGAACACCGACACCGCGCTGATGCTGGGTCTCGCCCATGTTCTGCTGACCGAAGGCCTCTACGACAAGGCGTTCGTAGAGCGCTACACGGTCGGTTTCGATAAACTCGCTGCCTATATCTCGGGCGACACCGATGGCACGCCGAAATCACCGGAATGGGCAGCCGCGATCACGGGCATCGACGCGTCGAGCATCCACGAACTCGCCCGCGAAATGGCAGCGAAGCGCACGCTGGTAACGGTTGCTTGGGCCCTTCAGCGCGCCGACCACGGCGAGCAGCCGATCTGGATGGCTGTAGCTCTCGCATCCATGGTTGGTCAAATCGGCCTGCCCGGTGGCGGCGTAGGCTTTGGCTACTCTGCGTCCGGCGGCATCGGCATCAATTCTTCCACGGTCACATGGCCGTCGATGTCGCAAGGAAAAACCCGCGTCGATGACTTCATTCCGGTGGCCCGCGTCACCGACATGCTGCTCGGGCCGGGAACACCGTTCGACTACAACGGCAAGCGCTACACCTACCCGGACATCAAGCTCGTTTATTGGGCCGGCGGAAATCCGTTCCACCATCACCAGGATCTGAATCGCCTCGTCGAAGGGTGGCGCAAGCCCGAAACCGTCATCGTCCATGACCACTACTGGACGGCTCATGCGCGCCACGCCGACATCGTATTTCCGTCCGCCACGATGATGGAACGTAACGACATCGCCGCATCGGGCCGCGACAACTTCATCTCGGCCTCCCACCGCGTTTGCGCTCCACCGCCCGAAGTCCGTACCGACTACGAGACCTTCCGCGCACTCAGCCTTCGCCTCGGTGGCGACCCGGAATACAGCGAAGGCCGCGACGAAGCCGCTTGGGTCCGGCACCTTTACGCCGAGGCGCAGAAGAAGGCCGCGTCTGCGGGTCAGACCCTGCCGGAATTCGAGACCTTCTGGCGCGACGGCGTAGCCGAAGTGAAAACGCATCCGCCCGAGCCGCTGCTGTCGAAGTTCCGCGCCGATCCGGTGAAGAACAAACTCGCCACGCCGTCCGGCCGTATCGAGCTGTTTTCGGAGCGCATCGCATCGTTCGGCTATGACGACTGCCTCGGCCATCCCGCATGGCTACCGCCGAAGGAATGGCTCGGCGCGCCCGTTGCCACGAAGTATTCCCTGCATCTGCTGTCCAACCAGCCTTCGCGCAAGCTGCACAGTCAGTATGACCATGGCAGCTTCGCGCGTGGTCTTAAAATCAAGGGCCGCGAGCCCTTGCGGCTCAATTCTGCGGACGCGGCCAAGCGCGGCATCAAGCACCACGACATCGTCCGCGTGTTCAATGGGCGGGGCGCCGTACTCGCCGCCGCTGTGATCGACGACGCGCTGCGCCAAGGCGTCGTGCAGCTGTCGACCGGCGCCTGGTACGATCCGGCCGATCCCGCCGGCAGCGGCTCGCTGGACAAGCACGGTAACCCCAATGTGCTGACGCCAGATCACGGGACGTCGAAACTTTCGCAGGCGCCGAGTGCCAATTCCTGCCTCGTCGAGATCGAACGCTACGAAAGTACCGTGCCGCCGATCACTTGCTTCGATCCACCGCCGTTTGTTGCGAAGATCTGAGCTCACATGCAGCGCGGCCCGCGTTTCAATATCGATGTACTGGCGGGGCTGCTGTTCATCGCGCTGGGCGCGGGCTTCCTCTTGTTTGCGGTCCAGCTGCCGCCTGGGCCGCCGCGCCGGCTCGGACCGGGCTCTTTCCCGACGTTGATCGCGTCGCTGATGATCGTTGTCGGCGCTTGCGTTGTCGTTGCCGGGCTGTTCCGCCGGGACGGAACTGCATTGAACCTCGACTGGAAGAAGCTCGCGATCATCGCTTCGTCGTTGATCGCCTTTGCGGTGCTCATCCGTAGCGCCGGCCTCGTCGCGGCGACCTTGGCGCTGGTGATGATCGCGTCGTTGGCTCATCCCGCACTCGATTGGAAGCGCGCGCTGGCGCTGGGCGTCGGCATCGGCGTCTTCTCGTCCCTGCTGTTCGTGGGCCTGTTGCGCTTGCCGGTCGCCGTCGTTGGCCCCCTCTTCAGCTTCAATTGGCTTGGAGGCTGAGGCCGCATGGATCTCTTCCAATCGCTCGCATTGGGCTTCGGCCAAGCCCTGGCGCCTGCAAACTTCGTCTGGTGTCTCGTCGGTGTGCTCGTCGGCACCCTGGTTGGCGTTCTGCCGGGTCTTGGACCGGCGGCGACGATCGCGATGCTGCTGCCGTTCACCTATGGACTGTCGCCGGTCGCCGCCATGATCATGCTGGCCGGAATCTACTACGGCGCGCAGTATGGTGGTTCGACCACCGCGATCCTCATTAATCTGCCCGGTGAAGCCTCCTCCGTCGTCACCGCGATCGACGGCTATAAGATGGCCCGCCAGGGACGCGCAGGAACCGCGCTTGCGACTGCAGCCATATCGTCGTTTGTCGCCGGCACTATCGCGACGATCCTGCTCGCTTTGTTCGCCCCGGCACTTGCGGAGGTCGGCCTGCTGTTCGGCCCGGCCGAATACTTCTCGCTGATGACGTTGGGTCTGGTCGCCTCGATCCTGCTCGCGTCGGGCTCGATGATGAAAGGCGTCGCGATGGTACTCGCGGGCATTCTGCTCGGCCTCATCGGGCAGGACGTTCAGACAGCCCTTCCTCGCTTTACGTTCCGCATCAGCGAACTCGAGGACGGCATCGGTTTCGTTGTTGTTGCCATGGGCCTGTTCGGTATAGGCGAGATCATCCGAGACCTGGAAAATCCCGAGAAACGCATCGCGATAACCCAGGCAGTAACGGGCCTCGTGCCCTCGCGTGCCGACCTCGTGCGCATGATCGCCCCAACAGCTCGAGGCACCGTCATCGGCTCCGTGCTCGGCATCCTGCCGGGCGGCGGCGCACTGCTCGCCTCGTTCGCCGCCTATTCGATCGAGAAGAAGGTCGCACGCCCGCCAGAGGGCATGGGCAATGGCGCGATCGAAGGCGTTGCCGCGCCCGAAAGTGCCAACAATGCCGGCGCACAGACGTCGTTCGTACCGATGCTTACGCTCGGCATTCCCTCCAATGCAGTCATGGCGCTGATGATCGGCGCGCTCATCGTGCAGGGCGTGGCGCCTGGTCCCACGCTCTTGACCGAAAAGCCCGAGATCTTCTGGGGCGTCATCGCGTCGATGTGGATCGGCAACGCCATGCTGGTCGTTCTGAACCTCCCGCTCATCGGCATCTGGGTCCGGCTGCTCTCTGTTCCATTCGCGTATCTCTATCCCGCGATCCTGCTGTTCTGCGCGATCGGTGCGTTCTCGATGTCGAACTCCACGTTCGATATCTGGCTGCTCGCACTGTTCGGAGTGCTCGGCTACGTGTTCGCCAAGCTGGAATGCGAGCCCTCGCCGCTGATCCTCGGCCTCGTGCTGGGGCCGATGATGGAGGAGAATTTCCGCCGTGCGATTCAGCTCTCGAAAGGCGACTACTGGACCTTTGTGCAGCGGCCGCTTTCGGCGACGCTACTTGTCTGCGCGGCACTCGCACTTCTCGTCGTGGTGCTGCCCTCGATCCGCTCGGCTCGTGAAGGTGCCTTCCGCGGGTGACTTGCTGCGGATGACACGGCGAAACTTGCGGGATGATCGTTGACCGTAGCTTGCGCGGATCTCGACCGGCTCGAGCAAGACAGCCTTTCCACGACAGGGGTCTGAGCCGATAAGCCTTGCTAAATGGCCTGCGAGGCTTGAAGAAGTTCGCCGGGGAAACGTCGAAGTTGATCTGAGGTCCGGCATGAAATTCGGTGTGACGCTTTCGAACCGCGGCGTGCTCGTTGGCCTGACGACCACGAAGGCCCTGCTTCAGTTGGCGGATGCCGTCGAAGCGTCGCCTCATATGGATTCGGTCTGGTGTGGCGATGCGTTGTTCGTTAACCGCCGCCTGGACGCCCTGACACTACTGGCCGCCGTCGCCGGGCGCACCGAGCGTGTGCTGCTAGGCCCCGCCTGTATGGGTTCGTTCGCCCTGCGCAATCCGATGGTGCTCGCCTATGAATGGGCCTCGCTCGATGTGATCTCCGGCGGTCGCACCCGCATGGTCGCTTGCTCCGGCGGAGGATCCGGCCCGGTCTGGGAGGCTGAAACCGCAGCGATGGGCTTCAAGTCGGAAGACCGCCACAAGTTGATGGTCGAGGCAATGGCGGTGATGCGCCATTTGTGGACCAAGGACAACGAGCCGTTCGACGGCCAGTTCTTCAAGTTCGCCGACATCACGCTCGAGCCCAAGCCGGTGCAGAGCCCGTGCCCGTTGTGGATGGCGACCAATGCTGGTCGCCAGATCCGGGGCGAAGTGCAGATGGCTGGTTCCGACTTCGCACTGAAGCGCGTCGGCCGTATCGGCGATGGCTGGATGACGCATTCGGTCAGCCGCGAAGGCTTTACGAAATCCTGGGAGATGATTCTCGAAGCGGCCAAGACGGCGGGCCGCGATACCACGAATTTCGATCACGTCCTCTATCATCACATCAATGTCGGCGAGGACCCCGAAGCCTGCCTCGCCGATTCCAAGAAGTTCCTGGATCTGTACTATGGGGCCGACTACACGCGCGAGCGCCTCGAAGGCTGGCTCACGTACGGCTCGCCGAAGCGCTGCATCGAAGATCTCAAGCGCTGGAAGGAGGCGGGCTGCAAGCGCATTACCTTCCGCCTTTCGACGATGGGTGACCCGATGCAACAATTGAAGCGCGTGACGGAAGAAGTCCTGCCGTTCGTTTGATCGGCAATCGGCCCGCCGCAACACGCGAGCAACCACGCTGCGGCGATTTCGGGAAAGACGTCATGCCTTCGAGTGGCAGGTCCTTCGTTGAACCGGGAGTGTGCGTCTGATGCACGCGATAGTCATACCGTTCCGCGGACCCGGGACGGCCAAGTCCCGGCTAGCGGCAGGGATCACCGATACGGCCCGTCGTCAGATCGCACGTGGGATGTTCCAGCATGTCTTGAACGTAGCGTGCGAAGCGGCGGGCCCTCGGCGGGTGCTCGTGGTCACGGCCTCTAAGACGGCTGTGGCTCTTGCGCGGCGATGCGGCGCGGGCGCGTTGCGGGAAACGACGGCTGGCCACAACGAGGCGGTCGCAGAAGCGATCGATCATCTGCGCACGCGGGGAGCGACGACGGCGGCAGTGGTCGCGGCTGACTTGCCAATCCTGAAAGCGAGCCATCTCGCGATACTCGAACGCTGCGCTCGCGACGGTGATATCGGAATTGCCCCCGACCGCAGCGGCAGCGGCACAAACGCCCTGAGCTTGCCGCTGAGCCTGGCATTCAGGTTCCACTTCGGAGCCGGCAGTCTATTCCTTCATCAGCGCGAGGGTCGCCGCCTCGGCGCGAATGTGCGTCTGGTTCGTCAGCTGGGCCTCGCCTCCGACGTCGACACGTGTGACGACCTCGATCTACTCGCAGATCCGGCAGCACTCTCGACATTGCCGAGCGTTGGCGTGTTGGCCTTTCGAGGCGCTTCGTTCGGCGGTGCGGTAATGGACGCCGCGCTCTATCGGGCGGATAGCGCTGCAGCAGATATCGGCGAGCAGTGCCTCGTTCGGAACTGGAGCGCCGCTCATGACTGATGGTCCGCTCGCCGGCCTGAAAGTGCTCGACCTGACGTCGGTGGTGTTCGGGCCGCTTTGCACGCAGGTGCTTGGCGATCAGGGCGCAGATGTCATAAAGATCGAAGGACCGGAAGGCGATACCACGCGCTACACTGGGCCGGCCCGCAACGCCGGCATGGCAGCGCTTTTCCTCGGTCTCAACCGCAACAAGCGCTCGCTCGTGCTCGACCTCAAGCGGCCGGCCGCGAAGGATGCGCTGTGGCGGCTGATCGATACAGCGGACGTGATCGTCCATTCGATCCGGCCGCAAGCTGTCGAGCGGCTGGGGTTCTCACCCGAGGCGGTACTCGCACGCAATCCACGCATCGTTTATGCGGCTCTCACGGGATACGGCACAGGTGGCGCGTATGAAGGTAGACCCGCTTACGACGACGTCATCCAGGGCCAGTCCGGCATTGCTGCTTTGATGAGCCAGCTCGCTGGCGAGCCGCGCTACGCCCCGATGATCATGGGCGACAAGACGTGCGGTCTCGTGGCGTCGCAGGCGATCACGGCGGCGCTGTTCGCGCGCGAGCGTACCGGCAAGGGCCAGTATGTCGAAGTTCCAATGCTCGAGACGATGGCGGCGTTCGTGCTGGCGGAGCACTTGTTCGGCCATACCTTCGAGCCGCCGAAGGGCGCGATCGGATACAATCGCGTGCTTGCGCCGTGGCGTCGCCCCTACAAAACGAAGGACGGCTTCATCGCGATGCTGGTCTACACCGACGCGCAGTGGCGTCGCTTCTGGGCGCTCGTCGGCCACGAGGATCTGGGCCGGGATTCCCGCTTCGCCACGATGTCTGCGCGCGCGGAAAACATTGCGGAGGTCTATCGTATCGCCGGAGAATGCATGCTGGCGCGCACCACGGAAGAATGGCTTTCGGTGCTCGAGAAGAACGAAATCCCTTCGGCCCACGTGCGTTCGCTCGAAGATCTCATGACGGACGAGCATCTCGCATCCGTTGGCTTCTTTCAGCGGTTCACGCATCCGACCGAGGGCGAGATCCGCCAACCCTCTCCACCTGCACGCTTCGGCGCGACACCGTCGTCCATTTCGCGATTGCAACCCCGGCTCGGCGAGCATTCCAGCGAGATCTTGGCCGAAGCTGGTCTGTCGCCGGCCGAGATCGAACTCGTTATCGATTGAATCTCCCCTCCCCTCGATGGGGAGGAGCCGGGGGTGGGGTGAAACCGCCCAGCATAGATACAGGAAACGCACGAATGCGCACTGTTGGAATCGGTTTCTATTGGAACGACCTGAAAGTCGGCGAGCAGTTCCGCACGCTCAATCGCACGATTACCGAAGCTGACATCGTGCAGTTCATCGGCGTCACCGGAATGGTCGAGACCCTGTTCACGGATCTTTCGTTTGCCGAGACGCACGGCTCGATCAAGGGCCGGGTGTCGCCGGCAGCACTCGTCTACACGATCATCGAGGGCCTGCTGTGTCAGGCGACGATGCAGACCACCGGCCTCGCGTTACTCGAAGTCGAAAAGAAGGTTCTGAAGCCGGTTTTCGCGGGCGACACGATCCATGCCGAAGTGGAAGTAACCGCTATCCGGCCGACTTCGAAAGGCAATCGCGGCATCGTCACGACCCAGAACAATGTGATGAATCAGAAAGGTGAGATGGTGATCACCTATCGCGCCGTCCGAATGATGGCCGGCCGTCCGGAATAGCGCAGCAAGCTCCCCCTCCGCCTCCTGGGGTGGGGATCGAGGGGTGACGCTGAATCCGCTACTCTAGTTTTTCACCCAACCGCCGCCCCCTCCCCAGCAAGGGAAGCGGAATTTACCGAGGCGATCACATGCGCGGATTGAAGGACAAGGTCGTCGCCGTCACCGGCTCGGCATCAGGCATCGGGCGCGCTATCGCCCTCCGCTTCGGCGCGGAGGGC
>LNFM01009570.1_pt1 | contig 14042 bp, 10 predicted proteins | sample 596031 | NCBI WGS metagenome assembly LNFM01 (sample SAMN04254537, study PRJNA301005) | activated carbon metagenome | isolation source: dual media filters at the Ann Arbor, Michigan drinking water treatment plant | place: USA: Ann Arbor
GCGCGGATCCCGCGCTGAGCGATCTCAAGGAGCCGCCAGGCGGCACCACGCGCGTGCTCCAGCGGACCGGGCGTGGGTAGGAGGCGGAGCCCGTAGGCGTCGATCGCCGGCCGCGCCCGCCGCGGCACGGCGATGACCTGGTCGTTGAGCAGCGTGACCAGGTGACCGGGATAGTGCGAGCGGAGGGCGTCGATGAGCTCCAGCAGCGTCGGCCACTGCTCGGGGCGGTGGGGCGGCGGCGGTGACGAGGTGAACAGGCGCGCGTCGTCGACGATCACGCAGTCGTCGGAGGATCCGCCCCGCATCGCGTCCAGCTCAGCCAGGACCGGGCACTCGTCGTCGGCGCCCCCGGTGTTCCCGCCGCTCCAGTGACCGTCGAGGTAGTAGAGCGTGGGCTGCGAGGGGTCCGTCAGCTCACCCAGCCGCTCTGCGGAGTGGCCCTGCACCGCCGTGATCCGCGGTTCGTCGCGCAGGGACTCCTGCGCGACGCGGTGGATCTCCTCGGAGAGCTCGATGGTGACCACGGCCGGGAAGACCGTGGCGAGGCGGCGTGCCGTGTTGCCACGGAACGTCCCGGTCTCGACGGCGCGGGTCAGACCGACCAGCTGGCGGAGGTCGGCGGCGAGACGGGTGTCGACGGTTCCCACGGCGCGGAATGCTACCCGACGGGTGCCGGGCACCAGGTCAGCGGGCCGCGCCGCGCAGGCCGCGCAGCAGCGCCAGCGGCCGCAGGCCGGCCAGGGCGGTCAGGTAGGCGGCGAACACGGCGCCGGTCACCACGATGACGCCCGCCAGGGCGACGGGCCGCGGCGCGACGGCCAGCAGACCCTCGCCGGCGGCCAACACGGCCGCGCCGCACACGGCCATCGCCGGGACGACGCGCAGCATGGGGATGGGTGCTTCCCGCGACGCAGGGAGCATCGGCCTCGCTCGGAGAATGACCCACCAGGTGCTGGCGGTGTACGCCACGGCCGTCGCAACCACGACGCCGATGGCCCCGAAGGCGATCCCCAGGATGATGGTCGCGACGATGTTGATGGCCACCGTGATGATGCCGTAGCGCCCCTCGAGTCCCGGAGCGCCCACGGCCCGGAGGTAGCCGAACGCCGGATTGGGGAGCAGTCCCAGCCCGTATCCGGCGATGAGCAGCGCGGCGAAGACGCCCGCTTCGTCCAAGTCCGGGCCCAGCCATGCTGCGATCGCCGGGTGCACGGCGCCGCACGCCACGGCGATCGCCCCGAACAGGCCGATGGTCCACGTGCGCCGCTGGCGGGCGTAGAGGGCGTCGAGGGCGGGCTTGCCGCGCTCCCCGTACTCCACCGCCATCCGGCTCATCACCGGGCTGAAGGCCGCGTAGCCCAGGAACCTGCCGGCGTCCGCGACCTGCGTGGCCACGCCGGCCTGTCCGAGGGTGCTGGCCGGGGCGACCGCGGCGATGACCACCCGGTCGGTCTGGGTGTTCACCAGCGTGGCCGCCACCGCCACCTGGAGGCGCATCGAGAAGCCGAACATCTCGCGGATCAGCTGTCGTCCCGGGCGCCACGGCCCCCTGCGCAGCACGAGCCGGTGGAGCAGGCACAGCCGGATCACCGCCACCAGGGTCCACTGCAGCAGCGCCGCGTGCGCGACGTCCTGGAGGCGCGGGTCGTCCCGCAGCAGCACCACCAGCGCCGTGAGGAACGTGGCGGAGCCGAGGATGTTCGACCACGTGAACGCGGAGAAGCGCTCAAGGCCGCTCAGCACGTGTCCCAGCCCGCCCGCCACCAGCGCCGCCAGGGTGATCCACCCCACCAGGTGCACCGTCTCCACGGCGTCTTGGCGGAGCATCGCCGGCACCGAGAACAGGTCGATGAAGGGCCCGCCGAACGCCCGGCAGGAGCCCACCACGGCCAGTCCAAGCGCGAGGTACAGGGCCATGCCACCGAAGAGGATCTGGCGCGGCCGGTGAGGATGCGTGGCATGGAGGCTGGTGAACCGGGCGAGCGCCGGCCCGATCCCCAGCTCGGCGGTGGTGGCGTAGAGCACGATCGTCTGGACCAGCGTCCACACGCCGTACGCCTCAAGCCCGAGCCGCCGGATGAGCAGTTCGACGACCACCAGGGACGCGCCGACCACCACGATGACGTTCAGGATGCTGCTCAGGATGTTCCGGCGGAGGCGGGACTCCCCCCGCGGTCCGTCCTGGGTGGTCGGGTCGCTGTCCCCGCTCAGCGCGGCAGTCCCGTCCCCAGCCGCAGCATCGCGCGCTGGAGGGCGAGCTCGACCCGGAACGGGATGACCCTGCGGTGTCCGAAGAGCACCGGGTACATCAGCCGCTTCACCAGCGACGGCCGCTCGCTGGCCCGCAGTTCGTCCCGCCTGGCGAAGAACGCGGCGTTGCGCTGGCGCAGCTCGGCGTACAGCTCACGATGGCGGGAGCGCAGGGTCTGCAGGTGCCGGCCGTGCGCCTCGATCAGGCGGCGGCGGTAGACGGTCCGGCCGGCGCTCGCGCCCTCGATGCCCAGCGCCGCCAGCCGCACCCACAGATCCCAGTCCTCGTAGCCGCGGCCCTGCCAGCCCTCCGCCCGCTCCAGCACCTCCCGGCGGAACATCGAGCACACGGGGTACGGGTTCACGTACGTGAGCGTCCAGGGCAGCCACTTCTCCGGGGAGCGGTAGGCGCCCCGCTGGGCGCCGAACAGCACGTAGTCGCCCCACACGAAGCCGATCTCCGGCCGCCGGTCGAGCATGTCGGCCATCTGCCCCAGCACGCCCGGCTCCATGAGGTCGTCGGCGTCGAGCACGAAGACGTACGGCGCCGAGCTGGTGGAGAAGCCGGTGGTGCGGGCCACCCCCGGCCCGGCGTTGTCCTGATGCACGACGGTCACCCCTGACCGCTCGAGCTCGTCCAGGCACGCGAGCGTGGCGGGATCGGTGGACCCGTCGTCCACGACCACCACCTCAACCGGCTCGTCCTCCTGGATGGAGGCGACGGCCTCACGTGGGTACGTGCCGTCGTTGAAGCACGGGATCACCACGGCCGTACGGGGCTCGGTGCGGGGTGCGGGCGGGGCCGGCGGCGGCGGGGGATCGGGGACGTCGCCCGGCTCCCGTGCCGCGGCCTGCTGGGCATTCATCAGGGCGATCTCCTGCACCAGGGCCACCAGCCGCCGTTCCAGCGCGCTCACCCGCAGCGAGAAGTGCAGCAGCACGAAGAAAACGAACACGAAGCCGAGGAAGAACAGCGTGCTGGTGGGGGCCACGCCGCCGAGCAGGTCGGTGAGCCATTCCAGCGGCGTGAACCACACGGCCACCACCAGCATCACCAGGGAGGTGGTGACCCACAGGACCGAGTACTCCTCCTTCAGCTTTCGCCGCCGGACGAGCTCGATGATGAACAGCAGCAGGGCGACGCCCAGGACCAGCGCCACCAGGCGTGTCCGGAGGTCGATCACGCGACCTGCCGCTTCGGGCGCAGGAGCGTCACCAGGATGGAGAGGGTCATCTTGTAGACGTAGTAGAGGCTCTTGTGACCCGAGTGCATCGACACGTTCTCCGACGGCCGCATCTGCACCGGCACCTCGCGCACCTTGAAGCCGCTGCGGTGCAGGAGGATGAGGATGTCGGCATCGGGGTAGTCGCTGGGGTACACGTCCGTGCAGAAGAACCGCACCACGGGGGCGCGCATCACCTGGAACCCGGAGGTGGGGTCGCTCACGTGCTGGCGCGTCGCGATGCTCGCGATCCGGCCGAACAGCGCCATGCCGAGCTTGCGGGCCATGGACGGCTTGTAGTGGCCGTCCCGGTCCAGGAAGCGCGAGCCCACCACCACGTCCACCCCCGAGGTGTTCAGCTCCTCGAGCATGTCCTTCAGGTAGCGGGCCTGGTGCTGCCCGTCGGCGTCGATCTGGGCGAGCAGGGGGTATCCGTGCCGGACGCCGTACTTGTAGCCGGTCTGCAGGGCCGCCCCGTAACCGGAGTTGATGGGCAGCGGCAGCACGGTCGCTCCGGCCTCGGCGGCCTCCGCGCCGGTGCTGTCCGCGGATCCGTCGTCGATGACCACCACGTCGGCATCGGGGAAGACGGTGCGGCAGTCGCGCACGACCGCGCCCACGCGGCCCGCCTCGTTGTAGGCGGGAATGATGATGAGGAGTTCTGCGGCCACGACGCCGGATACAGTACCGGCGCCGCTGGCGTCAACAAGCTGCGCGGAGGTCCAGGCCGGGGGTTCCGGCGGACGGCTCCGCCCGAGGGGGACACGCATTGCCTATCGCCATCGTCACGGGATCCGGCGGGCTCATCGGCTCCGAGTCGGTCGCCCACTTCGTCGAGGCGGGATTCGACGTGGTGGGGCTGGAGAACGACATGCGGGCCCGGTTCTTCGGCGCCGAGGCCTCCACGTCGCACACCACGGCCCGCCTGCAGGAGCGGTACCCGGCCGAGTTCACCTCGCTGGAGATGGACATCCGGGACCGTGACGCCGTGCGTGCGCTCTTCGCGAAGCACGGCGCCGGGATCGAGCTGATCGTGCACACGGCGGCCCAGCCGTCGCACGACTGGGCGGCGTCCGACCCGCAGACCGACTTCTCGGTGAACGCCAACGGCACGCTCAACCTGCTGGAGGCCGCGCGCGACCACTGCCCGGCCGCCACGTTCGTGTTCACCTCCACCAACAAGGTCTACGGCGACCTGCCGAACGAGCTGCCGCTGGTGGAGCTGGAGACCCGGCTGGAGCTGCCGGAGGACCACCGGTACCACCGGGGTGTGGACACCACGATGTCGATCGACCGGAGCATGCACTCCCTGTTCGGCGTCTCGAAGGCCGCCGCGGACCTGATGGTTCAGGAGTTCGGCCGGTACTTCGACATGCCCACGGTGTGCTTCCGCGGCGGGTGCCTCACGGGCCCCAACCACGCCGGCGCCCAGCTGCACGGGTTCCTGAGCTACCTCATGCGCTGCACCGTCTCCGGCCAGCCGTACACGGTGTTCGGGTACGGGGCCAAGCAGGTGCGCGACAACATCCACTCCGCAGACCTGGTGAACGCCTTCCACGCGTACCACCGGGCCCCCCGTCCCGGTGCCGTCTACAACATCGGCGGCGGCCGGGACAGCAACTGCTCGATGATCGAGGCCATCGCCCTGTGCGAGGAGATCGCCGGGCGCAAGCTGGACTGGAGCCACTCCGACACCGCGCGGATGGGCGACCACAAGTGGTGGGTCAGCGACCTGGGCGAGTTCCGCGCCGACTACCCCGACTGGGAGCTCAAGTACGACGTGGCCGGGATCCTGCGGGAGATGTACGACCACAACGTGGAGCGCTGGACCGCCACGGCCGCGACGGCCTGACCCCGGTCACGCCGGGGGCACCCGCTCGACCTCCTGGTACTCGCGGCCCTGGGGGTCCGGCGGGTGCCCGCCGCCGCTGAAGAAGTAGTTCGCCGGATGGCGCGGCACCTCGTCCTCGGCGGGGAACCGGCCCTCGGCCAGCTCCGAGCGCACGAAGAAGGCGTTCACGCCGCACCGCTCGGTGTGCACCAGTTGGTACCCGCGGCGGTGTCCCAGCGCCGTCAGCGCGGCCAGCGAGGCGCCCATGTACGACGTGCCGTCCCACCGGTGTGACGGGTCGTACGGGACGGTGAGCGCGGCCTCGAAGCCCAGCGCGGCGTTGTACTCCACCATCAGCACGCGCGGGCGGTACTCAAGGGCGTCCCAGAGCCAGTAGTCCACGCCGTCCACGTCGATGGAGACCAGGTCCGGCTCCGCGGGGACGCCGCCCTCGGCGAACAGTGCATTGACGTTCTCCCTGGTCACGGCGGCCTTCAGGCACGTGACGCGGTCCGCCATGGGCGCGTACCGCGCCGCCAGCGCCGCGTGGGCGTCGTCGTCGGGCTCCATGAACAGGCCCGACCAGCCGTTTTGGGCCAGGAGCACGCCGTTGCCCTCCACGCCGCTCTCGATGCCGAACTCCACGAACCACCGGTTGGTGGTGCCGATGCGGCGGAAGATCTCGCACAGCACGCCGTCCTCGCCGTTCTGCGAGGTGCAGCGGTACTCGAACCCGGTGAGCGGGGTCGGAGCCACCTCGGCGGCGGGGGCGTCGCCGACCTCCGACCAGCGCCGGGCCATCTCGACGCGCGCGAGCTCGGGCCGTACCCAGTGGCGCTCGCCCGACAGGTCGAGCGCGGCCGGCAGGTGCAGTTCGGACTCGACGGCCAGCAGCCGGTGCCGCAGCTCCTGCTCACCGGCGCGCGTCCGTGCGACGGCGGCCTCCAGCTCGGCGACACGCCGGCTCATGATCTGCGTGAGCTCGTCGACCCGGTGGGCCTCCCGGCCCGTGGCCTCGGCGATCTGGTCGGTGCGGGCCACGATCGCCCGGTCGATCTGGTCGCGACGCACGAGGTATGGCCGCAGCGCGCGCAGCATCCCGCGGCGATAGGCGGCCTTGGCCTTCTCCGGGCCGCCGTCGGCGGCGTCCCACGGGGTGTCCCCGCCGCGGTTCAGCCGGTCCAGCAGCACCGCGCGCGTGTCGGCGAGGTCGGACGTGGCGCCGGCGGGCACGGCCGGGATGCCCCGGCGGATCTCCGCCAGCCGCGCCGCCGCGAACTCCGCCAGGGCGGCGGGCGACTGGTGCTCGAGGATGTCCCGTCGTGCGCGCTCCCCACGGCGCGCCGCCTCCTCGGGGTGCGCTCGCACCTCCTGCAGCATGCGGGCGGCGGCGGGCACGTCGGGCTCCGCCCAGGGGGTTCCCGCCGGGTACGGCGGCGCGTCCGCGGGCACGTGGCCCTCCGCCCACGGGACGGGCCAGGAGTTCTCAGCGGTCATGAACCGCATGTTCCCCGAGTACCCGGTGGCCACCACCGGCCGCCCGTGTGCCATGGCCTCGGCCATCGTCAGGCCGAAGCCCTCGCTGCGGTGCAGCGACAGGTAGCAGTCGCAGGCCGCCATCAGGGAGTCCTTGACCGCGTGGTCCAGGTACCCGTCCACGATTCGGATGTCCGGGCGGTCGGCCGCGGCGAACCGCAGCCGCTCCAGGTCGTTCAGGTGCCGGTGGCCGTTGATGGTCTTCACCAGCAGCGTGGCGCCGGAGCCGGCGGGGAACGCGGCGCGGTACGCCTCGATCGCCGCGAGCGGATTCTTCCGGGCGAAGACGCTCTCGAAGTCGAAGCTGAACAGCACCAGGAACGTGTCCGGGGCGATGTCCAGGGCGGCACGGGCGTCGGCCGTCGGCTCGGGGACCACCACCGGCAGCGGCATCACCTTCACCGGCTTGGCGGTGACCTTCGCGAAGGTCTCGGCGACGAACGGGCTGCCAACCCACAGCTCGTCGACCACGTCGAGCGACTGGTGCATGAACTCAGGGAACTCGGCCACCTCCCACCACCACACCCCGATGCGGTGCCCCACGTTCCGCAGCTCCGCGCCAAGCCAATGGTTGGCGGTGAGGATCTGGTCGGCGTTGATGCACAGCAGGTTCACGTCGTACGGGGCCTCGTGGGCGGGGACCACCGGGAAGGGGTGGCCCTGCCGGCCCGGGCTGTAGGGGTAGTCCACGGCCGCGAAGGGGATGTCGGCGGCCTCCAGCCCGGAGGCGATCTGCCGCGCGGCCTCACCCACGCCGCTCTCGGTGCGCAGGTAGCCCACCAGGTTCACACCCGGCATCCGCTGCCCCCGCGGGACCCCGCGCCGCGGCGGCGCCTGCGGCGGGATGAGCTCCACCGGGAACTCCCCCGCCACCCGCGCGCGGTCGGCGAACCACGTGACGTACGCCTCGTGGTCGGCGCCGTCCACGTCCGGGAATCGCTGCGTGATCTCCTTCGAGTAGCGCCGCACCATTGCGGCGTACCGGCCCAGGCTCACCGGGTCGGCGGCGTGCTCGGGCCGGGCCGGCTCCCGGAGCCAATCGAAGAATGGGGCGGTCTGGGCGTAGGGGTTCGGGGGCAGCGGCTCCCCTCGGCGCTCGGCGTCGAGCACGGCGGCGCGGTAGAGCCGGCGCATGTGGACGTCGATGTGCACGCCGTTCGGCAGTACGTCCAGGGCGTTGGGGAGCTTGGTGAACTCGGCGTGGCCGTACAGCTGCAGGTCGGCGGCGTACTCGGCAAGGATGCGGGCCAGGCCGGGGTGCTCGCTCACCAGCACACGCGGATCATGGCCCTGGTGCTTGCTCACCAGGTGCGGCAGCTTCGGCGAGTAGCCGCTGAAGTGGAAGAAGCCCAGCGGCCGGCCGTTCACGCGGTACCCGGCGCCGTCCCAGGTGACCTCGCGGGTGGAGAGGTTCCACCAGGCGACGTTGTACTCGGGATCGCGGATCACCGCGGTGGGGAAGTAGCCCGGGGCCATGTCCATCCATCGCTGGTCCACGAACCGCTGGGCGGACGGGTCGGTTACGCACTCGCGCGCCAGCCGCGACTGCCACCAGTCGAGCATTGGCCGGCCCGCCGGCCCGACCCCGCAGAACCCCAGGTTGTGGACCCCGGCGGACATGACGATGTCCTCCGTCTCGGTGCGCCCGTCGGCGCGGCCGGGCGGGACGTCCAGGTGTGGGGTCAGCACAACGCCCGGGTCCGTCGCCAGCTCCAGCAACCGGTCGAGCGGCTTGTAGATCTTGATGTCGGGATCCAGGTACAGCACCGGCCCGCCGGTGCCGTCCACCAGGGTCGCAAGCAGCCACGGCTTCACGGCCGTGGCGAGCTCGACGATGGTGTAGAGCCCCGCCATCACGTCGAACTCGGCGCGGGACATGATGTCCTCGGGCGCCAGGATGTCGACGGGCGCGTCCCCGGTGTCCGGGACGCCGGCCTCCGCGTCGATCACCAGCACCTTCAGGCGCGACCCGGGGTGGTGCTCGGCGAGCGAGCGCCCCAGGATGAGCGCCTGGGCCAGGTAGTTGCGGGCGATGATCGTGCAGACGGTCGCCGTCATGGCTTCCCACGGGTCGGGTGGACAGGGTCCCTTGACGCGCCGGATCCTACCCGCCGCCCCCGTCGCCGCCGCTCGCCGGGGGCGGCGTCCGGTACCGTCCCGCCCACGCCGCTACCCACCCGCGCGGGAGGCATTGATGTCGAAATGGACGGCCGAAGAGGTCCATCGCCGGATCGCGATGCACCCCCACTGGTATCACCGAATCGAGGTGGCCCCCGGGATCGTGACGCCCGGCGTGAACGCCAGCCCGGAGGTGCTCGCCACGCTCGGGTTGCCCGAGGACTGCTCCGGGCTGCGGGCGCTCGACATCGGCGCGCGGGACGGCTTCTTCTCGTTCGAGCTGGAGCGGCGCGGCGCCGAGGTGCTGGCGCTCGACTACATGGCCGCCACCGACACCGGGTTCGCCATCGCCAGCGAACTGTTGGGCTCGAAGGTGGAGTACCGGGTGGGCAACGTCTACGACCTCACCCCGGAGGAGTTCGGCACGTTCGACATCGTGCTGTTCCTGGGCGTGCTCTACCACCTGCGCAACCCGCTGCTGGCCCTCGACCGCGTGCGCAGCGTCAGCTCCGGCAGCATGTGGATCGAGTCGCACGTGATCGACCAGGCGCTCCTGGACCCCGCCACGGGCAGCTTCGAGCAGCTGGGCGCGGTGGCGCCGGCCCTGGCGGACCGGCCCATCATGCAGTTCTACCCGCGCGACGCCCTGAACGCCGACGCCACCAACTACTGGGCGCCCAACATGGCCTGCCTGCTGGCGATGCTGGACGAGGCCAACTTCACGGTGGAGCGCAGCTTCCTGAACGGCACCCGCGGGGTCGCGGTCTGCCGGGTCGCCCACGACGCCTCCATCGAGCACTTCCGGGCCATCGAGAGCTCCACGGTCCCGCGGTCGGGGTGACCCGCCGCGGGGGTCCCGGGGACCCCTGCGGGTAGGATCCCCGCCGTGCCCGGAACCGACCCCACGCCCAGCCTGGACCTCGCCGCGGTGATGGCGGGCATCAGGGAGCGCGTCGCCGAGAAGAAGGCGCGCGGCCTGTACGCCGTCGACGCCCTGGCGATGCCCGCCGACCAGCGGGACCCGCTGGAGCCGGAGCGCATCGAGCAGCTGCAGATGGCGGCCTCGGTGAGTCAGCGCCTGGTGGTCACCCGATCCACCAAGTCTGGGCTGGGCCCGTTCGTGACCCGCATGAAGTGGTGGTCGGTGCGCGCGAACGCCGACAACGTCGAGGCGCTGGCCCGCGACGTGAGCGCCTTCAACGCCCAGGTCACCTCGTACGTCGCCACGCTGGGGCAGGAGGTCGCCCGCCTGCGGGCCGAGGCGGGGGAGCCGGCCGCCCAGGGCGCCGCCGATGCCGCCCCCGACCTGGCCGCGCTCCTGGGCCGTCCCGGCCGGGCCGTGGTGCTGAGCGCCGGCGACGAGCTGCGGCAGGCCGTCACGTCCGTCGCCGGGGAGGTCGTGGACGCCTGGCCGGGCCCGGGCGCCGCGCTCGAGGCGGTGCTGGCGGCGATGGCCGGCCACGCCGGCGCGTCGGCGGGCGCCGTGGTGCTGGACGTGCTGGAGCTGTTCGACGGCCGGTCGGCGGCCACACTCGTGCACCACGCGGCGGCGGCGCTCGCCCCCGGCGGCGCGCTGGTGGCGCTGGTGCGCAACCCGCGCTGCGGTCCGGAGATGCGTGACCGCTTCTGGCGCGACCCCGCCCGGGTGCGGCCGTACGACCCCGAGACCGTCGCGGTGATGATGCACGCCGCGGGGCTCGGCCCGGTGCGGCTGGCGTGGGCCGACCCGGCCGCCGCCGACGCGTCCGCGAGCTGCGCGGTCGTTGGCCTCCGCTGACCGGGTCATCGCGTTCATCGTCCCCCGCTACGGCCCGCGGGTGGTCGGTGGCGCGGAGACCCTGTGCCGCCTGGTGGCCGAGGACCTCGCCGCCGCGGGGCTCCCGGTGGAGGTCTTCACGACCTGCGCGGTGGACCACTTCACGTGGGCGAACGACCTGCCGGAAGGCTCCGAGCGCCTGAACGGCGTTCTCGTGCACCGCTTCCCGGTGTGCGGCCGCGACGCGGGGCGGTTCGCCGATCTGCACCACCACGTGGCGCGGGCGGGGACCCTGGGGTACCTGGAGCAGGTGGAGTGGATGGCGCACAGCGTTGCCTCCACCGCGATGCTCGACGCGCTGGAGGCGCGGGCGGACATTCGGGTCCGCTTCGCCCTGCCGTACCTGTTCGGCACCACCTACTGGGCCGCCCAGCAGGACCCGGCGCGCACCGTGCTCATCCCGTGCCTGCACGACGAGCCGTACGCCCACCTGCGGATCGTGCGCGACATGCTGGGCTCGGTGCGGGGCTGCCTGGCCAACGCCCCGGGGGAGGCCCGGCTGATCGGACGGCTGGCGCCCACGGCCCGCGTCGCCGAGGGAGGGGTGGGCTTCGACTTCCCTGAGGACCCGCCCGACGTGGCCGGGTTCTGCGCCTCCCGGGGGATCGCACCCGGGTACGTGCTGTACGCCGGCCGCCGCGAGGAGGCCAAGGGCGTCCCGCTGCTCTACGACGGCTACGCCCGGCTGCGCGAGCTCATGCCGCAGGCGCCGCCGCTGGCGTTGATGGGCTCCGGCGATCTGCCGGTGCCGGAGGGGATCGCCCCGCACGTGGTGGAGCTGGGGTTCGTGCCCGAGGACGAGGTGCGCGCCGCCCGTGCCGCCGCGAGCGTGCTCGTGCAGCCCTCCCGGCTCGAGAGCCTCGGGATGGCGATGTTGGAGTGCTGGATCGAGGGCGTCCCCGCAGTCGTGAACGCCGGGTCGGAGGTGATGGCTGACCACTGCGCCGAGAGCGGCGCGGGCCTGGTCTTCGCCGACGCCGACGACCTGGCCGACGCCGTGGCGCGCGTCCTGGACGACCCGGCCGGTGCGACCCGGATGGCCGACGCCGGCCGCGAGTACGTGCGGCGCCGCTACTCCTGGCCGGCCGTGCGCGGCCGCTATCTGGACGCGGTGGAGGCGTGGTCCTGAGCGCGCCCGCGATCCACCAGGTGCTGGCCGGCAGCGCCCCGGGTGACGCGATCACCCACCACGCCATGCGCGCCCGTGAGCTCTTCCGCGGCTGGGGCGGCGGCGGGGAGGTCTTCGCCCAGGGTGTCCACCCGGCGCTGGCGGACCAGATCCACACCATGGACCGCTTCGCCGCATCGTGCGGACCGGACGATCTGGTGGTGGTGCACTACTCCATCGACTCCCCGGCGTTCGGGGTGGCGGCACGGCACGGTGCCAGGTTGGTGATGCACTACCACAACATCACCCCGGCCCCCCTGCTGTGGCGCCACGCGCCGCGGCTCGCGGCCGAGTGCGCCCGCGGCCGCCGCCGGCTGCCGCTGCTGGCCCGCCGCGTGGTGGCGAGCCTCGCCGACTCGGGCTACAACGCCGATGAGCTCGCGGAGGCCGGATACGCCGACCCCCGGGCGGTGGGCATCTTCTGGCCGGAGCTGCCGCTCCCCCCGGCCGTGGAGCGCGGCACCGGCGACCTGAAGCTGCTGTTCGTGGGGCGGGGCATCCCCAACAAGGCCCAGCACGACCTGGTGCTGGCGCTCGCCGCGCTGCTGGAGACCGGCTGCCCGGCCCGGCTGGTGTTGGTGGGGTCGTGGGACATGGCGCCGTCGTACCGGGACGAGTGCATGGCGCTCGCGCGGCGGCTGGGGGTGGCCGACCGGCTGGAGGTGGCGGGCTCGGTGACGGCGGAGGAGCTGGGTCGGCACTACCGCGAGGCGGACGTGTTCGTGTGCCTGTCCGACCACGAGGGGTTCTGCGTGCCGCTCATCGAGGCCATCCGCGCTGAGCTGCCGGTGGTGGCGTACGCGAGCTCGGCGATCCCGGAGACCCTGGGCGGTGCCGGGCTGCTGCTGCCCGACAAGCGGCCCTCCACGGTGGCCGAGGCGATCCTGGCCGTCCGGGACGACGCCGACCTGCGGCGGGCGCTCGTGGCCGCCGGGGCGGAGCGCCTGGTCGCGCTGGGTCCCGAGGCCGTGGCCGGGCGGCTCGAGGCCGCGTTCGCGGGGCTGCGGTGAGCGGGCTCCACCTCTCGGCCTCCCTGGCGCCCGACGCCCGCCGGTGTGCGGAGGCGCTGGCCCCGCAGCTGGAGCGCGTCGCCGCCGCGGTGCCCGCGGCCACGGTGCTGGTGGGGCTGCCGGATCCCCCGGAGTGGGGCGCCATCGCCGCTCGCTTCGCCGGGTGTGTGCTGGTGCCGCTGCTGGGCCCGGATCGCCCCACCGCCGCCCATGCCGGGCCGCTGCGCGCCGCCGGGGCGCTGGTCGCGGTTGCGGGCGACGAGCTCCAGCACCTGGCCTCCCTGGGCACGCTGCCCCCCGTGGTGATGACCGATCTGCCCGCGCCGCCGGCCCATGCCGCGGCGGGTGTGCTGGCCCAGGTCGGGCGGCCCGAGGTGGACGCCGCCGCGTGGGCCTGGCAGGCGGTGCACGGGCCGCTGCCGGACGACGGGCCCGCGGTGGTGTGGGCCACCGGGCGCGGGGCCGCGCCGCTCTGCACGCTGCGGTGCGCAGCGGCCGACCGTGCTGCGGTGGTGGTGCTTCCCGGCTGTGCCGATCGCGAGCGGCTGGCCGCCGGTGGCTGCCTCGTGGCCGGGTCGGTGGCGGAGGCCGTGGAGATCACCGCCCTCCTGCGTGCCGCGCCCGCACTGCACGACGCGGTGACCCGCCGCATCCGGAACGCCGCCGCCGTCACGCCGCGCGATGTCCTCGAGAGCGTGCTCGAGGCCGCGGTGCTCGCGTCCGGAGCGTGATCCGCCGCGACCGTCAGCGTCGCCCGACGGGGCCCGCCGGATAGACTCGGCGCCCGGCCGCGGCCCGTCCCGGGTCCGTCCGCCGCATCGCATCCGGAGCCCGTCCCGAGGGGAGCCGTCATCGTCCGCGTGAGCAACGGGGAGGCCGAATGACCGAGCCCCTGCGCATCGGCTTCGACATGACCCCCGCGGGCCTGCACCAGGGTGGCGTGGGGCGGTACACCACCGACCTCGCCGCGGCGCTGGGGCGCACCCCCGGGGTGGAGCTCCACCGGTTGGGCTCGGGTGGCCGGGGGGGCGGCGGCCTGGCGAAGTTCGCCGGCCGTGCCGAACGGAACCTCCTGTACTACCCGGTCATG
>LNFM01009571.1_pt1 | contig 14041 bp, 12 predicted proteins | sample 596031 | NCBI WGS metagenome assembly LNFM01 (sample SAMN04254537, study PRJNA301005) | activated carbon metagenome | isolation source: dual media filters at the Ann Arbor, Michigan drinking water treatment plant | place: USA: Ann Arbor
CCTCTTCCTTGAGGATGACGTGGTCGACGCCGCCGATCTTGACCTCGGTGCCCGACCACTTGCCGTAGATCACCTTGTCGCCGACCTTGACGTCGATCGCCTGCAGCCGCCCGTCCTCGAGCCGCTTGCCCTTACCGATGGCCACGACCTCGCCCTGCATCGGCTTTTCCTGCGCCGTGTCCGGGATGATGAGGCCGCCCTTGGTCTTGGTTTCCGCAGTCATCGGCTTCAGCAGCAGCCGATCATGCAAAGGCTTGAATTTCATGGCATTTCCTTCGTCTTGGATGGTGCCGCTTATAGGTTTTGCGCCGGAGCCCTGTCAACGCGCCTGCCGGCGGTCGAACTGGGCCGCGGCAGCGGTATCGAGGGCCACCGTCAGAAAGGCCAATTCCCCTTCATCGCGCCGGTTACGCACTTCGCCGTGGCGGTAAAGCCAGGCAATGGTGGCGCCGTCACTGAGCGGCACGGAAATCTCGCGGGCGGTCCCTGCCCGGCCCAGGAATTCGCCGATCGCCTCCAGGAGATGGTCGACGCCCTCCCCGGTCAGGGCAGAGACAGGATACTGAAGTGTTCGCGCGGAACCTGAGGCGGCTCGGGTCTGCAGCGTGTCGAAACTATCGGCCGGCAGCGCATCAATCTTGTTCAGCGCCTCGATCAGGGGTGTGTCCCCATCTTCATCTTCCTTGATGGCACCGAGATCCTTCAGGACCTGTTCGACATCGGCACGCTGTTGCGCGGTCTCGGGGTGGGCGATGTCGCGGACATGGACGATCAGGTCCGCTTCGATCACCTCCTCTAGCGTCGCGCGGAAGGCAGCGACCAGATGCGTCGGCAGATCGGAGACGAAACCCACCGTATCGGAGATCACGCACCCCTTGCCGTTCGGCAGCTTGATCGACCGCATGGTCGGATCGAGCGTGGCGAAGAGCAGATCCTTGGCCATGACGCTGGCGCCCGAGAGCCGGTTGAACAGCGTCGACTTGCCGGCGTTGGTGTAGCCGACCAAGGCGACCGTCGGCAGCCGCGCCTTCTTGCGGCCGACACGATTGACGGCGCGCGTCCGCTGTACGCCCTCGAGATCGCGCTTGATGCGAACGATGCGCTCGCCGATCAAGCGGCGGTCGATTTCAATCTGGGATTCACCGGGACCGCCCAGGAAGCCGAAACCGCCGCGTTGCCGCTCGAGATGGGTCCATGACCGCACCAGCCTGCCGCGCTGATAATCCAGCGCCGCGAGTTCGACTTGCAGCCGGCCTTCGTGTGTTCGCGCGCGGGCGCCGAAAATCTCCAGGATGAGACCCGTGCGGTCGATCACCTTGGTCTGCCATGCCTTCTCGAGGTTGCGCTGCTGGACGGGCGTCAGCCTGTCGTCGACGATCACCAGGCCAATGCCCAGTTCTTCGACGGCTTGCTTCAGCCGCTCGACGACGCCTTTGCCCAGCAAGGTGGCGGGCGTGATGCGGCGCAGCGGTGCGGTTTCAGCCAGGCGCACGTCGATGTCGATGGCGCGGGCGAGACCGACGGCTTCAAGGAGCTTGGCCTTGCCATCGCGTTCTTCGCCACGGCCGCGGGTATAGGGACACACGACGGCGGCCACCGTCGCGGGTCGCACGGTGTCACTTGGCGTACGCTTGCGCCTTTCGTGGACTTCCTGTTCGAGGTCTTCGATCAAATCAGCCTGCTGCGTCGGCCTTGTCCCCGTCGAACAACTGCACGGGAGTGACCGGCATAATGGTCGAGATCGCATGCTTGTAGACAAGCTGCGAGTGACCGTCGCGGCGCAGAAGCACCGAGAAATTGTCGAACCAGGTGACTATTCCCTGCAATTTCACGCCGTTTACGAGGAAGATCGTGACCGGAGTCTTGTTCTTCCGCAGGTGGTTCAGGAATACGTCCTGAACGTTTTGTGCCTTTTCGCTCATATTCTTGGCCTCTTGCTGGGCGGCCGGCTCCCCGAAGGTCACCGGTTTGGGGGGTACAGGGCGCTCCCTGCTACCGAGTTGAAACAAATATAGGGGACGGTTTGGTCAAAGCAATGCCAGCAACTCATGACAATTACGTGCCCTGAGACGAGGTGGATGTTCCAGCATAGGGGCTGACAGTTGCTTCGGGCCTCCTACCAGAACGGGCAAACACCCCGCCGCATGGGCGCATTGGAGGTCGGCAAGGGAGTCGCCGACCATCCATACAGTCTCATCAGGGGCAATTCCTGTGCCGTCGAGTGCCAGATAGATTGGGTCAGGTGCCGGTTTGTCACGTTTTGCATCCTTAGCGCCCACCGCGCGGGCAATCCAGCTTTGCCAGCCCAGATGGGCCATCTCGGTGCGCAGGTTCGCGCCTACCTTGTTGCTGACCACGGCCACGTAGCATCCCGCCTCCTGGCAGTGCGCCAGCAGCGTGTCCGCGCCAGGCAACGGCTGCAGACGCTCGAGATGGATGCGGTGAAAGGTCTCGTAGAAGATCCGCTCGGCCTCGCCCGCCCGGTCTCCGAACAGTTTGGGGAAAACATCGCGCAACGAACCGTGAGCGCGAATTTGCACTTCCTCTGCTGTCCAGGGTGTCAGTCCCAGGGTCGTAAAAGTGTCGTGGTAGCACTCGACGATCGTCGGCCAAGTATCGACCAGAGTATTGTCCCAGTCGAAGAGCACGGCGCGAGGCAATTTTGCGGCAGCAGAGCCGCTCATGTGATCGCCTCTCCGGTCGCGGCAAAGCGCACATATTCCTCGCGCAGGCGGCGCGCCATCGGTCCGACCTTGCCGTCGCCCACGGTGTCGCCATCGATCTTGACCACCGGCGTTACGAACGAAGTCGCACTGGTGATGAACGCTTCCTGAGCCTTCTTGGCCTCTGCCAGTGAAAAAGGGCGTTCCACGAATTTCAGCTGGAGCGCATTGCACAGGGACTTCAGCGTATGGCGCGTGATGCCGGCCAGAATGCCGTTGTCGGTCTGGCGCGTCACCAGTTCGCCGTCCCTGGTGACGATCCAGGCATTGGTCGAGGCGCCTTCGGTGACGCAGCCGTCGGTGTCGACCAGCCACGCCTCGTAGGCGCCACTCTCCCGGGCCGCCTGCTTGGCCAGCACGTTCGGCAGCAGGGCGACGGTCTTGATATCGCAGCGCTCCCAGCGAATGTCGGGGTGGCTCTTCACGCCAATCCCAGTACCGGGATCGGCCTCGGCTCGCTTGCTGTTCTTGGTCGTGAGCACCAGCGCCGGCTTTACCGGGACGGTCGGGAACGCATGGTCGCGGCGGGCCACACCACGCGTCACCTGCATGTAGATCAGCCCGTCACGTAGGCGGTTGCGGCGCATCAGTTCGCGCATGATGAAACTCAGCGCCGCCCGAGAAACCGGCCAATCGATCCTGAGTTCGCGCAACGACTTGTCGAGCCGGTCGATATGCGGCCCCTCGTCGATCAGCCGGCCGTCTCGTACACCCACGACCTCGTAAACGCCGTCGGCGAGCTGATAGCCTCTGTCCTCGATGTGAACGCTGGCCTCGCGGTGATCGACGTAGCGGCCGTTGACATAGGCATAGCGCGCCATGCCGCCCTCCTTGGTTTCCTCAGATCGTGGTTTCTGTATCGCTGCGCTCGTCGGGCGCAGTACCGTGCAGTCCCAACGACTTCAGTTTGCGATGCAGAGCCGAGCGCTCCATGCCGACGAAGGTCGCGGTGCGGGAGATGTTGCCGCCGAACCGCGTGACCTGGGCCAGCAGGTATTCCCGTTCGAAGACTTCGCGCGCGTCGCGCAGCGGCAGTTGCATGATCTCGCCACCCTTCTCCCAGCGCAGAACCGACGGCGAATCCTCGCTCACGTCACTGGGCAGCACGTCGGCGCGGATCGGGCCGCCGCCGACTGGCGCCAGTATCAGGAGTCGCTCGATGACGTTACGCAATTGCCGGACGTTTCCCGGCCAGTCGTGGCCCTGCAGGGCGGCCAACGTGTCCTCACCGATCGTTCGCACCGGCAGACCGGTGGCGTCCGCGACGCGGCGCAGGAGATCGGCGGAGAGTTCGGGAATGTCCTCGCGCCGCTCGCTGAGCGGCGGCACGCGGAGCGAAACCACGTTCAGCCGATGATACAATTCCTCGCGAAACTGCCCCGAGGCAATTTCCTCCTGCAGGGTCCGGCTGGTCGAGGCAAGCACGCGCACGTCGACCTCGACCCGGGTCTTGCCGCCGTCGCGCACGAAGGACTGTTCCTGGAGCACACGCGCCAACCGGCTCTGCAGTGGCAGCGGAAGGTCCGCGACTTCCTTGAGCAGCAAGGTGCCGCCATGGGCCATCTCGAAAGCGCCCGAGACACGGAGTGTGTCGCCTTCAGTCTCACCATCGGTGCCGAACAACTCGATATCCAGGCGTTCCGTCGGAAGCGTCGAGCAATTGACCACGACGAACGGCCCATCGGCCCGCTTGGAACTCTGGTGGATCAGCCGGGCCATGGTTTCCTTGCCCGCCCCGGAGGCCCCGACGATCAGAACACGGCTGCCTGTAGGTGCGGCCCGTTCGATCTGGGTACGCACGCTGGCGGCGCTGGTCGAGGAACCGACGAAGGTGACTTCCCCTCCCGCCCGCCGACGCAAGGTTGCGTTCTCGCGTTTCAGCTTGTCTGCCTCGATGGCGCGATCGACGACCAGCAATAGGCGGTCGGCCTTGAAGGGCTTTTCGATGAAATCATAGGCGCCGGTCTTGATCGCCGAGACCGCAGTGTCGATCGTGCCGTGGCCGCTGATCATGACGACCGGAATGGGCGGGTCCTCGCGACGGATGACCTCGAGGAGCTGCAAGCCGTCGAGTTCACTGCCCTGCAGCCAAACATCAAGAATCACGAGCGCCGGCCGGCGCTGACGCACGGCGTCTATCGCCTCGGTGCTATTGTGAGCACGACGGGCGATGTGACCCTCATCCTCGAGGATACCCGCTATCAGTGTGCAGATGTCACGCTCGTCATCGACGATCAGGATGTCGTGGGCCATGGCTCTTCAAGCAGTCCGCTACTGTCTCTGCGGATCATTGTGCGGCTGTCGCATGCGGTCGAGCCGACGCGATTTCCTTCGCGTCTCGCCGGAATACCAGACTGATGCAGGCACCGCCACCCTCGCGGTCGTCCAGAACCAGATAACCGCCATGGTCCTCCATGATTTTTTTTACGATCGCGAGGCCCAAACCCGTACCTTTGCTGCGGGTGGTCATATAGGGTTCGGTCAGGCGTTCTCGCCCTTCCTTGGGCAGGCCCTTGCCGTTGTCCGCGATGACAATGCGCACCGTGATGCCATCGTCCTTCAAGCTCAGCGAAATCTCGCCGGGAGGAGGCGTTCCCGACGTGGGGGGTTCCCGCCCTTCGATCGCCTCGGCCGAGTTCTTCAGGATATTGGTCAGCACCTGGCCGACCTGCCGACGGTCGCAGATCAACGGGACGGCGCCATCCGGCAGGTGCGAAGCGTAACGTATGTCGGGATTGCCGTTGCGCTGAAGGAAAAGCGCTTGCTGGCAGAGTTCCTTGGCATCTTCGGTCTGCACTGTCGGGCGCGGCATGCGGGCAAAGGACGAAAATTCGTCGACCATGCGGCCGATATCACCGACTTGGCGGATGATCGTATCGGTGCAGATCGTGAATGTTTCTGGATCTTCCTTGATCTGCTTGAGATATCGCCGCTTCAATCGCTCGGCGGAAAGCTGGATGGGCGTGAGCGGGTTCTTGATTTCATGCGCGATACGCCGCGCCACGTCACCCCAGGCCGCCATCCGCTGCGCCGACATCAGGTCGGTCACGTCGTCGAAGGTGACGACCGAGCCCGCGTCTGAAGCAGCGCTGATGCGGACCAGCAGAGTGCGCCGCGCTCCCCGCTGCAGGATATCGACCTGGCCCTGGGTGACGCGGTCCGGACGTTCGGCGGCCTGCGCCACCAGCGGGGCAAGCTCAGGCATGACATCAGTCAGCGGTCGTCCCAGAACACCGTCCTCTGGCAGGGCCAGTAGTTCGAGTGCCGAGCGGTTGCTGCGTGTAACGATGCCCCTGCCATCGACACTGAGCACTCCAGCCGACACGCCCGCCAGCACGGCGTCGGTCAGGCGGCGGCGGGTATCGAGTTCCCTGTTCGCGTTGACCAATTCACCACGCTGTTGCTCGATCTGACTGGCCATGCGATTGAACGAACGCGCGAGCTGACCCAGCTCGTCGTTGGGCGGCCCCTCCTCGACGCGGGTCGAGAGGTCGCCACCGCGCACACGTTCGGCGGCCGCCATCAGCCCGCCGATCGGCTCGGTCAGGCGGGTCGCAAACAGGATTGCCAGCCACACCGCCGCCAGAAGCATCAGAAAAGCGATTGCACCGCACACCAGGAAGATGACGAGCTGACTACGCTGCAGCGCCTGCTCAATCTGCGAATAGAACGTTCCAGCGAATTCGATGCTCTTGATGTAGTCGACGACCCTGAGGTCGACGGCATGGCCAGTCGCCAGGAAGAGCGGCTCGCCGACGAAGATCTGCATCACGAAGTAAGCGCCTTTCGCCGAATCGAACTGGACCGGTCGCCCCTGATTGACAGCCTGCCAGAGGAATCTCGCGGACGGCAGTGGATCGACCATGCCCTGTTCATCGGCGGCCTGGGCCTGGGCGATCACGCCCTTGTCAGCATCGAGGACGGTGGCCTCGATGATCGGCCGGCCTTCGATCAGGCTTTCCAGAAGCTGCTTCGTCGCCGCCGTATCGCGGACGCCATCGACGCCAAGAGCTTGCAAGGGGCCGGCGATCGCGCCGATATCACGCAGGATTTCCTCCTCCCGCGCACGCCGCACCGGCTCACCGATCGTTCGTGCAGCCTCGAAGGCTGCTTGCGACGGCTTCACGACGAAATCCGTCAAGTTGAGGAAAAGCAAGGACAAGATTATGGCCACGATCAGCGTCGGCGTGATGGTAAAGACGCTGCAGACCAGCACCAGGCGCATGTGAAGTCGCGAGCCGGCTGCACCCCGCCGACGATCCAGCCATAGTTGCGTCAGGCGAACGGCCAGCACCGCCACGAGAGCGATGGCGATGACGAGGTCCGAGACCAGAAGGCCGGTCATCCAGCCGAGAGTGCCGAACGCCGCCGGCACGAATCCCGCGAGCCAGGCATAGGTGACCGCGCCGGCAACGATGGCGAGGATGGCGAGGGATACCGCCGCGACACGACCGCTCAGACCGCGTAGTACCGCGCTTACCATGTCGCCCAAGCGTGAACCGCCCAGCGCAGTTGCCACCAAAATCACCCGCCTCGGCGAACCTGCGGCGTACGAACCACTGGGACGTCGAGGTCCTTTATTTTCTTACGCAAAGTATTGCGATTGAGCCCCAGGAGACGGGCGGCGCGCAACTGATTCCCGCGCGTTGCCCCTAAGGCCAGCGCCAGGAGCGGCCGCTCGACCTCGGAAATGACACGATCGTACATGCCATCCGGCGGAAGCCGGTCGCCATGGGCGGCAAAGAGGGCCTGCAGGTGACGGTCCATGGCGTCGGTCAGGGAGGCGTCGGCCTGCGCCGGACCGACGCTAGTGGGCTCGAACTCCGGCGCCTGGACGACATCGGCAAGCTCCGACTCTATGGTCTCGACGCCGATTACCTCCTCCGAGTAGAGCGCGGACAGGCGGCGCACGAGGTTTTCCAGCTCGCGCACATTGCCTGGCCAGCGATGCTGGCGCAGGCGCGCCATGGCGTCCGTCGACAACACCTTTGTCGGCAGGCCGTCCATGGTCGCGGCGCGCAGGAAATGGTTGGCCAGTTCGGGGATGTCGTCGAGCCGTTCGCGCAACGGCGGCAGCCGGATCGGCACCACGTTGAGGCGGTAGAACAGATCCTCGCGGAACAGCCCCTGCTGGATCAGGCGTCGCAGATCGCGATGAGTGGCGGCCACGATGCGGACATTGGCCTTGATCGGCGTCCGGCCGCCGACCGTCATGTACTCGCCTTCCTGCAGGACCCGCAGCAGGCGGGTCTGCGCCTCGGGCGGCATGTCGCCGATCTCGTCGAGGAACAGCGTGCCGCCGGAAGCTTGTTCGAATTTGCCCGACGACCGCTGAACGGCGCCGGTGAAGGCCCCGCGCTCGTGCCCGAACAATTCGCTTTCGATCAGCTCGCGCGGGATCGCGGCCATGTTGAGGGCCACGAAAGGTCCCTTCCGGCGCTTGCCATAGTCGTGCAGCGCCCGCGCTACCAGCTCCTTGCCAGTACCCGACTCGCCCGAGACCATCACCGTGAGATCTGTCGACATCAGGCGTGCCAGGGCGCGGTAGATCTCCTGCATGGCGGCGGACCGCCCGATCAGCGGCAGGCGTTCGCTTTCCTCCGGCGGATGCGAGCCGCGCGGCATCGATGCGGCAGGCGCCGAGAGTGCGCGATTCACCACCGAAACCAGCTCGTTCAGATCGAACGGCTTCGGCAGATACTCGAAGGCCCCGCGTTCGGTGGCGCGCACCGCCGTCAGCAGCGTCGACTGGGCGCTCATCACGATGATGCGCAGATCAGGGCGGAGCTTGCGGATCCGCGGCACCAGATCGAGGCCGTTCTCGTCCGGCATGACGACATCGGTAATGACGAGCTGGCCTTCGCCTTCCTGGACCCACTGCCACAGCGTCGAGGCGGTGCCCGTGCTGCGCACGGTGTGGCCCTGGCGTCCCAGCGCCTGATGCAGCACCGTCCGGATCGCGCGATCGTCGTCGGCGATCAGAATTGTCGCGGAAGTGCTCATGGGGCGGTCTGGGGGAATTGCATCGGCAGCATCACCCGGAAGGTTGTTCGGCCGGGCTCGCTCTCGAATTCAATGGCCCCGCCGTGGTCGTTGATGATCTTGGCTACCAATGCAAGACCCAGGCCGGTTCCTGTCGGCTTGTTGGTCACGAAAGCGTCAAACATGTGAGCGCGGATCTCGTCGAGCACACCGCGACCGTTATCGCGGACTGATACGACGAGAGGCAAATTTACCCTCGCCTGCTGACCCGGGACTGCCAACCGCAAGCCGTGGCGGAATCCGGTCGAGAGCTCGATTTCGCGCTCGCCATTGCCGGGGGTTTCGCAGGCGTTCTTCACCAGGTTGAGGAACACCTGGATCAGCTGGTCGCGATCTCCATGGACCTCGGGTAGCGACGGGTCGTAGGTCTCGATGAAGCGGACCCCCTTGCCGAAGCCGTTCTCGGACAGGCGGCGAACGTGATTGAGCACCTGATGGATGTTGATCGGACCGCGATCGATCGGACGCCCGTCGGCGAATGCCTCCATCCGGTCGACCAGCGCCACGATCCGATCGGTTTCCTCGCAGATCAGGCTGGTCAGCTCGCGGTCGCTGTCGGGAACCGACTGTTCGAGAAGCTGGGCGGCGCCGCGGATGCCCGACAGCGGATTCTTGACCTCGTGGGCCAGCATGGCGGCAAGCGCGCTCACCGAACGGGCGGCGCTGCGGTGCGACATCTGCCGGTCGATGTTGCGCGCGATGCTCTGCTCGACCAGCGACACAGCGATCAGCCCGTCGCTGTCGGCGACCGGCGACAGGCGAAGTGCGCAGAATCGTGTACCGATTCGAGGCGAGGCCAGCGTGATGCCGTTCTCCGCCACCGCGCCGCCGCTGATCTGAACCTGCTCGAGCAGCGAGAAGAGCGGCGTATCTTCCGGCACGAACTCATCCAGCGGATGGCCGACGAGGCGCGCGCGCCCGACCCCGAAAAACTGCTCGGCGGACAGATTGGCATATTGGATCAGCCGGCCGGCATCGACCACCACGACCGCCTCCGAAAGCGAATCGAGGATCGATGCGGAGAACGGTTCCGGCGACGAACTGGAGCGCTTGAGCGGACGGAGCGACATTCTAGGCCGCCTGCCGTTCCAAAGCTGGAAGGAAGAAGGCGGCGAGCATGGCCCGCACCTTGGCCGGATCGGGCTCGCGGTTGACTGCGCCGCGGAAGTCGGCCGATGCCGGCAAGCCCTTCGAGTACCAGCCGAGATGCTTGCGTGCCATGCGCACACCGGTCTCGAGGCCATAGTGCTCGAGCATCGATTCGTAATGGGCGCGCACGATGCCGTACTGCTCGGCGAGTGGCGGATCGGGAAGCCGCTCACCCGTCCGCAGATAGTGGATGGCCTGGTTGAGGAACCAGGGCCGCCCATAGGCGCCGCGCCCGATCATCACACCGTCGGCGCCCGACTGGGCCAATGCCAGATCGACGCCGTCGAGCGTGTTGATGTCGCCGTTCACGATCACCGGCAGCTTCGTCGCGGCTTTGACGTTGGCGACGAACGCCCAATCGGCATGGCCTTCGTAGAACTGACACCGCGTGCGACCGTGCACGGTCAGCATCCGAATACCGCACGCCTCGGCGATGCGCGCGAGATTGGGCGCATTGCGGTTGGTCTCGTCCCAGCCCGTGCGCATCTTGAGCGTCACCGGCAGCTTCACGGCCTTGACCGTGGCGTCGAGGATCTTGGCGGCATGGATCTCGTCGCGCATCAGCGAGGAGCCGGCGTGTCCGTTCACGACCTTCTTCACCGGGCAGCCGAAGTTGATGTCGATGATGGCGGCGCCCCGGTCCTCGTTCAGCTTGGCGGCTTCGGCCATGACGTTGGGTTCGCAGCCGGCAAGCTGGACCGCCATCGGGAACTCCTCTGGCGAATTCGTGGCCATCAGGAGCGTCTTGCGGTTCTCGCGCACCATGGCCGCCGAGGCGATCATCTCCGACACGACCAGGCCCGCGCCGCCGCGCTTCACCATGCGACGGAACGGCATGTCGGTAACGCCCGACATAGGGGCCAAAATGACGGGGTCCTCAAGTCGGACGGGACCGATGTCGATAGGGTTAAGGCGCGGAACGGTGGCCATTTCTCTTTGCTCAGTTAATAGGCATCTTGTGCAGTGCACAATAATTGAGCGAGCAATAGCGATTCCAGCCTCCTTCCGCAAGCGTCCGAAGTGCGCACCCCCTGTCGCAGTGTTATTAGCCGGTCGTGCCCACTTGTACCGCCCTGATCGTAGCCGCCGGCCGCGGCAGCCGCTTCGGCGGCCCCTTGCCCAAGCAATATGCGCTTTTGGACAGCCAGCCGGTCCTGCGGCACACGATCTGCGCGCTGCGGGCTGCCCCCGGCATCGGCCGCATCCAGGTCGTGATCGCCCCGGGAGACGAGCCTCACTACCAAGCCTCGGCTGCCGGCTTCGACCTGCCACCGCCGGTCCTGGGCGGGGCCAGCCGGCAGCTCTCGGTCTTGAATGGCCTGGAGGCGCTGGCCGGCGCTCCTCCCGGCTTCGTTGCCATCCACGATGGCGCCCGACCCTTCGTTCGACCCGCCGATGTTGCCGGCTGTCTCGACGCCGCGTCGGCGCCGGGCGTCGATGGGGCGATCCTGGGTATCGCTCTTGCCGACACGCTGAAGCGCGTTGCGGCAGATGGCGTCATTTCAGAGACGGTACCGCGCGCCAACCTGTGGCGGGCGCAGACGCCCCAGGTGTTCCGCTTCGCCCGGCTGCTGGCGGCGCATCGTGCGGCGGCGGCACTCGGCGCAAATGAAGCGACCGCCCTGACTGACGATGCTGCTGTCGCCGAACGCGCGGGCCTGAAAGTTGTCATGGTGGCCGGCAGCGGCGATAACCCGAAGATAACCACGGCCGAGGACATGCACCGCGCGTCGACGATGGAAACACGCACCGCATTCGGCTTCGACGTGCACGGCTTCGCATCCGGCAGCGTCGTCATGCTGGGCGGCATTGCCGTTCCACATACTCACGCGCTCAGCGGCCATTCCGATGCCGACGTCGCGCTGCATGCGCTGACCGATGCCATCCTGGGCACCATCGGTGCCGGCGATATCGGCAAGCATTTTCCGCCGTCGGATCCGCAATGGTGTGGCGCGTCATCGGATCGATTCCTGCGTCACGCCGTCGGGCTTCTGGCCGAGCGCGGCGGCCGGATCGTCCATCTCGATCTCACGGTGATCTGCGAGGCGCCGCGTGTCGGCCCGCACCGCGACGGGATGATCGACAGCATCGCCCGCATCGCCGGCATCGATCGCGACCGGGTGAGCGTGAAGGCCACGACCACGGAAGGGTTGGGTTTCACCGGACGTCGCGAAGGCATTGCCGCCCAGGCGGTTGCGACCGTCGAGGTGCCGAGAAGATAGAGGTTCGCATGTTTGATCACGAAATCAGGGTGGCGGCGGAGCACGTGCTGGTCGCCTGCCGCAGGAAGAAGCTGAAAGTCGTCACGGCCGAGTCGTGCACCGGCGGTCTGGTCGCTGCCGCCCTCACCGCCATAGCGGGCTCATCCGACGTCGTCGAGCGTGGGTTCGTCACCTACACCAACGAAGCCAAGCGGGAGATGCTGGGCGTGTCGTGGGATGTACTGCTCGGCCACGGCGCGGTGAGCGAACCCGTGGCCCGCGCAATGGCGGCAGGTGCGCTCGCCCATTCCCTGGCCGATATCGCGGTGTCGGTGACCGGCGTCGCCGGTCCAGCCGGCGGCAGTGACGAAAAGCCGGTCGGATTGGTTCATCTGGCGGCCGTTCGGAAAGGCCACGAGACGATTGCCGAACGCCACATCTTCCCAGGCGACCGCGATGCGATCCGCCGGATTTCGGTCCTTACCGCGCTTGCGATGCTGGCGTCGCTGGCCGAGCGCTAGGCTTGCCGTAGAGCTGCAGCGCGCGGGCCTCAAAGGCCGAGACCATGCGCCGGACGGCCTCCGCGAACAGCAGGCGAACCGTCTGCTTCAGCAGCATCGAGCGGAAGTCGAATTCGAGCTCGAAGTCGATCATCGTGCCGCGAGGGTCGGGCTGAAACGTCCAGCGGCTGGTCAGCAGCCTGAATGGACCCTCGATCCCCGTCGTGTCGATGCGCGGGCCGGCCGGAGAATCCGGTGCGAGTTCGACCCGGGAAACGAACTTCTCGTGGAACGGTCCGAAGCCGATCGCCAACTCGGCAATCTCGACCGTCGGACTCTCGCGCCGCCGGATGCGCCCGGCCTGGCACCAGGGCAGGAATTCGGGATAGCGGGCAACGTCGGCCACGAGATCGAAAAGCTGCATCGGCGCATGGCCGACCAGGCGGCGTTCGGCGTGGCGGGTCGGCAAGGGTCGGTCAGGCCCGCGCTAGCGTAGCCAGCCGCTCCGACCGGGCGGCACGCAGTCGCGCGAAATCGTCGCCCGCGTGATAGCTCGACCGCGTGAGCGGCGATGCCGAGACCATCAGGAATCCCTTGGCCCGGGCGAGCTTTGCCAGCTCGTCGAACTCCGCCGGTGTCCAGAAGCGATCGAGCGGCGCATGCTTGGACGTGGGCTGCAGGTACTGGCCGACCGTCAGGAAGTCGACATTGGCCGCGCGCAGATCGTCCATCACTTGCAGTATCTCCTCGCGCGTCTCACCGAGGCCCACCATCAGACCGGACTTGGTGAACATCGACGGATCGATCTCCTTCACCTTCGCCAGCAGCTGCAGCGACGTGAAGTAGCGGGCGCCGGGCCGGATCGTCGGATAGAGCCGCGGCACCGTCTCAAGATTGTGGTTGAAGACGTCGGGCCTCGCTGCAACCACGGTCTCGATGGCGCCGGTCTTGCGCATGAAGTCGGGTGTGAGGATCTCGACGGTCGTATTGGGCGCCGAGGCATGCAGAGCCGTGATCACTTCGGCGAAATGCCTTGCTCCGCCATCCTCCAGGTCGTCGCGATCGACGGAGGTGACGACGACGTGGCCAAGCCCCAGCCTGCCAACCGCCTGGGCGATATTGGCCGGTTCGTGCGGATTGAGCGCGCCCGGCTTGCCGGTGGCGACATTGCAGAAGGCGCAGGCCCGCGTGCAAGTCTCGCCCATGATCATGAAAGTGGCGTGCTTCTGCTTCCAGCACTCGCCGATGTTCGGGCAGGCCGCCTCTTCGCAGACTGTCGTCAGGCCGAACTCGCGCATCAACCGCTTGGTCTCGGCATATTCCGGCGAGTTGGGCGCGCGCACGCGAATCCAGTCCGGCTTGCGCTGGATCGGGTTGTCCGGCCGGTGCGCCTTCTCGGGATGACGCTCGGCGCGGCTCAGGGGGA
>LNFM01009572.1_pt1 | contig 14041 bp, 17 predicted proteins | sample 596031 | NCBI WGS metagenome assembly LNFM01 (sample SAMN04254537, study PRJNA301005) | activated carbon metagenome | isolation source: dual media filters at the Ann Arbor, Michigan drinking water treatment plant | place: USA: Ann Arbor
GGGGACGGCGCGTGCCGTACTGGCAGACCGGCGGGATGGGCATGGGCGGCCGCGGCATGGGCGGCGGCGGACTCGGCCCCGTGCTCGGCGGCGCGCTCGCCGGGGTCATCCTGGGCGGCATGTTCGGCGGTGGCGCGGCGCAGGGGTCCGACGGCGGTGACGGCGGCTTCGGCGACATCGGCGGGGGCTTCGGCGACGGCGGCGGCGGCGGGGACTTCGGCGGCGGAGGGGGTGGCGACTTCGGTGGCGGCGGTGACTTCGGGGGTGGCGGGGGAGGCGACTTCTAGCCTCGCGACCGGCCCCCGGACGCCCCGCGGCTCACGCGGCGGGGGTGGGCGCCGATGTGCATCCCACGGAAAGACGGCTATGCTGGCCGCCAGTCTGTCGACGAACCTCGTCGAAGCAGGGCGGCAATCCGGTCGCCCGTGGGAGAGCGTCTCAACCACGAGATCCAGGTTGGACGGTCGAGAGTGGTCTCCCGTCCGAACCGCGGCCCGATGCCGCAAGGAGTCTCGAATAGTGACCGTTTCCTTCGCCGATCTCGGCGTGAGCGACCGCGTGGTCGCGGTGCTCGCCGCCAAGGGGATCACCTCCCCGTTCCCGGTCCAGTCGCTGGTCCTGCCCGTCGCCCTCACCGGCCGCGACGTGCTCGTCAGCTCCCCGACCGGCTCGGGCAAGACCCTGGCCTTCGGCCTCCCGATCCTCGAGCGGCTCGACCGCCCGAACGGCCGCCCGGCCGCCCTCGTGCTCGCCCCGACCCGTGAGCTCGCCTCGCAGATCGACGAAGAGCTGTCGCCCCTCGCCGACGCCCGCGGCCTGAAGATGGCCGTCTGCTACGGCGGCGTCGGCCTGGAGGCCCAGGCGAAGCGCGCCGAGCGGGCCGACATCCTGATCGCCACGCCGGGCCGCCTGCTCGACCTCGCACGTCAGAAGCGCGTCTCCCTGAAGGGCATCACGACCCTGGTGCTCGACGAGGCCGACCGGATGCTGGACATGGGCTTCCTGCCCCAGGTCCAGGCCATCGTGCGTCAGATCCCGCGTGAGCGCCACACCATGTTCTTCTCGGCCACGCTCGACGGGGCCGTCGGCTCCCTCGCCGCCGAGTTCACCACGGGGGCCGAGCGCCTGCGGATGCGCGACACCAGCATCGCCGAGGGCGAGAAGTTGTCGGAGCGCCTCGACCAGGTATTCATGGCCTGCAGCGCCTCCACCCGCACCGACCAGCTCCTCGAGCTGATCCGCGACGAGGACGAGCTCACCCTCGTCTTCTGCCGCACGCGCCGCGGCGCCGGCCGCCTCGCGGAGCGCCTCGACAAGCAGGGCATCACCGCCACGGCGATGCACGGCGACCTGACCCAGGCCGCCCGCGAGAAGGCCCTCAAGCGCTTCTCCACCGGCCGCGCCCGCGTGCTCGTGGCGACCGACGTCGCCGCCCGCGGCATCGACCTCGACGACATCGGCCTGGTCGTCAACTTCGACCCGCCCGAGGACCAGGACGCCTACACGCACCGCGTGGGCCGCACCGCCCGCGCCGGCCGCACCGGCCGCGCCGTCACCATGGTGATGCCGGAGCACGCCGACCAGATGTCCCGCCTCGCCGCGAACCTCGGCCTCGCCGGGCGCTGGGAGGCCACGGGCTACGGCGTCGCCGCCCCGCGCGTCGTCTACGGCTCGCGCCGTCGCGGCTCGGCGTTCTCGCCGTCCCGCCCGGCCCGCACGCCCCGCGTGGCGCCGACCACCGAGGCCGCGCCGCCCCGCACGAACCGCGTCAAGCGCGGCAGCCGGACCCCCGTGTGACGCCGGCCGGGTGCCCGGGGGTCCCCACCGGGGCCGCCGGGCGCCCCGGCCGATAGCCTCCACCGCCATGGACAGCGTCTCCGAGCGGGAGTTCCGCGACGCACTGGCCCGGTGGGCCAGTGGCGTCACCGTGGTGACCGCCCGTCACGAGGGCGAGCCGATCGGCATGACCGCCGCATCGTTCTCGTCCCTGTCGCTCGACCCGCCCCTGATCCTGATCTGCGTGGCGCGGTCGGCCTACTCGCACGACGGACTCGTCGGGGCCGCGGGTTTCGCCGTCCACGTCCTCGGCGGCGAGCAGCAGGAGATGTCGTCGCTGTTCTCCAAGCCGGGCGCCGACAAGTTCGCCGCCTACGCCGACGACCGCGGCCCGTTCGACGTGCCGCTGCTGCCCTTCGGCGTCGCGCGCCTCGTCTGCGAGCGCCACGCCCTCCTCGACGGCGGCGACCACACCATCCTGGTGGGACGCGTCGTCAGCGCCGAGCTCGCGGGGACCGACCCCCTGCTCTACTGCAACCGCGCCTACGGGCGGCTCGAGACCCGCTAACCCCCGGAGCGGGACCACTTGATGGTGCAGCCCACGGCCGGCGTCTCGGTCGTGGCGGGCGTTCCGCCGCCGAGCACGGCGTCGAGGGCGTCGCGCAGGAATGGGGTCGTGACCGCGTCGGGGTCGGTCGCGTCGTCGATGGCGCCGTGGTACGCCACGTTGCCGTCGCCGTCGAGCACGAAGACCTCGGGTGTGCGCTCGGCGCCGTAGGCCCGTGCGACCTCCTGGGTGAGGTCCTGCGCGTACGCGAACCCGTACCGCCGCTCCGCGGCGCGGGCCACCATCGCCTCGAAGGAGTCGCCGGGGTGGCTCACCGGGTCGTTCGCGCAGATCGCGACCGTCGCGACGCCGCGGTCGGAGTAGACCCGCGCGATGTCGTCGAAGCGCTCCTCCCACGCCCGGACGTAGGGGCAGTGATTGCACCAGAAGGCGACGATCGTCGCCGGCCCCCCGGCGAGCTCGTCGAGCGCGACCTCGCCCCCGTCGGTGGTCGGCAGGCGGAAGCCGGGTGCGGGGTCGCCGATGGCGGGGCTCATGCGGTGGCCTTTCCGGCGGCCGCGCGAACGGCCGCGACGAGGTCGTCGAGGTGGGGGAGCGGGCCGATGCGCCCGCCGGGCCGGGCGTAGGCGCGGCAGGCGTCGTGCGCCGGCGCGTGCGCGGGGCCCTCGGCGGGGAAGGGGTCGCGGCCGTCGAGGAGGTAGGTCGGGGAGCCGGTGAAGCCCCGTTCCCGGGCCTCGGCGTCGGTGGTGATCTCGAGCGGCTCGACGTCGACCGCGACGCCCGCGGTGGACGCCGCGTCGCGCAGCAGCGCCAGCCCCTCCTCGTGCGAGGGGCAGGACCGGCTGAAGAGGTACGTGACGCGGATCCGGTCGGGCGGCGGCACGCGGGCTATCGTACCGCCGTGCCGCTCCCTGACGCCTCCGCACCGGGACGCTGACGGGGTGCCGGTCGACCGCCGCCTGGTGACCCTCACGGCCGAGGACGGCGAGGTCCACGACGCCCTGTTCGAGATCGACGAGCGGGCCGCCCGCACCCGGGCCCGGGGGACGGGGCGCCGGACCGCCGTCGTCCACGTCCACGGGATCATGGGCAACTTCCTGGTGGGGACGTTGCGCTTCTACCCGGCGCCGGTCGCCCGCGCGGGGTTCCCGGTGCTGGTGCTCGAGACGCGCATGGGGAACGTGGGGCAGCTCTTCGGGTCGGCGATCTTCGAGGAGGCCATCCGCGACGTCGACGCCGCCGTCCGATGGCTGCGGGACCAGGGGTACGACACCATCGTCCTGTCGGGCTACTCGAGCGGCGCGACCCTCGCGACCCGGTACGCGGCGACGCGGCACGTCCCCGACCTGCGGGGCCTCGTCTGCCTCGGCAACCCGTGGGGTCTGCCGCAGTCGATGCAGCGCCGCGCCGACCGGTTCGGGGCCCGGCCCGACTACCAGGACCTGGTCGGCATGGTCCGGCGGGCGATCGGCGGCAACCCCGACGCCCCCGAGGACGACCGCCTGTTCGTCGTGGAGAGCAGCCGGGGCCCGACGTCGCGCCCGGCCGACAGCGAGGTCTACACGTACCGCACGTGGTGGCACTCGCGGGGGCCGGCGGCGACGTCGGCGATGGCGTTCCGGCAGATCGGCCAGGTGTGGGCGCCGATCCTGCTGGTGCAGGGCACCGACGACGAGGTCGTGCAGTTCGAGGAGGCGGTCGCCCTCGCGGCGGTCGCGCGGGCGGCGGGCAACCGCGACGTCACGGTGATCCGCATCGACGGGATCGGGCACTCGTTCAAGGGCGGCGAGATCCCGACGCTCGACGCGGTGACGTCGTGGCTGCGGGAGCACGCGTGACCCGCGTGGTGCAGCGCGGCGGGCGCCGCCGCGTCCCGGTCTTCGGTCGCGACGACCGCGAGCTCGCGATCGACCTGGTGGTGACGCACACCGAGGACGGCCAGAACTGGGACGGCATGCTGTTCCGCCCCGCGGACGTCGAGGACGCCCGCCGCCGCCGCCTCGCGGTCCTCGTCATCCACGGGTCGGTCGGCAACTACCTGACGGGTGTGCCCCGCCGCGTGTCGTTCGGCCTCGCCAACGCGGGTTTCTCGGTGATGTCGGTCAACACCCGCATGGCGAACTACGGGGTGTTCTTCGGCGGTGGCCTGATGCACCGGACGCCCCTCGACCTGGACGCGGCGCTGCAGGTGCTCCGCCGCCGGGGCTTCCGCCGCATCGTGCTGCTCGGCTTCAGCATGGGCGCGACGATCGTGACCCACTACCAGGCCCTGCGGCTCCCCCCGGACGTCGTCGGCGTCTGCACGCTGGCCCACCCGGCGTCGCTGCCGGCGGCGCTGCGGCTGCGGTGGGACCACTTCGGCGCCGAGCCCGGGTACCAGGAGGTCGTCGAGACGGTCCACAAGCGCCTGGCGCCGGATTTCGAGGACGCCTCACGCGACCGGATCTTCCTGGTGCGGCGGGCACGCGGGTTCGGCGACCGCCCGCTCGACTGCGAGATCTGGACCTACCGCACGTGGTGGCACGCCCGCGGGCCCCGGGCCCCGCACGCCGAGTCGCGCCTGCGGGTCGGCCACGTCACCGTCCCCCTCGCGATCATCCAGGCCGGCGAGGACGAGCTGGTGCGCGAGGGCGAGGGGCCGGAGCTCGAGGCCCTGGCGCGCCAGGGGGACTGCCCGAGCGTCCACCGCACCACCATCCCCGACGCCGACCACGTCTTCACCGGCCTCGACGACGAGCTCATCGAGGCGGTCGTCGACTGGCTCGACCGGCGGCTGCCGGACCGCTGATCAGATGCCGGCGGCCGTCCTGGCCTGATCGACGGCGAGGTCCCCCTCCGCGTCGCCCTGGCGGCGCGTCGCCTCGTCGATGACGAACGGGGTGTCACCCGACAGGACGGGGGTGAACTCCCTCCCCGCGCGCCCGCGCGCCAGGTCGAGCCACGCGGCGGGCAGCTCCTCGGGCAGCGTCACCTCGAGCATCGCGGCGAGCTGGTACGCCCAGAGCCGCGCCAGCAGGTCGATGTTGTAGCCGCCGCCGGTGACGACCAGCCACCGTCCGCCGGCGGCGTCGAACGCCAGGTCGCGCAGCCCCTCGTAGAGGCGGGGGAACGCCGCGGTCGTGACCTGCAGGTGCGCCATCGGGTCGGTGTGGTGCGGATCGACCCCCGTCATCGTGACGACCACGTCGGGGCGGAACCGGCGGACGGCCGGCGCCACGACCTCCTCCATCGCCCGCAGGTACGGGCCGTCGCCGCTGTAGGGCGGCAACGGCACGTTCACCGACGTCCCCTCGCCCGCCCCGACGCCGCGCTCGGCGATGCCGCCGGTGCCGGGGTAGAGGTGGCGTCCCGTCTCGTGGACGGAGACCGTCAGGACGCGCGGGTCCTCGTAGAAGATCCACTGGAGGCCGTTGCCGTGGTGCGCGTCGACGTCGATGTAGGCGATGCGCTCCGCCCCGCGCTCCAGCAGCGACCGGATCGCGACGGCCGCGTCGTTGTAGATGCACATCCCCGACGCGCGGTTCGCCAGCGCGTGGTGCAGGCCCGCGGGCGCCGGGCAGAAGGCCTGCACGGCGCGGCCCTCCCAGATCTCGAGGGCGCCGGTGACGGCCGACCCGCACACCGCCGCGGCGGCCTCGTGCATCCCCTCCCGGGCGCGGGTGTCGCCGTCGTGGAAGCCCCACATGCGGGCCTCCGGCTCCGCCGCCAGCACCGGGTTCGCGCTGTACCGCTTCACGGCGTTGACGTAGGCCGGGGCGTGGACGCCGATCAGCTCCGCCTCGGTCGCCGGGCGCGGGTCGTGGCACGTCACGTCGGGGTGGTCGAGCAGGCCGTACGCCCGGAGCAGCTCGATGCCGAGCTCGCGCCGCAGCGGCCGCTCGGCGTCGTCGCTCGGGTTGTAGGCCTGCAGGTGGGGTCCGTAGACGAACGCGGTGGCGGGCATGGGGCGGATCGTACCCACGGGTCCCGCGGGGAGGCGACCACCGGGGCGGCGGCAGCGGCCCTCACCTAAGGTCGACGTGAATCGAACGACGAGGAGCCCCGTGCCGCCGATCACCGCGACCCTCCACACCGACCCGGGCTGCCCGTGGGCGTACTCGGCGCTGCCCGCCCTGCGCGTCATGGACTGGCGGTACGGCTCCCAGATCTCGTGGCGGCTGGTGGTGATCGGGTTGACCGAGGACGCCGCGCAGTACGCCGCCCGCGGGTACACCGTCGCGCGGAACACGCGGGGCAACCTCGCGTTCCGGGACCGCTTCGGGATGCCGTTCGGCCTCCCCGCGAAGGAGCGGATCGCGGCGACGGGGCGTGGGTGCCGCGCGATCGTCGCGGCGCGGCTCGCGGACCCGGGCAGCGAGTGGCGGGTGCTGCGCGCCCTGCAGCTCGCGAACTTCACGACCCCGCTGCTCCTCGACGACGACTCGGTCGTGGAGGCGCTGCGCGGTGTGCCGGGCGTCGATGCCGACGCCATCCGGGCGGGGTTGTCCGATCCCGCGGTGGAGGCGGCCTACCAGGCCGACCGCGGAGAGGCGCGCACCGCCGCCGGCTCCCCCGCGGAGCTGCAGGGCAAGACCGCCGCGACCGACGGCCCGGTGCGCTTCACCGCCCCGTCGGTGGTGTTCGAGGCGGGCGGCACCCGGCTGGTCGCGGGCGGCTGGCAGCCGGTCGAGGCCTACGACGTCCTCGTCGCGAACCTCGGCCCGGGCCTGCGCCGCGCGGATCCCCCCGCCGACCCGGGGCCGCTGCTCGACCGCTACCCCGAGGGCCTCGTCACGCGCGAGGTCGCCGCCCTCATGGCGGAGGGCAACGACGACGTCGACGTCCCCGCCGCCGAGGGCGCGCTCATCGAGCTCGTCGCCGCCGGCCGGGCACGACGCACGCCGCTCGGCCAGGACGCCCTCTGGACCCCCGTGGCCTGACGGCTCGGGCAGCGGACCCGGTCGCTCAGCCCGCGGACGGCGCGCCGGCCACGTGGTCCTGCGCGGGCGGCCGGAGGGGCGGTGAGCCCCGGAACCGCACGAGCAGCGTCGCCGGGATGCCCGGATCGCGGATCGCGTCGGCGGCCACCAGGATGCGCCCGCGCCGGTCGAGGGCGACGTCCACGTGGCGGATCGTCAGCCGTGGCCAGAACAGACGCCGCACCGGCATCGCGGGGTCGGCGCCGCCGCGCGGGGTCAGTCGCCGCAGCACCAGACGTGGCGGTCTCGCGACGGGTGGCCGCAGCCCGGTCGTGCCGGCCGTGACGACACGGCCGTCGTCCTGGACGGCGATGCGGGCGTCCCCCTCCGGCAGCCACACGAGTCCCCGGGCACCGAAGCGCCGATCCGGACGGCCGTCGGGACGGAAGGCGCCCACCACCGTGCGCACGTCGAGGAGGCCGGAGCGCGATCGCCGTGGCACGCGGGCCACGAGGAAGGTGCCGCCGTCGCGACGCACGGCCATCTCGACCATCTCCGGGTCGGCCGGGTCGGCGCCCCAGCCCGGGACCGGCAGCCGTCCCACCCCGGCCGGCCGGCCCCGCCCATCGAGACGGGCCAGCACCAGCCCGCGGTCGTCCGACCCCCCGATGCGCACCGACGATCGCGTCGCGACGACGGCGTGCACCACGGCCACCGCCGCCGGGACCGGGGACGCCCCGCCGACGCCGAACCCGCCATCGGGCGCCAGGCCGGCGTCCAGGCGGACGACCTGGCGTCCCGCGAGCCCCACGAGCACGCCGCCCGGCAGGCGCGACCAGGGCGCGAACGCGAACGGCAGGACGGCCTCGGTGGTCCGGCGTCCGGCCCGGTCGACCACCCAGAGCGATGGCGGCGACGGCGGGCGCGCCACCGCTCCGTCGCCACGGTCGGCGGGGTCCCCCCGATCGGTGTAGCCGGCGATCACCCCGCCGCTCGTGCGCAGGAGCAGGCCCTCGAGCTGGGGGCCGTGGTCGTGGCGCACCGGCATCCGTAGGACCCCGCGGAACACGCCCGGGCCGAGGGGGTACGGCTCGGCATGGCCGGCCCTCCCGAACCGGGCGATCGTGCGTTCGCGGCACGGCATCCCGCACCGCCGCGTGCCGAGCACCACGATGCGCCCGTCGTCCAGCACGCGGAGGCTCTCCAGCGCCTCGCCCTCGGCGAAACGCGGCAGGCCCTCGGTCACGAGGCGGGACCCGCCGTCGCCGAAGGTGGGGTCGAGCGAGCCGGGGGAGCCCGCGAGCGGGGTGGCCCCCCACAGCGCTGCCGCCAGGCACAGGGTGCCCAGCGCCGCGAGGCACCGTGCCGGGGATGCGCTCATGGCCGCAGTATCGTCCCCGCCCCGGATTCTCCCGACGCCCCCCGGTTGGGCGGCGCTCAGACGATCGAGCGGAGGAGGCCCCCGTCGACGCGGAGGGCCGCGCCGGTCGTCGCCGAGGCCTGCTCCGAGGCGAGGTAGACGACCATCGCCGCGACCTCTCCGGGGCTCGCCAGGCGGCCGATGAGGGACGTCGGGCGGTTCTCGGCGATGAACGCGCGTCCCGCCTCCGCGACCGCCGCATCGTCCATCGCCCCGTCGGGGTCGAGCATCGCGCGCAGGCCCTCCGTGAGCGTCGGACCGGGCAGGACGCTGTTGACCGTCACCGCGCCGCCGGCGACCTCCTCCGCCATGCCGCGCGACACCGCGAGCTGCGCCGTCTTGGTCATGCCGTAGTGGACCATCTCCACCGGGATCTGCACGGCCGACTCGCTCGACACGAAGACGACGCGGCCCCAGCCGCGCTCCACCATCCGCGGGATGTGGTGGCGGCTCAGGCGGACCCCCGACATGACGTTCACCTCGAAGTGGCGGGTCCACTCCTCGTCGGGGATCTCGAAGACCGGCTGCGGCGTGAACACGCCGGCGTTGTTCACGAGGACGTCGACGTCGGGGACGGCCTCGATCAGGGCCGCGCACCCCTCGGCGGTGCCGACGTCGGCACCGACGCCGCGCAGGTCGGTCGCGACGCCGTGCCGCTGGCCGATGACGCGCGCGACCTCCTCCGCCCGCTCGTGGTCCCGGCCGTTGACGACCACCGACGCCCCCGCCTCGGCCAGCGCGGCGGCGACGGCGAACCCGATCCCGGACGTCGACCCCGTCACGAGCGCCGTGCGCCCGCGCAGGTCGATCCTCACCCGTGGACCTCCATGGCGTCGATCGCCTCGATGACCTCGACGAGCTGCACCCCGGCGAGGCCGTGGAGGCGGACGTCGGCGCGGTGGTCCCACGGGGTCTCGCTCTGCGTGAGGATCGCGAGCCGCCCGCCGCCGTCGACGACGATCCCCGGGAGCTGGCTGACGGGGGCGACCACCAGGGAGCTGCCGACGACGAGCATCACGTCGGCCCGGATCGCGTGGTCGTGCGCCGCCTCGATCGCGTCCGCCGGGAGCGGCTCCCCGAACAGCACGACCCCGCTCTTCATCTGGAAGCCGCACGTCGAGCAGCGGGGGACGCCGTCCTCGGCGTCGTCGGCGCGCGCCTTCAGCTCGTCGCCGCTGATGCGGGCGTCGCACCGCAGGCAGACGCCGTGGCCGAGGGAGCCGTGCACCTCGATCAGCTCCTCCGTCCCGGCGCGGGCGTGGAGGCGGTCGATGTTCTGCGTGATCACGGCCTTCACGAGTCCGCGGCGCTCCAGCTCGGCGACGGCCTCGTGGGCGGGGTTCGGCGCGATCCCGTCGACCATGTCCATGCGGGGCCGGTGGAAGCGCCAGAAGCGCTCCGGCTCGGTGACGAAGGTCGCCATCGACCCGACCTCCATCGGGTCGTGCTCCTCCCACACCCCGCCGGCCGAGCGGAAGTCGGGGATGCCACTCTCGGTGGAGATGCCGGCGCCGGTCAGGACCACGGCGTGCTCGGCGCCCATCAGCAGGCGGGCGAGGTCGGCGGGTGTGTCGGCCACGACCTCACCCTACCCGGGCGGCGGCCCACTAAGCTGACCCCCGATGCGAGCCGACGGACGACGCGCGGACCAGCTGCGCCCGATCGAGATCCTGCCGGGGTTCGTCGAGACGGCGGACGGCAGCGCCCTCATCTCCGTGGGTCGCACCCGCGTCATCTGCACCGCCTCCGTCGACGAGAACGTCCCGGCCTGGATGCGCGGCCGCGGCAAGGGGTGGGTGACCGCCGAGTACGGGATGCTCCCGGCCTCCACCGGCGACCGCAAGGCGCGCGACATCAGCAAGGGCCGCCTCGACGGCCGCACCACCGAGATCCAGCGCCTCATCGGCCGGTCGCTGCGCGCGGTCGTCGACATGCAGGGCCTCGGGGAGCGGACGGTCTGGCTGGACTGCGACGTCCTGCAGGCCGACGGCGGGACCCGCTGCGCCTCGATCTGCGGCGCCTGGGTGGCGCTGCGGCTCGCGCTCGGCGCGCTCGTCGAGAAGGGCGCGCTCGAGGCCGTCCCGCTGCGCGACTCCCTGGCGGCCGTGAGCGTCGGGATGGTCGACGGCGTCCCGCTGCTCGACCTCGCCTACGTCGAGGACTCCCGCGCAGAGTCCGACATGAACGTCGTCATGACGGGGTCGGGTCGCCTCGTCGAGGTGCAGGCGACCGCCGAGGGCCAGACCTTCTCGCGTCCCGAGCTGGACGTCCTGCTCGACCTCGCCGAGGCGGGGGTGACGCGCCTCACCGAGGCCCAGCACGCGGCGGTCGGCGCGTGAGGATCGTCCTCGCCACCGGCAACAGCGACAAGGTCGCCGAGCTGCGGCCGCTGCTCGCGCCGCGGCGGGTCGACGGCGCGCCCGAGGGCTTCGACCCCGAGGAGACCGGGGTGACGCTGCTGCAGAACGCCTGGATCAAGGCCGCCGCCCTGCGCGACGCGGTCGACGACGACGACGCGATCGTGCTCGCCGACGACTCCGGCCTCGTCGTCCACGCGCTCGGCGGCCGGCCGGGCGTCTTCAGCGCCCGGTACGCCGGACCCGACGCGACCTACGCCGACAACTGCCGGCGCCTCCTCGATGAGATGGAGGGTGTCGAGGACCGCGCCGCCGCCTTCGTCTGCGTGCTCGTCGGGCTCGGCCCCGGCGACCTGATGCTCGTGTCGTGCGGGACGCTCCCCGGCACGATCGCCCCTGCGATGCGCGGCGGCGGCGGGTTCGGGTACGACCCCGTCTTCCTGCCGGAGGGCGACGCCAGGTCCCTCGCGGAGCTCACCCGCGACGAGAAGGCCGTCATCTCCCACCGCGGCCGGGCCGCCCGCCGCATGGCCGCGATGCTCCCCGCGGCGTGAGCAGCCCGCTGGCGGGACGCCGGGCCCTCGTCACCGGCGGCGCGATCCGGGTCGGCCGCGCGTTGTGCCTCGAGCTCGCCGGCATGGGCCTCGACGTCGCGGTGCACTACCGCTCGTCGCAGGCGCCCGCCGAGGAGACCGCCGCCGACTGCCGTGCCCGCGGGGTGCGTGCCGCGGCGGTGGGCGGGGACGTCGCGACCGCCACCGGCTGCCGCGACCTGGTCTCCGCCGCTGCGGGCGCCCTCGGCGGCGGGATCGACGTGCTCGTCAACTCCGCGTCGAACTTCCTCTCCGCCCCCTTCGCCGAGACGACGGAGGACGCCTTCGACCTGGCCCTCGCCGTCAACCTGAAGGCCCCGTTCTTCTGCGCCCAGGCCGTCGCGCCGGGGATGACGGAGCGCGGCTTCGGCCGCATCGTGAACATGGCCGACGTCGCCGGCCTCGAGCCGTGGCCGCGCTTCACGGCGCACTCGGTGGCGAAGGCCGGGATCGTGATGCTGACCGAGAGCCTCGCCCAGGCGCTCGCCCCCGCCGTCACCGTCAACGCCATCGCCCCGGGGACGGTCCTGATGCCCGACGGGGCGTCCGAGGACGCGGTGCGCCGCGCCCGGGAGAAGAGCGTCCTCGACCGGATAGGGTCACCCGACGACGTGGCGGGCGCGCTCCGCTACCTGCTGGAGGCGGACTACGTGACGGGTCACACCCTGGTGGTGGACGGTGGGCGACTGGTGAGGCCGTGACCGTGGGGCACCCCCCGGCGCCGCCACTGTCGCGCGTGCTGTCGTGGCTCGTCGGCTGCGTCGTCGTCGCGTGGCTCGTCGTCTACAACGTCATGCGCATCACGGGGTCCAACCCCTCCGACGCGGCGCTGCCGTCGCTCGCGATCGGCGTGGTCGTCGGCGCCGTCGTCTTCGGCCTCGGCCTGGTCGCCCTGCGCCGGCTGTCGGCGGCGGGCCGCGTCGTCGCGCCCGGTCCCGTGGAGATCCCCGGACCCGCCCAGCTCGAGCCCGCGCAGCGCGAGGCGTTGAACCTGGCATGGCCGGCGCTCGGCGCCATGTCCATCGTGGCGCTCGGCCTCGGCGCCTACCTCGGGGCCGACTGGCTCGGCGCCGACGCCGACGCCCGGGCCACGACGACCCTGATCCTCGCCGCATGGAACGTGCTGGTGGGCCTCTGGCTCGGTGACGAGGCCCTGCGCCTGCGCCGCGGCGAGGCCGACGGCATCGAGTCGATCGTGCTCGGCTGCGGCCTGACGGCGGTCCTCGCCGGCGTCGGCCTGTCGCGCGACCTCGCGCGGCCCGGCCAGATGGTGCTGATCGTGCTCGCCGGTGTCGCCGGGCTGCTCGTCGCCCTCGCGGTGTGGCGCCTGCGCGGCGCCCGCGGCGTCCCCGTCGGGGCGGTCGGCGTGGTGGTCGCGGCGGCGTTGTCCCTGATCCTGCCCCTGGTGCTCTAGCCCACCGTGAGCGCGACGCTGGTCTGCCCGCTCGACGGGACGGTGGTGGCCGACGAGGCCGAGCCGGCCCCCGGCACCTGCGCCGGATGCGGCGCCGTCTTCGCCGGCGGCGGCACCTCGCCGCCCGAGGCCGTCGCCCGCGCCCTCGCCGCGTGGGGCGTGGAGGGCGACCCGGACATCATCGCGCGGCGCCTCTTCGAGACCGACCCCGGCGACCCACCGGCCCCGGCGCTCGCCATCACGTCGGACCGCCGCGACGGGTTCTACCTGTGGTGGGTCTTCGCCCGCGGCGGTCCGGACGCCGCCGTCGCGCACCTGACCGGGGCCGCCCCACCGGCCTGAGCGCGCCGGGCGGACGTGTGACGCGGCCGGTACTGGCACGGTCGGCGGCATACGGGTAACCTGCTCTGGCACTCTTGTCCCGTGAGTGCCAGACGCGCGAACCGCCCGCGGCGAGACCATCGTCCCGGAGCCGCGCATGAGAGTGCCACTACTCGACCCCGGGAGGGCCGATGAATCTGAAGCCCCTGGGCGATCGCGTGATCGTCAAGGCCGTGGAGCAGGAAGAGGTCACCGCCAGCGGACTGGTGCTGCCGGACACGGCCAAGGAGAAGCCGCAGCGCGGCATCGTCGTCGCTGTCGGTGAGGGTCGTTGGGTGGACGGCGCGCGCGTCGCGCTCGAGGTGTCCGACGGCGATGAGGTCATCTACTCCAAGTACGGCGGCACCGAGGTGAAGCTCGAGGGTGAGGACGTCCTGATCCTCTCCGAGCACGACATCCTCGCCCGCGTCGCCGCGACGCCGAAGGCGCCCGCGAAGCGCGCCTCGTCCCGCAAGCCCGCCGCGAAGAAGAAGTAACCCGCGGCACCCACCGACATTTCGGAACGACGCTAAGGAGAAACGCCAGAGATGGCAAAGCTGCTCAAGTTCAACGAGGACGCCCGGCGTGCCCTCGAGCGTGGTGTGAACACTCTTGCTGATGCGGTGAAGGTGACCCTCGGCCCGAAGGGCCGGTA